>LXOW01059205.1_pt1 | contig 17161 bp, 16 predicted proteins | sample 1368591 | NCBI WGS metagenome assembly LXOW01 (sample SAMN04884650, study PRJNA319009) | bovine gut metagenome | isolation source: Cow rumen | host: Bos taurus | place: Italy: Legnaro (PD) | collected 2014-07-09 | reverse complement strand
CGGCGGGACGCACGAGGACTCTGTCTGCTAAAGGTTGAATCTTCATTGTTGTTATGTTTTATTTGTTTGTTTTTCTTCTTTCTTCTAGGCTTTTCTAGGTTTTCCTAGGCGCTTCTAGGACATCCTAGGGACGCCTAGTTATTATCAACATCCGTGCCAAAGCCGCCATATCTGTCAGCGACTGCCACCCGCTGACAAATTGTCAGCCGATGGTGTCAGTTTTTTATTTTTATAGTTATCATATTTTTTTTTCGTATTTTTGCACCTTGTTTTTAAACCATCATATCGATGCAAAACATTAGAAATATTGCAATTATAGCTCACGTCGACCATGGCAAGACCACCCTGGTCGACCGCATGCTTCATCAGGCCAAGCTTTTTCGAGACAATCAGGAGACCGGCGAACTCATCCTGGACAACAACGACCTCGAGCGTGAGCGCGGTATCACCATCCTCTCCAAGAATGTCTCCGTCCGCTACAAAGGCTACAAAATTAACATCATCGATACCCCAGGCCACAGTGATTTCGGCGGCGAGGTGGAGCGTGTGCTCAACATGGCCGACGGCGTACTCCTCGTCGTCGACGCCTTCGAAGGTCCCATGCCGCAGACACGTTTCGTGCTGCAGAAAGCCATCGAGCTGGGCCTCAAACCCATCGTGGTGGTCAACAAGGTCGACAAACCCAACTGTGACCCCGAGCTCACCCAGGAGGCCGTCTTCGACCTTATGTTCAACCTCGGCGCCAACAACGACCAGCTCGAGTTCCCCACCGCCTACGGCTCCGCCAAGCAGGGCTGGATGGGCGAGGACTGGAACACCCCCACCGAGGACATCTCCTACCTCATGGATCTCATCATCGAGCATATCCCCGCTCCCAAGACCGACGAGGGCACCACCCAGATGATGATTTCCTCGCTCGACTACAGCTCCTACCTCGGCCGCATCGCCGTGGGACGTCTGCATCGCGGCACCCTGCAGGCAGGTCAGAGCATCACCCTCGCCAAACGCGACGGCACCCATGTGAAGACCAAAATCAAGGAACTCTACGTCTTTGAAGGCCTCGGCAAGGAACGTATCAAGACCCCCGTTGAGGCTGGCGAGATCTGCGCCGTGCTGATGGACCTCGACAAGAACGTGGCTTTTGAAATCGGCGACACCATCTGCGACGCCGAGAACCCCGAAGCACTGCCTCCCATCAAGGTCGACGAGCCCACCATGAGCATGCTCTTTACCATCAACAACTCGCCCTTCTTCGGCAAGGAAGGCAAGTATGTCACATCGCGCCACCTGCGCGACCGCCTCTTCGCCGAGCTGGAGAAGAACCTCGCCATGCGCATCGAGGAGACCGGCTCGCCCGACGCCCTCCTTGTCTACGGCCGCGGCATCATGCACCTCTCCGTCCTTATCGAGACCATGCGCCGCGAAGGCTACGAGCTCCAGGTGGGTCAGCCCAAGGTCATCATCCGCGAGATCGACGGCCAGAAGTGCGAGCCTATCGAGCAGCTCACCGTCCTGGTGCCCGAGGAGTTTTCATCTAAGGTCATCGATGTCGTCACCCGCCGCAAAGGCGAGGTGGGCACCATCGACACCAAGGGCGACCGCGTGCAGCTCGACTTCACCATCCCTTCGCGTGGCATCATCGGACTGAGAAATACCCTCCTCACCGCCACCAACGGCGAGGCCATCATCGCACATCGCTTCCTCGAGTTCCAGCCTTGGAAGGGCGACATGGACGACCACAAATACGGCGCCCTCATCGCCAAGGAGACTGGCGAGGCCACGGCCTACAGCATCAGCAAGCTGCAGGACCGCGGACCCTTCTTTATCGAGCCTGGCGACCACGTCTATGCCGGCGAGGTCATCGGCGAGAGCCTGCGTCCCGGTAACGACATCGTCATCAACGTGGTGACGGCCAAGAACCTCACCAACATGCGCTCCAAGAGTGCCGACGACAAGAGCACCTGCTCGCCCGCCATCAAGATGAGCCTCGAGGAGGCCATGGAGTACATCCGTGAGGACGAATACCTCGAAATTACCCCCTCCAACCTCCGCATCCGCAAGATTATCCTCGACGAAATAGAGCGTAAGCGCGCCCGTATCGCCGCCGGCTACAAGGACGAGTAAATCGATGCACATCGACGAAATAAAAGTAATGGCAATGGAGGCCCATCGCGACGCACAGCGTCGCGATGGGCTCTTTGCTTCGATGCTCTCATGTGAGGGGAAAGATGCTAGCAATGCTGCTTGGGCGCTGACGCACCTGCCCAAGGAAGACAATATTTATATAAATATGTATCGCACGGAACTGGTGCAGTTGGCGGTGACCACCCCCGAGGTGCCGCTGCGGCGACTCTCGATGGTGCTGCTCGAACGGCTGGAGTGGGGGAGGGACGACGTGCGTACCGACCTGCTGGACTTCTGCCTCGAACACATGATGCTCGCCGATGAACCCTATGGTGTCAAAGCCCTCTGCATGAAGCTGGCCTACCAGCAATGCCGCCATTACCCTGAACTCTGTGCCGAACTGAAACAAGGCCTCTTACTGTTGGAACCCTCCGAACTTGGAGCCGGCGTAAAGCACACCCGTGGAAAAATACTGAAACTATTATGAATATAGAGGAACGACTGTTTTCATTGCAGGATAAGAAATATCGCGACTTTCACCGCGGGTTGGTGCCTACGGCCAGCGAGGATTATATCATCGGTGTGCGGATGCTGGCGTTGAGAGCATTGGCTAAGGAGATTGACGCGGAGCCGTTCCTTGAATCGTTGCCGCACCGCTATTATGAGGAGAACCAACTGCACGCCATCCTGCTGAGTAGTATAAAGAATTTCGACTTATGCCTGCGGGAGGTGGAGCGTTTCCTGCCGTATGTCGACAACTGGGCCACCTGTGATGGCTTGCGGCCGCGCTGCTTTGCCAAGCATACTGACGAGTTGCAGCCCTTCGTACAGCGCTGGCTGGCGTCGGAGCACGAATATACAGTGCGCTTCGGCATCGGGGTGCTGGAGGCCTTCTTCCTCGATGAGGCGTTCAGTCCCGAGCATCTGCAATGGGTCGCTACCGTCAATAGGGAAGAATACTATATTAGAATGATGCAGGCTTGGTATTTTGCCACGGCCCTTGCCAAGCAATGGGATGCCACGTTGCTGGTCATCCCGACGCTACCCGACTGGGTGCGCCGCAAGAGTATACAAAAAGCCTGCGAGAGTTTTCGAGTCCCGCAGGCACATAAAGATTATCTCAGGTCTTCCATAGCCCGCTGAATGAAGCGGTTCAGTGGCACACTGGCACGCCACACTTTCAATACCTCATCGAAAAGTTTCTCACTCCCGAGGAACTTTTCCGGCATCGTGTAGCTGGTGCAGTAGTCCTTGTACTTCAGCAGGTCGGCATGCTCCCAGTCGGCGGGATAGCCCTTGGGGACGCGCTGCAGTTGCTTCATGGTGAAAAAACTGTTGCCGAAGTAGCGCTTGTAATTCTTCTCGTTCATGATGGCCAGGAAATCATCGGTGCAATAGAATATCTCTTGACGGATGGCGTTGAGGGCGTCGGGCGTGGGCATGAAGATGCCGCCGCCGAGGTTGCAGGTGCCCTTCAGACCGTAGGCCTCTTCGGTACCCAACTGGAAGTAGTAGCCCGGTACGCCGCTGTTCTTCGGCCCCCAGCTGCTGAGGAAGCAGGCGATATGGGTTTTGTAGGGCGTCTTGTCGGGCGAGAAGCGCGTGTCGCGATAGATGCGGTACACCGAGTTCTTGGCCGTTAAGCCCACTAGCGTGTCGTCATACTTCACCATCTCGTCAATCAAGGCTTGCGTGAAGACTTCGAAGTCGGCCTTGATGGCCAGCCAGCGGTCCTTGTGGTCGTTGAACCACGGCCGGTTGTTGTTTACCGTCAGTTCCTGCAGGAACGGCAATGTGTCTGGATGTAATTTCATAACGAGCGTAACCATTTGATTTCTTCGGCCCAACGCATCGGGTCAGGAGTTTCGAGGATGATGGGCATGTTGTCGAAGCGCGGGTCGTGCATGAAGCGTGAGAAGAAGGCTTTGCCGAGGAATCCCTCGCCGAGCACCTCATGGCGGTCGACATGACTTCCGCTACCTTTCTTGCTGTCGTTGAGGTGGATGGCGCGGAGATACTGCTGTCCTATCAGCCGGTCGAACTCCTCGAAGCAGAACATATAGCCCATCTCGGTCGAGAGGTCGTAGCCTGCCGCCAGCGTGTGGCAGGTGTCGATGCAGACACCTACGCGGCTTTTGTCGTCGATGCCGGCGATGATACGGGCGATGTGCTCGAACTTCCATCCGAGGTTGGTACCCTGTCCGGCGGTGTTCTCGATTACGGCGGTAACGCCTTCGGTCTTACTCAACGCCAGGTTCACCTCGCGAGCAATCTGGTCGAGACATTCCTCCTCGCTGATCTTATTCAGGTGACTGCCGGGGTGGAAGTTGAGCATGGTGAGACCTAACTGTTCTGCCCTATGCATCTCGTCGAGGAAGGCGGCGCGGCTTTTTTGCAGCGTCTCCTCGTCGGGTGAGCCGAGGTTGATAAGGTAGCTGTCGTGCGGCAGCACCATCGCGGGTTTGAAACCGCGGTCGACGAGCAGCGCCTTGAAGCCGTCGATCTCCAGTTGTGGCAGCGGCTTGCTGACCCAGCTGCGCTGGTTGCGTGTAAACAATGCGAAGGCGTTAGCCCCGATGGCTTCGGCATTCAGTATGGCGTTGCCCACGCCTCCCGATGCGCTCACATGTGCGCCGATGTATTTCGTCATAGCTTATTTCACTTTAAATACGAGTGCAAAAATACATGTTTTTGTTGACATAAGGACTGACAATTTGGCAGTTGTTATTGGTTGGTATGGTTATTGCTTTGAGTGTCAGTAGAAATAACAATCAAAAATCAAATAATATGACTTTAGACAAGTTCACAATCAAAGCGCAGGAGGCCGTGCAGAAGGCGCAGGAGATTGCCCTCGGAGGGCAGCATCCGGCCATCGAGACGGCTCACCTGCTCAAAGGGCTCCTCTCGGAAGACGAGAACGTGACGCCCTACCTCCTCAAGAAGATGGAGGTCAACATCCCCCGCTTGACGCAGCAGGTGGATGAAATCCTTAACTCTATGCCGCACGTCAGCGGCGGCCAGGTGTACCTCTCCAGCGACGCCAACCAGGCCCTCGTGGCCGCCAGCCAGCGCGCCACCAAGATGAACGACGAGTTCGTCAGCGTGGAGCACCTGCTGCTGGGTATCCTCAGCGGTAGAGACCGCGTCAGCCAGCTGCTTAAAGATGCCGGCGTCAGCGAGAAGGGCCTCATGGCCGCCATTGCCGACCTCCGTAAGGGCAGCAAGGTGACGAGTCAGAACCAAGAGCAGACGATGAACGCCCTCGGCAAGTACGCCAAGAACCTCAACCAGCTGGCGCAGGCCGGCAAACTCGACCCTGTCATCGGACGTGACGAGGAGATACGCCGTGTGCTGCAGATCCTTTCGCGCCGTACCAAGAACAACCCCATCCTTATTGGCGAGCCCGGCGTGGGTAAGACGGCCATCGCCGAAGGTCTGGCGCAGCGTATCGTCAGCGGCGACGTGGCCGAGAACCTGAAGTCGAAGACCATCTACTCGCTCGACATGGGCGCCCTCATCGCCGGCGCCAAGTACAAGGGCGAATTTGAGGAGCGACTCAAGAGCGTCATCCGCGAAATCAACGAGGCCGACGGCGAAATCATCCTCTTCATCGACGAGATTCACACCCTTGTGGGTGCCGGTGGGGGAGAGGGTGCCATGGATGCCGCCAACATCCTCAAGCCGGCACTGGCCCGTGGCGAACTCCGCGCCATCGGTGCCACCACCCTTGCCGAGTACCAGAAGTATTTCGAGAAGGACAAGGCTCTCGAGCGCCGTTTCCAGAGCGTGCTCATCGACGAGCCGTCGGTGCCCGACACCATCTCCATCCTGCGTGGCCTGAAGGAGCGCTACGAGGTGCACCACCGCGTGAGAATCAAGGACGAGGCCATCATCGCCGCCGCCGAGCTCTCGCACCGCTACATCTCCGACCGTTTCCTGCCCGACAAGGCCATCGACCTCATCGACGAGGCCGCCGCCAAGCTGCGTCTGGAAATCGACTCCGTCCCCGAGGAACTCGATGAAATCGAGCGCCGTATCCGTCAGCTGGAGATTGAGCGCGAGGCCATCAAGCGCGAGAATGACCAGGACAAGATTGCCCAGATAGACAAGGAACTCGGCTCCCTCCGCGAGCAGCGCGACCAGATGAAGGCCCGCTGGCAGAACGAGAAGAGCATCGTCGAGGAGATACAGGCCGAGGTGAAGAACATCGAGAGCTACAAGTTCGAGGCCGAGCAGGCCGAGCGCGCCGGCGACTACGGCAAGGTGGCCGAACTGCGCTACGGCCGCATCAAGGAGGCCGAGAAGAAGGTCGACGACCTCAAGGCACGCCTCAAGGAGATGCAGGCCGACAACGCCATGATCAACGAGGAGGTCGACAGCGAGCAGATTGCCGAGGTGGTCTCCAAGTGGACCGGCATCCCCGTCACGCGCATGCTGCAGAGCGAGCGCGAGCGGCTGCTGCACCTCGAGGACGAGCTGCACAAGCGTGTGGTGGGACAGGACGAGGCCATCAGCGTGATAGCCAACGCCGTGCGCCGCAGCCGTGCGGGCCTCTCGGACGGCAAGCGCCCCATCGGCAGCTTCATCTTCCTCGGCACCACGGGTGTCGGCAAGACCGAGCTGGCGAAGGCCCTCGCCGAGGTGCTGTTCGACGACGAGAACATGATGGTGCGTATCGATATGTCTGAATACCAGGAGCGCCACAGTGTCTCGCGACTCATCGGAGCGCCTCCAGGGTATGTGGGATACGACGAGAGCGGCCAGCTCACCGAGGCCGTGCGCCGCAAACCCTACAGCATCGTGCTCTTCGACGAGATTGAGAAGGCCCATCCCGATGTGTTCAACATCCTGCTGCAGGTGCTGGAGGACGGCCGACTGACCGACAACAAGGGCCGCACGTGCGACTTCAAGAACACCATCATCATCATGACCTCGAACATGGGCTCCGACATCATCCGCGAGAAACTGGAGGGAAGCACCATGCCCACGCAGTACGAGCTGGATGAGACCAAGAACGCCGTGATGGAGATGCTCAAGCAGCGCATACGTCCTGAGTTCCTGAACCGTATCGACGAGATTATCATGTTCCAGCCGTTGAGCCAGAGTCAGATACGCGACATCGTACGCATCCAGCTGCGCTCTGTGGCCAAGATGCTCGAGCAGAACGAGATTACCATCTCCGCCACCGACGAGGCCGTGAACCGCCTGGCCGAAGTGGGCTACGACCCCGCCATGGGTGCCCGCCCCGTGAAGCGTGTCATCCAGCGCGAGATACTCAACGAGATGAGCCGTCAGCTGCTGGAGGGCAAAATCCACAGCAACGAGACCATCATCATCGATGTCATCGACGGCCAGTTCGTCTTCTACAACCCTGCGCAAAACGAGGGCAAAGAAAAGTAAACTTTGCTTTGCCGAGTCCAAGCAGGGTCTTGGACGGAAGTCCAAAATCCGAAAGACAGGTAATCTTCGGGATTACATCAAAAAAAGTGCGTATATTTGCAAATGCGAATATACGCATTTTTTATTTGTATACAACTCATTGACAGATGAAAAGAGGATTCGGTAGTGACAACCATTCGGGAGTGAGCCCCGAGGTGATAGAGGCCATCGCAAAGGCCAATTCAGACCACGCATTGGCTTATGGTGACGATGAATATACTAAGCGGCTTGAAGAACTCTTCAAGGAGACCTTCGGACCGCAGGCCAGGGTGTACTTGGTGTTCAACGGCACCGGTGCCAATGTACTGTGCATCGACGCCATGTGCCGCTCGCACGAGGCGGTGGTATGTGCTGAGACGGCCCATATCAACGTCGACGAATGTGGTGCGCCGCAACGAGTGGTGGGCTGCCGCCTCCTCACTGTAGACACCCCCGACGGCAAATTGACGCCCGAGTTAGTAAAGACCCGCCTCCATGGCTTCGGCTTTGAGCACCACTCGCAGCCCAAGGCCATCAGCATCAGTCAACCCACCGAACTCGGCACCCTCTATACAAAGGAGGAGATCAAGGCACTTGCCAATCTGGCACATTCGTACAACATGTATTTGCATGTCGACGGGGCCCGCTTGGCGAATGCCGCCGTGGCCCTGGACTGCACCTTCAAGGAGCTGACCACCGACCTCGGGGTTGATGCCCTCAGTTTCGGCGGCACCAAGAATGGTCTGCTTCTGGGGGAGAGTTGCGTGCTCTTAAATCCCGCCCTTGATATAGACATGAAGTACCGCCGCAAGCAGATGACACAGCTGGCCAGCAAGATGCGCTTCATGGCCGCCCAGTTTATCTGCTACTTTGAGAGCGGTATTTGGCGCCGCAACGCGGAACACAGCAACGCAATGGCCCAGCTGTTGAAGGCTGAGGTGGAGAAGATTGAAGGGGTGAAGATAATGTACCCCGTGCAAGTGAACAGCCTGTTCGTGCAGCTACCCACCGACGTGTGGCATCGGTTGCAGGAGCGTTATTTCTTCTATGATTGGGACGAAGCCAATGATGTGGTGCGCTGGATGTGCTCCTTCGACACTACCGAGCAGGATATTCATGACTTTGTGGCGGCAATACGTGAAGAGCTGGCCAGATGAAACAGATAGCGCATATTGAAACCCCTTTCAAGGAGAAGTTTGGGGTACCGCGACAGGCAGGACTGGTGGATTATGAGGCACGCGTAGTCTTTGAACCTGAGTATCGTGTGCAGGAAGCCGTCCGTGGATTGGACGAGTTTGACTATGTCTGGCTAATATGGCGATTCCATCTCGCTGAACGTGATGAGTGGTCACCTACGGTGCGGCCGCCGCGGTTGGGAGGCAACAAAAGGGTAGGGGTGTTCGCCACCCGCAGTCCTTTCCGCCCCAATCCCATAGGACTCTCGTCGGTAAGACTACTCCGTATAGAACCGGGTCCGGTACTGGTGGTGTCGGGAGCCGATCTGGTCGATGGTACTCCCATCTATGATATCAAACCATATATCCCTTATGCCGACAGCCATCCCGATGCCCGAGGTGGCTTTGCTCAGGATGCACCCATGCCATTGATGGATGTGGTCGACGATCACGGCCTGCTGCTGCAACTGCCAGAGGAGCAGCGCAAGGCGCTGGAACAGACCTTGCGTCAAGATCCTAGACCACATTATCAGCACGACCCGCACAGGGTCTACACCATGCCTTTCGGTCAATGGGAGGTGAGTTTTTGTGTTGTGGATAGGAGCTTGGAGATAAAGAAGATATGTCATGCAATAGGATGACATCGACCCTTGGAACATCATTTACCGTTAGTTCTTCGGTTGTTCTTTGGAAAGAACCGAAGAACAACCGAAGAACAGCAATTGAACGATGTGCGTTATGTTGGACCTTGTGTGGAGCACCGGTCAATAGATTACGTTGAGAGTGTTAAATAATGTTAATGTGACAACATAAAGAGGCTTCAGGGGCTCTATAATTGAAACATGAACGTGGACTATGCACAGCTTGTAGAGGGTTGCAAACGCCGCGACCGAAGGGCGCAACGGGCATTGTATGATGACTTTGCACCGATGGCTATGGGTGTGTGTATGCGTTATATGCACGACCGTGAGGAAGCCCGCGATATGATGCAGGAAGGCTTTATACGTGTCTTTGAACGCATCGGCCAGGTGAAAGACCCTCAACAGGTGGGGGGCTGGATATACAAGGTGATGATGAATGTGTGCCTCAAGCAATACCATCGTCAGATGCGCAAAGTGCCGGTGGTGCTGGTGGAAGATTATAAAGTGGAGACTGGAGAGTGGAGTTTAGAGAGCGGAGAATGGAGTGTAGAGAGTGTGGTAGAGGCCATGCAAAAGTTGTCCCCCCAGCAGCGGGTTGTGTTCAACCTTATCGCTGTGGAAGAGTATGAATATGCCGAAGTTGCCAAAGAACTCAAATGCACGGAGGTCAACGTTCGTGCCCTCTATTCAAGGGCCAGAAAAGAAATGAGAAATATCCTAAAACCGAAAACGAGTGATGAAACCGAACCTGAAAGAATATAAAGTGACTCCCGATGACGGGATGTTCGAGCAGATAGAACACCGTCTGCGCCTGCGTCACATGGCTAGGATAGGCGGTGTCGCGGCTGCCGTAGTGTTGGTCGCCGTGGGTGTGGTTGTATTTGTGGGAACCAAAGGTGGTGAAAATAGGGAAGAGGCTTACATATCCGTAAACTGCAATCCGCAAACCGCTGATATAAATATAACGGAAGTTGTAGAGGTGGAAAGTGACGGGTTGGTCGCTACTGCAGAAGAAACTGTTATCTCTAAGGAAATTAGAGAGACTATGAAGACTGTTTCTGCTTCCGAACCTTCTGTCTTAACGGCCGAAAAAAGAGAAGTTTCGTTCAATTCCCCGACTAAACAATTAGCAGTTCAAAGTGCTAATGAGCAGACGGCAGATGGCAGTCAGCAGTCAGCAGTCAGCGCTCTGCAATCGGCAGCTGGCAGCCAGCAATCCATGCTCTGCGGTCAGCAGTCGGAGGTCAGCAGCCAGCAATCGACAGTCGGCAGTCAGCAAATAGCTGATATGGAAAAGAACGGTTCCAAAACACCTACTACACCCCACTACAGCAATCTCCTCTGGGCTCCCAACGCCATTATTCCGACTGCCGATGACGAGTCGTTACATCAATTCAAGCTTATCGCCTCCTCGCCGGTATCCGACTTTCATATGATTATCTATAATCGCGGTGGACGACAGGTCTTCTCTACACAGGATATTAACCAAGCATGGGACGCCACCAAGGACGGCACTCTAATGCCGCAAGGTACCTATGTGTGGATGGCTAAATTCCGTGATTCCGAGGGTAATATACGCCAAGAGAAAGGCACCGTCACAGTCATTCGTTAATATTTTTATTTACGATTAGGAAAAAAGTCGTAATTTTGCACCGCCAAATAGCGTAGGTCGTTCTATCGCTCGGCAGCAATGCCGAGAGGAAAGTCCGGGCAGCTCGAGCCACCATGCTTCCTAACGGGAAGGGGCCTGAACGGTAACAATCAGGTCACAGCCAGCGCCACAGAAAACAAACCGCTATTAGGAGTGACTGAGTGTCTGAGTCACTAAGTGTCTGAGAAAAAAACTTGGTCACATAGTAACTTGGCTACCCAGTCACTCCTAATAGTAAGGGTGAAAACGCGGGGTAAGAGCCCACGACGTGTCGCGGTGACGCGCACGATGGCAAGCCTCATGGGCTGAAAGACCATGTATACCAGCTTGTCTTACGACAACGGACCGGCTCGTCCGAAAATGCTGGGGGGTAGGTTGATAGAGACCGTCGGTGACGGCGGTTCCAGATTGATGATAGAACACGACAGAACCCGGCTTACAGACCCGCGCTATTTTTTGAAAATGAAGGATTAGGAATGAAGAATAAGCCGTCAGCCGTCAGCCGTCAGCCGTTAGCAGATGATAAGCTAACAGCTAACCGTTATTCGCTAATCGTTAACTTGTTGGCACACCGCGTCAGCCGATTCTTCATTCTTCATTCTTTACTCTTCATTCTTTTGCTGACGGGTTGCTCCGGACAATACAAAGGTATACCCCGCGAGCAGGTGCTTACTTACCATACCCGGCCCACCTATGGCAGTCTTTATGACCTCGCCGCAGCCTATGCCACCTCCCTCAACGACGCCATCAAGCACGATACGCTCCATCCCGGTATGTATGCCGACCTCGGCATTACCCTCCACCTCATGGGCCATACCGAAGAGGGTTGTCGCATGCTCAACGCCGAGATGAAGGCCTTCCCGGAAAGCAAGCCGATGGTTACGCGCATCAAGCAACAGCTGATGCCCCACATGCTGCAGAACGACTTCGCTACCATAGGTGATACCGCCCCGCAGATTAAGCAGTGGGCCTACGATTCGCTAACATCCTTGCGACCCTTCCCTTTCGTTGCCTCCATCATCGACAGTACTGACACCGCCTGGATTCATCAGCAAACCCCTACAGACTCCGTCTTTATCCCTATCCGCTTCACCGCCAACCAGAAACGCGAGATGCTTGCCGCCCGGCAGGCCGAAGAGGCGCTCCAGAGACAGGCTAAGATAGACTCTGTCGCTGCCGCCAAGCAGGCCAAGATAGATGCACGCAACAAGGCAAAGAAAGATAAGGAAAAAGCCAAGAAGGTCAAGGAAAAAGAGAAGAAGGCCAAAGAAAAAGCCAAGAAACGCGCCGAGAAAGAGAAGAAGGCCCTCCGCAAGCAACAAGAGGCAGCCAGAGCGGCTCAACGCCGTCAAGATGCCGCCGTCAAGGAAGAGTTGAAACGTCAGCAGGCAGCCGAACGGGAGTCGCAACGTAAGCAACAGAAAGAGAAAAGAAAGGAGGCACAAGATGAAAAGAAATAGGTGCTTGGTGCTTCTATTACTGCCGTTGCTAATGGTAGGCTGTAAAGGCGAGAAGCGGATGAGCCAGTACAAGGAAGTGTATCAGGAACGTCCGGCGGTCATATATATAGCACCACTCTGCGACCGTTCCGAACGCCATCCCCTCCGTACGGCCGACGACTCCATCTACAACGCCTCACTCAACACCGCCGTTAAACAGCTCTACCTTACCGCCTCCGATCCCCTTGTATACAAAGGCTACTACCTCCTCGGCCCCCTCGCCTCTGCACAGATTGCAGCCACGGAAACACGTACAGGAAACCAACTGCGTACCGAGAATATACAGGACTACCACACCGACCTCGGTGTTGACGCCATCCTTTTCATCACTGTCCATTCCTGGAGCAACACCGTCAACACATGGACCGTCGAAGTCGAATATGCACTCCGTTCCACCCATACTGGCATGGAAATTATGCATACCTTCGTTAAGGGCACCAAGCAACTTCATACCGACTTCAAAGGCAACCTCAAACCATTAGGTTCCGATCAGGTCTTCGCCGACCAATATGGCTGTGACATTGAGACCGCCCAGCGCTGTCGACTCGTCGAGATACTCAACCAGTTTGTGCTGGCCGACCTTCCTTCCGGAAGTCGTGTCCGCGAAATCGCGGTGCAGAAATATATCATTTCGCATCCCGAGTATATCAACCTCCATATCAGTCCCGACGGTAGTGTCGAGATACTTAAGGAAAGATGAAGATAGAAGTATCCCTCTCGCCGGCGCTGTATCCTCATAGAACGATTACCTCCCACCATGTCACTGTGGCTATTGACCTGTTGCGGGCCACTACGGCAGTCTGTGCTGCCTTTCAGGCCGGATGCAGCGAGGTGGTACCTCTCGACAGCCTTGATGCTTTGGAGTCCTATCGCCCGTTTGACTACAAGATTGCTGCCGAACGCGGCGGGAAGAAGTTGCCGGGTTCCGACTATGGAAACTCCCCAACGGAATATTTGAACCACGACCTGCATGGTGTAAAGTTGGCATATAGCACCACTAACGGCACCGTGAGCATACTATGTGGTGCCGACGCAGACCTTACGTTTGTCGGATCTTTTGCCAACCTTGACGCCCTGTGCGACCGACTGTGTTGCGAAGCAATGGATGTTGTGCTGCTCTGCTCCGGCTGGCAGAATGACTTCTGTTTGGAAGACACGTTGGTAGCAGGTGCCATCATAGAAAAACTCCCCACTCTCTACACGCCCCATGGTGACGCCGCCAACATGGCTTTGGCGATGTGGCAATTGGCAAAGAAAAATCCCTTTGATTATTGCCAGAAAGCCACGCATGTGCATCGTCTGCAGGCCTTCGGCGCCGAGTCGGATATCCGCTTCGCTTTCCAAATTAATACCTGCCCTGTAGTACCCGTACTGAAAAACGGTGTCTTGATACTATGAAACATCTCTTTACATATTTCCTGCTGTTGTTATCGGTGTTCCCTCTGCACGCCCAGTGGGATACCGCGGGTATACGCCTGAGGGAATTTAAGGTAGCGCCTGCAGCCTCGAGTGTTGGCCTGATGGCCGTGGGTGGTGCCCTCACATTCATGCCGGCAGTAAATAATATTCAGGTGGACCTGCGCGACAATATAGCGCGAGCCGACTGGCCGAAACTACACTTTGACGACTATATCCAATACACCACTGCAGTAGCTCCTTTGGCACTCAATATCTGCGGACTGAAAAGCCGCCACACCACAGGCCGTCTCGCCATGATTGAAGGGGGTTGCTACTTGCTCGGAGCCGGTTGGCTCAATGCCTTCAAATATGGTATCGGAGTGCTGCGGCCCGACAACAGTGCCTACAACAGTTTTCCCAGCGGCCACACCTTTGTTGCCTTTACCGGTGCCGAAATATTGCGGCGCGAATATGGCGAAGATTACCCTTGGATTGCTGTAGCCGGATACACGGTGGCTGTCCTTGTCGCAGCTATGCGCATCTACAACAACCGCCATTGGCTGGGCGATGTGTGTGCCGGTGCCGGATTGGGGATACTAAGTACCACACTGGTATATTGGGCGCTGGATTAGTTAAGAGCTAAAAATTAAGAGTTAAAAAGATATGAAACTGTTTAGTAACGTAAAAGGCGATATTTTCGGCGGTGTGACTGCCGGCATCGTCGCTTTGCCGTTGGCATTGGCCTTCGGTATACAGGCTTTCAGTGGCGTCTCCGACCCGAGCGCCGCCTCTATGGGTGCCTATGCAGGACTGGTGGGTGCCACCCTGCTGGGCTTCTTTGCCGCCCTCTTTGGCGGAACCCACAGCCAAATCAGCGGTCCTACAGGACCTATGACCGTCGTTACCGCTACCCTTATCTCCGGAGCTTGGGCTTCGAGTGGCGGCGCCAGCATCTCGGCAGTCCTCGTCAGCATGGCCCTGGCAGCCATCTTCTGTGGCCTGTTCCAAATTCTTTTCGGTATCATTAAACTGGGTAAATATGTCCGCTACATACCATATCCCGTACTCTCGGGCTTTATGAGTGGCATCGGCGTCATCATCATCCTGCAGCAGCTCTATCCTCTGTTTGGAGCCAGCGGCACGGGCTCGATGATTGACTTGCTGGTGGGGCTGCCCAAGGCTGTTGCCTCCATGTCGGTGACGGCATTGATTCTTGGTCTTGGCACCGTGGCGATCATTTACCTTTTCCCGCTGATAACCAAGAAGGTGCCGTCCACGCTCGTGGCCCTGATTGTTATGACCGTGGTATCGCTGTTCCTCCCCAAGGGTAGCTTCGCTATCATCGGTGACATCCCTTCGGGACTTCCCACGCCATTCTTCCTTAACGACAATATCAGCCTTGCCGATATCAACTGGATGACCATTCTCAAAGCCGCTATTATCCCCGGCCTCACCCTCGCCGGCCTGGGCTCCATCGACACGCTGCTCACCTCGGTTGTGGCTGACAATATCACCAAAACCAAGCATAACAGCAATCGTGAACTGATAGGACAAGGTATAGGCAATGCCATGGCGGGTCTCTTCTGTGGTCTCCCCGGTGCCGGTGCCACCATGCGTACCGTGGTCAACGTCAAGAGCGGCGGCCGTACACAACTCTCCGGTATGGTGCACGCACTTCTCCTGTTGGCCGTCATGCTGGGACTCGGAAGCCTGGTCAAATATGTGCCGCTGTCGGTATTGGCCGGAATCCTCATCACCGTGGGTTGGGGTATCATCGACTTCAAGGGCTTCAAAGATCTGCCCAAGATACCGCGTGCCGACGCCGTGGTGCTTATCGTGGTGTTCCTCGTCACCGTCTTCGTCGACCTGCTCACCGCTGTGGGTATCGGCATGGTCATCGCCTGTGTGCTCTTCATGAAGCGCGCCTCCGACCTCGTCGAGGGTGGTTATAGCAGCCAGGAACTCACCAACTTCGACAAGGAGAGCCCCTGGGACGATGAACACGGTATGCCCGATACCGTCGCCCACAAGATTTATGTCCAGCGTCTCAATGGCCCCATCTTCTTCGGCACCATCAACAAGTTCAAGCAGGTGATGACCGATGTCCCTGATGACGCCAAGATTGTCATCATCCGCATGCGTCTGGTCAGCTTTATGGACCAGAGCGGACTGTATGCTATGGAGGAGGCTATTAAGGACTTGCAGGCCCGTGGTGTAGAGGTACTTATGACTATCATACAGCCTCAGCCGATGTATATGTTGCAGACCCATAAGGTTATCCCTGGCGTCGTGCCCGAGAACCACACCTTCAAGACTTTTGAAGAGTGCACAGAATATTTACGAAATAAATTAGACAAATAAGATAAAAAATGGGAAGAGCATTTGAATACCGCAAAGCGCGTAAGCTGAAGCGGTGGGGTCATATGGCCCGCACATTCACCAAGATTGGTAAAGAAATCGAACTGGCTGTCATCGCCGGCGGCCCCGACCCTTCAAGCAACCTGCGTCTGCGACTGCTGATGCAGACCGCCAAGAGCGAATCTATGCCCAAGGACAACGTCGAGCGTGCCATCAAACGCGCCACCGAGAAGGACAAGTCGGCCTATAAGGAAGTTGTATACGACGGCAAAGGCCCTCATGGCGTGGCTGTGGTGGTGGAGACCGCTACCGACAACCCCACCCGTACCGTGGCCAACCTCCGTGCTGCTTTCGTTCGCGGCAAAGGCGAATTAGGTACCATGGGTATGAATGACTTCCTCTTTGAGCGCAAGTGCTCGTTTGTGGTGGCCTGGCGTGACGATATCGACATGGACGAACTGGAGCTCGAACTCATTGACTGCGATATCGATGAGGTGTTCCGCGACGAGGATGAGATCTTCATCTATGCCGACTTTGCCAACTACGGACCTATCTCCAAGTTCTTGGAGGACAAAGGACTTGAAATAAAAAGCTTCAAATTTGAGCGTATCCCGCTCACTATGCGCGAGCTTACGCCCGAAGAGCAGGAGGATGTCAACGGCCTTATCGAACGATTAGAGAACGATGATGACGTGGTCAACGTCTTCCATAATATGGCATAATAAGAAGACATTAGAAGAGAGGGCCGCGGCAACGCCGCGGCCCTCTCTTTATTTATTCTACCCAACGGATATAGTCTTTCTTTCGTGGCAGGGCAGGGGAGGCTTCCTTGGCGGGATAGCCTAGGATGCAGTGGCCCACACCCACATAGTCGCCATCGATACCCAGTTCCTTGAG
>LXOW01411910.1_pt1 | contig 17162 bp, 13 predicted proteins | sample 1368591 | NCBI WGS metagenome assembly LXOW01 (sample SAMN04884650, study PRJNA319009) | bovine gut metagenome | isolation source: Cow rumen | host: Bos taurus | place: Italy: Legnaro (PD) | collected 2014-07-09 | reverse complement strand
CCAGCGGTCACGATCTGCATGAGCGTCTGCATATCTCCAAGAAGGCCCATCTCATCATGCCCACCCACCGTGTGCTCGATGCTGCCTATGAGGCCCAGAAGGGTAAGGATAAGGTGGGTACTACTGGTAAGGGTATCGGCCCGACCTATACCGACAAGATCAGCCGTAACGGTCTGCGCGTGGGTGATATCCTCGAGAACTTTGAGGCCAAATACGCAAAGGCGAAGGCTCGTCACGAGGCTATCCTGAAGTCGCTCAACTTCGAGTATGACATCACTGAGGTGGAGAAAAAGTGGTTGGAAGGTGTGGAGTATCTCCGTCAGTTCCCCATCGTCGATTCAGAGCATGAGATCAACAATATCCTGAAGAGCGGCAAGAGCGTGCTCTGCGAGGGTGCCCAGGGAACGATGCTCGATGTGGACTTCGGTAGCTATCCTTTCGTCACCTCTTCAAACACCATCTGCGCAGGTGCCTGCACAGGTCTGGGTATCGGCCCTAACAGGATCGGTGAGGTGTATGGTATCATGAAGGCTTATTGCACACGTGTCGGTGCTGGCCCTTTCCCCACAGAGCTCTTCGACGAGACGGGTAAGACGATTCGTGACCTGGGGCATGAGTATGGCGCAGTGACTGGTCGTGAGCGTCGTTGCGGATGGATAGACCTCGTTGCTCTGAAGTATTCCATTATGGTAAATGGCGTGACGCAGCTCATTATGATGAAGAGCGATGTGCTCGACGGCTTCGATACCATCAAGGCTTGCGTGGCCTATAAGCAGAACGGTCAGGAAATTGATTATTTCCCCTACAATATCGAAGAGGGCATCGAACCTGTCTATCAGGAGTTGCAAGGCTGGAAGACCGATATGACGAAATTCACGAGTGAGGAGCAGTTCCCGAAGGCCTTCAAGGACTATATCGCTTTCCTTGAGGCTCAGCTTGAAACCCCGATTAAGATTATCTCCATCGGTCCGGACCGTGACCAGACAATTGTTAGAAAGTAATGGCACAGAAACCTTCGATTCCTAAGGGTACACGCGACTATGGACCATCAGAGATGGCCAAGCGCAATTATATCTTCGACACCATCAAGCAGGTTTATCAGCTCTACGGCTTCCAGCAGATAGAGACGCCGGCGATGGAAACCCTCGGTACGCTGATGGGAAAATACGGCGAGGAGGGTGACAAGTTGCTTTTCAAAGTACTGAACTCAGGCGATTTTCTCACGAAGGTGAGTGATGATGAGTTGAACGAGCGCAATGCCCTGCATCTGGCGGCCAAACTTTGTGAGAAGGGTCTCCGCTACGACCTTACCGTACCCTTCGCCCGCTATGTAGTAATGCATCGTGAGGAACTGCAACTGCCCTTCAAGCGTTATCAGATGCAGCCGGTATGGCGTGCAGACCGTCCGCAGAAGGGCCGTTACCGTGAGTTCTGGCAGTTCGATGGTGACATCGTGGGCTCAGATTCTCTGCTCAATGAGGTGGAACTGATGCAGATTGTGGATACTGTATTCACTCGTTTTGGCGTTCGGGTGCAGATCAAGATCAATAACCGAAAGATTCTGACAGGAATCGCAGAAGTGATTGGTGCTGCTGAAAAGATTGTTGATATCACCGTCGCTATCGACAAGCTTGATAAGATCGGTATCGACAATGTGAATCAGGAACTCCGTGAGGATGGACTTACTGAGGAACAGATAGAGAAACTTCAGCCTATCATTTCGCTCGAAGGCTCGAATGAGGAAAAACTGAACACGATCGCCGAGGTGCTCAAGGACAGTGAGACTGGTCTGAAGGGCGTGGAGGAAACTCGTTTCATCCTCGAAACACTGAAGACGCTCGGTCTGAAGAATGAAATCCAACTCGACCTGACTTTGGCTCGTGGCCTGAACTATTATACGGGTGCTATCTTCGAAGTGAAGGCGCTGGATGTTCAGATTGGCTCTATCACGGGTGGGGGCCGTTACGATAACCTGACAGGTATCTTCGGTATGCCGGGTATCTCTGGTGTAGGTATCAGCTTTGGTGTGGATCGCATCTTTGACGTGCTCAATGCCCTCGACTGTTATCCGAAAGATGCAGTCAATGGTACGCAGTTGCTGTTCATCAACTTCGGTGAGCAGGAAACAGCTTATTGTCTGCCTGCTGTCGCAAAGGCTCGTGCAGCCGGAATCCGTACGGAGATCTTCCCTGATTCGTCTAAGATGAAGAAACAGATGTCGTATGCCAACGCCAAGCAGATTCCCTATGTGGCCCTTGCCGGTGAGAACGAGATGGCTGAAGGTAAGCTGACGCTGAAGAATATGGAAACAGGTGAGCAGAGTCTCGTCACCCCTGATGAACTGATTGCGAATATCTTGTCGTAAGATGAAATACAAGCTGCTATCCCTGATGGTGGTCGCCCTGTTGATAATGACAGCAGCAATCACAGATAAAACCACCACTATCTTTGTGATTGGCGATTCAACCGCTGCCAACAAAGATATCTCTGGTGGCAAGCAGGAACGTGGCTGGGCAATGGCACTTCAGGCGTATTTCGATGATAACATCCTTGTGGATAATCATGCGGTGAATGGTCGCAGCTCGAAGAGTTTCATTGATGAGGGTCGTTGGGACAAGGTGCTCCAGAAGATGAAACCTGGCGACTACGTCATCATACAGTTTGGCCACAATGACGAGAAACCCAAGGCAGACCGTCATACGGATCCAGGCTCTACGTTCGACTATAATCTTGCAAAATTCGTGCGTGAGACGCGAGAACATGGGGGGATTCCTGTGTTGATGAACTGTGTGGTGCGTCGTAATTTCTTCGTAAATGTACCTGAGAATGATGACGACGAGAAACTGCGTACCCAGACTTTCAAAGATGGTGTGAAGATGATTGAGGGCGATTCACTCATCGATACCCACGGTCTTTATCGTCAGGCGCCCCGTGATGTGGCTCAGCGTATGAACTGCCACTTCGTCGATGCCAATCAGATTACCCATGATCTGGAACAAGGCCTTGGTACTGAGGCCTCAAAGCGGCTCCACATGTGGTATCTGCCTGGCACTGAGCCCTCAGAGCCGAAGGGTAAGCAGGACAATACACATTATAATATATATGGGGCCCATCAGGTGGCTCGTCTGTTGGCTGATGCGCTTTGTGAGGAGATTCCAGTACTGAAGGCCTATCGTACAGATGCTGACTATACGGTTGACGCCCTTGGTCGCGGACAATATCTGCATTTGTCTGATGCCGTTGCTGCTGCACAGGTATCCTCAAAGGCAGATATTACCGTTCAGATACTCGGAGGCGAGTGGGAGAGGCCACTGCTGCCTAAAAAATCAAAGATTAAGTTTGTGCTTCGCCAAGGGGCTTCTTGGAAAAAATGAAATAAGCCTGCGTCAACGATTCTCACGTTGACGCAGGCAAATACATTCACTTACTTGTTGTCGACAGCGGCCTGCTCAATGGGCAGACAACGCTTATAGTTGTCGATATACTTCTCGAAGCCTGCAACATCTTCAGCAGTAGGAGCGATCGACACACCCGTATTACCAGCGAAGACAACATTCTCGAGATAGTCTGCCAAATTAAGTTTGTCGGGGTTATTCACGGCATATCCTGCCAGCAGGGCAATTCCCCAAGCACCACCTTCACCAGCGGTCTCCATGACAGAGATGGGGCTGTTGAGAGCGGCTGCGAGCATACGCTGACCGACACCAGGTGTCTTGAAGTAACCACCATGACCTGTGATGCGGTCGACACGGATCATCTCCTCCTTGAAGAGGATGTCGTTACCAATCTTCAATACACCGATGGCACCGTAGAGTTGCGCGCGCATAAAGTTGGCGAGATTGAACTTGTCGTTAGCAGAACGTACGAAGAGGGGACGACCATCGCTGAGACCGGTAACAGGCTCACCGCTGACATAGTTGTAGGCCATCAGCCCACCACAGTCAGTTTCACCCTCTAAGGCCTTGTTGAAGAGTTTGCCATAGAGCTCGTTCATATCAACCTCGACGCCAAGCAATTGCTGATATTCCTTAAAGAGTCCAACCCAGGCGTTGATATCGCTTGTGCAGTTGTTACAGTGAACCATTGCCACAAGACTTCCGTCTGGTGTGGTCACCATATCAATCATCTCATAAGGTCTTGACAATGGCTTCTCGAGTACGATCATTGAGAAGGATGAGGTACCCGCACTGACATTTCCTGTGCGCTGCTTGACAGCGTTGGTGGCAACCATACCTGTGCCTGCGTCGCCCTCAGGAGGACAAACAGGACAGCCTGGCTTCAAGTGACCAGATACATCGAGTTTCTTGGCACCTTCGGCTGTCAGGAAACCTGCGTTTTCGCCAGCGTTGAGGGACTTGGGCAGAATGTCGAGGAGTTTCCATGAATAGCCCTTTGGCGCAATGAGGGTGTCGAATTTATTCACCATCTCGGCATCGTAGGTCTTAGTGGCTGGATCGACGGGAATCATACCTGACGCATCGCCTACACCGAGAATGAATTGTCCTGTTACCTGCCAATGGACATAGCCTGCGAGTGTGGTGAGATACTTGATATCCTTTACGTGGTCGTTGCCTTCAAGAATGCACTCGTAAAGGTGGCTGATGCTCCAACGCAAGGGGATGTTGTAGTTGAAGAGTTGGGAGAGTTCGGCAGCGGCCTTACCAGTGTTGGTATTACGCCATGTGCGGAAAGGTACAAGGATTTCCTGCTTTTCGTTGAAGGCCATATAGCCATGCATCATAGCAGAGAAACCGATGGCGGCCAGAGCTTCGATTTCACAATCGTACTGCTTCTGAACATCTTTACGAAGGTCGGCATAGCAGTCCTGAAGACCATACCAGATAGCCTCGATAGAGTAGGTCCAAAGACCGTCGACCAACTGGTTTTCCCACTCATGTGAGCCTTGTGCGATGGGCTTATTGTCCTCGTCAATGAGGACTGCCTTGATGCGGGTAGAGCCAAACTCGATACCGAGAATGGCTTTACCTGCTTCGATTGTCTGTTTTGCTGTCATAATTACTTCAGTGCTTTGTTCAACATGTAGTAAACCTCGTTGTTACGGAGAGTCTGCTTGAAGTCGGCGATGTTGGTGTCTTTATTGATGCGGACATACTCAATACCTGTCATCTCGGCAAAGTCCTCCCAGTACTCCTCGTTGATGTCGTAAGAGAAGGCACTGTGGTGGGTACCACCTGCGAGGATCCATGCGGCAGCACCGATCTCGAACGTGGGCTGTGGAATCCAAAGGGCTGAAGCTACAGGCAGCTTGGGCATTGGCTTCGGCTCGATGCACTCAACCTCCTGAGAGATGAGGCGGAAGCGGTTGCCAAGGTCGACGACAGTGGCCTTGATTCCACGACCGGTCTTCGAGGTGAAGACGAGACGGGCAGTCTGCTGCTTGCGGATACCGATACCGAGGAAGTGAACCTCGAGCTTGGGCTTATCGGTAGCAATGAGCGGGCAGATCTCGAGCATGTGGCTCTGCAGACAAGATGAGCGGTCGCCAGCGAAGTTGAGGGTGTAGTCCTCGAGGAATGAGCAACCGGTAGGCATACCCTGCTGGATAACCCAGAGTGTGCGATACAGACATGCCGTCTTCCAGTCGCCCTCTGCACCGAAACCGTAACCTTCTTCCATCAGGCGCTGTGAAGCCAGACCAGGAATCTGGTCGAAACCGCAGAAGTTAGGATCGTCGATGTTGGCATCGCCCAGGTCGTCGAAGTTGGTGGTGAAGGCTGTAGCACCCTCATCCTTCAGCACGCGACGCAGAGCAATCTCGGCCTTGGCAGAGTTCTTAACCTTCTCCCAGTAAACCTGCTCGCCACTCTCGTCAATCTTGATGGTGTAGAGCTTCTTGTATTCCTCAACGAGCTCGTCGGCCTCCTTGTCAGTAACCTTCTTGAAGTATTCCATCAGTGAGCTAACGGGATAGTAGTCGACATGATAGCCGAGACGCTGCTCAAACTCAACACGGTCGCCATCGGTCACAGCTACATTGTTCATGTTCATACCGAACATCAGACAGCGCACGTTGTGAGCGTCAGCTACACCTGCGGCCACGCGAGCCCAGACGGCGATCTGCTTCTGAGCCTTCTCGTCCTTCCAGTAGCCGCAAACCACTTTACGGGCAATGCGCATACGGGTGCAGATGTGTCCGTACTCGATGTCGCCGTGAGCACTCTGGTTGAGGTTCATGAAGTCCATGTCGATCTCGTTCCAGGGAATCTCGGCGTTGTACTGTGTGTGGAAGTGGAGGAGGGGCTTCTGCAACTGCTGCAGACCCTTGATCCACATCTTGGCAGGCGAGAAGGTATGCATCCAAGTGATGATACCTACGCACTTCTCGTCATTGTTGGCGGCCAGCATGATGGCTTCTACTTCCTTCGAACTGTTGGCTGTGCCTTTATAAACAATCTTCACAGGGATGTTGCCGCTTTCGTTCAGGCCGGCTACCATCTCCTTTGAGTGTCCATCAACTGCGACTACGGCATCGCCTCCGTAAAGAAGCTGAGCACCAGTCACCCACCAAATCTCGTAATTTTCAAATGCTTTCATTGTTGTTATTGTTTTTATTGTTAATAATTATTTTTTCTTTTGTCCGTAGTAGGCGTTGGGGCCGTGCTTGCGGGAGAAATGCTTCTCGATGAGGAGCGGATTCATCGTCAGTTCCGGATTCACGGAGTAGGCAATGAACGCCATCTTGGCCACCTGCTCAGCAACAACGGCATGGTAGACGGCCTGTGCAGGATCCTTACCCCATGAGAAAGGACCATGATTCTTGACCAGTACAGCGGGCGTGTGTACGGGGTTGATGTTATCGCGACGGAAACGGTCGACAATCACCACACCAGTTTCCTTCTCGTACTCAGGCATCTGCGCCTCCACCATGTTGTCGGTGCAGGGGATGCAGTCGTGGAAGTAGTCGGCGTGGGTGGTGCCGATGTTGGGAATGTCCTTACCGGCTTGCGCCCACGCAGTGGCATAGGTGCTGTGGGTGTGGACGATACCGCCTAATTCTGGGAACTCGCGATAGAGCACCAGATGGGTAGGTGTGTCGCTGGAGGGGTTCAGATCACCGTCGACGACTTCGCCCGTCTGGAGGTCTACTACCACCATATCGGAAGCTTTCATCACATCGTAGTCGACGCCAGAGGGCTTGATGACAACGAGGCCGTTTTCACGGTCTATACCAGACACGTTACCCCAAGTGAAGATTACGAGGTTGTGCTTCACAAGGTCGAGGTTGGCCTGAAATACTTTTTCTTTTAATTCTTCGAGCATAATCCTTATAACTTAAAGTTTTGATCCTCATTGTAGGCCTTCATGTTAAAACGATAAAGGAATGCCCCACGTTTGGATCCTGTTTTGTCAATTAATTCGGTCTTCTCAATGAAGTCCATATCTTTGATACGCTTGCGGAAATTTCGCTTGTCGACGGGCTCGCCATTAACGGCCTCATAGAGGCGTTGAAGCTGCGTGAGCGTGAAAAGGCTGGGGAGCAGACGGAAACCTACAGGTTCGCTGGCCATCTTCTGTTTCATCAGCTTCCTGGCTTTGAGAACCATCTTGTTGTGGTCGGAGTAGAGTTGGGGCAGTTCATCGAAATTCACCCATTCCACACCGTGCTCCTGACGAAGACGATCATCGTAGTCTTTAACATTAATAAGAGCATAATACGCGATGGAGACAACGCGCTCTCCTGGGTCGCGGTCTACATTTCCGAATGCACCCACCTGCCGCATATAGATGTTCCTAAGTCCGGTGAGGTCGAATAATACACGATTGGCAGCATCGTCGATACCCTCGTCGCTGCGGACGAAGCCTCCGTAGAGGCTCCATTCTCCACGACCAGGATCCATTTGACGACGACCGATCAGAATCTTCAACTTACCTTCTTCGAAGCCGAAGATGATACAGTCGACCGACAGCCAGACTTGGGAATGTTCACTATAAAATGAAGTCATTTCATCTGATATTGATGATTACCAGAAGTATGCATAGAAGCATGCGCAGCAGACAATGACGCCAAGGGTGGCTACGATGTCCCAAACACCCCAGCTCTCGCGAATCTGCTTGCGATAGTCGCCTGTGAAGGTAATGGCTTCAACCTGAGCCTTTGAGGGAGCAGGTGTAAAGAACGATACAACTACCATCAGCAATACGATGAAGACCAGCAACCAGCACTCGAAGATGAGCCAGTTGGTCTGCCAGAACCATGCTGTTGCCTCCCAGAAGCCACCGTCCATCACGGCCTTGCCGGAATCAGTCAGAACATTGGTGAGCAGACGGACCATACCAATCAGGAAACCACCGATAAGACCCCATTCACCGGCCTTCGGGGTAATCTTCTTAGAGAAGATACCGAGTGTAAAGACGGCTACCATCGCAGGTGCAATCAGCGACTGAATGTCCTGTAAATAAGAATAGAGGTTACCCATCGACATCATCACAGGCATCCAGAGCAGACCTAAGATTACAACGACCACTGTAGCGATACGGCCAACGAGCACGTAGTGAGCCTCGCTCATACCTTTCTTCATGGGCTTGTAGAAATCCTCTGTGAAGAGGGTTGCACAGCTGTTGAAGAAGGCTGCCAGTGAAGCAACAAGTGCACAGATGAAACCGATGGTAACGATACCCTTAACACCTGCAGGCAGGATGTTCTTTACCATCATGGCGAAGGCACCGTCGGTGTCGTGAGAGTTGGTGATATCCATCACGATGCCGCTTCCAGTCTTAAGCGACAGGGCATAAGCCACCATACCAGGAATCAGGAACATGAATACGGGTAAGAGCTTGAAATAACCGGCACAGATGGTACCACGACGGGCGCGCTTCATAACCTCTGTGTTGTCTTCACCTTTCGTCTGTCCAAGCACACGCTGAACGATATGCTGGTCAGTACACCAGTACCAGAAGCCGATGATTGAGGCTCCGAGGAATACAACATAGCCAGGGAACTGTGGATACATGGGGTCTGCCTGGTCGGGATGGAACATATGCGTTGTTCCGAAACCGTCGTGGGCAGCGTTACAAACCTTCATCATCTCAGCCCATCCAGCAGTGATGCTTCCATCACCCAGCATGTTCAGTCCGAGGAACAGCACGAGGAATGAACCAATAATAAGAATAGGTGTCTGGATGGCCGAAAGTGTCATTACACCCTTCATGCCACCGAAGACTGTGAAGACTGCTGTGATGGCAATCAGACCAATGGCACCATACCAGAATGGCAGTCCCAGCAAGTATTCAAAGAAGATACCACCTGTGAAAGCTGTAACGGATACCTTCGTCAGCACATAGGCAATCAGCGTGATGATCGAGAGCCATGATCCGGTACGCTGGGTGTAGCGGAATTTCAGAAAGTCGGGCATGGTGATAATCTTACCCATCTTGTTGTTGAGAAGCTGATAGAAAGGTACAAACAGCCATCCGAGGATTAGGATCATCCATCCCTGCATTTCCCAGTGGGCCATGCCTACACCGTCTTTTGCACCTGTACCGGCGAGACCGACGAGATGCTCAGAGCCGATATTGGCAGCAAAGATAGCTGCACCGATAACATACCAGGGCTCGCCCTTACCGAACAGATAGTCCTGAGAGTCGGCACCTTTCATCTTTTCCTTGTCTTTCTTGATGGCGAAATAAATCGCCCAAACGATGGCAAGCACACCGACTGCAAGTACGGTCCAGTCAAGCCATATAAATCCGTTTTTGTCCATAAGTGTTTGTTAATAATTTGTTATTTTACATATTTATTATTTCACTGAGAATTTATAAGCAGCGTGGCTGAAGTATTTCTCACCCGGCTTTACGACGGGCTGTACCCACTGGGGCTTGTTGGGAGAATCAGGATATTTCTGACTCTCCAGGCAGACGCTGACGTGCTGTGGATAGGGACCGTGCTTGTGCTGGATGTTCAGTTCGTTGCCAACACCCTGGAAATTACCACTGTATACCTGTACACCAGGCTCGTTGGTAAACATTTCCATGAAGATACCAGTCTTGGGAGAATAGAGGCTGGCGCAAACCTGTGTGTCGTCGCCTTGGCCATCCTTATAAGCTGTCTCTTATACACATCTGACGCTGCCGCCGAGCGTTCTGAATCTGGTCGAAATCAGACTTGATGCTGTCGCCGATAGCGTGAGGCGTACGGAAGTCCATAGGTGTGCCCTCAACCGACTTAATCTCGCCTGTGGGGATATAGAGCGTGTCGCTGGGGGTGAAGTTATCTGCATTTACATAAAGTACCATATCATAACCGGGCTGTGTGAAGTCACCGCTCAGGTTATAATAATTATGGTTGGTCTGATTAATGATTGTCGGCTTGTCGGTCTCAGCCTCCCATGTGATGTCGAGAATGTTGTCTACAGTCACCTTATAAGTGGTCACAGCCATCACCTTGCCTGGGAAACCGTTCTCGCCGTCAGCTGCCACAATAGTCAGCTTCAGGATAGAGTCGCCAATCTGCTCTGCCTCGTAAACCTGATTCATCCAACCTGTGGTACCACCGCCATGCAGGCAGTTTGGACCATCATTCTGCTTGAGGGCATACTCTGTACCGTCAAGGGTGAACTTACCGTTCTTGATACGGTTGGCGTAACGTCCGACGCTGGATCCGTAATCAGTAGGAGAGTTGAGCGTATCGGCATACTGGGCTATGTTGTCGAAACCGAGCACAACGTCAGTAGGTTTGCCGTCCTTATCAGGCACGACGAGTGATACCACACGGCCGCCATAATTGGTGATGCACACCTCCATGCCATTGGCATTCTTCAGGGTGTAGAGCTTCACGGGCTTGTCCTGAAGGGTGGTGTCGAACTTGGCAGGGTCGAGACCCGAAACCGTTAACACAGGAGCCTGCTGGCCACCTGTACATGCTGCGAGCATCAGCGCTGCTGCGCCAAGACTCAGAATGCTACTTTTCAGTACTTTCATTGTTACTAAGTTTTAAGTTGTTTTAATCAATGTCGATTTTGGGTGTAAATTTACAACTTATTTCTGAAATGACAATGAAAAAGGGCATAAAAATAGACGGTAAAGTGTAAAATCTACACCTTACCGTCCGTATTTAACCTTTATAAACACTTTTTGTGTGCTTAAAGGTATCTTTTAGCAGAGTTTACGAGAGCCATCACTGATGACAACATCATAGACTTTTGGCTCGTGACCATACTTCTCGTTAAACTTCTTCTTGGCATTCTCAACGAACTTCTTATACAGATCGTTGCGTACAAGGTTTATGGTACAGCCACCAAAGCCACCACCCATGATACGTGATCCGGTAACACCATTCTCCTTGGCAAGGTCATTCAGATAGTCGAGCTCCTCGCAAGATACTTCGTAGTCCTTCGACAATCCTTCGTGCGTCTTGTACATCAGCTCGCCAACCTTCTCGTAGTCGCCTTCATTGAGGGCCTCGCAGACGCCCAGCACACGGTCTTTTTCACCGAGTACGAATTTTGCGCGCTTGTAGTCCTCAGCGCCAACTTCTTCCTTTACTTCCTCGAGCTGTTCCCAAGTGCAGTCACGCAGAGTCTCATACTTGCCCTCCGGATGCTTGGCTTGAATGTGCTTTACCACATTCTCGCAGGAGTTACGACGGTCGTTGTAAGGAGAACCTGCCAACTGGTGCTTTACCACAGAGTCGAGAAGCACAAGGCGATAGCCATCAGGCTTGAAGGGGAAGTACTCGAACTCACGGCTGCGACAGTCAAGGCGCATCAGACAGCCAGCCTTACCGAAGACGGAAGCAAACTGGTCCATGATACCGCAGTTCACACCACAGTAGTTATGCTCTGTAGCCTGTCCTGCAAGTGCCATATCCCACTGTGACACCTTGTTGTCGCCAAAGATGTCGTTCAGACCGAAAGCGAAGCAGCTCTCCATCGCAGCAGACGACGACATACCGGCACCTAAGGGCACATCACCAGCAAAGGCGATATTAAAACCTTTAACGGGAACGCCCAACTTCTTCATTTCAAGGGCGATACCATATATATAGCGAGCCCAACTGGCACGCGGACCATTGGGGTCGCTCAGTTTGAAATCGACACGATCCTTAAGGTCGATGGCATAGGCCATTACGGTGTCCTCTGTACCATTGGCACGCATCTCTGCCAAAATACCCTTATCCACAGCACCGGGGAAAACGAAACCACCATTATAATCGGTGTGCTCACCAATCAGATTGATACGGCCAGGAGAGGTATAAANNGGTATAAACATTTCCTGTCTTTCCATCGAAGTGCTTGATAAAACGGCTTCTTACAAATTCAATATCTAACATGTTGATTTATGATTTAATTAGTCAATCTTAATGTCTGTATTCACATTTTTACATCCTATGAGGGCATAGAACAGAATGTAGGCCAACATAGCAATAACGAGCCAGTAACTGAAGATAGGACCAGCAGATTTAGCTATGGCTTCCTGGATAAGAGGCATCACACCACCACCCACAACCATTGTCATAAAGATGCCGGAAGCGGCTTCAGTGTATTTGCCAAGTCCCTCAACAGAGAGGTTGAAGATACCGCCCCACATAATAGAGGTGCAGAGACCGCAAGCGGGGATGATGAAACTCTTGGCAGGCACGTCGTGGCCGTTGAAAGAAATGGTAATGCTCTCAGGCATGAAGATTGCAATGATCAAAAGAATGATGGCCACGGTGCTTACTGTTGTCAGCTGAAGCTTGGTGGAAACTTTACCTGAGATGGCACTTGAACAGGCACGTCCAATCATCATGAGGAGCCAATAGGCAGCGGCAAGTGTACCACCGACGGCAGCAGCGCCCTCAAAGCCGAGGTCTGTCACATAGAAGTTGAGCTCCATTGGGATACCAATCTCAATACCCACATAGAAGAAGATGGCGATGACGCCCAGCAGGCAGTGGCGGAAGGCCAGCGGACTGCGCTCATACTGTGGAGACACCTTGCCAAGAGTCGGCTCGGGGATATCCACACGGCTGATGATTAGGAATGAGATGGCAAAAACAGCCATACCGATAAACAGCAGCGGAGCCACATCGCTCATACTAGTGTCTTTTGTCACGGTGCCAACCAAAATACCTGCTAGCAGCGGAGTGAGTGTGCCAGTAAGAGAGTTCATGGTACCACCGATCTGAATCAGCTGGTTACCCTTGTTTCCACCGCCTCCTAAGAGGTTCAACATCGGGTTTACCACCGTATTCAACATACAGACACAGAATCCGCAGATGAAAGCACCCAGAAGATAGATAATCAGGTTGAGTGCCACAGGGATATTGTCGTATGTAAATACATAGGTACCAGCACCTACGAGGCTCGACAGATATTGGAAGATCAGACCCACAATACCGACAATCAGAGCAGTCAGGGCAGTCTTCTTGTAACCATATTTTGTCAGCATCTTACCTGCGGGAATACCCATAAACAGGTAGGCAGCAAAGTTCATAAGGTTACCCCACGCCTTGGCAAATGGATACTCAAATCCCCAGATATTGCCGAAAGGCGCACCCATGTTTGTCACAAAGCTAATCATCGCGAAGATGAAGCACATGGTGATAATNNAACGAATTCTTATTCTACGACGCCGAAACGATAAATCGTCTTCTGCTTATAGCGCTCTCCGGGTTTCAGCACAACGCTGGGGAAGTACGGACGGTTTGGCGTGTCGGGAAAGTGCTGGGTCTCCAGACAGACAGCCGAGCGACGCGGGAATGTGCAACCATTGGCCCCCTTGTAGCCATTAGCAAAGTTAGCGGTGTAGAGCTGCATGCCGGGTTCTGTGGTATAGCACTCCAACGTACGGCCGCTCTTCGGATCGGTCACTCTAGCGGCAAAGCTCAATTCGCCTTCCTCGCGCTTGTTCAGTACGTAGTTATGGTCATAACCATGACCGAAGATAATCTGCTCATTATCAGCATCAATCTCCTGTCCGAAGGTCTTGGGTTTACGGAAATCAAATGGTGTTCCCTCTACCTTCAGAATCTCACCGGTAGGAATGGCGGTATTGTCGGTAGGCAGATAGAAGTCTGCATTGATCTCGCAAATCTGATCCTCAATCGTTGGTGTAGGATCTGCGGTACCTGTCAGGCTGAAGAAAGCATGATGCGTCAGGTTCACGATGGTCTTCTTGTTGGTGGTGGCCAGATACTCGATGACGAGCTCATTCAGATCGGTGAATGTGAACTCTACTGTGATGTCCAACTCGCCTGTATAACCTTCCTCACCGTATGAAGAGATACGGTGGAGAGCCAATGCGCGAGGACCCATCTGACGGGCATCCCATACTTTGGCATTGAAACCTACAGCACCGCCATGAAGGTGGTTAGGACCGTCGTTGAGTGCCAGCTGATAGTCTTTGCCGTTCAGCGTAAACTGTCCCTTGCAGATACGGTTACCCCAACGTCCGATCAGTGTCGAGAGATAAGGCTCGTTACCGCTCATGAGCTGCTTGATGCTGTCATGACCTTGAATGACGTTAGCTACTTTTCCATCCTTATCGGGTACCATAATAGCACAAATGGCACCGCCATAATTGGAGATTGCCACTTCATAACCCTTACGATTCCTAAGAATGTACAAATCGGTTTTCTTACCATTGATAGTGGTCTGGAAGTTTTCTCTCTTCAGACCACACAAATTCGCATTTTCTGTTGTTGCCATAATTGAAATGTTTTTAGTTACAAACTATTTTTTGCAAAGTAACAGAAAAAATTTCAATTGGACAAAGGAAACGACGAAAAAAATGTTGTGGATGTATTAAAAAAAGCTAAACGCAGTTTTTCAGGAAGTCTGCAACCACATAACTGCTACCTCCAATAAACACAAAATCACCTTCTTTCGCAATTATTTTTGCAGCGGCGTAAGCTTCTGCGACACTGGGGTAGACGTTGCCTGACAGCCCTAACTGCTGACCCATCATCTGAAGCACACGCTCCGAAAGGGCACGTTTGCTGCTGGCTTTGGTGAAGAAATATGAGGCTCGTTTAGGTAATAAAGCCATGATGCTGTCGACATCCTTGTCCTCAACAACACCAAATACGATATACATGTTCTTACATTCAACCTCATTGAGCTGCCGACTCAGATATTCCCAACCAGCTGGGTTGTGACCAGTATCACATACCACAGTAGGCGATTTGCTGATCACTTGCCAGCGTCCCATCAGACCAGTTGTAGCACAGACATTCTTGAAACCGGCCTTCACCTCGAGTCCTTTGGTGGGCGACTTCGAATCATCGGTATAGCGGTACATATAGCCGAAGTCCTCCAGTTTTCTGATGACCCAGAGGATGGTATTGGCATTCTTTGCCTGATAGCGTCCGCAGAGTTCACCGGTGATCGTACCATAGCTGCGCGTCTCGTAAACCATTTCCGATAATTGCAGTTCTGCATGCAACATCTCGGGTATGTCTTCGGCGAAAATGATGGGCGCCTTGTTCTCTTCTGCCATCGCTTCGAAAACGGGCCGTGTTTCTGGCCGTGCCTCACCAATTACCACAGGCACACCAGATTTGATGATACCGGCCTTTTCCATAGCTATCTGTTCAAGCGAATCGCCCAGCAGTTGCGTATGGTCCAGACTGATGTTGGTGATGACCGATAGAATAGGGGTGATGATGTTCGTGCAGTCGAGCCTTCCACCGAGTCCTACCTCGATAACAGCGATGTCGACCTGCATCTCACTGAAGTATTTGAAGGCCATCGCCGTCGTCAGCTCAAAGAAGGTGGGCTGCAGGGGTTCGAAGAAATTCCGTTCGTTCTCCACGAAATCAACGACGTAGTTCTCTGGAATAGGTTGTCCGTTGATACGGATGCGTTCACGGAAGTCAACGAGATGTGGGGACGTATAGAGACCGACTTTGTAACCGCACTGTTGGAGGATGGCTGCTATTGTATGCGCACAGGAACCTTTACCATTTGTACCCGCAATGTGGATACTACGAAAGTCCTTGTGCGGATGGCCGAAATGCTCATCAAGGACAAACGTGTTCTCTAAGCCTTCCTTATATCCGCTGACCCCTTGTCTCTCAAACATCGGTGTCTTCGTGAACAGATAGTTACAGGTCTCTTGATAGGTCATGTCAATTTACTTTTTGACAATTTACTATTTAATTGAAATAGTTCTTGAAGCGCTGGAAGATAGNNCACCAGTTCTTTCTCCTCACGGCTGAGGGTCTTGGGGATGTACACGCTGATATTCACCACGAGATCGCCCTTGCCAGAGCCGTAACCCTGCACAGCGGGCAGTCCCTTACCTCTCAGACGAAGGGTCTTACCAGGCTGTGTACCATTCTCCAGTTTCACCTTCAGTTTCGTGCCGTCTATGGTAGGCACTTCCACCTCACCGCCCAAAGCTGCTGTTGGGAAGTCAAGCAGCAGGTTATAGATCAGGTCGTTGCCATCACGGATAAAGGTATCGTTCTCGGCTTCTTCTATAAACACCTGAATATCGCCAGCGATACCGTTGTGCTTACCGGCATTTCCCTTGCCCGGTACATTCACTACCATCCCTTCAGCCACACCTGCAGGGATGTTGATCTCTACCACTTCCTCGCCTTTCTCGACGCCGGTACCACCGCAGTGCTTACACTTGTTCTTGATGACCTGACCCTCACCGTGACAGTTCGGGCAGACACTCTGTTGCTGCATCATACCGAAGATGCTCTGCGTGGTGTGGGTGATGACACCGCTACCATGACAAGTGGCACACTGCTCCTTGCCGCTACCGGCCTCCGCACCTGAACCACTGCAATGGGGGCAAGCGATATCCTTGCGTACCTTGAATTTCTTGGTAACGCCCGTATTGATTTCTTGCAGTGTCAGTCTCACTTTTAGACGCAGGTCGCTGCCACGATGTTGCTGCGGACGACGCTGACCGCCGAAACCACCGAAGCCGTGACCGCCGAAGATGTCGCCGAACATCGAGAAAATGTCGTCCATGTTCATGCTGGCACCACCGAAGCCGCTGAAGTCGAAGCCGCTAGCACCAGGACCTGCAAAGCCGAACTGGTCGTACTGCTGACGCGTCTTCGGGTCATGCAGCACATTATAGGCCTCAGCGGCTTCCTTGAATTTCTCTTCGGCTTCCTTGTCGCCGGGATTACGATCGGGGTGGTACTTGATGGCTATCTTTCGATAGGCTTTTTTTATCTCGTCTTCCGAGGCGGTCTTCTC
>LXOW01292917.1_pt1 | contig 17163 bp, 13 predicted proteins | sample 1368591 | NCBI WGS metagenome assembly LXOW01 (sample SAMN04884650, study PRJNA319009) | bovine gut metagenome | isolation source: Cow rumen | host: Bos taurus | place: Italy: Legnaro (PD) | collected 2014-07-09 | reverse complement strand
TGAGCCGCAGCCTCGTTACCATCACAGGTGATAAATTTCTTTTCTTTAGCCATTTGTTTAGTTGATAAAGTGAATTTATTAAATAAATAATTTTGTTTAGTATATTTGTTCTTGTCTTGTAAGCAAGCTTGTAAACCTGAACAGAGATATTTTACTCTATAACCCCAGCAGCAAGTAATACTTCTGTCACTACGTCTGCATCATCACGTCTGCTTTGTTCAAACGTGCGGTAGCGTTCCAAGATACTATCATTGTTTTTGAGCAAATCAAGGACGTTTTCTTCTGTCATTCTCTCTAATGTTAGTTTTCCATCGGTTTTGGCAAGGATGTAGCAGACCAAGTTCTTCATCTTTGACTTGCTTTTGAATGCCTTGGTTGACAGAGGAACGTTCATTCCATTATAACCTATGAAGAGAACTCCAGACGGTACAATGTCTGGGCGGGCAAAAAGAATTCGACCATCTTTCATCTTCCATGCTCTGACAAACAAGTCGCCAAAGTATCTCAGTTCTTTCAGATTCACATAAAGCGAGTCTGAATAATACAAGCCAAATGCTGACTTGCTGAGCTTCTTCCTCAGTTCTTTATTATCGGACTTGAGCAAATAAGCCAGGCGATTTTCGTGGATAGATTTCAAGCTAATGCTGTCGCTGACATCAACCCATTGGCCAGAAACGAAATCGTCAAAAGACAGGCAATACCTGTTTTGGGCANNTCAATTTCATTAGGAAAAAACACTAACTCAAGTTGCGAAAGTTATTATGTCATTGTTTCTTATGCCGCCGTTCCTATTTCAAATAGATACTCAGGTGCGAAGTCTGCTCCGTTCTCCCATTCGATAGTGTTGAACTTGATGGAGAAGTTCTTGAAGAATTCGATGTCTTCAAGCGGTGCGAACACACTGCCCTTAAGGGACTGAGCCAAGTCCACGACCTTTGTCTCTCCATTGTTGAACAGCAACTTCACTCGATAGCCATCCAAATAATCTGCTTTAGTAACTTCAATAAACATAATTATCCTTATTTAAGTGGTTCAATCTTGTCAAGTGGCTCACCCTTTTGGGCTTTCTCCCAGTTCTTTGCAAGCAAAGCGGCATAGCCGAGCGCTCCATCAGTTCCTTCCGATAGTCTTCCAGCCATTCAAGCACCATACGCAAAGCCCGACCAGGCATTTCACCTTTCACGATACCATCCTTGATATTGACGATGACTTTATAGTCACCATACCACGCATGGAAATGCGGTGGTTGATGGTCAGCGAAATTCATCCAGATGTAGATTCCGTAGAAGAAACTGATTTGTGGCATGATTATTTGTTTAATTGATTCTCAATCTTTCTTAGTCTATCAGAGATGTTCACTACTTGCATCAAGACTGCCCAACAGACAATTGAAGCACCAATGCCACCCACAAAAGTCACAACTGCTTGCGGGAAAGCCATCTCCGCATTTGATTCCATGATTCCCTTGCTTACGAGAACCGTAAAGAGAATACCACCAATAAGCCCTGCCCAAGCAATGACAATCAATAATTGTTCATTTTTAGTACGTTTCATTATAAGCAAGAATAATACCTAAAAATGATGATTTGTTTTAAAACGCGTGCAAAGGTACGAAGAAAAACTCAAATTGCAAAGCCGAGATTGCAAAATATTGCAAAACAACACAAGAATTCTTGTATGATGCGTTATTATCTCGGATGTCTAGTTCCACGCCAGTATATTTCAAGTAGGTTGAAATCCTCAATATGTTCTATTTCAGGAGCCGGTGAATTGAAAGAACCAACTATACTGACTACATCAAAACGATAATTGGTGATGTTATGGTAGTTAAGATAATGTTGAATGGCATGACGCAAATTATTGCGTTTCTGACGGTTGATAGCATCAAGCGGATCACCGAAGTCACGACTTCGTCGCGTCTTCACTTCCACAAAGACCGTGGTTTCTCCGTCTTGTGCAATAATGTCGATGTCACGATGTTTAGAATGCCAGTCACGTTCAAGTATAACATAGCCCTTTTCCCGCAAATAAGCAACCGCCAATCCCTCACCCCAGATACCCATCTGTAAGTTCTCTGGCCCATTCTCTTTGAGCTGCCTACATTTTTTTCCTTTTTCCAATATGTCATGGCATTTCTTGAAAGCATCACCTACCCTACCATCCTTGTCAGGAACCGTTGGCAACATGCGCTCTAGCGCAAGAAATATCTTCTCGGCTTCATCAAGGTATCCTTCTCTGACACGAACCCTCAAAACATCGACAGCAGCCCAGAACATGGCAAGCGAGGTGTACGGACTTTTGTCCGTAGCATACAGCCTTCGGGCAACCTCGTAGGTTTCTTCCTTATGTCCTTGCTTGCGCAGTTCAAATATATCATTCGCCGTCATAAGTAACTGTTCATATTTAGTTTATACTTATATTTTTTTACAACGAATATGACGAATTACACGAATTGCTGCGCATAAATACCACGATAGGATATAGGCGCAGCCAATTCGTGTAATTCGTCAAATTCGTTGTTTATATAAGATAATTGTGTTCATCTACTTATTTTATCTGTTTGGGCACAATTATTGTCTGCTTCTATAGAATTTTTCGAGCGTTCGATAGGCATTCTCCTTTTCCGGGGAAGCCTGTTCTTTCGACACGACGTCGATTATCATGACAGGTGCATTGTCCAGGTTGTCCTTGGTGATAGCCGTCCACAAAGGAAGTCCCTCTCCGTTAGGATTGCCGGTCTTGCAGAAGTTGGCATAATAGCTGAGGAACAGCTTCGAAATGGCGTAGTCCTCTTCCTGCCAGTCGTAGTACTCATTTGTGTCGAGTGTTCCCATGGCATACTCAATGTCAGCAGAATGAACGGCACCGGGAGCAATGGCAGGCTGTTGGGCTGAGGCATTCTTCTCTTCGTCGGTCTTCTCACGAACGCCACCGGCAAGTGCACCAGTCATGTCGCCCATCTTCTCCGACACCTGAGGACGCGGGTGCATGTAGTGATAACGGTAGACTGGTTGGTCAGAGGTGCGTGCGTGGTAGTCGCAGGCCTTCCAGGTGGGGAAGCCGGTAAAGAGGTCGGAGGCGAGGTCGAAGCCTTTCTGGCTCAAGACATCTTCATCGGACGTTATGCCGTATGCATCAAAGATATCGTCGGTCATGTCACCAAACTGAGCCTTCATGACGTTCTTGTAGTTCAAGACCGTGGGTGCCTGCCCTTGAAGCGCCTGCGCGGGATGTCCCTCCAGTGAGTTCCAGCCAGCCAATAACGGCACCTGTGACTGCTGTCCTTTCTCAAACACGGCATCAGCACTCTCTGTCATGAAGTAGCCATCGAGCACAACGCTGGCCATGCCTCTGGGAGGCAGGATCTTTTGTAATGAGTCGGCATCTATAGCCATCGCGTCGGCCAGACTGGCAATGCCTGCATTCTTGAGAAGAGCAACCCCAGCAGCCTCTGCATCGGTTAGTGATGAAGGCTTGAAGGGAAGCACCTCTGCACCCGACGAGAGCATGGCACCGGCAATAAGGTCTTTGGAAAGGGGCGAGCACATCAAGAGCGAGACGGAGAAGGAGCCTGCCGACTCGCCCACGATAGTGATTCGGTCAGGATTTCCGCCAAAGGAAGCAATATTCTCCTTCACCCACTTGATGGCAGCTACCTGGTCGAGGAAACCGTAGTTGCCACTTCCCCCATAGTCGGAAGCAGCCGTAAGTTCAGGATGTGCAAAAAAGCCGAACACGCCCTCGCGATAGTTAGCCGTCACACCTATGACACCCTCCTTGGCAATGGAAGAGCCGTCGTAGCGGGGTTCGCTGCCAGAACCGGCCATCAGTCCGCCACCATTGAAATAGATGAGTACAGGCAGGGCATCGGCCGTGGTCTTTGCCGTTGTCCAGATGTTCAGATAGAGACAGTCCTCGCTGCGGCCAGAGCCACGGAAATTCATGTCGCCGAAAATGTTGGGCTGCATGGGGTCATCGCTAAACGCCTTGGCTTCGCGTACACCTTCCCAGGGCTGTACGGGCCGCGGAGCCTTCCAACGAAGCTCGCCAACGGGAGCTTGTGCAAAGGGAACGCCGAGGAACTTTTTCACGCCAGCTTCTTCAAAGCCCTCTAGAATGCCATACTGGGTACATACCTGCAGAGTGACATCCTCTGTATTCTTCTGTGTGCATGAGCTAAAAAAAGCGATAGAGGCAACGCCAAGCATCATAAATTTACTGATAGTCTTTGCCATAATAGTATAGGTTTTAATTATTGTCAGCAAAGATACACAATTTCCATCGAATGGCAAAAGAAAAGACAGAAAAAAAATTCCAAGTGAAGGGATTATCCGGCTCAGCGACACGCCAAAAAGAAAGCACGCACAAAAAAAGAGGCTTTTGTAAGCCTCTTTGTGACTCCCGCGGGATTCAAACCCACAACCTTCTGATCCGTAGTCAGATGCTCTATTCAGTTGAGCTAGGGAGCCTCCTTTTCTTTTAAGCGAGTGCAAAGGTACGCACTTTTTGTGGAACTGCCAAATATTTCTGCAACTTTTTTAGAAAAAAGTGGAAAATTGTGGAATTTTCCCGCTGTTTGGCTACTTATTACCCTTGAGAATGACGTAAATAATCACGGGAGCACCGATTAAAGGGGTGACGGCATTCAGGGGAATAACCCCACTCTCGCCAGGCAAGACACAAAGCAGATTACAGGTCAGGGCGACGATGCTACCCATCAGAATCGTGGCTGGCAACAGCGATCGGTGGTTGTCGGTATGCAACAGCAGACGGGCAATATGGGGTACGGCCAGTCCGATAAAGGCGACAGGTCCGCAGAAGGCGGTGACGATAGCGGTCAGCAGGCCTGTAACCACCAGCAGCCAGTTGCGTACCCTCACAATGTTCACGCCCAGGTTCTCGGCATAGCGGTCGCCCAGCATCAGGGCATTGAGCGGCTTGATAAGCAGCACGCTACCCAGCAGTCCTGCCAAGGTGACAACAGCAAAGGCGGGCATCATGCGCATGGAGACTCCACCAAAGGAGCCCATGCCCCACACCATGTACGACTTGACACCTTCGTCGGTGGCAAAGAAGTTGAGCAGCGAGATGGCAGAGTTGGAGATGTAGCCGATCATGATGCCGATAATGAGCAACATGACATTATTACGCACCAAGGTGGAGAAAAAGAAGATGACCACCATCACCGTCATGGCTCCGACAAAGGCGGCAACCAGCACGGCGACGAAGCCAGACACGCTGACGGAACCAGCCGAGATGCTGCCCCCAAGGAGCAACATGACCAGGGCGACACCCAAGCCGGCACCACTATTGATGCCAAAGACGCTGGGACCTGCCAACGGATTGCGGAAAGCGGTCTGCAACATGAGTCCGCTCACCGCCAAGGCGCCACCTGCCAACAGCGACGTGATGGCCTGGGGCAGACGCGACTCGAGGATGATATACTGCCACGAGGGTTTCACCTGATCGCCCGCCAGGATACGCAACGTATCGGCCACAGGAATACTGACTGAACCGACGAAGATGTTCAGGGCGAAGAGCACGAAGATGACGATGCCCAACAAGAGACAATATACCGAACCTTTACTCACTGATTTTCTGATAATAACGCAAAGACGGCAGATTCAGTATGTCGGGATGCAATATTTTGATGAAATCGGTCAGCAGCCAGTCGGGACGGAAGGGGGCTTCCTCGTAGAACAACGACAGTTCGACATTACAGCCATAAGCCTCTTTCTGACGGAAGGCCTTGAACTGGTTATAGCCATGATGCTCGGCCAACAGTTCGCGATAGGTGATGAGGTGGTCGCTACTGAAACGGAACAGCCAGATGTCGCACTCCCCTGCCCTCTCCAATACCGTTTCGAAAGGCAACGAGACACTACCGCTATGCTCGTCGTCAGCCCACGGATACTGGCTCTGGGCATCTTTCAGCATCTGCCCGATGGTGCTGTGTCCACCCGGCACATACCAGACAGAGCCCGTGACCTTGTCCAACACGACGGAGCGCCTGACCTTGGAGGTCATAGCCACTTGCTTCAAGGCCTGATAGCTGCTGTCAACCACGGCAAACAGGCTGTCGGCACGTTGCTCACACCCGAAGAGCATTCCGTAGAAACGCATCCACTCGGCACGAGCCAGGGGCGTTGCCTCCATATACTCGGCACACTCTATCAGCGGGATGTCGATATCCTCCACCTTGCCATAGCCTCCGCTGTTCTCGAAGGGCGACAGGAAGATGGCATCGGGATGCTGGTCGATGAGCTTTTCAATGACCGGACTCATGGCGTCGCCACAGTCTGAGATGCGCCCCTTTGCCACCTGTTCGTGGATATAGGGCACCTTGATGTATTTCAGGTCGGCCACCCCTGCTATCCGGTCCTCGGCATGCAGCATCTGCAACAGGGCACAATGCACCGTGGTAAAGACGACGCTGCGTGTCAAAGGCGTGCGGACAACGGTTCCTTCGGGAAGATGGGCAGGCAACTCGGCATCCGACGGCACCAGGACATAGCGGTGCAGCACCTTGCCTTCCTTCCAGGGGTTCTGCAGCGTTGCCACGGTATAGCCGTCATGGCGCACCACCGTCAGTTTGCGGGCATACTTGAAAGCAAGGGTGTCGCCACCATCCTGCTGTGCGGCAGTCTGTCTGCCACAGGACGATAGCAACACCGCCAGAAGTATTAGATATAACAGTTTATGCATCGAGCAGTATTAGAACTGTACGGCTACGTCGTCGTAGGCGAAGTAGGCAGGAGTGCTCAAGCCCCACTCGTTGACACAAGAGCCTTCCATGTTGAACTCTACCTTATAAACCTTACCCAAAACGCTCAGGTCGAACTTGGTCCACTCTGTTACGAACTTACCGTCCTTAGCCAGATAGAACTCGGCAGTACCGGTAGCCTGTCCAGCCTTGTCATAACCGGTGGCAACAATCTTGAACCAGTCCTCGTCCTTCTTGAAAGTGGTATATGGATTGGTCATGTCGTTCAGGGCATAGCTGGTGTTAATCACGTACATGTGGTCAATGATGCGCTCTGCACCGTCAGCGAAATAGATTACGGGCACAGGAGCACCAGGATAAGAGGCATAGCCATTGTGAACACAGAAGTTCTTGGAACCGTTGTGTCCGGTGGTTACGGGAATCTCCAGCTGCTGCTGGTAGCTGGCTTTGGTAACGTCGGTGCTGATGTAGTTAGACACAGCATGGCCACCACCCCAGTAGCACTTGTCCATATAGCCATTGCAGAACTCGTGAGCCAGATAGGTGTTGCCCAGGTCTTCCCACTGATAGATGGTTGCATCCTCGTCTGCAGGATAGAGCAGAGCGCCACCATACTGAGTGGCATCAATCAGCGAGGTCCAGCTCTGCTGACCGACATAGTTGGTACCGGCCTTCCAGTCGGCATCCTCGAAGGTTAACACACGAATCTGACCAGTAGGAGTGCCTGGGTTATCGACCTTGTCGCAAGAAGTGAATGCTGCCATTGTTACAAATGCGGCAGCCACGAAAAACAGATGTTTTTTCATAATGATAGTGTTTTAATGAATTAAATAAAATGTTTATTTGAAAATGTATTTCTTTCCGTTCCTGATATAGAGCCCCTTGCCTGGGGTCTGCATTCTCCGGCCTTGCAGGTCGTAGAAAACTCCATCGGACCCCGTAGCGTTCCTGATTGTCTGAATGCCCGTCAGTGCATCTTTCACTCGCTGGATAGAGGTGTCCAGATGCAAGTCCTCGGCTCCCGTCACCTCGGTAGAGGTCTCGCCTATCCATCCGCAATCCTGAAGGACGCCGTTATAGACACGGATAAAATCGACGAAGTCTATCTCCACAGGCTCACGGCTAACCACCTGGACGGCGTTGTCGAAATCAAAGCTGGAAGCATCTTGATCTGCATTGGGCTTGTTATCGACATAACCCCATGCCAGCGACTTCAGCAGCCAGTTCTCCTGGGCATAGTCCCCCGTGTTGGTAGCGTTGCAGGGCAACAGGGTCTGAAGTCCGAAAGTCAGCTGGTCGTCGGTGACCCACTGGGGGAAATAGGTCTGCTCGTGATACCTGTTCTTGTGCATATAGCCGGAGCCGCCCTTGTTGTCGGTCCAGGGGATATACTGCTCTATGGTGATGTCCTTGCTGATGCTACTGGTCTTGCCGTCATACTCCTCCGTAACGGGGCGCGAATAGGTGACGCTGTAGCCATAAACCACCTTGCCCACACTATCCACGTCGGCACTACCCTTCAGCTCGTACCACGGATCGTCAGGAAGTCCGTTTCCATTGACGTCCTTCGACACCATGACGATGCCTGGCTCACTACTGTTCTCGAAACTACAGTTGCCCTGTATCAGCACATCCTTCTGTCCTTTCACATTGGCAATGGAGTGGTCGAAATGGAAGGTGACATAGCCGCCATATCCACCCAGACAAACCACGTCTTTCTGATTATTGGCCAGGCTGTTAGTACACTTCTGAACCATAGCCTGTACATTGTCGCCTGCCTCATACTCGGGCATGGTATTGACAAACTGTCCAGGTGCGGGCATATATTCGTCCACCACCTTGATGTAGGGCGAGTGAACGGTCACGTCGTCCATGCGCTGGGCCTCAGCAGTCAGCGTGCCCAGCAGGGCGAATATCATCAGTATCTTTTTCATCATTTCTTGGGTTTCGTTAAGAATACAGCATGGGCAGGAATATCTCCCGTCCGGACTTTATAGTCGAACGTGCCGTCCTGATGGAAGTGCAACAGGTCGCCACTCGACACGTAGTTCTTGGCATCCATCAGGTAGAAGTCGCGCCCGTTGGGATTGACGATGATGCCATAGGGCTGGATGATGGCTTCGGCCTCCTTGGCAGTGGTGAGCTGGCGGTTGACCACCTCGTGGGTGGCCACATTGATAATGCCCAGCATGCGCTCGTTCTTCATCGTCTCGTAGTTGAACTGCATGCCCATGTAATACAGCGAGTCGCCGACAATACACATATCAGACACCACCACGTCGATACGCCCCATGCGTTGCAGCTGTCCGCTGGCGTCTTGCTGCAACCAGCACAAGTGAGACGGCTCTCCGTAATAGTCGCCTCGCGAGCTCACCCACAACTGGCCGTAGCGGTCTGCCCTGCAACGGTGCAGGTTCGGGGCGACATCTATCTTCCTTTCCTCCGTAAAGGTGTTCAGGTCTATCACACTCACCGTGTGGTCGTAGTCGGGCACCATATAGCCACCGCTATTGGCCACGTACAGTTTGTCGCCTATCACAGCCAGTTCCTCGGGTTGGTAACCCACCGTCACCTGGGCCACCGTCCGCAGGGTCAGCGTGTCTATCTTATAGACCTGTCCCAACGGGGCATCCTGGCTGACATTGACGGGACCGACATACGACGAGACATAGGCATAGCCCTTGTGGAAAGCCACACTCCGGCAGTTTGGCACGTCTATCTTACCCTGCTTAACGGCATCCTTGGCACCCAGCACCTCCACCTTGTTAGAACAGTTGATGACCAACCAGAGCTTGGAGCCGTATATTTGTGCGTCGTTGCCCACATCGCCCAGCTCCTTCACCTCGTTGGGATTGCGCTCGGCATAGATGTTACGCAGGTAGTGGGCCGTCTCACCCGAGAGGTCCAGGAAGTCGAGGGTACACTTGTTGGAACCCATATTCCCCTCGTTCAGCACATACATGCCCAACACCTCCGTCGCCTCAGTCTTGGCACCGGTGTCTTCGTCTTCCATATAGACAATGTAGTCGTCAGTCCGACAACCGACGATGCTCAGCAGGATGGTTATATATATAATAAGGTGTCGCTTCATATCTTCACGTCTAATGTTATTCCGTAGTTGCGCTTGGGCATCGGGTAGTTCAATATCACGTCGTAGTCTTGCGAGAACAGGTTGTTCACTTCCAGCATTACTCGCCATTGACCATTAACCATTGACCATTGATACGATAGCGAGAGGTCGCTCGTGTACCAAGGCTGCATGTAGTTATACTTGATGTTCTCCTGCTGGTTGTAGCGTTCGCCCGCATAGATGAACGAGTAGTTCAGGTCCCAGTTGTGGTACTGCACGTTCAGGATGGCCGAACCGGAGTGCCAGGGGATATAGGGTATCTGGTGCTTGTAGAAAGCATCCTGCGGATTGGTCACATCCCTGGCGTCCTGATAGGTATATTGCAAACGGCCCGTCACCAGCAGTCCTCTGGCAGGCACCATCGTCAGCTCCGTCTCGACGTCTATGCCCTTGATGTGTACCTTGCCCAGGTTCAGCATGGTCCAACGGAACTGCTGTCCCTTCGGATAGGCCACAATCTTGTCGTGTACGCTATTGTAGTAGGCATCGGCCTGCAAGTGGAAAAAGCGGAAGAATCCCCTATCCCACTGGTGGTCGTAGCTCAACCCGACGTTATACTGCAAGGCGGTTTCCGGTTCCAGCAAGGCATTGCCCAAATCGGTATAGTACAGGTCGTTGAAAGTAGGCATCCGGAAACTCTTCTTGGCATACATCCGGACAGACAGCTCGTGCGACGCAAACGGATAGACGTTGAAGAAGACGGCTGGCGTATATTCCACCTTGGAATCGGGCGACGCGGCATATTTCACATGATCTTTCACCGTGGTCATCAACACGGAGCCTTGCACCTTCAGCCAGTCCAGGTTCAACGCCGTAGCCAACGACACATAGTTGCTGAAACGGTGAGGATAGACAAACTGGCGCATATCGGCATCGAGTTTGTTCCAACGGAAGTCGTAGCTCAACGAGGCGCTCCACGCAGGCAGGATGTTATAGACGTTAGAGGTCGAGAAATACAACTCCTGCTGCTTGTAGGTGTTGTCCACCTGCATCTGTGTGGTGTCTCTGTTCACATAGCGGGTATTGTAATACGCATATTTGGCCACCGCCTGCGTCGTGAACTTGTCGCCAATGCTCTTCTGGAAACGTCCTTGTACAAACGTGTTATGGTCCCACTGCCGCTCGCCCCTGCGCCAGACGTTGTTGACGATGGCACCAGGTATGCCACGTTCTGAGTGATAGGTATATACCTTCAGCTTCCAAAAGCCGTCGCTGATCATGCCATGCAGGTTGCCCTCGGCCCTTACAGCCCAGATGTCACCGTTCTGGCGGGTGGCTGTCGTATCGTAAGCCACCGTACCGTCTTGTTTCTTTCGCCTATATCTGAACTTGTATTTGCCGCTGGCTGTCAGCACCTCTGCCGAAAGCGATGAAGACACCCGCTGACTCAATCGTTGTTCCCAAAGTGCGGCAAAACGGAACATATCGCTCGACCCGTATTTCGCCTTGAACCTCAGGTTGTAGTTCTTGCCTGGCTCAAAGCGGGGGGCTCGCGTTCGGATATAGATGGCTCCTGCATGTCCGAAATCGCTGGCGGGTTGCAGGATGGCACTCTTCTGTCCGTTGAACAGGGTTATTTCCTCCACATTGTCCAACGAGAACTGCCCCAGGTCTATCTGTCCGTTCTGTGCATTGCCCAGTTCCACACCGTCGTAGCTGATGCCCAGATGGTTGGTACCCATCGAGCGGATATTCACCGTCTTAATGCCTCCTACACCACCATAGTCCTTCAACTGGATGCCGGAGAAGTAGCGAAGGGCGTCGGCCACACTGTTCGACGACAGTTTCTCCAACTGTTCACCTGCCAGGGTTTGCGAGGGGATGACCTCCTTATGATTATAGCGCGACATGACGACAACCTCATCCACGTGTTGGATGCTGTCGAAACGACTGCGCTGGGCGAAACAATTAAAAGCGAAAAAAGAAATGTGAAAAGTGAGTAAAAGCATAAACACCCTCTGAGTCAGAGGATGTCCCATCAGCCTATATCTTCTCGCATTACTCATTACTCATTTCTCATTTTACACTTTTCCCTTTTCACTTTTCCTTTAAAAAGCGGGAGGCCCGTGTCTCACGACATAAGCCTCCCCGAGACTTAATATAATAATACACGTATTCGCACTTTCGACCTAACCCCAGAGGTCTGAAAAGTGCATTGATGCAGAAAGGAGGTCTTCTGACTTACAGTCCGGTAGCAAGCGTCTTCCCAATAATATCAGTGACTTTCGTGCTTGCACCGCTAATGACTGCTTACAGCTGCGGGACAGTTGGGGATTCTCACCCCATTCCCTNNATTCTCACCCCATTCCCTTACCTTCATGCGAGTGCAAAATTACAACAAAAAAACGGGACTGCCAAACGATAGTCCCATTTTTTACCTTAATCTTATTTTCCATCAAAATAGTAACCTGGCTGTTGGGTCCTGATAAATCCCCCTTACTCCATCAGAATCTTGACGATACGCTCGGCAGTACGCCCGTCCCACCGGTCGGGAAGTGAGGAGGATTTCCATTGGCCCTGCACCAGTTTCTGCATAGCCTCGCTCAGTTTTGCAGCATCTTCGCCCACAAGCACGTTAGTACCTTGCTTGACGGTTTCGATGTGCTCGGTATAGCTGTTGAGGGTGATGCAGGGGATGTTGTTGAAGGTGGCTTCCTCGGCTACGTTGCCTGAGTCGGTGATAATGCCCTTTGCATGGCTGGTGAGCCATCCGAACTCGAGGTATGACAGGGGTTCAACCACTTGTATGCCTCCATGATGCGCCACCATCTCCTTGGCCTTGCCTCGCAAGGGTGCAATAACAGGAACATCGCCAGCCTCCTTGACGATGGCATCCAGCATACGGTTCAGGTTCTCCTCGTCGGCTATCAGTGCCTTGCGGTTCAGCGTGAACACCAGGTAGTTGTCCGTGGTGACACAGGCGGGCTTTGTCCATCGCTGGTGGTTGGCTCGCATGGAGTCCATGAGGATGTTACCCACCATATAAATCTTGTGCATCTCGGCACCCTCGCGAGTAGCCACACTGCTGGAGCCGATGCCTGCCACGAAAAGCAGGTCGCTCAGTCCGTCAATCACCAATCGGTTGATTTCCTTGGGCATGTTGATGTCGAACGAACGGGTGCCTGCCACCAGATGGGCCAGTCGCAGCCCGTGTTTCTTGGTAACGATAGCTGCTGCCATCGTAGAGGCAAGGTCGTCAACCACAATGACGGTATCGGTAGCATGCTGCTCCAGATAGTCGTCAAACTGGCTCATCACCCTACCCGTCAACTCGTTCAGATTGGTACAGTCCACTCCCAAAAACACATCGGGACGAGGCATCTGCAGGTCGCTGAACAGGCTATCCTCCAAGGTAGGGTCGTCTTCCCTGCCGGCATAAACCAGTTCGTAACTGCAGCCTTCCGTCTGCTGTATCACCCTGATCAGAGGGGCTACTTTCACAAAATTAGGACGTGCTCCCGTAAAGATACAAATATGTCTCATCATTTCACTCTTCACTTTTCACTCTTCACTCTTCACTTTTCACTCTTCGCTCTTCACTTCAAACGCTCTGCCTATCAGCCTTTCGTAGGCCGGTGACTCCACGACAATGGTGAAGTCGTAGAACATGTTCTCCTCGTCAAACGTCAGGAAGTGCTGCTTGCCCTGGAACTCATCCTTCGACGACTCCCAGAGGATGTCCACATAGGAGGATTCCTCGTCTTTCACCTCCGGGGTTCGCAGCAGGCAGTTCTCGAAGTGGTAGTTCAGCAAGCCCACATGCTCCTTATCGCTCTTATCGCTCTGCACCACATTGTCGTCGTAGCCTGTCACCAACGTATTCCTGCAATCCAGCGTCATATCGCGTTTAGTAGGCCCGTAGTGCAACGCAGCACCCCTGCCACCGACCAGCGTATAGAACTGGGCCAGCGTGCAATGGTCAACAATGGCTTCGCATCCTTGGAGCAACAGACAGTCTTCCTCGGCATTCGACAACTGCACGTAGTCGAGCGACACCTTAGAGTCATGGGCATAGATGGAATAGCCTCTGCAATTATGTATTACGCTGTTAGTCAGCACCACCTGCGTACTGTCTGCCCAGATACCGTTCCAAGTATTGCGCACCTCCGTGTCTGTCAGCCAACAGCCCTCGGCATTGCTGGCAATCGCGATGCCAGGCCACTGTCCGCTCACGCGGTCGTAGGGCAAGTAGTCGAACATGTGGTCCAGACGGTCGCCTCGCAACAGACAGTTGTCAGCCACCAGACTTCCCTCAACCAATATGCCGGCCTCGCTATGGAAGAAGAGCTGCGTATTCCGCAACGTCAGCGTGGCATCCTTGGCGATGTATATGCCGTTGCCATAGACGACGAGGGGTTTCTCCGACTCGATAGTCATGTCCTCCTCCACTTCCAGGTTGGTCACCTTCATGGCGTCCCAGCTATAGGTGCGCAGGTTCACCTTCTGCTCCACCCCACTCTCCAAGGTCAGCAGCAGGTTATCCTCCACCAACTTCGGTTCCACACTATGGTTCTCGTAAGAAGTTATCTCCACGAAGACCCGCAGGCTATCACCCTTGCGCACCTCAAAGTCCTGTCCTACGGGATTCAGGAAAGTGCCGTCCAGATTGACACGGAAACCCGTCTGGTTACCTTTCTCCAAACGAGCCGTACTGATGCGTAGTCCGTCGCTGGCACGGTTGTATATCCAGAAGGTATAGGTCACCGAGGGCACCTCAGCAAACAGCGTGTCCAACCTTACCGTATCCGTTGAGAACGACAACCGCTGACTGGAGTCTTTCGTGAACGAGTCATTGTCCGAACAGGCCGTCAGCAACAAGGCTACCGTAGCCATAAAAAAGAAAAGCCGCTTTATCATATATTGATAAAACGACCTTTCTCTCAATTTATTGTCTAACCGGGCTAGCTTATCTGGAATATCTAGCCCATCCTGCTTACTTAAAGTAGCGTTTCAGCAGTCCTGCGAAGCCTGCACCGTGACGAGCCTCGTCCTTGGCCATCTCGTGAACGGTGTCGTGGATAGCGTCGAAACCAGCAGCCTTGGCGTTCTTGGCAATGCGGAACTTGTCCTCGCAAGCACCAGCCTCGGCAGCAGCACGCTTCTCCAGATTGGTCTTGGTATCCCAAACACACTCGCCCAGCAACTCAGCAAACTTAGAAGCATGCTCAGCCTCCTCGAAAGCATAGCGCTTGAAAGCCTCGGCAATCTCGGGATAACCCTCACGATCAGCCTGACGACTCATGGCCAGATACATTCCAACCTCGCCACACTCACCATTGAAGTGGTTGCGCAGGTCGTCAATCATCTCCTGGCTGACACCCTCGGGCTTGCCGTCGCCAATACGATGAACGGTAGCATAAGTGGTCTCACCCTCGTCCTTCAGTTCAGAGAACTTAGAGGCAGGAGCCTTACAGATGGGGCACTTCTCGGGAGCAGCATCGCCTTCGTAGATATATCCACAAACGGCACAGATAAACTTTTTCTTCATAACTTAGTATTGTTTAGTTAGTATAAAAATATGTATTTATTTCGCAAAGATAAGCAGAAAAATCCTATCCGCCAACTTTTTCTGTAGTATTTTTCTTAAATGAATGAAAAAAGAAGTAATAGACAAACTAAAAAGGACCTGGCGAATGACTCGTCAGGCCCTATTATATTAATAAGGTGTAAATGCTTGCGATTAGAAGAAGAGGTAGCGGTTGTCAACCACACCAGCCTTCAGATACAGCTCGTTCATGAAACGGCTGGCAGCCTGCATAGCCATCTGGCGCAGCTGCTGAGCCTGCTGCTTCTCGTCGAACTTAGCACCCTCACGCTGCTTCTTGGAGAGTACCTGGAACAGGTAGGCTGCACCATTACCCTTCACAACAGCGGGACTGAACTGACCCTGCTTAACAGCTGCAACAGCACCACTCAGAGCGGGCTCGCTGGCACCAGCAGACTGTACGAATACAGGAGCAGAGAAAGTAATCTGGCGAACGCTGTCAACAACAGCACCCTTAGCCTTAGCAGCGGCGATGTCCTTCACACCAGCCAACTTCTCAGCAGCCTTATCGAACTTCTTGTCGCGGATAACCTCCTGCTTAACCTGCTCCTTCACGCTGCCCTCGAGTTCACGATAGCCCTCGGGGTGGATAGCAGCCAGGCCGATAACGAGCAGATGGTCGTTGTTGCCACACTCGTAGAGAGGAGACACGTTGTTGTTCTTGGCATCGAAAATCCACTTCATAGCCTCACGGGTAGAGCGGATGCCTGCCACGTTGTGCTCTGAACTGTAGAGGTCCTGACGCTCCTGAACGCGGAAGCCGAACTTGGCAGCGTTCTTCTCGAGACCTTCGATGGTATTGTTCTCGCTGACAAACTGGCTGAACTTATTGTAAGCATCAGAGTAGGTCTGCTTAGAGAAATCGATGGTGTGCTTCACCACAGCTACGTCGAACTTGTTGACGAAAGCCTTGCGAGCAGTAACCTGCAGCACGATGTTGCCCTGTGAGAACTCGAGGTTCTTCAGCTGACCGGCCTCCAGGGTGTTGAGGGTCTGAATATAAGTCTTGGTATCAGCGTCAACAGTCTGAGCACGCTCATACATCGCAGAAGTCATCCATTGCTTGGAACCAGTCTGACCATACTTCTTGGCGATAGCCTCGAAATCAGCACCACCCTGCAGAGCGGTATAGATGCTGTCAGCAGTCTTGCGAGCAGCCTCGGCAGTCTCGCCACCCACCTGAATCTGACGGTATTCTACAGAGTCGGGCAACTGGGTCTTGTTCACCAGCTTCACTACATTGTAGGTGTTGTCATAGGCCGTTTCGAAAGGAGCGGTTACCTGACCAACAGCCATAGAGTCAATCTTAGCGGCGATGTCAGCGGGGAAGGCAGAACGGGTAGCAAAGATGCCCGTGTAGGCAATCTGCGACTGAGCCTTGCGAACAGCCTCAGCAGGTGTCATGCCTGCACTCAGGTTCTGCTGAGCCTCCTTCATGGTCTTCATCAAAGCATCGCGGTCAGCCTTAGAAGCTACTACCTGGAAGTCAACATACTTGATGTCGCGGCTCTCTACATACTGCTTGAACATCTCCTTCTGCTCGTCGTACTTAGCCTTCAGGTCTGCGTCAGAAACCTCCACCTCACTATCCTTGATAGTGCTGTAAGGAAGTGCTGCCAACAGGACGTCGCTCTCTTCGTTCTGAGCGTCGAAAGACATCTTGGCTGATACAGGGTTGCTGAACAGACATTGAGCCAGCAACTGCTGGTACTTCTCAGCCAGCAACTGCTGACGGATATTCTTCTCCATAAACTTCCAGTACTT
>LXOW01420555.1_pt1 | contig 17166 bp, 14 predicted proteins | sample 1368591 | NCBI WGS metagenome assembly LXOW01 (sample SAMN04884650, study PRJNA319009) | bovine gut metagenome | isolation source: Cow rumen | host: Bos taurus | place: Italy: Legnaro (PD) | collected 2014-07-09 | reverse complement strand
TTGGCCTGGGTGGTCAGGACAAAAAGCCGGTCCGTTTCGGAGAATCGCTTGATTTTACTGTAGTCCATGTGGAGGACCTGGTCACTGTCTCCCCGGCGGTTGCCCACGTTTTCCTGGGTGAAATACAGCCGGTTCACCAGCTCCTCTGCCCCGTCCTCCAGGGCCTGGCGCAGGAGCTGGTTTTTTACGGCCTTCTTGGGATACCAGAGGAATTGCTGGACGTAGAAAAAGCAGATCATAGCCAGCAGGAATCCGCACAGGAGGGCGAAGCGGGGCTGGCCCTCGGCAACGGCCCAGATCAGCAGTCCCAGACTGAGGGCGGCCAGTCCCGTCTCCACCATGCGCAGGACCCGGAAAAAGGGTCGGCACATGGCGGTTCCCAGGGCCTCCGTTAACACGGCCTGATTCAAAACGCAGGTGTTGGTAAGGCAGCCGGACAGGTCTTCGGTTTCGGGTTCGTCCGCATAACCAGGGGCAACAATGGGCAGGTCGGACATAGAGGCTCTCCTTGAAAATGTGAAATGCAGAATGCACAATTGGTTAGCGGCGGTGTTTCTGCGGGACGGCATTGGGGCATTTCTCGTTCATGAGACGCCAGAAATCGTCTTCAGTACCGTTCTCAAAGCGGGTGCGGTCAATTATCAGGAACAGCTTAGACTTGGTTTTGAGCAGGATCAGGTTTTTATAGGGGATAAGCCGCTTCACGGCAGAATAGGTGGTATTGGTTTGACTGGAGTCAACTTCTGCCTCTCTGACGATTTCCGTTTCGGTGAAACGGGTCGTGATATCCCAACTCTTGGCATGCCATAGTTCCTCATTCTGGTTAAGCGTGCGTTTGACACTGCGATTCACGATGGTCAGAGCAAACCAGAGATAAAACGCTCCAAGCCCATACATCCCCAGAACCGGCAGTAACTGGCTCTTATTTGCCTGAAAAAACTGCCAGTGATCCCGGAACATGTATAGGGTTGCAGTGCCGAAGCAAAAGATACATAAGGCGAAATAGTATAAGCGAGGGATTCTGAGAATACGCTGTTTTACGGTGCAGAGAGTCGTCTCGTCAAAGCGAGTGTGGCAAATTAATTTATCCATGAGAGCCTCCGATTGGAATGCAAAACTCAAAATGGGTATTTCTGCGGGACGGCAGAGTGCCGTCCCTACAGACCGTAGGGGACGGGGAACGCGGACGGCAGAGTGCCGTCCCTACAGACCGTAGGGGACGGGGAACGCGGACGGCAGGGTGCCGTCCCTACAGACCGTAGGGGACGGGGAACGCGGACGGCAGGGTGCCGTCCCTATAGACCGTAGGGGACGGGGAACGCGGACGGCAGGGTGCCGTCCCTACAGACCGTAGGGGACGGGGAATGCGGACGGCAGGGTGCCGTCCCTACAGACCGTAGGGGACGGGGAATGCGGACGGCAGGGTGCCGTCCCTACAGACCGTAGGGGACGGGGAACGCGGACGGCAGGGTGCCGTCCCTATAGACCGTAGGGGACGGGGAATGCGGACGGCAGAGTGCCGTCCCTACAGACCGTAGGGGACGGGGAACGCGGACGGCAGAGTGCCGTCCCTACAGACCGTAGGGGACGGGGAATGCGGACGGCAGGGTGCCGTCCCTACAGACCGTAGGGGACGGGGAACGCGGACGGCAGAGTGCCGTCCCTACAGACCGTAGGGGACGGGGAACGCGGACGGCAGGGTGCCGTCCCTACAGACCGTAGGGGACGGGGAATGCGGACGGCAGAGTGCCGTCCCTACAGACCGTAGGGGACGGGGAACGCGGACGGCAGAGTGCCGTCCCTACAGACTGGTGCGTTGCTGTTCCCTTTTACCTCTTCCCTCTTACTTCTTACTTGAAAATTGTCACTTGTCACTTGTCAATTGTGCAACGACCCGGGCGCAGCGGGGGCAGAGGCCCTCGGCGTTGGCCTGGGTGGAGTGCATCCAGCAGCGGGGGCACTTCTCCCCTGCCGCCTCGGAGACGGTGATCGTCAGACCGGGGTAGTTGCTGCCCTGCGCGGTGATGCCGTCGCCGGAAGCCGCCGGGGAGACGGCGGAGACGATGAACAGCTCCGCGAGGTCCAGCCCGGAAATGGCGTCCAGGGCGGCAGCGGCGTCTGCGAGTGCCGCGGCGGACGGCTGAGAGCCGTCCCTACAGGCGCTTTCGGATGCCTGCAGGGAGACCTGGGCCTCCAGCGCCTTGCCGATGCGCTTCTCCCCTCTCGCCTGCTCCAGAACGCCGTTCACGTCCTCGCGGACCCGGATCAGGGTGTCCCACTTGGCCATGGTCTCCGCGTCCAGGGCGTAGGCGGTGAAGGGCTTGTTCATGTCGTTGAAGAGAATGTTGCGGGTGTCGTCACCCTTGCGGTGGGGCATGGCCTGCCAGATCTCGTCGCAGGTGAAGGCCAGGATGGGGGCGAAGAGCTTCGCCATGGTGTCCAGGATCAGATAGATGGCCGTCTGGGCGGAGCGGCGGCGCAGGCCGTCCTTCTCGTCGCAGTAGAGGCGGTCCTTGAGGATGTCCAGATAGAACTGGCTCAGCTCCACCACGCAGAAGTCGTTGATGGCGTGGGTGAGGACGTGGAATTCATAGTTGTCGTAGGCCTTGAAGCCCGTCTCGATCAGCTTGTTCAGCCGGGTGATCGCCCAGCGGTCCAGCTCCAGCATCTCTTCGGGCTTCACCAGCTCGTCGGCGTTGAAGCCGTCCAGGTTGCCCAGGCAGTAGCGGGCGGTGTTGCGGAATTTCAGATAGTTCTGGCTGAGTTGCTTGAAGATCTCCTTGGAGCAGCGCATATCCGCATGGTAGTCGGCGGAGGCGGCCCAGAGCCGGAGCAGGTCCGCGCCGAAGTCCTTCACGATGTCGGCGGGGTCCACGCCGTTGCCGAGGCTCTTGTGCATGGCCCGGCCCTCGCCGTCCACGGTCCAGCCGTGGGTCAGGCAGGCCTTGAAGGGAGAGCCGTTTCCGGTCGCGCCGACGGAGATCAGCAGGCTCGACTGGAACCAGCCGCGGTACTGGTCGGCGCCTTCGATGTAGACGTCTGCGGGCCAATGCTCGGCGTTGTCGCGTTTCAGGAAGGAGATGTGGGTGGAGCCGGAGTCAAACCAGCCGTCCAGGGTGTCGCTTTCCTTGTCGAAGGTCTTGCCGCCGCAGTGCGGGCAGGCGAAGCCCTCGGGGATCAGCTCCATGGCTTCCTTCTCAAACCAGACGTTGGAGCCGTGGTCCTTGAAGAGCGCGGAGATGTGGGCGATGGTTTCCTCGGTGCAGACGGGCTTGCCGCAGTCCTTGCAGTAGAAGACCGGGATCGGCAGACCCCAGCGGCGCTGGCGGGAGATGCACCAGTCGTTGCGCTCGCGGATCATGGAGATCATGCGGTCCTTGCCCCAGGCGGGGAGCCAGCGAACGTCTTCGCAGGCGGCAGCAGCCTCGTCCTTGAAGGCGTCCACGGAGCAGAACCACTGCGGGGTGGCGCGGAAAATGATCGGGCTCTTGCAGCGCCAGCAGTGGGGGTAGGAGTGGACCACGTCCTCAGAGGCGAAGAGCATGCCGCTTTCCTTCATGTCCGCCAGGATGATCGGGTTGGATTCGTCGGTCTTGAGTCCGGCGTACTTGCCGGCGTAGTCAGTGTGGCGGCCCAGGTCGTCCACGGGGACGATGAGTTCCAGACCGTAGCGCATGCCGGTCAGATAGTCCTCCGCGCCGAAGCCGGGGGCGGTGTGGACGCAGCCCGTGCCGGAGTCCATGGTGACGTAGTCGGCGTTGACCAGCAGAGAGGTCTTGGGCAGGAAGGGATGGTCGGCCAGCATATACTCAAAGAAGGAGCCGGGGTGGGTTTCGACGATCTCCCAGCTTTCAAAGCCGCCGATCTTCATGACCTTCTCGGTCAGCGCCTCGGCCAGAACGTACATCTCGCCGTTGGGAGCCTTGACGATGACGTAGCTCTCGCGGGGATGGAGGGCGATGCCCATGTTGCCGGGCAGGGTCCAGATCGTGGTGGTCCAGATCACGAAGTAGAGCTTGCTCAGGTCCAGATGGCTCAGCTTGCCCTGATCGTCGTGCATGGGGAACTTGACGTAGACCGTGGTGCAGGGGTCGTCCTGGTATTCGATCTCGGCCTCGGCCAGAGCGGTCTCGTCCTTGGGGCACCAGTAGACGGGCTTCAGGCCCTTGTAGATGTAGCCCTTGCGGAACATCTCGCCGAAGACCTTGACCTCCTCGGCCTCGAACTCCTTGTCCATGGTGCAGTAGGGATGCTCCCAGTCGGCCACGATGCCGAGGCGCTGGAAGCCCTTGCGCTGCCGGTCCACGTAGTCCAGGGCGAAGTCCCGGCAGGCGGAGCGGAAGTCGGGCACGGACATGGCCTTGCGGTTGAGCTTGTTCTTCTTGATGATGGCGGACTCGATGGGCATGCCGTGGTTGTCCCAGCCGGGGACGTAGGGGGTGTCGAAGCCGCGCATGGCCCAGGAGCGGATGATGAAGTCCTTGAGGGTCTTGTTCAGGGCGTGGCCCATGTGGATGTCGCCGTTGGAGAAGGGAGGGCCGTCGTGGAGGATGAACTGGGGCTTGCCCGCGTTCTTCTTGCGCAGCTCGGCGTAGACGTCGATCTTGTTCCAGCCCTCCAGCATGCCGGGCTCCCGCTGGGGCAGCCCGCCGCGCATGGGAAAGTCGGTCTGCGGGGTGATGATGGTGTTTTTGTAATCCATGGTTGTACTCCTTTGGATAAATTTTTGAATTGAATTGACAGGTGACAGGTGACAATTGACAATTTGAGGTATTTTTCAAATTGCTATTTGAAAAATATTCAAGGGGATTCTTTTGTGGTCTTTACGATGCTGGTCAGTATTCTTTCAAGCTCCCGACAATCGTTTATCATCGAATCGTATTCCGTTTCCGTCAGGTACTCTGTCGCAAACAAGAGTCGAAGCCAATAATCAGTCTCTTCCGCTTCCTTTAATGCAATCGCGTTTTTGGGAAGGAAGTCAGCGCGGCTTTGCCCCTGCTTGGCCTCCGATACGTTCGCTCCAATGCTGGTTCCGGCACGCAGAAGCTGCTTGGAGAGAATATACTCCCTTTTCTCCTGCTGCAGAAAACGACACAGCTTAACAATCCGAATAGCAAACTGAAAGGATTTTTCCCCAATCATCCACACATGCCTCCCAATCGGAATAATTGTCAACTGTCACCTGTCAATTGTCAATTGAGGAGGAACGCCTTTGTCTCTGATTAAGAGACAAAGGCGTTCCTCCTCTGCGGTACCACTCTTATTGCCGCGCAAAACGCGGCCACTCGAACATGGTGTAACGCCCATGAAACGCCCTGATCTACTGGGTTTCCCGTTCGGCAGGGTGCTCGGGGAGGATCCGCAGAAAAGCATAAGACTGTCTCACACCGACCGACAGCTCTCTGGGCTTAGCGGCTTTCTGCACGTTCCCTTCATTGCATTCCTATTGAATTGTAAGCTGCTGCGTGTCGCGGACGGCAGAGTGCCGCCCCTACAGGGGACGCGGGCGGCCGATGACCGCCCCTACGGGAGACGCGGGCGGACAAGCAATGCTTGTCCCTACGGCCTCTGAACGCTGAACCCTAAACCGCGGACGGCAGAGTGCCGTCCCTACGGAATCATTCTGCACTCTGCATTCTGCATTTTGCATTCTGCTTACGGTTGATAGTTCTTCCCGAACTTCAGGTTGGCAAACTTCGCGGTGGTGCGCTCGTCCAGGGCGGGCATGACCTTGGTGGCTGCCTTGGCGTCGTGCTTGGGCTCAGGCTTGGGGCGGGGGGTTTCGCCAGTGATGCTGGCTACGCTCTGCTCAATGCGGGCGGCGATATCCTCGGGCTTCTCAGTCTTGGACCGGGTCAGATCCTTCTCCGGCTGACGCAGGGGCTGGGACTTTTCCGGCTGGGGCCGGGGCAGGTCCTTTTCGGACTCGTAGTCGTAGGCCTTGCGGACGTGCTTGGCCTTCTCCATGGGCAGGTCTAACTGCTTGAGAGCCTCCAGAGCCTTCTGCTGCTGGGCAATCTGGGCTTCCACCGCAGCCACGAATTCGGCGGTGGCTTCCTTGGCCTGGCGCAGACGGTCGTTCTCGGCGCTCATGCTGGCGTCGGCATCCCGATTGGCGGACAGAACCTCCTGCTTTGCCTGGTACATGAGTTCATCCCGTTTGCGCTGGGCCTCGGCCAGCATGGCGTCGCACTCCTCCCGGGTCTTCTCCGCAGCGGCCTTGAGATTGGCCTCGTTGGTCCGATAGCTTTCCAGACGCTCCACCAGCAGCCGCATTTTGCTCTTGAGCACGGCGTTTTCCTTGTAGAGGGTGACGTAGTCGTCCATCAGGGGCTCCAGGAACTCGTCCACGGACTTCATCACGTAGCCGCCGATCTTGGCTTTTTCAAAAGAGACTTCCTGTAAATCTTGAGGTGTCAGCATCGCATGACGCTTCCTTTCTCTGTCTGGTCAATCACATCCCGGAAGCGGGATTAGAAGTATACGCCGCTGTTTTCCAGTTCTTCCACCAGGTCGCCCACGATCTCCACGTTATAGGGGGTCAGGATGTAGGTGGAGATGGCGACCTTCTTGATCTTCCCGTCCAGGGCGTAGGCCACGCCGGAGAGGAAATCCACCAGACGGCGGGCCACGTCCTTGTTGGTGGACTCGAGATTCAGCACCACGGCCTTCTTGTCCCGCAGATGGTCGGCGATCTCAGAGACGGTGTCAAAGCGGTCGGGCTTGACCAGGATCACCTGCATGGCGGAATTGTTGTTGAGGTTCACGACTCTGGCCGGTCCGGTTCTTCGGGCGGTGTTGGTGTTCTGAGGTTCCGGTGCGGCAAAAGAAGAACGGCGAGGGGACGGAGCGGGTTCAGGCTCCAGATCGTCCTCTTCCTCATCGTAATCATATTCATCCATGTCATCCTCGTTATAAGGGCGGGTCAGTTTTTTGAGTTCATCCACAAATCCCATGATGCGGTGTTCCTCCTATATATGTAGTATTTCTTATTTCTGTCAAATAAATCCCAGGAGACGGAACATGTCCCTATGTGGGATAGTGCCGAGCACCGAAGATCGCGGTGCCGACCCGGATCATGGTGCTGCCTTCTGCGATGGCGTCCTCGAAGTCGTCGCTCATGCCCATAGACAGACATACCANNTCCTGGTCAATGTCAATAAAAAGATTTCTCATTTTCGCAAAATATTTACAATTATCGCCCTTTTTTTCGGAAATTGGGGGGATCGCCATGAGTCCGCGGAGGAAAACCCCGGGATAAGCGCCCATTTTGGCGGCCAACTCCCGTGTTTCCGCAACGGTGAAGCCGCCCTTCTGAGGCTCCTCTCCGATGTTGACCTCCAGCAAAATCTCCTGCCGGATTCCAAGCCGCAGGGCGGTCTTGTTCACGGCCTCCAACAGCTCCAGCCGGTCCACGGACTGAATCAAATCCACCTGGCCAACTACCTTATTGACCTTGTTGGTTTGCAGGTGGCCGATGAAGTGGACGGGCTTGCCCTCGTAAGCTCCCAGGGGCTTCTTTTCTACCAGCTCCTGAACCCGGTTCTCCCCGCAGCAGTCCACGCCGGCGGCTACGGCCTCCTTGACCCGGTCAGCGTCGTTCATCTTGGTGGCTGCGCAGAGCAGGATCTCCCCCGCGTCCCTTCCGGCTGCCCGGGCGGCGGCCTCCATGCGTGTGCGCAGGTTGGCAACATTTTCTGCGATGCTCATTTTATCATGACCTTTCCATTGAATATTTCTTCGGTCGTGAGGATGATCTCGTCCTCGGGCCAGAGGTTTTTCGTGCTGGACTCGTCCAGCTCCACAATGAAGCTGTCTCCGTCGTCGTATAGGATGTTGATGGGCTTCCAGGTGGCCTCTGCTCCCTCCAGCACGTAGACGCCGCTTTGGTTATCCTCGTTCGCGTAGATGGCGGTTTTCGGCACCCGCAGACCGGAACGATCAGCGAAGACCAGATCGGCGGACTGGGTCCGGGCGGAGACTGCGTCCTGAATGTAGGACTCTGAGGAAAGAACCAGAATGCAGCTGTCTGCCTCCGAGGGGGAGATTCGTTCCACCTTCATCCGGACGGTTTCATAGAAATCATAGGCAAAGGTTACATCGATCCGTTCGCCTACCTTCAAATCGACCACGTTTTGGCTGGGGACCACGGCGGCAAAGTACCATTTGGGGGAGGTGACCAGCTTTCCCACTGCGCCGGTTTCCCGAGGGCTGAGTCCGTTGTATTTTTGCAGGGCGGAGACGGTGGCCGTCTCCAAAAAGGCGGGGGTGAGCTCGCTTTCGTAGCCGTCGGCGATGCTGGAAAAGTAGCCGGAGACCGGTGCGGTGACTACGCCCGCGTCGGAGCTGGCCCGGTCCCGGAGCTCGGCCAGCCGGGTTTCGGCTGCGGTGATCTTGGGCTGAAGGGCTTTGGCTTCTTCGCTGGTGATGCAGCGGCGAATCAGGAAGGGCTTCATGGTCTCGGCGGCTTCGTCCGCTACGGGGTATTCCCGCCGGGACGCCGCTGCGGTGACCTGGTTGACCAGCGACAGGATTTCTGTGTCAAGAGCGCCGGTGTCTACCTCTGAGCCAGAGGCGGAATAGGCGTATTTCATCTGGGCGATTTCCTGTTCCAGGCTGCTGATTTCCTGTTGGAGGGCTCTTGCCCCCTCGCTGCGGTAAGCAGTTGCTACGATTTGGCCCCGGCCCACCTTCTCGCCCTCGTCGCGGCAGGGAACAATGATGTCCCCTGTCCCGGCTTTGAGAATCTGCTCGGAACGCACCAAGAAGCCGGAGGTGGTAATCCCATCGCCGACTTCATAGCGCACCGCTTTGTAGGTGGAGAATCCGTCCCCGGAAAAGCGGGTTACGGAAAAGACCAGGTAGCAGGCCACCACGCATAACAGCGTGATGAGCACCGCTTTCATGTATTTGTCCCCTCGCATGGGTGAAAAGGCCTCCTTTTGCACGCGCCGCGAGGATTCCAAACCGCCTGGTTAAGGCGCCAATTTCACCGGGCGGGCCGGTACGACTGTGGAAATCGCGTGCTTATAAATCATTTGCTGGCGGCCCTCGGAGACCAGACAGACCACGAAGCTGTCAAAGCCCGTGATCACGCCCTTCATCTGAAAGCCGTTCATCAGAAAGACAGTGACAAGCTGGCGTTCCTTGCGCACGTCGTTTAAAAACAGATCCTGGAGATTTTCGATTGCAGCCATGAGAATTACCTCGTTTCTATGTAGATTGGATAATCCTATGGTAGCAGGTTTGATGGGTCGAATGCAGTTGAAAATGAAAAGATGAAACGATGAAAGAATGAAAAAATTTCGGTGTCCCTTCGGGACGATTTGAAATCATTTGGCGTTCGTCGTGAAATGAGGACTTCATCAGGGATCAAGGATCAGGGAACGGAGTTCAGAGTTCAGGGACTGTAGGGGCGGCACCTTGCCGTCCGCGTCTCCCGTCCTGTTTCAACGGTTTTCAAATTGCAATGTGTCTATTCAGCCGCACCTGCTCCGTAGTGGCCGCGCACCTGCGCGGCCACTACGGTCCGACTGAACAGTTACATCGCAATTTGAAAACACCACAATTTTTTCATTTTCTCATATTTTCATTCTTTCATCGGCTTTTGCGCATGTGGTGTGAAAGTTTGAATTGCCCGCAATGCCGCCGCAGGCAGGTCCTTTTCCTCGTCCGCGTACAGCCAGTGGATGGCCTCGTTGCGGCGGAACCAGGTGAGCTGGCGCTTGGCGTAGTTGCGGGAGGCCTGCTGAATTTGGGCCACGGCCTGGGTTCTGTCTCCCGCTCCTTGGAGGGCGGCGGCCAGTTCCTTGTAGCCGATGGCCTGCATGGCGGTGGTTTTGGGGTCCACGCCCCGGTCCAGCAGCGACCGAACCTCGGCCTCCAGGCCCTTTTCCATCATCTGGTCCACCCGAGTGTCTACCCGCTGGTAAAGCTTGGCCCGATCCCGGAAATTCAGCCCCAGCCAGACCGGACTGTACTTGGGGGGCTTCAGCTTGGATTGGGCGTTGTGGTAGGACAGGGGCATGCCGGTGATCAGGAAGACCTCCATGGCCCGGATAATGCGCTTGCGGTCCGAGACGTGGAGCTTTTCCGCGGTCTCCGGGTCCGCGTCCATCAGCATGTCATAGAGAAACTGCATGCCCTTTTCCTCGGCAATGTGCTCCACGTATTCCCGCTGGGCTGGCCGGGAGGGAGCGGCAAAGGTTTCACCCTTGATGAGGCTGTCCATATACAGGCCCGTGCCGCCGCAGACGATGGCGGTCTTTCCCCTGCCGTGGATGTCGGCAATGGCTTCGTCCGCCAGCTTCACGTAGCGGCCCACGGAAAAGTCCTCTCCCGGGTCGGCCACGTCCAGCAGCCAGTGGGGTACGCCCTCCATCTCCGCCGGGTCGGGCTTGGCGGTGCCGATATCCATGCCCCGGTAGATCTGCATGGAGTCGCAGGACACCACCTCGGCGTCCAGTTGTTTGGCCAGGGCTACCGCCAAGCCGGTCTTGCCGGAAGCAGTGGGACCGCAGATACAAATCATATTATGCATAATAGCCATCCTTAAAGTAAGAAGTATGAGGTAAGAAGTAAGAATTATTTTGTGGCCGGAGGGGTATTTTTTGTGGTAAGAACAATGCTGGAAAGAATATGGATCAATTCGACACAGTCAGCATGAATGGAATCAAACATCCGGTCAGTCAGATAACCTGTATCGTGCAGAAGGCGAAGCCAGTATTCGGTTTCTGATGCCTCTTTCAGAGCAATCGTATTCTTAGTAAGAAAATCCGCCCGACTCTGCCCGTATTTTGCTTCCATGACGTTTGCACAAATACTTGTTCCGCTTCTCTTTACTTGCATAGACAGCACGTATTCTTTGTGCTCTGTTTCTAAGAATTTAACCATCCGCACAATGCGTACAGAAAAACGAAAGGATTTGTCCCGTATCATGATAATCCCTCCTGATTTGCAGAATTCTTACTTCTTACTTTTTACATCTTCCTTGTCATGTGATGCGTTTAAACTGCTTCTCCACCTGCTTTTTGGTCAGCACTGTGCAGATTGGTCTGCCGTGGGGGCAGTATTTCAGGTCGGGATTGGTAAGGACCGTTTCTGCCAGCTTGCGGAGCTCGGCGGGGTCGGTGATGTAGCCGGCCTTGATGGCGGCCTTGCAGGCGATGGTGTGCAGGGCCTCGTCCCGGAGACGCTGGGGGGTGTCCAGCCTGCCGTTTTGCAGGTGCTCGGCGATTTCGGAGAGGGTGGCCGCCGCGTCGGATTCCCGGATATCCGAGGGAATTTGCCGCAGCAGCAGGTCCCCCTGGCCCAGATCGTCCAGGTCGAAGCCCAGACTCAGCAGCAGGTTCCGATGCTCCAGCAGCAGGGCGGCCTCCTCTTGGTCAACGGGAACCGTCAGGGGCTGGAGCAGGGTTTGTCCAAGAATGTTGGTCCCCTGGGCCAGGAGTCGTTCAAAGTTGATCCGCTCATGGGCGGCGTGCTTGTCAATGAGAATCAGCTCGTCCCCCTGCTCCACCAGAATATAGGTGCGGAAGGCCTCGCCGATATAGCGGAAGCCCGGGGCCTTGTCCACGCCGTCCAGCGGCAGGGTGGCGGCGCTGGCATTGCCGTCGGCAATGCCGGGAGCGATGACGGCATCGCTCCCTACGGACGGAACGGGGTCTTGCGGGCGCACACTGTGCGCCCCTACGGCCCCTGATCCCTTATTTTGCATCTGGCATTCTGCATTCTGCATTTCCTCCCCCGGCAGCTCCACGGGGCTGTTCAGGGTGGCGGGGTGCACCGCGTCCCGCAGGGCCTGGCTGGCCGGGGGGATCGGGTTCTTTTGCAGGGCCTTGGACATTTGCTCATATTCCCAGCGGGTGAGAGTATGGGGCTGGGGCTTGGCGGCCTTGCGGTATTCCTCGGCGGACATGGCCTTGAAGAAGCGATTGTCGGGCGAAGCGGTGCGGCCTCCGGATCTGTCGTCCTGAGCGGAGCAAAGCGGAGTCGAAGGACCCGTCCCCTTTTCCAACGCTGCCGCAGGGGGAACGGATTCCGGGATGGGTGACCCGTCCCCTACGCACTCATTTTGCATTTTGCGTTCGGATACCTGCGGGGCGTCCCCTAAAGGACTTGCTTCGCTTCGGAGGGCACCGCCCCCTACAAGGGTACTCGGACGGCAGGGTGCCGCCCCTACGGGTGCTGAACTCTGAACTCTGAACTCTGAACCAACCCCGCCCCGTGGCGCACCGGTGTGCGCCGCTACCGGGGCCTCTGCGTTTTGCGGGCGGCCGATGACCGCCCCTACGGGCTCTGATCCTTGCTCCCTGCTCCCTGCCCCCTCATTTTGCATTTTGCGTTCGGATACCTGCGGGGCGTCCCCTAAAGGACTTGCTTCGCTTCGGAGGGCACCGCCCCCTCCAAGGGTACTCGGACGGCAGGGTGCCGCCCCTACGGGTGCTGAACTCTGAACTCTGAACTCTGAACCAACCCCGCCCCGTGGCGCACCGGTGTGCGCCGCTACCGGGGCCTCTGCGTTTTGCGGGCGGCCGATGACCGCCCCTACGGGCTCTGATCCCTGATCCTTGATCCCTGCCCCCTCATTTTTCATTCTGCATTCTGCATTTTGCATTTGAAACGCCACCTGTCCCGGGGCGCGGTTCAGGGCTCCCAGGACGCCGTAGTGGACGCAGTCGAAGATCTCCTTTTCGTTCAGGAACTTGACCTCGGTTTTGGCGGGGTGGACGTTTACGTCCACCGTGGTCAGGGGCATGGAGATATTCAGCACGCAAGAGGGGAAGCGCCCCACCATAAGCTGGTTGCGGTAAGCTTCCTCCAAAGCGGCGGTGAGAGTTTTGGAACGGATATAGCGGTGGTTCACGTAGAAAATCTGGTTGGCCCGAGTACCCCGGGTGGCGGTGGGCTTGGAGACCCAGCCGGTGACTCCCAGCTTTTCCCACTTGCTGTCCACCGGGACCATCTCCCCGGCGGCCTGACGGCCCAGTACCGCGTAAATGGCAGCCAGCAGGTCCCCGTCTCCGGGGGTTTGAAGCTGACTTTGGCCGTCTTTTATCAGCCGGAAGGAGATTTCGGGATGGGCCAGGGCCTGCTTCTGGACGGCCCCTGCTGCGGCGGAGCCCTCCACCGTGTCCCGCTTCATAAATTTCATCCGGGCGGGGGTGTTGAAGAACAGGTCCCGGACCACAATGGTGGTACCCACGGGACAGCCTGCCGCTTCGCAGGACAGGAGCTTTCCCCCTTCCAGGGTCAGATGGGTGCCTTCGATATCCTCGGCGGTACGGGTCAGCAGGTCCACCCGGCTGACTGCCGCTGTGGCGGCCAGGGCTTCCCCCCGGAAGCCCAGAGTGCCGATGGCCTCCAGGTCCTCCTTGGTTCGCAGCTTGGAGGTAGCGTGCCGGAGAAAGGCAATCTTGGCGTCTTCCCGGCTCATGCCGCAGCCGTCGTCGGTGACCCGCAGCAGGGTCATGCCGCCGTTTTGCAGCTCCACGGTGACGGTTTTGGAACCGGCGTCGATGGCGTTCTCCACCAGCTCCTTCACCACGGAGGCAGGGCGCTCCACTACCTCGCCCGCGGCAATCAGATTCGCCAGATGGGCGTCAAGCTGGATGATCTTCGGCATCAAAAGGCCTCCTTGTTGGAAAGATATGATTGCGGCTGGGCCGCATGTTATGATTGCCCTGACGGGCAAGTTATGATTTGCCATGCGGAATCATAACTTTGCTATCGCATCGCGGACAGGGCGAGCATGGAAACCATGTTCATGGTGGCGTGCAGAAAGATGGAGCAACAGATTGTGCCGCTGCGCTCGTAGGTCCAGGCCAGGGCGAGGCCATGGGGCAGGTATACCACCAGGGCCAGAAGGGTACTCAGGATTGGCTGGTGGAACATGGAGCTCAGGAGATGGACCAGGGCGAAGCTGAACATGGATACCAAATAGGCCAGCGCCTGGGATTTGCGGCGGAGCCCGCAGAAGATGATTCCCCGGAAGATCAGCTCTTCCCCAATGGGGGCCAGCAGGCAGGCGGAAAGGATAGCGGACAGGGGCGACTGCGCAATGATTGATTCTACCGCTTCCTGGTTGGCGTTATGGTACTCCACCTGCAGCAGAGCCTGTAGAAAGGCTACCGCCCGGGCAGCTGCCATTGCGGCGCCGAAATAAATCAAAAAGCCCATGCCCAGGTCTCCGAATATGGACCAGCCCCGATTTCGAAGCCGCCGGAACTGGTCAACCAGATAGTGCCGCAGAATGAGGCCCAGGAAGAGGGCGTTCAATGCGGTGTACACCAGCTCCATGGGGCCTGACGTATCCTCGTAGTTCCGGCTTCCTGTGACAATAAATACGATAAAAGCGGCCAGAAACGGCGTTCCCAGCAGAAATACAGGCAGGTAGAGCAGCCCACCGATGACCTCGCCTTTCCGCAGAGTCCCCAGGTCTTGGACTGGTTGGTTCATGGAGCGCCTCCTCTTGGAAATGCAGAATGCAAAGCGCAAAATGCAGAATGATGGATGGGCGGGTTTTCGGACGGCTGAGAGCCGTCCCTACAGAAGCTGCTTTAATTCGTACAGGGTATTCAGCGCTTCGATGGGGGTCATGGTTTCCACCGACAGGGATTCCAGACGATTTTTCAGTTCTTCGGCGGTGGGGTCGCCCAGGGCGGTCTGGCCCAGGGGGAGCTCCATGCCCAGGGGGGCCTGGACCGGGACGATGATCCGGCTGGGGCCCTTTTCCTCCAGGTCCGCCAGAATCTCCCGGGCCCGCTTGACCACCTTGGCGGGCATGCCCGCCAGCTTGGCGACTTCCACGCCGTAGCTGCCGTCTGCCACGCCGGGGACGATTTTCCGCAGAAACACGATATCGTCCTTGCGGCGCTTGACGCAGATGTTATAGTTGTGAATCTCCGGGTGGGTGTCGGCCAGAGCGGTGAGCTCGTGGTAGTGGGTGGCAAAGAGAGTCTTGCAGCCCAGCCGCAGGGGGTCGCTGACGTGCTCCAAAACGGCCTGGGCAATGGCCATGCCGTCATAGGTGGCGGTGCCTCGGCCAATTTCGTCCAGAATCAGCAGACTGCGGGGAGTGGCGTTTTTCAGAATGTCCGCCATTTCCGACATCTCCACTAAGAAGGTGGACTGGCCGGCGGCCAGGTCGTCGGAGGCTCCGATGCGGGTGAAGATCTTGTCCACCACCCCGATGCGGGCGGCGGTGGCCGGGACAAAGCTGCCCATCTGGGCCATGAGGACGATCAGGGCCACCTGGCGCATATAAGTGGACTTACCGGCCATATTGGGGCCGGTGATGAGGGCGGCCCGCTCCCGCTTGCCGTCCATGACGGTGTCGTTGGGGACAAAGAGCGCGCCCTGGAGGGTCTTTTCCACCACGGGATGCCGCCCCGCGGTGATCTCAATGGAGGCGGAGAGGTCCACCTCCGGCATGCAGTAGTTGTTTTGCACCGCCAGCTCCGCCAGGCAGGCCAGCACGTCGGCGGCGGCAATGGCCCGGGAACTTTGCTGAATCCGGGGGGCGTTGGCGGCAAGCTGCTCCCGCAGCTTGGTAAAGATCTCGTATTCCAGCGCGTTCACCCGGTCCTTCGCCCCAAGGATGGTGTTTTCCAGCTCCTTGAGCTCCTGGGTGATGTAGCGCTCCCCGTTGGTCAGGGTCTGCTTGCGGATATAGCTGTCCGGGACCAGGTCCACCTGGCCCTTGGCCACTTCGATGTAGTAGCCGAAAACCCGGTTATAGCCCACGCGCAGGTTTTTGATGCCGGTCTTTTCCTTCTCCTCGGCCTCGATGCGGGCCAGGGTTCCCTTGCCGCCGGACATGATATCCCGCAGGCGGTCCACCTCCTCGTTGCAGCCGGGGCGGATGATCCCGCCCTCCCGCAGGGAGAAGGGGGGCTCGTCGGCGATGGTCTCCTGGATGGCCTGGACCAGATCGGACAGGTCGTCCAGCGAGTCCGCCACCACGGCCAGCATGGAGCTGTGGAAGCTGGATAGCTGGGCCTTCAGCCCGGGCAGTCCCGCGCTCCCCTGCTTGAGCTGCACCAGGTCCTTGGCGTTGGCGGCCCCGGTGACGATCCGGGCGGTGACCCGTTCCAGATCGGTGACGGTTTTCAGGGCCAGCAGCAGCTCCTGCCGGGGCAGGGTGCTGTCCTTCAGCTCCTTCACCGCGTCCAGACGCTGGCGAATTTCGTTGGGGTTCCGCAGGGGCTTTTCCATCCAGGACCGGAGCATCCGGGAGCCCATGGGGGTCTTGGTCTTGTCCATGACCCACAGAAGACTTCCCTTCTTGTCCTTGCTCCGGATGGTTTGCGTTAATTCCAAATTCCGGCGGGCTGTGAGGTCCAGCTCCAGATAGCGGCCGGAAAGATAGTATTCCACATGGTTGACGTGGCTGATATCAGCCTTTTGCAGCTCCCGCAGGGTCTGCACCAGAGCCCCCAGGGCCAGCCGGGTGGGCAGAGGCAGGGCGGAGAGGTCCTGACCGCTGAACTGGGAGGCTAAAATTGCAGAAACCGCCTCGTCGTCGTAGAGGTTCCGCCTGCCCACGTTCACCGGGCAGCGGAGCCGAAGCTGGGCGTCCAGCGCAAAGCGCTGGCCCTGGGCCAGGTCCTCGTCCACGATCAGCTCCTTGGGGTCGAAGCGGCCCAGCTCGTTGAAGGCCTTGTCCCGGGCGTCGTCGCCGTCGGCCAGGGTGGCGCAGGCCTCGCCGGTGGAAATGTCAATCAGGGCAATGCCAATGCCCTCGGCGGTCTGGCAGAGGGAGGCGTAGTAGTTGTTGCTGCCCTCGTCCAGCATGGAGCTCTCCACCACGGTGGCGGGGGTGATGATGCGGATGATGTCCCGGTCCACCAGCCCCTTGGCCAGGGCCGGGTCCTCCATCTGCTCGCAGATGGCCACCTTGTAGCCCTTCCCCACCAGCCGGGCGATGTAGCTCTCCGCGGCGTGGTAGGGCACCCCGCACATGGGGGTCCTGTCCTCCTCGGCCTTGCCCCGGTCCCGGGTGGTCAGGGTCAGATCCAGCTCCCGGGCCGCGACCCGGGCGTCCTCGTCGAACATCTCATAGAAGTCCCCCAGCCGGAAGAACAGCAGACAGTCCGGATGCCGGGCGTGGATCTCCTTGTATTGTTTCATCATGGGGGTGAGTTCGGCCATGGTATTACCTCCGAA
>LXOW01324065.1_pt1 | contig 17176 bp, 14 predicted proteins | sample 1368591 | NCBI WGS metagenome assembly LXOW01 (sample SAMN04884650, study PRJNA319009) | bovine gut metagenome | isolation source: Cow rumen | host: Bos taurus | place: Italy: Legnaro (PD) | collected 2014-07-09 | reverse complement strand
CCCCCATACACCATCCCTTTCCCCCTCACCGGCGAGAGGGATGTTTCGTTTTGGCGATATGGGTTCGGATGTTTCATTTCAGTAGTTTACTTGAGTCAATCTGCTAACACGCATATATAATAATTACAAATGTTAATAGCCATCCGAATATAGTTGTCTGAATAAATTTATCTTCAAGCAACACCTTGGTCGGACTTCCACTTTTAATGTCGACAATGGTAATTTGTAGATAACGGATGATACCTGCTAACACAAAAAAACTTGTTACATACAACAGTGAATTGTGAAAGCGGTTAATCACCTCTGGTGAGACTGTGTACATAATGTAGCATACCATCGTGATGCTTGCTATAATGCCTATCACCTGATTCATAAACGAAAGGTTGTATCTATCAACGTTGTTTCTGGCTTTGACATTTGTCTCCTCATACATTACCACATCATCCCTGCGTTTGGCAAAAGCCAAAAATAAAGCCAAGAGGAATGTCATCAAGACCATCCAGTGTGACAAGGATACACATGTAGCCATACCGCCCACAACGATTCTGAACACATATCCCGCTGCAATGATAAAAACATCAACGATGGCAATCTGTTTGAGACGGACACAATAGGCCATATTCATCAAAACATATAGCAGGACGACCCCAAGCAAATTGGAGATATCAACGCCAACCTGCCACGGGAATATGTATATGAGCAAAATAGCAGTCATCCAGCAAAGGGTCATTAGTGCAAATGCCAATCTCCTGTTTACTGCGCCACAGGCGATAGGGCGCAATCTTTTTATAGGATGTAACCTGTCGGCCTCAGCATCACAGATATCATTAAGGCAATAAATGCCGCTTGCAGCGAAACAAAACGCTATGGTCATCGTCAGCACCGATAATAACAACTGCCCTTCTAAAATGCTACCATTGAAAAACAAGGGTAGAAGCACGAAGCAGTTCTTAATCCACTGTCGGGGACGAAGGAGACTTATCATTGGTTTTATCATCATCGCCTGAGAATCTTAAATACCTTCAACCCTACCGCCTTGCTTTCTGCAACCATGACGGTCTGTAATGAGTCGGACCTATTGATACTATCATAATAGTCATACAAGCGGTTTGCGCCGTAATCTGAATCTCTCTGAGGAAGAATCACGTAATCAATATCGTGCGGAAGATAACGAGGCGGATATACACCTAAATAATAGGTGTCGCAACCCAGTTGTTCCATCTCGTAGAAGACAGAAAAGGGGGCAACGACACTTTTATTTCTTAGTATGGTACATCTGGCCATAAACCGTTCTATCTCCGAATAGTTTTGTCGTCGGCTTGAGCCAACACATCCTTGTATCACCAAAAACAGCACGACTAATCCTATAATGCAATGACATCTGCGGCTTTTCGTCAATCCGACTAGAATAACCACAAGCAGGAAAAGGGGTAAGTAAGCCATCCAGTAATAGTAAGTAGGAAAACGACCAGCCAGATTCATCAATAAAGGTATCGATAATACAATAGCGAAAAGAAAGACCATTGTGGAATAGACGAGCCAACCTTTTCGTTTTCTGTAAACTGAGAAGAAGGCGAAAAGAGCCACACCTACCAAAGAGACATACGCCAGATGTGTATATATCTCTAAAATACGACTGTAAAGCGGCACATCCGCTATGTTCTCAGCAATCTTTCCCATATAGAAGGCTGTATCGAATCCCATAAGATCACCTATGACTGGCAAGGTAATCATTGCCATCTTCATCAGAGAGGTTGAATAAGACAACGCATTGACAACAAAGGCAGTTAGATGACCATGATAGGCCATAAAAGCACAAACCAACAGAAAGCCGAGAAATGTGCCTAATACTGACAAGATAAAAAGTTTCTTTATCTCCTCGCGATAGTCTTTAAGTAACAATAATGCCAACAATAGTAATATAAACAAATAGACCACCGTCTGTATCCCTGACGCAAAGAGGAGAGCCGACAGGAGAATCACGGGGACAGGTCGTTGACGGATTATCTCACCCACAATGAACACCAAGATAGCGGCACCCAACAAATCGGGCCTACCATTGCTATACATATAAATCATATCATCGGTACGCCATAACAGCACGACAAGAAGGATGACCTGTGTCATTGTCATCTTAAGGCCCAATTCCTTACATATTCTGATAAGTCTCCACCCTATTGACATCATAACGATTAAGTTCAGAGAACGGCAGGCAACCAAAGTTGTACCAAAGATATTCATCCATAATACCATTACCATAGAGTATAATGGCGGATAGAGCAAGAAGAGGTCTTGGCGGGCTACCGAATACCAGGCATGAGTCGTCCACCCCATTCCCTTCACATAGTGCATAGGTGTATCCGTAAACATCACCTCATCCACCCACGGAGTCATATTTGTCAAACCAAAATAGGCTATAACCATCATCACAAATGAAAGGATGAAATAGAACACATTGGAATGGGAAAGGCGTTCCATGATGCCAATTCCTTTCCTTGTAATGATAAAGCAGGTAAAGTTGGAACTCATGGGAACGCCAATTGCTCAGAGTCGGTTCTTCTCAGCATTACCAGCACCAGTACCCTTGTACTTCGACGGGGTGACATTGAAGCGGTAGCGCAGGGAGAGTTGGATGCAACGGGAGTCGTTGTCCTCCATCTTGCTAATCATAAAACGATTGCTATATAGCGTGAAACGGTTGATGCCACCATTGAAGAAGTCGTTGCCTGTCAACTTGATGTTGAGACGACGCTTAAAGAAGTCTTTGCTAACACTAAGTGAGAGCATTGGATTAGTGCAGTCGAACCAGGCATTTTGCTGGTAGCCGTGGGTGTGCATGTTGAAGTCGGCTTGCAGTAGCCAGTCGTGGGGAAGCGTGACAATGTTACCTAATTGAAGTGCCAGCATCGGATGGTTGAAACTCTTCTCCTCACCAAGGAACTCCGTCTTAAACCAAGGTTTCATCAACGACACGTTGTACTGTGGCGTCCACGTGACCCCACCGCCCAACTTGACATCCTTCTGCGCACCCAATGTAACGGTGAGCCAGTCAGCACGGTCGTAGTTCTTGTAGGTCACGAAATTTACTTTCGGGTCGCCTGGTAAACTGTCTGCCGTATAAAGGATGGGATCAACACAGTGGCTATAGTTCACCGTCAGGTAGAGCCGCTTCCACATCACCGTCGCATTTACGTTGTGGTACTTGATGGGTTTCAGATAGGGATTACCCGTCTGTAGGTTCAGACGATTTTCGTAAGTGACATCACTACTCAACTGCCAGTAGGATGGGCGCGTCGTACGCTTGGCGTAACTGAGTGAGAACTGCAGACTCTTCGCGGATGTTGACAATGCGACCGATGGGAACAGGTCGTTGTAGGTACGGCATTGATCGTTGCGACGCATACCATCGACGAAGTATTCCGACTCCACGTGTTCATAGCGCAAACCTGCCGATAACTGGATGCTGCCAAAACGCTGGCGCAGTTCCATGAAGGGTGCGATGGCCTGTTCGTGCTGCTCGTTGTTACTGTTGGCAATATATCCTTCCTGATTATCAAATCTGCTTTTCCAGTGCGTATTGGTATATTCCTCGCCCACCTCAATCTGACCTTTCCACAGCGGATGGCTCACAAAGAGTTTCTCGGCCAGCAGTTTACTACGTGTCAGGCTCTCAGTATTCACGTCGAGATCCATATCTTTCTCACTCAGTTCCTGCTGTTGGTTGCGGCTGCGTTGCTTGCGGAAGGTGTAGTCGGCATTGAAGTCGATAGCAAGTTGTCCCACTTTACCCGTATAGTAGAGGTTAACCTGATGTCTGGGCGTAAGTTCACCTCGCTTGACACTGCTGTTCTGCAGATGGTCATATACATTGTTATCGAATAATATATCATCGTCATACACACTGGTGATTTTCATGTAGTCGTAAACATGCTGATAGAAACCACCAAACGAATTGTTGTCATTGACTTGGTAGTTGAATCCGAGACGTCCTTCAAAATAAGGATTCCGTTCCGTGTTCTCTTGCCTGTTAGTAATCGTCCACAGCGTGTCGGCATAAACGGTCTGCTCGAACTCACCACGACTCCATCTTTTGTTGTAGGCTCCAAAGAGATTGGCGAAGAGTTCCAACCCGCCCGTGCGGTAAGTCAGGTTGATGCGTTCATTGTTGGCATAGCCATGACCCTTACGACTCCACGAGTTCAGTTCCACACCCAAGCCCTCACCCGCTGCCCGCTTGGTGCGGATGATGATGACGGCATTCACTGTAGCATCGTAGCGGGCACCCGGATTTTGGATAACCTCCACATTGCGGATATTGTCCGATTGTATGTTTCTCAACTCGTTCAGGTCGGTCAGTTTGCGGTTGTTCAGATAGATAAGTGGTGTCCCTTTGCCTAAGATCTCGTAACCCTCGCCCCGTTTGGCAATCATCGGAACACGTGTGAGTACATCCTCTGCCGTACCCATCCGTTCCATCACTGTTCCTTCCACATTCATCATCAGCGAATTGCCTTGAAGCACAACTTTGGGACGCTCGCCTTGTATTTCTACGCCATTCAAGGTGTAGTTATCAGGATGCATTCGTATAGTACCTAATTCGGGCTTGTCGCACATCTGGTATACAGTTTTATAGCCGACATAGGAGATACGGGCGAGAACCCTTTCTTGCTCATAAGGAACTGCGAAATAGCCACTTTCGTTGCTGACACCACCACTAAGCAGCGTGGAGTCGCTGGGATTGAGGATTGCTACGTTAGCATATGCCACTGGCACGCCCTGCTCGTCAATGATGGTGCCCGTCAAATGACGATCGGTCTTGTGGGTACACTCTACATAGATTTCCTTTTCACCACTCTTATAGACGCGGATGGGATAAAACCCGACAATCTGCATGATGGCATCCATAACGGACTTATGGCGTACATCTGTTGTAACACGGAAGTCTTCCAGTTCATCGTATATGAAGATAACGTCATAGTTGGTGGTCTGTGACTGGATATATTTCATGGCATCGGATAGCGACACGTCATGGAAATCATGGGTAATACGCTGTGCGCTGACAAGTGAAACCATGGCGCACAACAATAGTATGAATGATAGTCTTTTCATCATGGCAAGCGTTTTAGCAATCCTTGGCAGGGATGGCGGTGGTTCTTATGAATAGGGTATCATTCTCTGTCTTGATCTGTATCCACTCGAAGTTGTTCAGCATCTCCACGACTTTCTCCAACGTATATTCCGGCTTCCATTGGTAGAACAGTCTGGGACGAGGTGCATCTTCGTTTTGATAGACGACCTTGACGTTATAGTAACTGGAGAGTTCTTTGAATATTTCTCCTAAAGGCACGTTGTCGTAGAGTTTGGGCTGAGGAACTGCTATTGTGTCAGTTTCGGCCGTTTGTTGATGTGGCTTGATAATACGCACCTCTTCAATCGGGGTATTTGAAGTTCTTTCAACGTTGGCAGCATGGCGTACCACATAAATGGCTGCATAGGCCATACCTGAAAGCATGAGAATACCCACAAACATAGCGGCAATTTTAAGAAACGAATACCTTTCACTTTTCACTTCTATCTTTTCATTTCCAAACCGTTGCCATTCTGCATCAATCATGTCGTCGGTTATTTCCTCGTCGGCATGTGCAGCGTCGACGGCACTCTGTGTCTTAGACATCAGCGTGTAGAGTTCACGGCATTCATCGTCGGCAAGTATTTCCTGCCACTGGTCGGCCGTGTATCGGTGGGGCTGTTCCATCATCTGGAGCAATAGATCGGTCTTGTTCATACGCTCATTGTTTTTTAAGATGTGTACGTAATTGACTCAGCGCACGATGCAGATGCTTATAGACAGTGGTCTCGCTGACACCCAGGCGGCTGGCAATCTCCTTGAAGGTGATACCGTCGCGGAAGTGCTGCACGATGATGTCACGGCAGACGGGCGGCTCCAACTGGTCAATGCCCTTATACAAGGCTTTCAGTTCTTCTTCGAATTTTTCCGTCGGTGTGATGGTCGTGTCAAGGTCAAGGAGGTAGAGGCGTTCCACCCGTTCTTGTATCTGACGGTTACGCATCACGTTCAGGCATCGGTTTCGTACGCTTGTAAGCAGATAGGACTCGGCTGTCTCCTCTTTGAGGTCGCTATGACCATCAAGAAGTCGGGCGAAGATGTCGTGCACTACATCCTTGCTTTCGGCATCATCGTGCAGAAGTATGGTGGCCAGCCGATACATCTGACGGTAATGCTGTTTGAACAGCTTTTGGAGTTCCTTTTGATCTGTCATACACTCTTAATACACACGAAAACCGATTTACTAAACCCTAAACGGCAACTTTTTTCGAAAAAAGTGTATTAGAAGATCAAAAACACTTTGTTTCCTGATCTTAAAAACTTGCTTCTACCTCGCCACGTTGATAATCGGCCCAGCCGTCATCATCGTGGATGTAATAGCCTTGGATGTGGAGGGTGGTTTCGTCGGCATAGCCGAAGGTCAGGCAAGTGGAATAGGCCATGTAATCTCGATCCTCGTCATATGTGGCGGTCAGTTCTAGGTAGTTACGCTTCTCACCACCGTAGGGTGCCCAGTAACGCAGTGACCATGTGCCAGTGAACGTACCGCTCAGATCCAGGGTTTCCCAGTCAGTATAGCGCTGTTCACCATCGATGGTGACAAGCTTGCGTGTCTGCCATTTGCGCATTCCCGTGAAAGTGCCGTCATCCTTGAATGTCAGTTGCTCAAAGAACCGCTGTCTTTCACCGACTTTCTCGTAGTGCCACGTGCCGACCATCAGTGGCCCATATTGTTTTTGCAGTTGCTCCGTCTTTTCGTGTGCCTCCGGATTAGCCCATTGAGGCTCGTCGCTGCCACAAGAAGCAAACGCCAATACGACGAGAGCGAGCAGTGCGGTGATGATGAGTTTCTTGTTCATATAAGGAATGATTATTTGTTTTCTTTCTTGGGTTTCTGCGAGAAGCGGTAAGCGACGGTAAGGAGGGCGTAGCGACGCATGGAGTTGGTCCACGTTTCGGTGCGGCCCTGGGAATTGATGCTGTAGCGGAGACTGGATACTTGACCTAAGAGGTCATAGCCGCGCAGTTTGATGACCCACTTGCCTTGATGGATGGATTTGGTGAGCGAGGCATCCCAGTAAAGACGGTTGTCGTTCATCTCCGCATCAGTGTAGCCTCGACGGGAGTGCATCATCAGGTCGGTGTCGAGGGTGAAATTCCACGGCAGTTTGTAATTGCCGTTCAAGCCATAGGCGATATCCCAGATGTCAGTGGGCTGTTCACCATACGTAATATTACGATGGATATGGCGGTAAGAGAAGTCGCCCTTTGCGTTGAGGGTGAGATTCTTCTTCTGGAAACGGATGTTTGGTTTGTAGTTCACAAGGGAGGTCCCTACGCGGCTCAATTCGGAATTGGTATTGCCCGTAACGATGGCGAGACTGGTACTCTTGTTGTAGCGGAAGGAGAGTTCGTTGCTGATATACCATAGTTTTTGCTTACCGAGCGCGCGTGTCCAGTTGACTGATGAACTGATGTACCAGTTGCCGCTACTGATATTCTCAGGACGGTAGGTACGCACACCCGTTGTCATGTCATAGGTGTAGCCCTGCGTTTGGGAATTGTGGGTGAAACCAGCATCTAACGAAATTCGAATCGTTTGGTCGATGCTGTCGTTACGCAGGCGATAGTAGCTGTACCATTGGTGCTGCTCACTCTTTTTCAAGTCGGGATTGCCGAGGAAGATGTTCATCGGGTCGCTGGTAATAGGGCGGTCGATAAGGTCGGTGATGGAAGGTGTCGACGGCCATATATAGTATTGTACGGTGATGTCGTGCTTCCCGTCCATGCTGCTCAGAAAGAAAAAGGCGCTTGGGCTCCATAATGTGTAGTGACGGGTGAGCGAGGTAGTGAGGGGCTCACTATCGTAACTCATCTGCTGTCGTTGGAAATTGGTGCTCAGACTGACGTAAAGGTTGAGATACCATTTTTTTAATGGTGTGTTGAAGTCGAAACTCATGGCAGCACGGCGATTCAGCGTCTGTGTACGTTGCCCGTAACTATTCATGGAATCAAACATATAGTCGATGCTATCACGCAGGTACTCATGACAATCGCTGTTGGAGTCGCTCCTGCCGAGTCCAACAGAAGGATATATACGCAGTTTCTTAGTTGCCTGATAATTGTAACTCAGGTCACCTTGATAAGTATAGGAATAGTTGGGCGACTCTGTGCGACGGTCACGATTATCGACGGTTCCCAATTTATGATAGGTATAGTGATTCAAACTCGATGATTCCGGGTTGTAACCACGATTGAAGTGACCCTGTATGTCGAACGTGAACGAGTCGCCCGAGGACAGGCGATAGGACAGAGAGCCGTACCCATTGCCATTTAATTGGTTTCTCTTACTACGGGAGCGGTACCACGAACTGTTAATGCTGTCCTTCATCATGGCATCAGCAGTACTCACACTCCAGCCCTCACTCTCATAGCTGTTACGGCTGTAGCTTAACGTCGCTGTAGAGTAGAAACGAAACTTTCCCGTAGCCCTCAACGTATTCTTCAGCGAGAAACTGCTGGGCTTGCTACGGCTCGTACCCTCTGATAACCCGAAGGTGCTGGCACCATTCAGATAGGTCTCACTCTGGCTGCGGTTCTCACTGAAGTTGTTGTTCCATGTGGCGCTCACCTCAGTAGCGTTCGATAGTTTATCCTCGGGTGCCTGATAAACGAACTGACCGCCAATTTGTTTGAAATGGCTATCACCAGATTGTTCCGTCCTGTCGTTGTACTCGCTTTCCTCGGCATCGAACTCCATCGACTCGTTGATGTTGTTCAGCCCGCCGAAGACTACTGCCCGTGTCCGGTCGGAGAATCGCAAGCCGAAGCCTTTCATTTTGTAGCGGTCGTCCGTCCCGTAGCCTGCTTCGATGTTCGCCGAGCCGCCGATGCTGTACTCCCGCTTCAGGATGACGTCCATCGTGTACTCCTTCTTGTCCTCGTCGTCAATGCCGAGGTATTTGTTTTCCTCGGTCTGCTTCTTATAGACCTCCACGTTCTTCACCGTGAAGTATGGCAGATTCTGGAGCATGATCTTGTTCTTGCCCTTGAAGAAGTCGGCACCGTTCAGTGTCAGGTTGTCAATCTTCTTGCCGTTGACGAATATCTCGCCATTGTCCTTCAGTTCCACACCTGGCAGCTGTTTGATCAGGCCGTCGAGCATCGAGCCTTCGGGCACGTTGAAGGCATCGGCGTTGAAGACCAGCGTGTCACCGCGCCACACCATCTTCACTTTTGTGGCCTTCACCACCACTTCGTCCAAAGAACCGCCCTCGAAGTGATGGGCCTGTGCCGTCTTCTTCAGATAGACCTTCGGTCCCTCAATGTCCTGACGACGCTTGCTTATCTGTTTCATTTCGAAATTGGCAAAGGCCGTCTCGTAGTTGGGGTGCTCCACCTTGAGGATATACTTGGCAGGCTCACGGCTAATCCGGAAATAGTATCGCGTAGTGCCTAACGACCGTCCGAGGCCACTGCTCCAACTATGACTTTCCCATACGGTCGTGGTGTCTATCACGGTCGAGTCTTCATGCATCAGTATGACTTTCACATCAGGAATAGCCGCCTTCGTAAAGCCGTCGGCAACAGTCCCATACATCGCTATTTTGTCTTCCTTCTTTTTCTTCACCTTCGTACTGTCCGTCTGTCCGTAAACAGCTATTGCGACGAGGGCGAACAGTGCGGTGATGATTGTTTGTTTCATCTTCTTTTTATTTTTGACTTATTTCGGCTGCGAAGTTACAAAATGCCCTGCATAAAGTCTTCGGCTAAACTCAGAAAGTGAGTGCCGAGGGTAAAAGTCTTTACTTGGGTAAAGGATTTTTGAGAAAAGATTACTATTTCTTGCCATATGTGATGTCACGGCGAAGCATCGAGATGGTCTTGGGCGTGATGTTGAGGAACGAAGCAATGGCATTGAGAGGCAACTCGTTCACGATGCCGGGGCAGCGCTTCAGCAGCAGATCGTAACGTTCGCGGGGCGTGGTGCAGTGGAGATCGATATATCGTTCATGAAACTGGCAGAGAATGTGTTCGCTGATGATGGCACGCATCTCCATCGTCTCGATATCCTGGCTGAAATAGTTCTTCAGGTCCTCGCCACTGAGCCTCCGTATGCGACTGGGCATCATTGCCTCAATGGTTGATTGCGCTGGACGACCATAGAGGAAACGGGGATAGTCGGCCACGAACTCGCCCTCGAACGAGAACCACGTGATATGAGGTTTGTTATCGCTGACGCTTCTTGTCACATATTTGAAGCATCCGCTCTCCACGTAAGCGATCCACTGTGCAGGTTCGCCTTGTCGCTCCAACAAATCTCCCTTGTTGAATGTCAGGGCCTCACCCTCTCGCTTGCAGTAATCTCGGAGTCTATCGAACTCCAGTCCTAATGACGATATATTGTATTTCTGTTCCACGCTGCAAAGTTATCCGTTTCTCTTGTAAACTCACAAATTCTTCCTGTCTTTTGGAATCTTTTAACCACCTTTTTTTATTCTTTACAAACAANNCATCGCTGCGGTCCATGCTGAAACCTAGGTTTAGGAAAAAACCATACTCTACGTTTTATGAAATACTACTATCACTTTACTACTTTGCGTGGATGATATTTAAACAGTTTCTGATTATCGAGTAGTTCCTTGATGTTGAATGAAAGAACCTTGCCCTCCCAATTGGCACCCCACATGGCGAAGGGCTCGCCCTCTGGCTCAATATAGGTAATGTTTTCGAGATACAGCGGAATAGGCTCAAAGACCATGACGATGGCAAAGTAGTCGCCCGAATAGCCTTCCACCCAGAAGAGATCGTTGTTCGGATAGCCCAATACTTCTTTGCATTTGTATTGGTGGCCTGACTGGTCAATCAGAATGTTGTTACCTCCTCTGCCAAAATACTCGCGCATCCAGTTCATCTCGCAGGCCTCAGCCAGATAGGTGGCTTCTTCTGTGCGCCAGATGGCGTATGTATCCTTTTTTACAGGCTTGATGAGATGGGCGTCGTTGTAGACAGCCCATGTCTTGTGGTTATCCTTGTTGTAGTTCTTGGCCTCGCTGACGAGGTGAGCCTTGTGGATCGGCATCATTTCATCGAAGTACCTAATACTTGCTTTTAAGTCTCTCATGAATAGTCTGTAATCAAGATATACATTCTGCCCCTGCATATACCAGTTGGGCACACCATAGATACATATTTCTTTGGCAGTCTCGGGTAGTTTGGGGAAGAAGATTTGGAAGTCGAGCACTGTCCCCTCTTTCTCCTTGATGCTGAACACCTTGCCGTAGCAGTCGGGCACGCAGCGACGTGACTGATAGATGGTGCCTGTCTCCTTGTCGAGGATGACGCACTCTTCGCTGCACAGCCAGAAGTTTTCTACTATGTCGGCAGGCATGCGGAAGTAGCAATGAAGCACGGTCTCGTCGTTTTCCTCCGTCAGTTGCCATACAATGGGGTTTAAAGGCCTACCTTCATTAACACCAGAAAATTGCGGAAAAAACGTTTCAATGTCGATAGTAGTAGTGGGAACATTCTTGACAAAGCCCATGTTCTCGTGCCACGAGTTGTTCTCCGTGTCATGCCAAACCATCGTCTTCTTCTTGGTCTTATTATCTACAGTAACTTCTGGATAAGACGTAAAAAGGACATTTCTGCACTTTGCCAGCACATTTACTTTCTTTGTTTGTGCCTGCATCGTAAGGCAGGCGATAGCCATGAGGCTAAGGAATAATAATCTTTTCATATATCTAAAGTTTTGGAGTTAAGACTCTTAGTATGCNNCTCTTAGTATGCATCAGCTCATCGAGATATTCCTGATAACAGGCCGACGAGACAACGACTTCAATGGGAGCGCAGGTGCTATAGAGCAGTATCTTGCCGTTTACGCGCTCGGCTATCCAACGGTATTGCAATTGCTTGCGCATATCCTTGAGTTCGAAGAAGAACTGGCGATGTGAGAAGTTCAGATGATAGCCTGGCGTCTCATCGCTATACCAGCAAGCCACTTGTAACAATCGTCCGAACACGTCAATCTCTTTTAGGTCGGGGAATACATAGACAGTGCTCGCTACACAGCTGTCCTGGGTGACGGAGCATTTCAACTCACCCTGCTTCACGTTATAGTAGTCAGCCAGCTTTGCAATAAACTCGTCCACGCGGGCCGGATCCTGATAGGGCACGGTGTCTCCTGTCTGTACATGAGTGGCATAGTGGAGATGAGGTTCTTTTAGCGTTGCGGGCACCATCTGACTGCTGTCTTCATGAGGGGTGGATATGAGTACGTCGGGGGCGTACTCTGAGTCTGTAAGGTGCGAACTCTGAGTCCGTAAGGTACGTACTGGGCGAGCTACGTGGGTCGTGGGTGTCGATGTACGTAGGTCGGCGGTATCGATGTACGTGGGTCGAGTGCTTCGAGGTACGTGGGGCGTTACGGCTAATGCCTTTTCAGGCTCAGCCTGATTCGGTTTCACCAACAATACGAAAAACACAGAACTGGCTGCAACGGCTAATGCTGCTATTATCGCATGCCTCATTCTGATGACACGATGAGACTTGGACTCCACGCGTTTCATCACGCGATGGGTGAAGTCGGTAGGCAACTGTGGCTGCGAAGCCTCGAACGAAACCTGAAGTTTATCGTATCTTTTATTTCCCATGTTCCTTCATTATGATATATTGATAGAGTTTCTTCCTAATACGGTGCAGACGGGTGGCCAATGTTCCGGCTTCAGTGCCTGTAATGTCAGCTATATCATAGAGCGACTGCTGCTCGAAGTAGAACTGCTGAACGAGCAGGCGCTCCGTTGGTGGTAGTCGGTGGATGGCCTCTGTCAGCAGACTGATACGTCGGTCGTCTTCAGCATCCATTACGTGTTCTGCTGCTTCGTCAGGCACTTCCTGCAGGGTTTGTTCGTCCATATCCAACCACACGACAGGCTGTCGTCGCACGTGATCAAGACAGAGGCGATAAGCTATGCAGCGGAGCCAAGTGTAGAACGAACTGCGGGTTGCATCATATTCCCCCAACCGTCCGAAAGCCTTTACAAAACAGTCCTCTGCCAGTTCTTCTGCGTCCTCACGGCGCGTCACCATCGTGACGACAAAAGTGAAGAGCCTCGCTCCGTAGCGGTCAACCAGAAGGGCATAATCCGCCCTATGTCCGTGGTATAGTACACGTTCGATGATCTGCTGGTCTGTCTTGTCGCACTGTCTCATCATTTACTTATACGAGAGTATTATTTCGACATTACAGGACTTAACGTTTTTTAAAAGAAAACCATTCCTGATGCTTTATTGCCTTTGATACGTTTGCTCGTCAAAGTTACGCCAAACCGCACAAAAAAACCTCGGCAAGGCCCAGAAAGTGGGTGCCGAGGGTAAAAGTCTTTACTTGGGTAAAGGATTTTGGGGAATAGAGATTCTTATTGCTTCTTTTTGGTGGTGATGCGGATCTTCTTAGGCTGGCCGTTCTGAGCTGGCACAATATCCATACTGACGACGTCGCCAGAAGGAATATTGGCAATCTCGGCGTCATCAACCATCTTACCGTCAATCTCCAAGATATATTTCTCTTCAGTTGTGGCGGCATCCAACTTGAACGTGACGGGAACAGTGTATTTCGTCCGTACTGCCTTTCCGTTCTGCTTGCCAGGATTCCAATTGGGCATGGCGTTGATGACGCGCAGGGCTTCGGTATCCAAGTCTGGATTAACAGACTTCACCACACGGGCATTACTGATGCTACCATCCTTCTCCACAACGAAGGTTGCAATGACGCGCCCCTGAATGCCCTTCTTGCGAGATTCCTCCGGATATTGTATGCTTTTGGACAAGTATTCAAACAGAGCAGCTTGTCCATTAGAGAACTCTGGCATTTGTTCTACAACATCATAGACCTTTTCTGAATCGTCTGCTTCTGTATCTTTATGCAATCCGATATAATACTCGCCAGACTTACTCGACTCAGAATAAACTTTGCTGACACCTATTGTCTTCGACTCATAGCCAACATAAGATGCAGTGATATTGTCACCCATTGACACTTCAATTTGGAATTTTCCTTCTCTGTCAGTAACGGTTCCCTTCTTAGTGCCATCAACCAAGATAACGGCTCCGACAATAGGTGTAGACTTGTCTTCGTCACTGTCATAAACAAAGCCCTTAGCAATAAATGGCTTATCATCTGCAGGCTCAGTCGTAGCTGGAGCCTTTTCGACGACGACAATTTCAGCAATCGGCTGACTACCCGTCTTGATGGTACCATTCTTATTGCCTTTCTTGACGGGCTGTTGCTTCTGGGGTTCGTCATTGACATAATCTGTGACAGTATTGGCGTTTAGGGCCAGGGTGATGCCCACGATGGGAACGAGGGCAAGGAGTTTCAACATGCTGTTGCGATTTGATTTTGGTTTCATAATCATTGTTACGCGTTTTTTGAGGGCACTGTTAGAAATACCGTTGGCCAGAGAGTACCCGCTCTGACCAGCAGCCTTACGGATTAAAAGCTGTAGATACTGAATGTCATTGAATCCGTGAGAGAGAACCTGCTGGTCAGCCTCATACTCGTGGATGGTGCGCAGGTCGGCACGGAGCATCCACATCGTGGGGTTGAACCATTGCAGGGCAGTGAGCAGTTCCACCAGGAGCACATCGGCAGAGTGATGCAGCCGGAGATGTCCCAGTTCATGTGTCAGGAGGGCGGTAGTACCCTCTTCAAAATCCTGATGATTCAGGAATACTGTTTTCCACCAACTGAAAGGTGTCTTTGCCTTGTCGCAGACGGCTATCCGTCGTCCATCTGCCAAAGGATGAATCTCACTCTCGGCCATCATCCTGTGCAGTCGTAAGAGAGACATTGCCATTCTCGACAAAACTACCAACACACCAATTATATATATAATGGTCAGTGGCAGTTGCCAATTAAATGGTCGTTCTGTTTCTGATATGACAGTCACAGATGGTGATTCTGCTGAAACAGGAATATCCTCCACAGGCAAGATTGTTGTAACGGCTTCCGTGGTCACCTCTACTGTCTGGTGTATTGTTATCACACAAAATGGCAATACAAACGAAACGACAGCCGTTGCCAGCAGCACGATGCGATTCAGCCGATGCCAGGTCTCATTGGCTACCAGCAGGCGCCAGAAGACGTAGAACACGGCTATCAGCACAGCCACTTTCAGTTCGTAGGTGAGAAACAGGGTCATCATTGCTTGGATTCTTTGTATGCTTCTACTTGGGAAATCAGGTCGCGTAGTTCATCAACAGAGAGTTTCTCTTCTTTCAGGAAGGTTGACACCAGACCCTTGTAGGAGTCCTCGATGTAGTCATCCACTAGTCGGAAGATATTTCTCTTCGCATAGTCCTGTTCTGAGATAAGAGCATTATATTGGTAGGTAGAGCCATACTGCTTATGACCGATATAGCCCTCATGCTCAAGACGACGGACGATGGTAGACAACGTGTTGAAATGCGGACGCGGTTCCTCATAGTGTTCGAGCAGTTCCCTGATGAACATGGGACCATGCTGCCAGAACAGCTCCATCACTTCCCGTTCTTTATTCGTTAGTTTCTTCATTTCGTTTCTGTTTTTTCGTTTAACATCAATGACGTTTTCAGTATCTGGCGGCAAAGATAACTAAAAAAACAGAAGCGCGCAACTATTTTTTGTAGTTATGCGCTTCTGTTAAACACTTTAAATAGTTGTTCACCCACCTTAACACCGCTATTTTTGAGACTTGAAAGAAACACTAACCGCAGTGTATCCAAGGCATAACCCTGGCTTAGGCCAGCCCCTTATCAAGAGGCCTCAAACTAAAAGTACTCTCTTACTGCAAACTCAAACTGGTCAATGAAGATTTGCTTGAAAGCATAGAGATTGTTTTGCTCGTAGAAAATGGGTATCACTAAAGACTTTAAATCGGTGCAAATATAGTGATTATTTTCCAATTATCGGCTCATCATGAGCTTAAAAATGCATAAATCGCACAAATTTTGAGCCGATTTAACTAAACTTTGAGCCGATTTACATAAAGAGCGATCCTATCTGGAAGACGAGGGCGGAGGCGAGCCAGGCAACAGCGGTGGTGTAGCCTGCGGCGATGAGGGCCCAGTTCCAGGAGCCTGTCTCGTTCTTGATGGCCGCAATGGTGGCGATGCAGGGGAAGTAGAGTAATATAAATATAAGGTACGCGAAGGCCGACAGCGGGGTGATGCCATCACGAAGCATCTGCTGGCGCAGACGGGTATAGCGCTCGTTGTCGTCGCTGAAGGTCTCATCGTCGCCAAACGAATCATCACCAGAATAAAGCACACCTATCGATGAAGCCACAATCTCCTTGGCGCCAACGCCTGCTATCAGACTGACATCGAGTTTCCAGTTGAAGCCTTGTGGGGCGAAGATGGGTTCTACGGCCTTGCCCATACGGCCAAGGTAACTCTGTTCCTGCTGCTGCTCCTTGGGGAGTGCGTCGTTATGCGGGAAGTAGCCGAGTGCCCACACGATGATTGAGGCTACGAGGATGATGCCTCCCATCTTCTTGAGATACTCCTTGCCTTTCTCCCAGGTGTGGCGCCAGATGGACTTTGGCGTTGGCCAGCGGTAGGGTGGCAGTTCCATCACAAACGGTGTGTCCTCGCCCTTGATGATGAACGACGAGAAAATCTTGCTGACGATGACAGCCATGATGACGCCGATGGCATAGAGCGACATGAGCACCCACGAGCGGTATTGCAATGAGAAGAAGGTGCCTGCGATCATGATGTAGATGGGCAGGCGGGCAGAACAGCTCATGAAGGGCAGGATCATCATCGTGATGATGCGTGAGCGACGGCTCTCGATGGTGCGTGTGGCCATGACGGCAGGCACGTTGCAGCCGAAGCCCATGATAAGCGGGATGAATGACTTGCCGTGAAGTCCCATCTTGTGCATGAGTTTGTCCATGATGAAAGCAGCGCGCGCCATATAGCCCGAGTCCTCCATCAGCGAGATGAAAAAGTAGAGGATGAGGATCTGTGGCAGGAAGACGATGACGGAACCGACACCGCCTATGACACCGTCGACGAGCATCGCCTTCAAGGGTCCTTCGGGCATCGTGGCTGTCAGCCGTTCAC
>LXOW01383887.1_pt1 | contig 17181 bp, 18 predicted proteins | sample 1368591 | NCBI WGS metagenome assembly LXOW01 (sample SAMN04884650, study PRJNA319009) | bovine gut metagenome | isolation source: Cow rumen | host: Bos taurus | place: Italy: Legnaro (PD) | collected 2014-07-09 | reverse complement strand
GCGCATCGTAATATCATTGGTCCGGAAAGTATTGCGAAGCGCATCCGCAATCGCGAGGATCACAGCGTCGCCCGTCTGGTGCCCGTAGGTGTCGTTGATCTCCTTGAACCTGTCGATATCCAGCTCCAGGAACATACCGCCGCTGCCGTTCCCGATCATTTCGTTGACCTTTCGCTCCGCACTGACCCGGTCAAACAGGGCGGTCATGCGGTCGGTTTCGGACAGAGCCTGCAGTTCCTCGCCCCGCTTCTCTTCCTGGTCCACCCGGTGATGGAGCTCCTGCAGGGCCGCGTTCTTCGCGCTCATGCGCAGGAAAACGTAAATGATGGCGAAAACCACCAGCCCCAGGATCACGGCAAAAATGATCATGGTCTGCAGCATCGGGCGCTGCCACTCGTCCCGGTCGATCAGGCTGATGCTGTACCATCCGCCCTCCAGCTCGTGGGTATAAACCGTATAGTTTCCTTCGCGGGCGTTCACCTCAAACTGGGTTTCCTTGTCCACCAGCAGTCTGCGCGCGATCTTCCCGTAGAGGCTGTCCGGCTCCTCCAGATAGTTCTTTTCCAGCTGCTCCCTGTCGGAATGAACGATCACGTTCCCGTTCTCATCCATGAGGTAAGCCTGTCCGCCCTGTGTGGAGGCAGCCACATTTTCAACCATTTCCTGGATGGGCCGCAGGCTCACGTCCATGGCGAGCACGCTCTCCCCGTCGTTCAGCAGCTTGGATACCGTCAGCATAACGGTGTTCGTCTGCGCGTCCACGTAGGGATCGACAAAGGTGATCTGCCCCTCGGTCGGCTGCGTTTCCCGGTACCAGGGCCGCTCGGTGGGTTCGTAGTCTGCATCCGGCACCCAGCCTGATCCGTCCACATAGGTCCCGTTGATCAGGCCGTAAAGGCCCGTCGTATCCGGGTCAATCGTGGCGATAATGATATTTGTTTCTTCCGTGAGGTATTTTTCAACGGCGGCGCTGTCCGCCCCGGAGGCAAGCAGACCTTCCAGCCTGCTGCTCACCATGGTGATGATATTCACGCGGGTCAGCAGGTAGCGGTCATACTCCATCGTTGCCTCCTGGGTGTTGACCTCGCCCCGCAGGAGAAGCGTTTCCCTCCGCATGTCATGGATCCGGGAACCGACGAAGATCGCAAGGCCCGCGGTAAAAACAAGAACCACAACCACGAAGATGATGGATCCTGCCCTGACATGCCGTAATATATTCTTTAGCCTTCTTGTCCGGCTGCTCATATTCCTTCCGTCCTGTTGTTTCAGTATCAGCGGAATTCCCCGTTCCTGCCGCTCCGGCGAGTGCAGGAATCCGGCTGTGATGGCATGTGCTGAGATCGGGAATTCCTCCCGGATAATATATCATATCAGTCTGGATTTGTCATGTACGGATGTACTCTTTCAGGACGGCTTGACAGGGGTCCCGCAGGCCCGTTATACTGACCTCGCTTTTCCCTGTTTGTTGAACTTTCGCAAATCTGCATAGGATGTTTTTCCCTCAGCGATCATACATTCGAATAAAGAAAGGATGACTGCCATGCAACTGATCCGGAACACCCTCAGCCGCTTTGTTTCCTCCGGCCAGATTGCCGGATGCGCCGTCAGGATCCTCCGGAAGGACGAGGTCCTTTACGAAGGCAGCTTCGGCTATGCGGATATTGAAAAGAAAGTGGAGATGTCCTCCGAAAACACGATCTTCCCCATCGCCTCCATGTCCAAGGTCGTTACGGTGGCCGCCATCATGCAGCTGTATGAGCAGGGCCTGTTCAAGATGTGGGATCCGGTCAGCGAATACCTTCCGGGATTCAAATCCCCGAAAATCGCGAGGGAAAACCCGGACGGATCCTATGAGATCGTGGATGCCAAAGGCGAAGTGACCATGCGCCAGCTGTTCACGATGACCAGCGGCGTCCCCTATGGCTGGGGAGATACGGCCGCCGGCCGGATCCGGGCCGAAAAGGAAAAGGAATACATGGCATCCGGGGAGCCCTTCCCGGGTACTGTGGCATATGCCAACCTGGTAGGCCAGCTTCCCCTCGCCTTTGAGCCGGGGGAAAAATGGATGTATGGCTTTTCCATTGACGTGCTCGGCGCCGTGGTCGAAGTGCTGACCGGCAAGTCCCTGGGCGAATACCTGAAGGAAAACATCTTCGATCCGCTGGGCATGAAGGACACCGGGTTCTTTGTTCCCGCGGAAAACCACAGCCGCATCGCCACGCTGTACCATATCAATGACGGCATGAAGCCGGAGCAGCGGAGCTATCCTTCCGCAAAGCCGGAGTTTGAAAGCGGCGGAGGCGGCCTGTTCTCCACCGTGCCGGATTATTCCCGTTTCGCCCAGATGCTGCTGCACGGCGGCACGCTGGACGGCGTGCGGATCCTCGGCCGGAAGACGGTGGACCTGATCTCCACGGACCACCTGACGCCGGAACAGCGCAAGGGCGACAGCTGGGATACGCAGCGCGGCTACGGCTACGGCCTGGGCGTCCGCGTCATGACCAATCCGGAGCTGGCCGGCATCAACGGCTCCGTCGGCGAATGGGGCTGGGACGGCGCCTTCGGCAACTGGTTCTGCGTGGATCCGAAGGAAAACCTGACCTGCGTCTACCTGACCACCAACCTGCCCGGGGACCATTACCGCTTTATCCCGAAGCTGATGGCTTCCATGTACGCATCCCTGTAATTTCTCATCTTCAGAAGGAGATATGAAAATGGTATCCTTTGAGAGCGATTATATCGCCGGAGCGCATCCGGATATCCTCCGGCGCCTGGCGGAAACCAACCTGGAGCCGCTGCCCGGATACGGCTCGGATCCCTACTGCGAGCGCGCAAAGCAGAAGATCCGGGACTGCGTCGGCCTGCCGGAGGCGGAAGTGGCGTTCCTGGCCGGCGGCACCCAGACCAATGCCGTCGTCATCTCCACCCTGCTTTCGGACTGGGAAGGCGTCCTGGCCGCAAAAACCGGCCACATCAGTTCCCATGAGGNNGTTCCCATGAGGCCGGCGCGATTGAGTATACCGGCCATGAAGTGCTGGAGCTGCCGCAGCGAAACGGGAAAATCGATCCGGAAGACCTGCGCGCATATCTTACCGCGTATTTCGCGGATGAGAACCATGAGCACATGACCTTCCCCGGCATGGTCTACCTGTCGCACCCGACCGAATACGGTACCCTGTATTCGAAAGCGGAGCTGCAGGGCATTTCGGAAATCTGCAGGCAGTACAGCCTCCCCCTGTATATGGACGGAGCGCGCCTGGCCTACGGCCTCATGAGCCGGGAAACCGACCTGTCCCTCCGGGAGATCGCGGAGCTTTGCGATGTGTTCTATATCGGCGGAACCAAGGTCGGCGCCCTGTGCGGGGAGGCCGTCGTCTTCACGAAGGGAAACATGCCGAAGCATTTCCTGACCTCCGTCAAAAAGCGCGGCGCCCTCCTGGCGAAGGGCCGCCTCCTGGGCGTTCAGTTTGATGCGCTGTTCACCGATGATCTGTATTTCCGGATCGGGCAGCACGCCATCGATATGGCGGAAAAGCTGAAGCAGATCCTTTCCGCCCGCGGGCTGCCGCTTTCTGTGCACTCCCCGACCAATCAGCAGTTTGTCATCCTGGAAAACAGGCAGATGGAACAGCTCCGGAAAAAAGTTGCTTTCAGCTTCTGGGAAAAACTCGACGAAACGCGCACAGTCGTCCGCTTCGCGACCGGCTGGTCCACCTCGGACAGTGACCTGCAGGCCCTGGATGACGCGCTTTCCTCACTTTCCTGAGGATTCGCCCAGCTGAAAGTATTTCGGGGGGATATGGCAGTATCCTCCCGGATTTTTATCCAGGTATTTCTGGTGATATTCCTCCGCCGGGAAGAAATACCGGAGCGGCTGCACCTCAACGGCAAATGCCTTTCCGGCTGCCTTTTCCTGCCGGCTGTATTCCGCCCGGATCTCCTCCTGCTGTTCTTCTTCGGTATAGTAGATCCCGGTCCGGTACTGAATCCCGGTATCGTGTCCCTGGCGGTTGACGGAAACCGGATCGATCACCATGAAGTAATACTCCAGCAGCTTCGTCAGGGAGATCCGCGTTTCGTCATAGTCGATGCGCACGGTCTCCGCGTGGCCGCTGTTCCCGCACACATCCTTGTAGCTCGGCGAGGTTTCCGGGCCGTTCGCGTACCCGACCTCCGTCCGGATCACGCCGTCAAACTGGTCGAAAAACTTCTGGATTCCCCAGAAGCATCCGCCTGCAAGATAGATTGTTTTCATTCCGTTTCCGTCTCCTGTCTCTGCATTTTCATTCCCGCACATCTTATCATATCCTGCCGGTGAAGAGAAGCCGGTTCTTGCCGGATCCCGGGAGGGTATGATAGAATAACCGCGTTATATGGTTGAATTGATTTCCGGAAAGGATGGAAACACTGATGAGAAAATTATTCGCTTTCATACTGGCGCTGGTGCTCCTGTGCGCGTCTTCTTCCGCGGTTCTCGCGGACAGCAAAGCCCCCGGCCTGGGCGACAAAATGCCTGATTTCTCCGTCACAACGATAGACGGAAGCAAGTTCACGCTCTCCGAAGTCCTGAAGGAAAAGCAGCTGGTGCTGGTGAACCTGTGGTTTTCCGGCTGCACGCCCTGCCGGCTGGAGTTCCCCTTCATGCAGGCTGCCTGGGAAAAGTACCAGGACCGGGTCGCCGTCGTAGCCCTGTCGGTTGATCCGCGCGACACCCCGGCTGTGCTCCGGGAGTATACGAAAGATGTGGGAATGACCTTCGCGGTGGGACAGGACACGCCCGGCCTGTCCGAAACATTCCATATCTTTTCCTATCCCACCACCATGCTGGTGGACCGTTTCGGTAATATTGTTTATATCGGCGCCGGCAGCATCCTGGATGAAGGGGTCTTCACTTCCCTTTTCGATCAGTTCCTCGGGGAAGATTATTCGGAAACCAAAGTCCAGGCCACTCCGGCCGTTTTCCCGGAAACCCGCTACAGCGTTCTCTTCCTGGATAAGGACTATCACGGCGTGGCGGACTGCTCCGTTTCCTTCTGCACGGATACGAGCTGTGTTCCGGTGACTTCCAACGCGCAGGGCGCGGCCGTCTTTGACGGTGAGCCGCAGGAATATCATATCCAGATCGTCGATTATCCGGAAGAATATACCCAGCTCTACATCGGCAGTATAGAAGACGACTGGAAGGTCGGAGAAGACCATGATTTCTATACAAGCAAAAAAGGCGGCATGATCATCATCCTGATGTACAAAGACGGAGAAATCTGACGGAGAATCCTCTCCGGACGGGATCCATGCGTATCTGTTGTGAACTGGCAGGCTTCTGTCAGTTCTCTTTTTTGCGTTTCCGGAGCAGGTATTCGTCCAGCTTGTTCTGAATGTTCTCCGGAATATCCTTTGAAACCGGACACCTCACCGCGTCCGCCATACTCTGTGTAAAATCCGCTATGAAGCCGATATCCGCCAGCAGCTGCTCCTCCGAGAGCAGCGCTTTGGTATCGTACCGGTTATGGATGGTCGCCTGGGATTTCGGTGCGATCCGTGCAAAGGAAAGCGCAGGAACGCCGTTGTCCGCAAAAGGCGTGGAATCGCTGGAGTACACATCCTGCCGGCCGGCCAGTCCCCATCCGCGCAGCGCGCACATGTATTCCAGGTAATGGAGCAGCTTGTCCTCCGCCGAAACGCAGGCGATAAACCTGCCCATATAGGTCCCGATCATATCCAGGTTGATGTTCAGCGCAATCTTTTCCAGGTCCTTCTCATGCGCGGCAGTATACGCTTTGGAGCCCAGCAGGCCGATCTCCTCGCTGCCGCAGAAAATGAACCGGAGGCCGTAGCGCAGCGGCGCCTTCTCCTTCAGCGCGTCCAGGATCCCCAGCAGGCCGATGCAGCCGGACATGTTGTCGTACGCGCCGTGGGACAGCGGTGTCGTATCATAATGCGCCGTCAGCGCGATCCATTCATCCGTCCGTCCCGGTATTTCTGCGATCACATTCTGGGAGGTGGTAACCGATTCCGTCTGTTCCACCCGGATGGCAACCGTCGCCGGTGCCGCCTGCACGAGGGCAAAGGCGTCCTTCGCGTTGATGTTCACGCAGGGAACCTTTCTTCCCAGGGAAACATAGGGGCGCAGCCGCTTCCGGTCAATGTCCCGGTCTTCATAATGCACATCCCCGTCATAGGTAATAAAGCCTACGGCGCCGGCATCCAGCAGATCGTGATAGACCCAGTAGGTAATCCCGGTATCCAGCAGCACGATCTTTCCCTGTGCAAGGCAGAGGGATGCTTTGTCCGTATTCGGCAGGTAGCACAGCGGCGCTTCCACGCTTCCGCTGCCGCAGAGGGTATAGCCAATGCAGGGAATCTCCCGGCCGTCCGCAGTCAGTTTTGCCGTATGGACCTCCGCCACATCCACCTCAAAGGATTCCCGGTACACGTTTGCGCCGCGTTCCCGGCAAAGGGACTCCAGGTAGGCAGCCGTTTCCTTTTCCTCTGCCGATCCGCTGCAGCGCACACGGTCTGTCCTGTTCAGGATCTCCCGGATTGTTTCCTGATTCATTCTCTTTTTCCTCCGCAGTTATCAGTCTGTTTTCTTCTGTCCGAAGGGGCATACCGCCAGGCACTTTCCGCAGGCGTTTTTGCGTCCCAGCTTCGGGATAAACGCGCTGCGCATTTTATTGCATTTCCGGTAGTCAATGATCTCTTCCCGGTCCATGCCCGCTTTCCACAGCCGGTTTTTCAGCGCCTTGCAGGGGCAGATGTCCACGCATCGGGTACAGTCCGCCGGACACCGGCTTTCCGTGAATGCCTGCCCGTATTCAAACGGCGCGTCAATCAGGATTGCGGACAACCGGACCCTCGGGCCGTATTTTTCGGTGATGATCACATCATTCTTCCCAAACCATCCGATACCGGCACGCGCCGCCGCGGTCTTGAAGGAAAACAGGGCCTTCAGCTCCGTCTCGTTCTGCTGGGCTACCGGCGGTACCCAGTATTTTACCCCGCGCTGCCGCAGGACGGCTTCGATCTCCTCAACCAGCGCCTCCAGGTTGCCCCGGGCCGTCTGGATTCCCTGTTCAAACCGCTCCTCCGTATAGTCCTCCGCCGTCAGCTGCTCCCCGTAGGGAACCGCCATGATCAGCGCGGAAGCGTATTCGTCCGCATATTCGCAGTAGGACAGATCCGTAAACCCATACAGGATTTCCGGATGCCGGGCATAAACCTCCCGGATTTCTTTTTCCAGCATACTGTTCATCTCCTGATCCCTATCATACCCAATAGCGCGCCGTTCGTAAAGCTGATATAATATAAAAACAGTTCCCCTGCGGGGAGAACCGGGAGGAGGCAGAAAAAATGGATCTGCACAACATGTATTTTGTTATCGGCACATCCTATGCGGGTAAATCCACCGTCGTGAAAAACCTGGCGAAAAAGCATCACGGAATCGCCCTGGAGGAAAACTATCACGACGCGAAGCTGCCGGAGCTGGACAGCCGGGAGTTTCCCAACCTGACCTATACCCGGGATCTGCAGGACTGGCACGAGTTTATCCGGCGCACGCCGGAAGAATATGTAACCTGGCTGCACAATGTGAAGAAAGAGTGCGAGATCATCGAGCTGCAGATTATTGAGGAGCTGCTGGCCAAACCGGAAGCACAGGGCAAGCTGATTTTTGTGGATACCAACATCTCCATCGAAACCCTGCACCGGATTTCGGATCCGCAGCACGTCCTGGTCATGATGGCTCCGCCCGAGGACGGCATCAACCGTTTCTTTGACCGGCCGGACGCGGAAAAGCAGTTCCTCTATCAGCTGATGCTGGAGGAGCCGGATCCCCAGGCCGCCCTGGACAATTACCGGGAAATGCTCACCCTGCTCCATTCAAAGGAGAGCTATGACAGACTCCTGAATTCCGGTTTCCACGTCATCTGGCGGGATGAAAACAGAAGCCAGGAGGAAACGGTCCTCCTGGCGGAAGAAGTCTTCGGACTGAAGTAATCCCTTATTCCTTTTCATCATTCATGTGCCGCACGCGGTTGAAGCGGTCCCGGAACGTAACAGCGTCTTCTGTTACGTTCTTTTTTCCTGTTTTTTCCTTCCGCCACAGCCAGTATCCGACGCCAATCACCGCAAAGAGCAGAACCAGAATCACAATCAATACAGGTCCCATACTTTATGCCTCCCCTTCTTTTCCTGTTTCCCCTTCCGGCTCCTCCGCGGATGGATTCAGCGGACGGTCGTCAAAAAAGTGCCTGTCAATCCGGTCCACATAGGTGTCCTTCGGATTCTCCGGAAGATAGCAGACCGTCACTTTCTGTCCGATGAAAGCCTTCCTGCCGAATTTCCGGGTGGTATACCGGGAAATATCCGTTCGTGTTTCATACTCTGTATCATCCACCGTGTACAGGATCCGGGCATAGTTCTCCGTTACCGCTTCGTCATCCCGGTCCAGGTCGGTTTCCCCGATGATCTGCACAATCTTTCCTTCCGCCCGGCCGGTTTTCCGGCGGCGCGCTGCGGAGCGGCGGCAGGCAGCAACAATCTTCGGAATGCTGAAACCGATTATCAGCGTCACCAGGTATACAATTGCGATCCAGGTATCCGGGCTCGCAATCTTGCTCTCGAAATCCCGGACGATCCGGTAAACCATGTAAACCAGCAGCATGTCCAGCAGCACCCGGATCAGGACGGCCAGGGCGTGTTCAAACTTCGTCCTGCGGGACGCAAACCAGAAATACAGCAGCATTGCGTACACCAGCGCCAGGAAGGCGCCGGATGTAATCAGGGCGGATGTCATGTTATGAATCGGCGGCAGCGCTTCCTGCAGGATGATCACAACCGCCAGCAGGCACAGCACGCCCTGGGAGAATACCAGCAGCGACGGCCGTTTCCGGCGGATCGCTGCGTAGGCCATCCAGTTCAGCACAATCACGCCGAGGGCTGCCGGAAGAATCCAGAAGACCGCTGATTCATTCTGGCGCACCGCGTTGCCCAGCGGCTTGGCCAGCAGCCAGAGAATTGCCGCCGGAACGAGCACATACAGAAACAGGCCCTTCAGAATCGTGTTCCGGAGCTGTATCCTGCGGGAACGCTGCGTATCTGTCCTGTCCATATTCGTTCTCTCTTTTTCGTTCATTTCGCGTGTCAGCTTATGATACCATGCCGGGACCGGTTCTTACAAGCCGCTCACGGAACAATCCCCCTCTTCCGGAAGAGGGGGATTGCCTCGGGAAAACTGTTTTCCTGTCTGGAGAATCAGAGGGTGGGATAGACCTTCTTGATGTATTTCTTTACATCATCAATGGTAATGCCGCCCCGTTTTAGTGCACCAAAAATCCATGAAGTCCTTGATTTTCCTTGCGTTCAAGGATTTTTAGTGCACCATTTTTTTAGGTGCCAACGACCTTTTTGGCCTGGGAGAATGCCCAAGTTCCAATCTGGACAGCTTAATTATATCACACGGGCCCCTATGAAAAAAAGTGATATAAGGTGATACTTTTATATATGGCACTGGATGCATAATCATCAGATCATATTATCCCTGAGAATACCTGCATCGCTTTTTCTGCATCCGTTTCCATGGCTTTCTGGGCGGTCAGCGCCAGATCATGATAGAAAGTCACGTCTTCCTTTGCCAATTGCTCCTTAACTGCATTGACGGCCGCTTTGGACATATAGCTGTAGTAGTTGATCTTCCGCAGGCCGTTGGCGATGCCGGTGCGGTAATCCTCAGGAGATACGCCGCTGCCGCCGTGCATCACCAGGGGCAGGCCGGTCTTTTCCGAAATGACCTTCACCCGCTCCAGATCCAGCACGGGTTTGGATTTGTAGATACCGTGCGCCGTGCCGAAGGAAGGCGCCAGCGCGTCGATACCCGTTTCCCGGCAGAAGACAACCGCCTGCTCGGGATCGGTATAAACAGGACCGCCCCCGGTGGATTCTCCGCCTTCGCGTGAGGCCAAAGCGCCCAGCTCCGCTTCTACGCCGCAGTTGTACCTTTTCGCAAGGGCGACGGCCTTTTTCGTGTTGATCAGGTTTTCATCATAAGGAAGGGTGCTCCCGTCGTACATAACGCCGGTGAAGCCGATTTCCAGCGCTTTTTCCATGTAATCCAGTGTTTCACAATGATCCAGATGTACGCAGACCGGCACCTTTGCCCTTTTCGCCGCTTCCACCATGACCGGACCGATGATCTCCAGCGGAGATACCGGCTCATGCAGCTCGGCGTGGGAAATGATGACGGGCACGTTCAGCTTCTCCGCCGCATCAAGAACCGCGTTGATGCATTCCAGATTGGGCGTATTGAACGCGCCAACAGCGCACTTTTTTTCTTCGGCCAGTTTCAGGATTTCCACAAGATTGACAAGCATGCTTTCTCCTCCTTTACATCAGCGGACGAACGGCCTGATAGACCTTCTTATACCGTTCAAAGTGTTTCATGTATTGTTCGTGCATATCGGACCGCGGATAGCAGGTTTCCGCTTTTTGGACCATAACTGAGGCGGCATCCTGCAGGGTTTCAAAGGCACCGATAGCAATACCTGTCAGCATGGCGGAGCCCACGGTCCCCGCGTCCGTTGTTTTCAGCGCTGTAATAGGCAGATTCAGCACGTCCGCCTTTATCTGCATCCAGGCCTTGGACTTCGCCCCGCCGCCTGTAGCATGCAGTTCCGTAAATCGGATGCCTGAATCTTTCAATGCTTCATAGTTTAAGCGCATTTCATAGGCCACGCCTTCCATACAGGCACGGTATAGATCGGCGGCTGAGGTATCAGTTGTCAGGCCCAGGATCGCTCCCCTGGAACCGGTGTCCATATAAGGTGTGGCAGCGCCCGCAAAGTGGGGCAGCACCAGCAGGCCGCTGGGCTCCGCTCTGCCATAGGCCGCTTCCAGTTCCTGATTGGTTTTTCCATGGCCGATGGTTTGCAGGCACCAGTCAATGAGCGCGCCGCCCGTATAGCTGAAAGCGTAAGCGACGTATTTCCCCGGAATGACGTAAGGCACCACGGAGAAATATCCTTTTCGCATCACGTCGATATCCGGCAGGCTGTCATAGATGGGCGTCAGGCATTCCACCGTGCCGGCCCCGTCCACCGCTACGTTGCCGTCAAAGGCCCCTGCGCCAACCGCTGCCGCAACCTGATCATGACTGACGGATACGATCATGCAATCTTTGTTCAGTCCGGTTTTTTCAACTGCCTGCTCCGTGACGGCTCCGGCAGATGTGCCTGTAGGAACAGGCTTGCTCAACAGCGCGGGATCGACCCCGGCGGCATCGAGTATCTCTTTTGACCAGCACAACTTCTCAATATCGAAGGCCATGGTGCGCGTCGCCAGGGAATAGTCAATCTGTGCCTGGTGCGTCAGATGCCATACCACGTAATCCTCGATCAGGCGGATGTGTCGGGCGGCGGCATAGACTTCCGGCCGGTTGTGTTTGATCCACATGATTTTGGAAATGGAGTACATTTCGTGCGGCGCGAGCCCCGTGATCCGGGCAATCTGCTCCTCACCGATGGCTGCCACCAGTTTCGCGCAGTCTTCCGCGCCTCGGGGATCGGTGTAGAGCATGGCGTTATGCAGCGGATTCCCATCCTCATCCACCATCACAAAGGTTTCACCAAAGCTGGTTACGCCGATGCCGCCCAGATCCGGATATTGTTCTGCCATCTCCCGGATCACCGCATAGACGCTTTCCATCATGGTGGAAATGTCGATTTCGTGGCCGCTGAAAGTGCGGCGCACCGGGTAATCCCGGTAGGCTTTTCCCAACTTCACGCCATTCGTATCAAAGACGGTCAGTTTGCAGCCTGTGGTTCCGATATCCAATCCGCCGATCTTCATGTTAATCGATCTCCACCCAATCATAGTGCAGATATGTGGTAAAGGCTTCCTTCAGGATGCTCTTCACATGGCCCTCGCAGATGGAGGTGTGATGCTTGAAGCCGCCCCGGGCCAGCCGGATCAGCTTGTTCTGCAGGTCAGGAACCTCCGCCACGCCTGCACAGCCAAAGAAGCCATCCTCGATCACATCGTCCGTAAACCGGGCTTCGGAAGCATAGATGATGATCTTGCCGTCCTTGGTCTGGCAGTTGGAAATGGTGATGGGCATCGCCTTGATGCGGCCCTCGTTGCAGCCCCAGCCGGAGCCGGGATCGGTCTTGTCGAACATCTTGTGATTGGTCACGGTGCCCTTGCAGGTCATGAGGCTCTGGGCCACAGGGCCGCAGTGGAACAGGATCACCTTGTTTTCATCGTCGCCGTAATTGTTGTTCCAGTCCAGCACAGCGGTGGGTTTTCCGGTTGCCAGATTCATGGCCCGCATGGTGATGGCGCTGCACATGTCGATTTCGCAGGAGGCCACGATGCCCCGATCGTTGAGCTCGGAGAGGATCACGCAGGGGCAGATGCGCAGATGAGCTTCCATCTCGTTCCAGCAGCGCAGGGCCAGAGCGTCCAGATGGTATTCCTCGATATACCGGTCGATGACCACCGCCAGCTTGCCCAGGTTCAGCATGTTCATTTCCGGCACCTGGGAAAAGTCGGTATAGTTTTTCAGCTGTTCGATTTTGGCAGCCAGATCAGGATCGTCGTTTTTCATTTCGGCGATCTTGTCAAACACTTCGGACAGGTCGAAGGATTCCACATTGATGCCGTGCTTCTGCAGGGCGATCTCATCAAAGCGCACGGTTTTGAAGGCGGTGGTGCGGGCGCCGATGCAGCCCAGGTTGAACCGCTTCATGCCGTTCACCACCCGGCAGATGGCGGCGAAGTCCCGCAGGTTTTCCCGGAATTTGGGAGACAGGGGATGCACCACATGGGGCTTCAGGACGGTGAAGGGCACACCGTACTGGGTAAACACGTCAGTGACGGAGAATTTGCCGCAGTAAGCGTCCCGGCGATGGGCAAAATCCATCTTCCCGATCTCATCCGGATAGGCCTGCATCAGGATGGGTACGCCCGCATCCTGCAGAGCGGTGATGGCGCCGTTTTCATCGGCAAAGATGGGCATGGAGAAAATCACGCCGTCATATTCGCCGTCATGCTCCTTGAGCCACCTGGCGTAGAGCAGGCCCTCGTCCCGGGTCTCGATGCCGCCGTAGCGGGTCAGTTCCTTGTCCATCATGATGTAGTCATAGCCCGCGTCGGTGACGGCCTTCACCATGTCGTCCCGCGCGCCGTAGATCAGTTCTCCGGGCATGAAGCCCCGGTTGCAGAAGGCCAGGGCAAAGGTCATTTTCTTTTCCATCCCATCATTCCTCCTCGAAAGAAATTCTGACAGTATTCGTAATGGTTTCAAACGCTTTCAAAACCGGCAGCGTCCCGTTTTCCCGCTCGGCACTTCTTCCCATGATATAGCAGTTGGTGGGCTCCAGGCCCAGCACATAGTCGCCGGAAGCCATGCTGCGCCATTGGGACAGGATGGGCAGCGTATCGCCGCTCCAGGTCATGGTCATGCGCATCCCCAATTCCGGGTTGACCAATTCCGCCCGGAAATCCCGCTTCATTTTCTGGAAGAATACCCGCTCTTCTTCGCCGGGAACAGGCGCCTCAAAGGTGCATTGGCGATCCAGCCCCGTTGCGGCAAAGTCTGTTCGCGGCATGGTCTCCCGCTCCTCCGGCAGGATCAGCCGGGCATTTTCAGATAAGAGCGGATAGCCGAAATTGCAGTGATAGATCTGCATGTACTCTTCATCTCTGGGCGTCAGATTCGTCACCTGATCCTCCACGGTGATGGAAGAACCGGATACGGGAATTCGGATCGTGCGCCGGTTTTCCAGCACATGGCCGAACAGGGCCGTTTCCCGTACGACGCCTTTCACGACAATTTCATCTCCAGTGATTTCTGCGCACACCTGCTCGGCAGGAAGGGAATGATACCTCCCGTGGAGAGGATGCCATTCCTCACCATCCCGGTTCGCGGGACCAGCGGAGCGCAGGCCGCAGGTGTAGAGCAGCCCGCCGGGGAAAGTGTTGAGGAACTCTGTTTCATACGGAGCAATCATGGCCGGGCTGTCATAGCCGTTTTTGCTCATCCAGGACATATTGACGCCTTTAAAGCGTACCTGTCCGATATCCAGCCCGGCATCCGGCAGGATGTCCGCCTGTAAACCGCCTGCCGTGATCACTTCAATGACCTGTGTGCCACGGGCCTTCCCTTCGGCGATCGCCAATCGGCGAAGGGTACATAATTGGGCGGGATGACCAATGAACCCCTGTTTTTGAGTGTCAGATATACACATCGTTTTTCCCTTCATCGTATGCTCCTCCAGCCCGAATCAACCATGATGGGAAGACAGCACTGATCTTAATGAATAATAGCTTCTTTTGAGTCCGCATCGCTATTGTACATGGTAAAGAATCAATTGTACAGAACAAAGCTTTACAATGAATCCCTGCACAGATTCCCCATCTCTTTTTCCAGCAGCCGGAACACATTCGCCACCAGGTATCCGTCCGCAACCGCATGATTCAGCCTTACGCTGACCGGCATCACCAGCCGTCCGTTTTCTTCCCGGTACTTCCCCCAGTTCACGATCGGCAGGAAGTACAGGTACCCGTCCGGCAGCTCGATATTCAGCGCGTCATAGGACAGCCAGGAAATATAGGAGGCATCGAACCAGTTCGGATGGTTTGCCGCATCCAGGCCGTATTCCCTTGTCTGCTTGGCCGCTTCCACGTCCTGATGGGCATTCCTGTAAAACACTTCATAGTCTTCGCAGTAGGTGGTATATACCGGTGTGCAGGTTTCCGTATCTTCATGGAACACATACTGGGTGGGATGAATCCGGTCATAGCAGATCAGTTCATTGCTCTGCCACAGCCAGGCCATCCTGTAGTCCTCCCTGGAATTCAGGACCTTCGAGAGCACATACAGGAAATTGATATAGAATTTTGTTCCGTTTGCTTTTGACCACCGGACCAGGTCTGTCACATCCACCCGGGCCGTCATGGAAACGGAGCATTTGCAGTCCTCGGAAAAATGGCGGAATACGCCCTTCCGGTAATACTGCTCCCGGTCAATCACTTTATAATTCACGTCTGCCATCTTTCATTCATCTCCCTGAGAGCCATTCGTCATATTGAATACAATAACAGATTTCATTCTCCGGCGTGATGCCCTCCCGCCGGAACCGTTCGACCGTGTCCGTCGGATGCATGGCTGATTTCAGCAGCACCTTTCCGGACCTTGGATTTGCCGCCCGGTGATATGCTTCCAGGCATCTGAAATCTGTATGTGTAAATCCGTAGTCAATCACAGCGGAAAGCGCTTCCCCCGCATACCCATTCCCCTGGAAGGCGGAGCCAATGCAGTATTCGATTTCCGCGGTGTGGACATCCTCCCACACCTTGCAGAAAGCAACCTGGCCGATACACTCCCCGCTTTCCTTTTCGCAGATCGCCCACCTGTACGGATCCGCCCTGTAGCGGGTCAGCAGCTTCTCCACATCCTCCGCCGTCGTATATACCGGCTCTCCGTACTCATTCTGAACTGCCGGGTCTGAAATCCAGTTTTTCAGCATGTCCCGGATCTCTTTGCAGGATCCGGCAAACGGCTGCAGGAACAGCCGTCCGGTTTCAATGATGCTGCCGTTCTCCGTCATTTCGAATCCTCCATACAGTTTTCCGCCACTATGCCATATCTTACCAAACTGGCACCCTTCCCGTCAAAAAAAAGAGCGGCATCAAAGCCGCTCTTCAGGCACCTTGTCAGGAAGAAAGACTTTTTCAGGCCTTCTTGCTGTCCAGGAATTTGTAGACGATCGCCGCCAGGATGCCGCCCACCAGCGGAGCCAGCAGGAACACCCAGATGCCGTTCAGGTTGCCGGCGATCAGGGCCGGGCCGAAGGAGCGGGCAGGGTTGACGGAAGTGCCGGTGAAGGAGATGCCCAGCAGGTGCACCAGCACCAGCGCGCCGCCGATGACCAGGCCGGCCACATTGCCGTTGCTTTCCCGGGAGGTAACGCCCAGGATGGCGATCACGAACACGAAGGTCAGGATCACTTCGATCACAAAGCTCACCAGCGCATCCCCGTTGTACAGGGCGTTCATTCCCAGCTTGTTGGTATCCTTGACAATCAGGTTCAGCAGGGCCGCACCGGCAATACCGCCGGCAAACTGGGCGATGATATAGCCGCAGAAATCCTTCAGGCCGATTTTGCCGCTGGCCAGCATCGCGATCGATACCGCGGGATTGATATGGCAGCCGGATACATTGCCAATGGAGTAGGCCATCGCTACGATAACCAGGCCGAAAGCCAGCGCCGTCCCGATCAGCCCGGAGATGGTGCCGTCACAGATCTGCCCGGCAACGCCGCAGGCAAACAGGACCAGAACACATGTTCCGATAAATTCTGCTACATACTTCTTGAAACTTTCCATAGAGATCCCCTTTCCCAATTCATTCTTGTTCCAAAACCGGACATATTGTAGCGCTTTTTCGGAAATGATTCAACATTTAGTGTTAACAGCAGGTTAAAAAGGTTAAGAGACCTTTGACAGATGCGCTCAGCCAATCCGGCTGATCTTTTCCTCGTGCAGCTCATGCGGGTCCTTGGTATCCTCCGCGTATCCCAGGGAAATCGCGATCACGAAGTCATATCCCTCGGGGCATTGGAGCTTTGCCCGCAGCTCATCCGCCTTTTCTCCCATAAACGCGGCCTTCGGCAGGCCGAGAATCACGTTGCCGATGCCCAGCCCTTCCGCAGCCAGCGCCATATTCTCCACAGCGATACCGCAGTCCACACCCGTCCAGTCGAAATTCTTCTCCCCGAAGATGAAGATAGCCGTCGGCGCATAGTAGAAGATCTGGAATTTGGGATCCACAAAGCGGGGGCTTCCGTTTTTTCCCATCATGCGTGCCGCTTCGTCATGAACTTCCTGGAGCAGCGCAGCATCCTGGACAACGGAAAAGTGCCATGGCTGGTGGTTCCTCGCGCTGGGGGACTGGAGGCCCGCCTTCAGGATCTTTTGGAGCACTTCCTCCGGGATCTGCTTCGCCTGGTAAGCCCTGTGTGACCTGCGGTTTTCAATTGCCTGCAATACTTCCATCCGTGTTTCCTCCTTAATCCTTTTCATCCCTTAATGGCATTTTATATATTCATATACCTTTTCAGACCATTCCCAGATATCCCTGCAGTCATTCTGCAGGAAATGCACCCTTGATCTTATGTTCTCCGGTAT
>LXOW01005956.1_pt1 | contig 17184 bp, 11 predicted proteins | sample 1368591 | NCBI WGS metagenome assembly LXOW01 (sample SAMN04884650, study PRJNA319009) | bovine gut metagenome | isolation source: Cow rumen | host: Bos taurus | place: Italy: Legnaro (PD) | collected 2014-07-09 | reverse complement strand
AACTCGTCGGCCATCTTGCAGGCCTCCTCAAATCTTGCATCGTTTTTCGTTTCCATAGAATATACTCCTGAAATTGAACGGATTACTGCTTTGTAACGACCTGCGACCTTCTCGCAAGCCATCGAAATCTCACCCAACGAAGCGCGGCACTTGGCGGCTTCGACGGCCAATGCCAAGAGGTTGCCCTCGCCAGTCTCGGCGCACTTGGTGATGGCCTCCAGGCAACGCTGCACGTCGGCCTCGTTGCGGTTGGCGCGGAGTTCCTTCAAGCGCTTGATCTGCGACTCACGCACGGCGGTGTTGTCGATTTCCAAGGTCTCGATGGGGTCTTCGTGGTCGAGGCGGTACTTGTTGATACCGACGATGGTCTCACGGCCTGAGTCGATTTGGGCTTGCTTGCGGGCCGAGGCTTCCTCGATACGCATCTTCGGCAGACCGGTCTCGATAGCTTTGGCCATACCACCCATGGCTTCCACCTCCTGGATGTGGTTCCAAGCGCGGTGGGCAATCTCGTGGGTCAGGCTCTCCACGTAATAGGAACCTGCCCACGGATCGACGACACGGCAGACGTTGGTCTCTTCCTGAATGTAAATCTGGGTGTTACGAGCGATACGAGCACTGAAGTCGGTCGGCAGAGCGATGGCTTCGTCCAAAGCGTTGGTATGCAGCGACTGGGTGTGACCCAGAGCGGCGCCCATAGCCTCGATGCAGGTACGAGCCACGTTGTTGAACGGGTCTTGCTCGGTGAGTGACCAACCAGAAGTCTGCGTATGGGTACGCAAGGCCAGTGATTTGGCGTTCTTCGGGTTGAAGGTGCGCACAATCTTGGCCCACAGCATACGAGCGGCGCGCATCTTGGCAATCTCCATGAAGTGGTTCATGCCCGAGCACCAGAAGAAGGACAGACGCGGTGCGAAAGCGTCGATGTCCAAGCCGGCCTTGACACCCGTGCGGAGGTAATCCCAACCGTCGGCCAAGGTGTAGGCCATCTCGATGTCGGAGGTGGCACCGGCTTCCTGCATGTGGTAACCCGAGATGGAGATGCTGTTGAACTTCGGCATGTTCTGCGAGGTGAACTCGAAGATGTCGGCGATGATGCGCATCGAGAACTCAGGCGGATAGATATAGGTGTTACGCACCATGAACTCCTTCAGGATGTCGTTCTGGATGGTGCCTTGCAGCTCTTCGTACTTGGCACCCTGCTCCAAGGCAGCGACGATATAGAAGGCCAAAATCGGCAACACGGCGCCGTTCATGGTCATGGAGACGGACATTTTGTTCAGCGGAATCTGGTCGAACAGCACCTTCATGTCTTCGACGGAGCAGATGCTCACACCAGCCTTACCCACGTCGCCCATGACGCGCTCGTGGTCGGCGTCGTAGCCACGGTGGGTGGCCAAGTCGAAGGCCACGGACAGACCCTTCTGACCGGCAGCGATGTTACGGCGGTAGAAGGCGTTGGATTCCTCAGCGGTGGAGAAACCGGCGTACTGACGGATGGTCCAAGGACGCATCACATACATCGTCGAGTAAGGTCCACGGAGGAAGGGGGCGATGCCAGCGGCATAGTTGAGGTGCTCCATGCCTTCGAGGTCTTTCTCGGTGTAGGCAGGCTTCACCATGATATGCTCGTGGGTCTCCCACAGTTCGCCATTCGGCAGGATGAAGCCATTGTGCTTAGGTATAGCGTTGATATTGATGTCTTTATAGTTGGGTTTCATCGTTTTATCCTTTCTTTCTTAATTCTGAATGTGGAATGCTGAATGCTGAATGTCGCAATGCGACGCAGGGCTTTGCCATCATTCATCATTCATCATTCCTAATTCCGCATTCATTTTGTTATACCTAATTGCTTTTGGAACTCTTTTAAGGTCTCAAGCACATTGCTCTTGACGTGGATGAAATACTTCAGGCCAGCCTCTTTGAGGATGTCGGCGGTGCCTTCGGGGTTACCGGCGAGCACCACGATGGTCTCGTTCTTCAACTCCTCGTAAATCTTGAGGGCGTTGCCTTCGCCGTATTCCTCGTCGGAGGAGCAGATGACCAAGATTTCGGGTTTCACCTCGCGGGCGGCGGCGATGCCTTCGTCCAAGGTCTTGAAGCCTGGGTTGTCGACGACTTGGATGCCGGCGCAGGCGAAGAAGTTGGAGGCGAAGTTGGCGCGGGCCTTGCGCATGGCGAGGTTGCCGTAGGTGAACATCCAAGCGACGGGACGCTTGTGGTCCTGTGCATAGACGTCGGTGGCGTAGCGCAGCTTCTCAAACTGTTGTGCGGCGCGGAAGGTGACGATGGTCTCCACCTCGGCCTTTTCGTCGCGGCGGTTGTCGGCTTCCATCACCCAAGCCTCGGGCGTGAACTTCAGGCTTTCGGTGAAGTTCGGGAACTGGTTGGTGCCGAGGATGGTCTCGCGGCGGGTGGCCACGTTGCTGAACTTCTTGGCAGCGCTCTCCTTGATGAGGCCTTGAATCATGCCCTTGCGGACGGCTTCGAGATAACCGCCTTCGTCTTGGATCTTGTTGAACAAGTCCCAAGCGGCAGCGGCCAGACTCTCGGTGAGGTTCTCGATGTAGTAGGAACCTGCGGCGGGGTCGGCCACCTTGTCGAAGTGCGACTCTTCCTTAAGGATGAGCTGTTGGTTGCGGGCGATACGGTCGGCAAAGTCGGTGGGCAGCTCAAACGGCGCGTCGAACGGCAACACGGTGAAAGAATCCACACCGCCCAGAACAGCTGACATCGTGCCTGACGTGGTGCGCAGCATGTTAACGTAGGCGTCATAGAGGCTCATTCCGATTTCAGCGTTGGTGGCGTGAATGTGCATCTTGGCGTTCTCTTCCTTGCCGCCGTAAGCCTTCACGATATTGGCCCACAACAGACGGTAAGCACGCAACTTGGCCATCTCCATGAAGTAGTTCTGTCCGACGGCCACGTTGAAGCGCATCTTCGGAGCGATTTCGTCAACGGTGAGATCTTTCTCGGTCAGTTTGTCGAGGTACTCGGCACCCACGGCGAGGGCGAAAGCCATCTCCTGAACGATGGTCGAGCCAGCATTAGTGAACACATGGGCGTTGACGCCGATGGTGTGGAAACCAGGCATCTCGGCCTTCACCATGATGTAGGCCAGCTCCATGTCGGTGCTCTCGGCGATGTACCATACGCCACGGCGCAGGTAACGCGTCAACGGGTCGTAGTTCAACGAACCCTTGATGTCCGGAATCTTTGACAGCATCTCCAGCAGCGGCAGGTGGTACTTGTTGTTGTACAAGTTAATCTCCACCGCCTTCTGGTCGATGCCGTTGAGCAGCGTGGCAATCTCGATGGCGTCGTAAGGCTTGTCGTACTCCAGCTTGAAGCCGATGCTGTTCGCGCCACGGCTGATGGCGTTGAGAGCCACCTTGTTGGCTTCCTTCACATCCTTGACGGTGATGTCCTGACGGACGAGCCACTCGTTGCCTTCGGCTTTGTTGCCACGGACATACGGGAATTCGTTAGGTTGCTGACCCGTCCACGGGATGTCGGCCAGGTTTTCGGCACGGTAATAAGGCCTCACATTGAAGCCTTCAGCCGTGCGCCAAACCAGCTTTTTGTTGTAATCAGCTCCTTTGAGGTCTTTCTCAATTACCGCTTCCCATTCTTCGGTACTCACGGGTGGAAATTCCTCAAAGAGTCTCTTTTTTTCTTCCATTGGTTGTTTATTTAATTGATATTCTGATTTTTAAATGCAATTTGCTTACAGAAAGTAAGACATTATTCAGGGGCAAAGTTAGCAAATAAAGCGATAAGGCAAAAAGAAATTGTCCAATAGGTTGTTTTTTCGTTATTTTTGCGAGACTAAATCTTTTGCATCATGAAAAAACAACTCCTTTTCTTCGTACTCTTCTTTGCGGGCTTGAGCACTTTCGCCCAGAAGCAATACACTTTGCAATCGCCCGATAAGGACATCACCATCACCATCAATGCGGGTGAGCAATTGACTTATTCCGTCACCCATGGCAACACTTGTGTGCTGGCTCCTTCGGCGATCGGCATGAAGTTGGTCGATGGTACCCAATTGGGGCAGAAACCTGTTGTGAGGAGCGCGAAAAAGCGTTCCGTCAACCAAATGGTGAAATCCAACCTTTATAAACGCGTCCAAATTCCAGAGGTTTACGAGGAGCTGACGCTGACGCTTAAAGGTAACTATAAAGTGGTCTTCCGCGCTTACGATGAGGGTGTGGCCTACCGCTTCGAAACGGATTTCAGCAAACCCATTATCATCGAGAACGAGACTGCCGACTTCAATTTCGATGCAGACTATCAGGCATTTATCCCTTATGTCCTAAGGCGTGCCGGACAGGAAGGCGACCTCATCCAGCAGCAATTCTATAACTCTTTCGAGAACACATACACCCATACCAGTCTGAGTCAGATGGAGGCTGAAAAACTGGCTTTTCTCCCTTTGTTGGTTGAGCTGAATGACGGAAAGAAAGCCGCTATCACCGAAGCCGACTTGGAAGACTTCCCTGGGCTGTATCTCCGCAATGCAAACGGTGGAAACGGCCTCGCTGCTGTTCATGCTGGCTATCCCAAGACCCGCGAACAAGGCGGACACAACAACCTGCAATGGATTGTGAAGGAACGCGAGAACTACATCGCCAAAGTGGAGGGCAAACGCTCGTTCCCTTGGCGCTGCATCGTGATTTCCGAGAACGACAGGGAGCTGGCTGATAGTGATTTGGTTTATCTTTTGGCTTCACCTTCCCGTTTGGAAGATGACTCTTGGATTCAACCTGGTAAGGTGGCTTGGGACTGGTGGAACGCCTGGAACATCTACGGTGTCGACTTCAAGGCAGGCATCAATAACGACACCTATAAGTATTACATCGACTTCGCCTCGCAATATGGCATTGAGTACGTCATCTTGGACGAAGGTTGGGCGGTGAATAAAAAAGCCGACCTTTTCCAGATAGTGCCTGAAATCGACATTCAGGAATTGGTGGACTATGGTGCAGAGCGAAACGTTGGTATTGTGCTTTGGGTGGGCTATGCCGCCATTGACAAGGATATGGAGCACGTCTGCCAACATTATTCCGAGATGGGTGTTCGCGGCTTTAAGGTCGACTTTATGGATGGCGACGACCAAATGATTGTGGACTTCTACTACCGTATGGCTGAAACTGCTGCCAAATACAACCTCTTTATCGACTTCCACGGAGCCTACAAGCCCACCGGACTCCACCGCACTTGGCCCAACGTGCTGAACCACGAGGGGGTCTACGGTCTGGAACAGGCCAAATGGGATAACAACAGCGACCTCGTCCTTAATGAAGTTACCATTCCGTTTATCCGTATGGTGGCTGGCCCGATGGACTACACCCAAGGGGCGATGAAGAATGCCAACAAGAACAACTTTGCTGCTATCTATACCGAGCCGATGAGTCAGGGGACTCGCTGCCGCCAATTGGCTGAATACGTGATTTTTGAATCCCNNATCGTCCTCGACGGCAAAGTGGGCGAATATCTCGTCATCGCTCGCCGCAAAGATTTCCGTTGGTATGTCGGTGCCATCACCAACTGGGAGGAGCGCGACCTTTATCTTGACCTCTCAGTACTGCCCAACTTCGGTGCCAAATCTGGACATATCTTCCGCGACGGCATTAACGCCAACCGCGTGGCCAAGGACTATGTGGCAGAACAAATCCAAGTGATGGGTAATAAAGTAAAGCTCCACCTTGCCAAAGGCGGTGGAGCTGTGATAGTGTTCTAAATTCCAGCATCAAAGCGAACGCAACGAAACCGCGAAACCGCCGCAAGGCGCCATTCTCAGTTTCAACGTCGATTTGGACGTCACCGTCTTCTTGCTGATGGTGTAGGCTTGTGCATTGTAATGCTCATCGGGGATACCGCTGGCGTCTTTGGCATCGGCATAAATGGTGGCCTCATATTTCACGCCAGGCTTCAGGAAATCCAGCTTCACAGTGACCTCACGGGCGTTTTCGTCGGTGATTCCACCTACGTACCACACATCGTGGGGCTGAGCGTTCTTCAAATCTTCAGCTGTTGCATCTTCAGGCAAGGCATAGACGAATTTAGTGGCATTGGAAACCACACCTTTCTTGCCATCACGCAAGGTGCCGACACCCTCAGCAGCTTTGTTCAAGGTGGAGAGCTTCGGGTGACGGGCAGTGACGATATAAGCGCCAGGTTCGGCTTCAAGGTATAGGGTCTTGTCCCAGTCCACAGCCACATCTTTGATAAACTGGAAGGCATCCATGAATTGCGCATAGTGCTCGGGGAAGTCGGCAGCCATCTGCAAGGGCGAATAGAAAGTCACATACAGACCCAGTTGGTTGCAGATTGTAATTTGCATCTTTTTGCCCCACGACACGATTTTACCCATATCGGTCTCAAAGATACCGGGGGTGTAGTCCATTGGGCCGCCTTGCAGACGCGTGAACGGCAGGATGGTGGTGTGTCCAGGGTTGATGCGCTCGCGGAACTCGGTGCCCATAGCACTCTCATTGCCAATCATGTTGGGCCAAGTGCGGCAGAGACCGGTGGGGCGTACTGCCTCATGTGAGTTCACCATGATGTGGTGTTTGGCCGCCTCCACGATGGCATAATGATAGTGGTTGTTGATGGGCTGGCTGTAGTGGCCCTCGCCGAAGGGGATGATGGTGCCCACATAGCCGCCCTTCACGGCATCGTAGCCGTATTGGTTCATCAAGGTGTAGGCTTTCTCCATCCAGCGCTCGTAATTCAATGTTGATGCCGAGCTTTCGTGGTGCATGATAAGGCGGATACCTTTCTCATGGGCGTATTTGTTCAAAGCGGGCAGGTCGAAGTCGGGATAGGGGGTGAGGAAGTCGAAGACGTAGTCCTTCTGCTTAGCGTACCAGTCCTCCCAACCGATGTTCCATCCTTCGATGAGCAGGGCGTCGAANNGTGGCGTGTTCATAGTCGGTCTCGCCCAGCTTCACTGAGGGGAAGTCGTTGGTGTAGCTCCAGCTGCTCTTGCCGCTGATCATCTCCCACCACACGCCCATGTATTTCACGGGGTGAATCCAGCTGACATCCTCCAGGGCACAAGGCTCGTTGAGGTTGAGGATCAGACGCGAGGCGAGGGCATCGGTGGCTGAGGTCGTCACCATCACCGTGCGCCAAGGTGACGTGCAAGGGGCTTGCAGGCGACCTTTGTAGCCAGTGGCATCGGGTGAGAGCCAAGCGCGAAACACCATATTCTTGTCGTCGAGGTCGAGGTGCATCGTCGGATAGTCGAGAGTGGCAGCCTCATGGATGTTGAGGTAGAGACCGTCGTCGGTCTTCATCTGAAGTGCGGTCTGCACGCCTGTGGGCGAGAATCCCGTCCAGGGCCAGCCGCCGTCTTTGTGCCCCGCTTCCCATAAGTCACGGATTTGCGACAGCCGCGACTCGGTGAAGTTGTATTCCTGCGTGTCGTAGTCGCCCGGAATCCACCAAGCCTTGTGGTCGCCCGTCATAGCAAACTCGGTCAATTCCTCCTTAATCCAGAAATAGACCAAGGCATTCTCCATCGGGAACTCATAGCGGAAACCAAGACCATCGTCATAGAGACGGAAACGAATCTGCATGACTGTGGGTTTCTTTTCTGTCGAATGGTCCATACTCTCCACGGAACCAATAGGTTGTTCCAAAGTAACGAGCATTTCATTGTAGTGGTTGCGGATTTGAGCTTCTTCGCCCCAGACGGGTTCCCAAGTCTCGTCGAAGGTGCTGTATTTCGTGTCTTTCAGCACGAAAGCATGGGCGAGGTCGTCGCGCCATTCGAGGGTGAAGCCCATCTTGGAGGGCAGCACTACAGGTTTGCCATTTCTGTCGAGGGCATATTGCGGAACGCCGTCGACAACTTCAAATTTCAGTTCCAGTTGTCCATCAGGGCTTTTCACCGAGACGGGGTTAGCATAGGACTTGGAGAAGAGACCTATGGCCAGTAATACGAGGATAAAGGAGAGTTTTTTCATATCGATAAGTTTATGATGATGGGCACAAAGATAGGAAAAAATGGAAAATGGGGATTTGTCACAATTCAATGAAAAACATTTCTCCTTCGCGCTGCCTTTTATTACCCTGTTCTCCTTCCGCCCACACGCTGCTCACAGGGAGGAATCACGGAGCTACCTCAAAATTATCTCAATGTTACCTTAAAGTTACCTACTACCATCTATAGGCTTGCTATAGCCTTGGTATAGAGTTGGTATAGCGTTGCTATTGCTTTTTGTACTTTAATGGATTGTGAATGAGTGAGTTATGTGAAAAATCAAGTAAGCAAGTCTATCTGCATAGTGTATCGGTCAGAAATACAGATAGTTACAAGGATTCATCTATCTCATTCGGGCTTTGTGTTTGCGGTTGCAAAGATATGCAAAATATCTGGATTTGGCAAATTTTTTTATGCGGTACAGCGTATTTATTGCATAAAATCGGCATTTATAANNAAACGAAAAAAATCCCTCTAAGGTGCAAACCCGAAAATTGCGTTTGTTGCAGTTGTTGCAGTTGTTGCAGTTAGTTTTCGCGGGATGAAAGGATGATGAACAGCCGTCCATGAGTTGGATTTGTGTGAAGCCGTTTGTGAATGTATGAGAAAGAAACAGAGGGAAACTATACACTGAAATCAAAAATCTTATTTGACTGGAAATTTTATTCTCATCAGGTTTTAAACATAAAACATTGATTACCAATAATGTCTTTATTTGACGGTTATTTGACTGGAAGCACGAAAGCATGGGCGAGGTCGTCATGCCATTCGAGGGTGAAGCCCATCTTGGAGGGCAGCACCACAGGTTTGCCATTTCTGTCGAGGGCATATTGCGGAACGCCGTCGACAACTTCAAATTTCAGTTCCAGTTGTCCGTCGGGGCTTTTCACCGAGACTGGGTTAGCATAGGACTTGGAGAAGAGGCCTATGGGCAGTAATACGAGGATACAAGGAGAGTTTTTTATATCGATAAGTTTATCGATGATGGGGGCAAAGATAGGAAAAAAAATGGAAAATGAGTATTGGATAAATTGTGGAATCTGCTGAATTGAGATGGGTGGATTGGCGTTCTTGACTCTCAGACTTATTGGCGAATCTTAAAGAATCGGTTGAAAAGGAGGTACATGAAACGGTTACAAATTGTAACCAGTTGAAAGCAGAAAAGTCGTTTGAGGTGACGAAATATGGGCTGATGCTGTTAGTTATCTGAGGAAGCTTTCATAACTTTCTTTATTAAGTCCATGTTTATCAAAACATCCTTTGTATCAGGATGATCTTCTCCAAGTTTTTTCTTACGAATTTGACTTGCTTTGGTGTAATATTTTAATGCGGTTTTGTAATCTTTTTGTTCCCGAAACACTCCGCCGATATTATAATATGAGGTGGCAGTATAGGGATGTTCTATGCCAAGGATTTTCTCCCTAATTGCCAGTGCCTTGTACATATACTTCAAGGCCCTATTGTAGTCGCTTTGGTTTTGATACACTAATCCGATTTCGTTGTATGTGGTAGCTATAGATGGATGGTTTGTATTAAGGTTTTTCTCTCTAATCGCCAAAGCCTTGAACAAGTATTCCATAGCCTTGCCGAAATTGCTCTGTTTGCTATAGAACATACCGAGACTGTTGTATGAGATGGCGGTTTCGGGATTATTCGTGCCATAGTTTTTCTCCCTAATCGCCAAAGCCTTGAGCATGAACGACAATGCATTATCATAGTCACCTTGGCTTAAATACACCAATCCAATTTCATTATAATTGGTGGCAGTAGAAGGATCTTCTGTACCAAGGGATTCCTCAAATATTGCCAATGCCTTTTGATAGTATTCCAAAGCCTTGTCGTATTTGCCCAGATCATTATATACCGAGGCAATATTCATGTTTGATTGTGCAATACTAGGATTCTCCATACCAAGTTCTTCCTCTCTTATCTCCAAAGCCTTGAAATGAAACTTTAAAGCTTTATTATAGTCGCCTTTATTCTTGTATACTAAGCCAAGGTTNNGTATTCACTTTGTTTCCAATATATCCCTCCGATATTGTTATAAGAAGTGGCAGTGATTTCATGTTCGTTGCCATACAACTCTTCGGCAAGGCCAATTTGGCGAAGGTTGACCACTTCGGCATCATGGTATAGACCGTACTCATCCAAGAACCAAGCATAGTCAGACAGCAAATAGAAATATTTCTCTTTGTCGTAGTCTGTGGCAACGGCCCATTGGTCAGCTTTCTTATAAAGTTCGATGACCTTGAAGACTCTGGCGGCTATGGTTTCGTTTTCGTCGGCCATCACAGTCTTGGTCTGCTGTAAGAGGCCTTCGATATTTTGATGAATCTTCTCTTTCCGTTGCGTTTGCTTTTTCTCGTCTTGCATAAAGTCTGCAAAAAGGGTGTCAGCATCCATCTCAGCCTCGCTTTCCTGTTCAAAGACTGAAGGTTTAGTCTTTCCGAGGAGTTGCCTTTCAAAATCCAGCAACCCTATGATAAACTGCGACTCCAAGTCGGTAATGTCTTTGCATGTTTTCCAGTATAGTTCTATTTGCCTCATCTTTCGCTTAAAGGACTTCAAGCTTTTTTCCTTGTCTTCCTCCGACACACCGAAACAATAGACATAAATCTCATGGTTCTTTGTGTCGACCAGCTCTTGGGCCACATTATACTCGCGAATTGTTTGAGGTCCCGCCTTGGTCTTGAACATGAACACGGAGATGTCGCATCCCCTTAGCAAGTCGTTGATCTCTTCTTGCGACGACTTGCCTTTATAGCCAGTTCGGATGTCTTCGCTTTTCACCACTTCAATATCAACACCATCCCTCTTGAATATCGGACGCACCGAATTCAAAAGGTAATCGCTAAGGAACAACCGCTCTACGCGAAGTTCGGTAATAGAGGAACCCAGGAAAATCTTGATAGTACGCATGTCTTATCTTTATGCTAACTATTTGACGGCACAAATGTACGCTTTTTTGAGATATGGTCTTTTTCGTTGAGTCAAGAACTTTCTCTTCCATCTAATGCCTTGAAATAGTACTTCAGGGTATTGCTGTAGTCACCAAGCTTTAGATACACAACACTGATATTGCTGTAAGATTGAACCGATGATGGATGCTTTTTTCCGAGGACTTTCTCGCGTATTTTCAATGCCAAGAAAAGGTACTCCAAAGCTTTGTCGCAGTTGCCTTGCAAATAATACAAAAAGCCAATGTTGTTGTATGTATTGGCAGTTTCAGGGTGCTCCTCACCTCGTTTGTTTTTAAAGATTTCTAAAGCCATGAAATAGCACTCTAATGCCTTGGCATAATTGCCTTTTTTACAATAATCCATGCCGATATTATTATACGAAGTTCCAGTGGAGGGATGATTTATGCCAAGTTTCTTTTCTCTTATAGCCAAAGCTTTGGAGTGATACTCCAATGCCTTGTCATAATTGGCTAGTTCATAATACACCATGCCGATATTGTTGTAAGAAATGGAAGTGTCGAAATGCTCAAGGCCAATAACTTTCTCTTGTATCGCTAAGGCTTTATTATAATACTCCATGGCTTTGCTGTAATCACCTTGTTTATAATATACCATGCCGATATTGGAATATGAGGTTGCAGTTGAGGGGTTATTCGTGCCTAAGATTTTTTCATGCATCGCTAAAGTCTTGAAATAATACTCCAAGGCTTTTTTTAGGTCACTTCGAATAATATACACTGCAGCGATATTGCTATATGTAGCTGCGTTGTCAAGATGCTCTGTGCCGTGTGATTTCTCGTATACGGTCAAAGCCTTGTTGTAATACTTCAATGCTTGATTATAACAGGCTAGGTTGTAATACACTGTGCCAATATTGTTGTATGAGGTGGCAGTTCCCTTATCTTCTTCGCCATGCAGCTCCTCGGCAAGTGAAATCTGGCGAAGATAGACAGCCTTGGCATCATGGTATAGACCGTATTTATTCAAAAACCCAGCATAGTCATACAGCAAGTTGGAGTATTTCTCCTTGTCGTAGTCCGTGGCTGCTGCCCATTGGTCGGCTTTCTTGTACAACTCAATCACCTTGAAGATTCTGGCGGCAATGGTTTCGTCCTCGTTGGCCATCACGGTCTTGGTCTGCTGCCGGAGTTCATCAATTCTCTGGTGTATTTTCTGTTTGTTGTTTTCAAACTCTTCAAACAAGGCATCGTCATCTTTTTCGGTGGTGCTTTCTTCATCGATAATTGAAGGTTTCGTTTTTCCGAGGAGTTGCCTTTCAAATTGAATCAAATGATGCTCAATCTTCCCACGTATGTCTTCTGGATTATTAAATGTTGACCAATAGAGACCGTCTTTTTTTAATTGTTCTTGAAAATTGAGCAGTTCTTTTTCTTTTCCTTCTTCGGGACCGCTAAGTATGTATACCCTTATTGTAGTATTTTGATGTGTCCCCTCCTTTTGGATTGCACGTGCTATGTCATACTCGAGGCGGGTTTGGTCACCGGCTTTCTTTTTGAAGACAAAAATGAAATAGTTGCAATCATTTAGTTGGTCATTTATGATGTTTTGTGAGGGCTCGCCCGTATACCCCAAATCCATATCCTCGCATTTCAATAGTTCCACGTCCACATCATCATACTTGAATATCGGACGCACCGAATTCATGATGTAGTCGCCTAATAGTCTCCGCTCGTTGTAAAGTTCATCAAGGGAGGAGCCCAGAAATATCTTTATCGTTTTCATGGCCTGAAAGTTTTGTCCAACGCTATCTGATTGACGGGACAAAGATAGGGGTTTTTGTCTGACATAACAACACTTGAACTGCTTTGTTCCATGCAGTAGTTGTGTCAAAGATATGGGAGTTGTTTGAGGTGATGAAATAGAGATTGGGAGTGTTATTTCTTTTTGGAAGAGTTCATGGCTTCTTTTACATCGTTGATACTTGTCAAAACATCCTTTGTTTTAGGATGCTTTTCTCCTAGTTTGTCCTTACGTATCTTATAGGCCTTGTTGTAATATTCTAAAGCAGTTTTGTAGTCTTCTTGTTCGCGGTATAACCAGCCGAGATTGTTGTAGGATTGAGCGGTGTCGGGATGCTCCGTTCCGAGGACTTTTTCCCTTATCTTCAAAGCCTTTATATGGTACTTCAAAGCCTTGGCGTAGTCGCCTCGTCCATGATACAGCACGCCGATATTGTTGTAGGATTGGGCGGTGTCGGGATGCTCCGTCCCAAGGACTTTCTCCAATATCTCCAAAGCCTTTTGATAGAACTTCAAGGCTTCGTTGTACTTGTCTTGTTTTCTATACACCACGCCGATATTGTTGTAGGATTGGGCAGTGTCGGGATGCTCCGTTCCGAGGACTTTCTCCCTTATCTCTAAAGCCTTCTGATAGTACTCCAAGGCCTTGCCGTAGTCGCCTTTTGCATAATAAAACCTAGCAATATTGTTGTAGTCTGTTGCAGTTTCAAGGTGGTCAGTACCAAGCACTTTCTCGTCAATCTTCAAAGCTTTCTGATAGAAATCCAATGCCTTGTCGTAGTCGCCTTGTTCCTTATACACCAAGCCGATATTGTTGTAGGAGGCGGTGGTGTCGGGATGCTCCGTTCCGAGGACTTTCTCCCTTATCGCCAAAGCCTTTTGATAGTACTCCAACGCCTTGTCGTAGTCGCCATGTTTCTTAAATACACCAAGCCGATATTGTTGTAAGAGGTGGCTGTGGAGGGATGCTCCGTTCCGAAGACTTTCTCAAATATCTTCAAAGCCTTGAAATAGTACTCCAACGCCTTGTCGTAATCACCTTGCCTCTTGTAAATCTTACCGATATTGTTGTAGGATGTGGCAGTGGAGGGATGTTCATTGCCGAGGACTTTTTCACATATCTCCAATGCCTTGAAATAATACTCCAATGCCTTGCCGTAGTCGCCTTGACTATAATACACCGAGCCAATATTGTTGTAAGACATGGCAGTGTTTGGATGCTCCAAACCAAGAGTTTTATTTAATGTTGACAATGCCTTAAGATAAAAGTCCAAAGCTTTGTTATAGTCGCATTTATTATCATATACTGCACCAATATTGTTGTATAATATAGCAGTGTTAGGATGCTCTATNNCAGCGTCAGATGTGTATAAGAGACAGGCACCAATATTGTTGTATAATATAGCAGTGTTAGGATGCTCTATACCGAATGTCGTTTCCAAAATCTCTAATGCTTTGAAATCATACTTTAATGCCTCGTTGTACTTGCATTGGTTATCATACACTACTCCGATATTATTGTAAGATGTTGCGGTAGCGAGATGCTTTTCGCCTAAGGCTTTCTCCCTTATTGTCATAGCTTTGAAATGGTACTCCAAGGCTTTAGCATAGTCTGCGAAATACTTGGACAAGAATGAACCGATGTTATTAAAGATCTTAGCTATGGTTACTTCTTTTAGTTTTTGCGGAATTTGTAAATAATCCAATAATCCATATTGTTTATTGTCGACAGAGATGAGCTCTCGCCAATACTTGGCTAAAAGCGACTTATTGGTACTATATAAATAATCAAACGCCTCAAAACTCAAGATGACTTTGTGAAGGTTCGGCCATTCCTCCAAGTGATAATACTGATGTGCCAACTCGGAGATGCATCGTTGACGTTGGATTTCATCCTCTGACGACATGGCAGCGAAATGTTTGGCTATCTCCTGTCGGTATCTAGCATTTGTTTTGGAATCTCCAATTGCATATCGTCTGGCCACCGCATCGGCAACATATTGGTGCGAGAAGGTGATGAGTCCTCCCTTGACCACAAAATGGTTGAAAAAGGCGCAGTAGAAGAAGTGCCAATCCATCTGACGGAAGCCTGTGATGGCCAGCAGATCCTCCTCGCTCATGCCGTGTTCACTTAATGCAATGAGCTTCAGCGTATGGCTCACTAGCTCCTGTCCGTTGTCGTAGTCATCCTCCATGCGCTTTAACACTCTGTCAAAGAAGTCGGGGATGCCACTAGCTGAAAGATAGTAGTCGATGCGGTCATTGAGATGCTCGTATGACCCAAAACATGTCAACTCATCTAATAGTGTGCGCAACACTAAGGTATTACGGTTCTCTGGGTCATCAATGATGCGTTGCAACGGTTCCTCGTCAAGGCTCTTGCCAACACGCTTCAAGTACATTTTAGCAAAATGTTTGCGTTGCTCGTCAGTCAGAGCCTCGAGTGTGCGCACCTCATAACCACGGCGTTCGAATGCCTGCATAGTCGGGTCGTCGCGGAGCGTGGTGAAGATGAACTTCACCATATTATTGGCGGCAGGCAGCCACAAAAGTAGTTTCTCATCCTTTGGGGCCATAATTTGGTTGATGCCATCGATAATTACTACAAGTGGTTTCTGCTGGCTAGCCAATTCAGACACCAAACGTTGGGCTTCTTCCTCCAGTTTCTCTTGCTTGTTGGGGTCTTTCTCAATCTGGTAAATGTCATATATCTCATCGCACAAATGGCGTAACACGCTCTCGTAGTTATTACCCGCGAAGGAATTCCCTACGAAATGGTAGACTAAGTTAAACTCATCGCTGCTTTCGTTGTTTCTGATCCAATTGGCCAGCAAGGCGCTCTTGCCTATTCCGCTGTCGCCCGTGATGACAAGATGGTTGTTGGTGGAGCGTGCAAAGGAGTCGAGAACCTCCAATTCTTTTTCGCGGCCCACGAAATGGCTGTGCCGACTGTTGATGTAGGCGCGCTGTGCGGTGCGCTCACGTTCGAGAGGAGTGCTCTCTCCATCGGGAAAGTATCGGTCAAGCATGGAGTATACATGATGCTCCACCAATGTGCATAAATCGTCAACGACGGAGTAATCTTCAACGGGATATTGTTTCTGGCTGCGAACAGTTTCCTTTAGCGCGGTTTGTTTGGTGTCGTCATCGGGTTTTGATGTCTGTTTGATATAGAAGGCTGCTTCAACAGGATGTTCTATGTGTCGCAACGCGCCATAGAGCATTTCTATCTCGGTGATGCTGCGCTCGGCAGCAACATCCGCTTTGAGCCATGGGTAGCGTTCAAGCAATTCGGGGTTTTTGGTGAATACCGTTTTTTTAGGGGCACGGCCGTATCGGTTACCAAGCAATCCGATAAAGAAAGGGTGGGAGTGTTCGATTTCGTTAAGGCACACCGAAATCACCTTTCCGGTACGCGCCTCCTCGTCATTGACACCCCAACGCAAGTCAATCAGCGATAAAGTCACGTTTCGTCGGGCAGCAGCAATTTTCAGTACATCAAATTTTTTCACCAGTGCTGAACGTTCCTCCTTCATATCAGAGAAAGTCGATGAGAGAAAAACAAGTATCTGACGATTATCTATCAGTCTTTTCTTGTCGAAACGGGGATTGTCATCTATGTTGAATAAGTATTGCATAGGTCCAGGATATGAGCTTGAAGATGCAAATATATGTTTTTATTCTATGTAACATGGAAAACTTTCATAATTTTGCAGCGAGTTGGGTCGGTTGTCCATTAGGGGCGATGGTGACTTAGCGATTCAAAGTTTTATTAAAGCATTATAATTATGGAGTCAGAAAGCAATTTTTACGATCACTACAAGGACACCTGGTCTTTGCAGCAAACTTATTTGTCGGAGCGAAACAAACTGACTGTGACATTACTGATTCTTCTCGTGCTTGTTGCTGGGATTATGTATGAACCAGCGATGATTCCCGAGAAGGTCAATGTCTATTTGAATAGTCGTGTTAAGGGCCTCGCATTTGATATGAAATACTTGAATACGGGATTAATCTTCCTATTGTTATGGATAATGACCAGATATTATCAAGCAGTTATTAAAATCGAAAGGATGTATCGCTACCTAAAAGATTGTGAAAACAAGCTCAGTGCAGAGAATACAAAATACGTAATTAATCGTGAAGGTGCTTATTATTCAAAATCAAAACCCTTATTTACAAGAGTTATTAATTTTTGTTATGTGTTTTTGCTGCCTTTGGCAATAATTGCGATAGCGATAATAAAAATAAAGAAAGAATGTCGTTGGACATCAGATTTTAAGGTGGTCGATTTTATAGGTCTTAGCCTCATCATCCTTTTATCATTGCTCTACATATCAAATAGGTGGTTCAAGAAGAAAGAAAATAATAATAAAGAAGATAAAGAAGATAAAAAGGAATAAGAACATGATACATGAATTAGTTTCGCTAATATATTATAGAATAACAGGATCATGCATTATTCTGAATC
>LXOW01445706.1_pt1 | contig 17186 bp, 13 predicted proteins | sample 1368591 | NCBI WGS metagenome assembly LXOW01 (sample SAMN04884650, study PRJNA319009) | bovine gut metagenome | isolation source: Cow rumen | host: Bos taurus | place: Italy: Legnaro (PD) | collected 2014-07-09 | reverse complement strand
CTGTCGGAACCCACGAAGTGACTGAACACCGAACGGGGAATGATGGCGTTCTGATGCTTTAAGCGATCAATCAATTTGAACATGTCGTCGACGGGATCGAAGCCCAGACGGTGCATGCCCGTGTCGAGCTTGATATGAACAGGCCAGCCCGTGATACCTTCCTTACGAGCTGCCTTGATGAGGGCATCCAGCAGACGGAAGGAGTAAACTTCGGGCTCAAGATCGTAGTCGAACATGGTCTTGAAAGCCGTCATCTCCGGATTCATAATCATAATGTTGGCGGTGATGCCAGCCTTGCGAAGGGTGACGCCCTCGTCGGCCACTGCCACAGCAAGATAGTCGACACGGTGATCCTGCAATGTCTTGGCAATCTCCACAGCACCAGCTCCATAGGCGTCGGCCTTGATCATGCACACCATCTTCGTCTCGGGCTTGAGGAAGGAACGGTAGTAGTTCAGGTTCTCCACCACGGCATTGAGGTTCACCTCAAGGATGGTCTCATGCACCTTTTGTTCCAACTGTTCCGTGATCTTATCGAAGCCGAAAGGACGAGCGCCTTTCAGGAGAATCAGTTCATCGTGCAGGTCGTTGAAAGCGTTGGAGGCCAGGAAATGGTTCACATCAGCGAAGAACTGCTTATTGGCGATTTGGATCCGGTCTGCCTGGGCAGAGAGTTCAGGGCCGATACCGATGAACTTATCGATGCCACGCTTGAGACAGAGGTCGGAGACTTGGGCGTAGAGTTGGTCAGAGGGCGTACCGGTCTGGAACATGTCGGAGAGAATGAGAGTCTTGTTCAGACCCCTCCTAGCCTCCCCTAACTTAGGGGAGGAAGACTCACGGCGATTCATGAAGTCGAGGGCGATGTCGAGAGAGTTGATATCGCTGTTATAGGAGTCGTTGATGAGGATGCAGCCGTGTTGTCCCTGCTTCACCTCCAGACGCATAGCGACAGGTTCGAGACGGGGCATGCGATCAGCGAGCTGGGCTGGTGTGAGTCCTAAGTGGAGCGCGACAGCCGCACAGGTGATGGAGTTTTCGATGGAGGCCTCGTCGATGAAGGGAATGGTGTAGGTGTTTTCCTCTGCCTGATAGATGTAAGTAATGGTCGAGGAAGGAGGAAGGAGGAAGGAGGAAGGAGAATAGTCTTTACGATTTCCTGTTACCACTGATTTGACGAAGAAGGGGGCATTGGAGTCGGAACGGGACCAGGCGATCTTTTCGCCTTTGTACTGCATACGACGGATGCAACGGCTCACGATGTCGTTGTCTGAACAATAGACCATCGCCTCCGTGTCGTGCATCAGTTCGAGTTTCTCCATGCACTTCTCTTCTATCGAACGGAAGTTCTCCTGATGGGGAGCACCCAGACTGGTGAGGACACCAATGGTGGGCTGAATGATGTCGCGCAGGGCAGACATCTCACCTGGTTGGCTGATGCCTGCCTCGAAGATACCCACCTCTGTCTGTTCGTTCAACAGCCATACAGAGAGGGGCACACCTATCTGGGAGTTGTAGCTACGGGGTGAACGCACAATCTTCTGTGAGGGTAACAGCAGCTGATAGAGCCATTCCTTGACCATCGTCTTACCATTGGAGCCTGTAATGCCGATGATGGGGATATCGAACTCATCGCGATGACGTTCTGCCAGGCGCTGCAAAGCTGCCAAGGGCGATGGCACCACAAGGTAGTTGGCGTCGGTTTCCAAGTCCCCCGGGTTGGGGGACTTGGAAACCACGAAGTTACGGACACCACGGCGATAGAGGTCAGGGATGTATTTATGACCATCGTTGCGGGCTGATGTCAAAGCAAAGAACAAGGTCTCCTCAGGGAAACAGAGTGAACGGCTGTCTGTCAACAGCCAACCTATCTGGGCATCGGTCTGTCCGATGCGACGCGCTCCAATGAGCGTCGTGATCTTTTCTATCGAATATTGCATTTAATCTTTTAATTTTTTAATCTTTTAATCTTAAAATGCAAAGGTAGGATATTTTTTCTTTAACGCCTCAACTTTTAACATAGTTTTATGCATAAAAGCCTTATATTCTTCCGATTCAGCATCGAAAGGCTTGTGATTGAGGGCTGCTTTCAAGGGAGCCCACTCCTGAATGAAGGCCTTTGCCTCGTCGCTCAAGTAAGTCTCAGAGAGCCGTTGCCAGATGTATTCCACAGCCTGATCCGAGGGGTGCAGCATATCGGGTTTGTAGAAACGATAGTCACGCAGTTCGTCGTTCATAATCTCATAAGCAGGGAAGTAGGTTATCCTTTCCCCTCCTGAGTAGGAGGGGCCAGGGGTGGTCTGAGCAAGGGAGTTTTGAGGCAGATCAGACCCCCTCTGGCTCCCCCTACTCAGGGGGAGAAACAAGCGCTCCACAGCCAGGAGGAGGGTGGCTTTGGAGAGTTGGGAGGCGTGGTAGCCGTATTTGCGATAACGGATAGGACTGACGGTGAGGATGATGCGGACTGCAGGATTCTGCTCTCGCAAGAGGATGATGGCCTGCTGCAGGTAGTCAGCACAGGCTTCGACAGAAAGTTCTTCTTCCGTAAAGAGGAACTGGGGACGCTTCTCACAGTTGTCGACGATTTCATTGGTAGACCTCAAACGATAAACATGATTCGTGCCCAAAGTCAGAAAGACGGTCTTATATGGATCAGCCCCCCTCTGGCTCCCCCTACTCAGGGGGAGAAACAGACGCTGAAGCGTATGCAGAATACTGGCGGGGTTGTACATCACACCATAGGGATTGACCACAGCACGGAACTTCTCTTCCTGGAAACGATGACCTATCTCCGTAGCGAAACAAGACCCTACGAAGAGCATCTCTTCACAAGGGCCAATCCGGAAACCCGGATCCGGGATATCGACGATAGTACGGAAATCCATTAACTTCTGCTGACTTGAAGACCCTTCAGAGAAAGATCCATCTCCACGAAACGGGCGTTTTTATTCTGACGATGGTCAGAGAGGATCTGTTTGATGCGGGCTGCAGCTTCGGGATCCTTGGCAATCATATAGAGATAGCCACCACCGCCTGCTCCAGGGAGTTTATAGCCTAAACAGAGGTCATCGATGAGATCCGTCAGGGACGCCACGGCAGGAGGGTTCGTACCACTGTCGAGTGCCTGGTTCTGTTGCCAGGTCTTGCGCATCAGGAGGCCCATTCGTTGGAAGTCGTTCTGCTGGATGGCCTCATACATCTCCATTGTGTGCTCCTTCATCTCCCGCAACAGACGCAGTTCGGCGTTATCGTTGAGGAACATCCGACGAACGATCTCTGCGAGGATCTGCTTAGCTGTACGCGTGATGCCTGTATAATATAATAGGTGGCAGGGACGATACTCGGGTTGTGTCCATAGGTCGTTGGGTAACCAGCGCACCTGCGGATTCTGAGCGAATCCCCGTCCTGTCTGCAAGAGTTTCACACCACCCAGCACACCTCCGAACTGATCCTGCCAACCGCCTCCCGTGGTAAGCATCTGTTCGAGCATCAGCGTACGATGGCCTATCTCATTCTTGTCCCAGCCTAAGCCACAGAAGTCGTTGAGTGCCCCTAAGACCGTGGCAGCAAGGATGCTGCTTGTACCGAGGCCACTGCCTGCAGGGATGGCAGAGAGTAGTGTCAGTTCGATGCCAGAACCAAAAGCCTCGAGCTTTTGAAGGAGGGAAGGAGTATGGAGGGAAGGAGTAAGGAGAGAAGGAGTATGGAGGGAAGGAGAAGAGTTACCGAAGCCGGCGAGGACGAGGGCTGCCTTGGGGATGGAGAAGGGTGAACCGACGTGCATAAAGTCCATCAGCTGTTCGGTGGTCTCCACTACCTCTACGGCACCGAGGTCGATGCTACGGAGCACAATGCGGTAGTCCTTCGAGGGTTTGACGTATGCCTGCAAGGGGGGCTGACCATTCAGTTCGATGGCCAGGTTGATGACGTTGCCACCCTCCATAAGACAGTAGGGAGGGGTATCGGTCCAGCCTCCGGCGATGTCGATACGAACGGGAGAGCGTCCCCAGACGATCTGATCGTCGGCGATTTGTTTTCGAGGAAGGAGGAAGGAGGAAGGAGGAAGGAGATTACTCGAGGTGATTCCATGGCGGAGCAAGGAGAAGGCCTTGTCACTGTCGCCACGGAACATGGCATCGTGGATACGGGTCATGAGGGGGGCTTCCTCAGGGAGAGGAGGCGGCAGGGGGATGTTTTCCTTCTGGAACTCCGAAGCGGCATCAGCAAGGTCGAGCTGATAGAAGACACTGTGGCGCCAGTTGTTAGCCAGGGCACTCCAGTTTTGTTTACGGAAGGCCTTGCGCTGAGCAAAGAGCCGACGCAGGTCTGCGCACTCTGCCAGTTCGTTGCTGTTCAGGGGTTCGTCAATGCGATAACGACGAATCTCGGGGGAGGAACTCGTGGTAACAGGCACGACATCAATACACTCACCTGGTGCCAGGGTGATGTCCCAATCGTTTTCCGGCACACCAGTGATGACATGGTCGTGGGTGAGATGCCAACGCTTGCCAATATGGCTGTTCTCGATCCAGATGTTGCGATTTTCCTCCGTGAAAGGAATCTCCATCACGGTATTCTGTACGAAGATAGAGGGATGTGGCTTGCGGTCGAGGTGCATGATCTCACGTTGGTCGTTCACGAGGTTCTGAAGCCTCAGCGTTGAAGAAATCATCTCCCGTGATGTACCGAAATGGTAGAACTCACCTCCTGCCAAAGGAAGAATCGCCACCTTCAACTGTCGCAGTTCTTCATCGACCATCGTTGGGTCTGTGCCGAGGCAACAGCCAAACTCGGAATAAAGGTCGTATTCCTTACATTGAACATTGAACATGGAACATTGAACATTATTTGCTAACGCGCTGCGTTGCATCAGAAGAGAGACGGCACGGTCGGAGAGGAGCCAGACACCGATGTCGGTGAGGTAGAAATGATCGCGCTGGAGATCGGTGAGGGTCTGGACGGAAGGTTTCTGGAGCATCTGTTTCAGGACGGAGGGAGTCTGACGGCTACTGACAAAGACACCGTGGTTCTTCGCCACGGAGGCATCGAGCCAGAGACCATAACAGACGACATCAGCCTCAGGGATGGGCTGCAGGGGTTGCGTGGCACGGATGAGCACATCACCACTGACCACCATCGTATGGATGTTGTCGGGTGCCATCGCCATCATCTTTTCGTATAATGGCAACTGCACACTCAGCAGGTTCTGCGAGAGGCGCTGTCCCCGTTCCCAACGAAACACAGGCAGGGGCATCAGCACCTTACCAGAAACCGCATAGCTGGGGAGGCGCTTGCTCTGACCACCGGCATGAATCAGAATGCGCTTTTCTTGGCAAAGCCAAGAGTCAAACTCCTGACTCCCGACTCCTGACTCCTGACTCCTATAAGCCTCCTGCAAGAGCCAGGCGGTGCCACCACCACTGCCGAGACGATGACCGACGGGATCACAGGTGCAGAAGTATTCATCACGGGAGAGTCCTGTTACCTCATGAAACACCTCCACCAGATTCGGTGGCAAAGACAAGAGCTTTTTCATACGCGTCGGCGACGGTATTCCAGATAACCTGCCCCTAGCAGAATAAGGAGCAATGCGCCATAAGCCACATAAGCCACAGTCTCAGTGGTGTTGACAGACTTCGGGAAGAAGGAGAGCACCACCTCATGACGACCTGGCTTCACATTCATCGCACGGAGCACATAGTCCACACGTCCCAGTTCTGCAGGCTCTCCATCGATGGTGGCTGTCCATCCGGGATAGTATATCTCAGAGAACACGAGCACCCCACCCTTACCAGAGTTCACGTCGTAGGTCAGACGATTGGGTTCATAGGCGGTGATAGTGACCACACTGGCGGTATCCTGTTCGACGGCCTCACCCAACTGTGCCTTGAACTTCGCATCGGCCACAGCCTGATGGCGCAGGTTGATATGTCCTAAAGCATCTATCTCCTGATTGGCATTGTCCACATAGCTGAGCTGATCGACGAACCAGGCATTGCCATAGACATAGGGGTTCTGGATGGGCACAGTCTGTCCACCCTCCAAGGGGAAGATGAAGTATTTCGCGTTGAGCATGTTCAACACAGGGAAGATACTGTCGCCATTCACCCGTGTCATATCACCGCCTGCCTCAGAGACAGCCTTGAACAGCCGTTGCATCTCAGGATTGATATGACGCTCCACGAGTTCCTGATAACGACGCAGTTTGGCAGCATGATATCCACCGATGCTCTTATGATAGTAGCTGGTCTCGTTCTCGTTGAACGTGTTCGAGGCGAGGTTCAGCACACGGTAGTCGAGACTCTGGTCACGCAGAATCAGCTCATCCGCCTGTGTCTTCTGCTGCGGGGCCTCACGCTCTGACTTCGGCACGAACATCTCGTCGTTCAGATAACGCTTGTTCACAATCCACAGGTCGAAGAGACAGAGCACGAGGATGCCTGCGACGGCATAGGTCTGTTTCAGTTTGCCGTAGTAGAAGAACAGCAGGATGCCCGTACCCATCAGAATGACCCAGAACGACCGCAGACAGTCGCTGGTGAACATCGCCTGACGCATCTCCGTCAGGTTAGCCATCAACGGTCCCACATGTTCTGCCGGCAGACTCTTCAAGGCGCTCATCTCACTGGTCGAAATGAAACTGTCGAAGAACATCGTGGGGAAGAGTGCCATCAGTAGGCAGATGCCTGCGGTGAGGGCGAAGGATATGAGAAGATATTTTTTTGCAGTTCTTGCTTGCGCAAGATCTGCAAAAAATTCCCGCAATGCCAGCATGGCCAATAAAGGTATGGTGAACTCGGCAATAACCAGAATCGAGGCGACGGTTCGGAACTTCGCATACATCGGCATATAGTCGATGAAGAAGTCCGTCAGCCCCATGAAGTTCTTACCCCACGAGAGCATGATGGAGAGGATCGTCGCAGCCAGCAAGGCCCACTTCACGGGTCCCTTCACGATGAACAGGCCAAGGATGAAGAGCATCATCACGAAGGCACCGACATACACAGGACCAGACGTGCCAGGCTGTTCACCCCAGTACTGACCTATCTGCTGATAGATACTCGTATAATTGGGATCGGCCTTGGCCATCGCTGTCTCATTCATGCTCAGGGGCACAGACGCACCACCCTTCGTATTCGGGATCAGCAACGTCCATGTCTCACCGATGCCATAGCTCCACTGGGTGATATAGTCACGTTCCAGACCACTGTTCGTCTGGTTCCCGCTGTTTTTCTTCACCAGTTCGCTCTTGCCACGCATCGACTCCTGACTGTACTGCCAGGTGTGATAGAGGTTGGAGAGGTTGATGCACACACCGATGACACCACCCAGCACACAGACTGCCGTTGCCTTCGCAAAACGTTCGAGTTCGTGTTTGCGGATGGCATCCACCAGCCAGGCGATGACGAGGAAGAAGATGATGAACAGATAATAATAGGTCATCTGCACGTGGTTCGCGTTGATCTCGAGTGCCGTGAAGACAGCCGTCAACAACAGTCCCCAGAGGTATTTCCCACGATAGGCCAGCACCAGTCCTGCAATCAACGGTGGCAGATAAGCCAGTGCCCACACCTTCCAGATGTGTCCTGCGGCAATGATGATGAGGAAATAGGTGGAGAAGGCCCAGAGGATCGAGCCCAAGGCTGCCAGGTGCTGACGGAAGTCGAAAGCACGGAGCAGGATATAGAAGCCCAGGAGATAGGCAAACACATACCACACGTTCTCCGGCAACCAGAGGTGATAGGCATCGGCAGCCTTCGACAACAGGTTGGTGGAGCCATACGACGGTGCCATCTGGTAGGTCGGCATGCCACTGAACAGGGCATTGGTCCAACGGGTACGTTCTCCCGTACGTTCCAGATACTCGATTCCCTCCTGTCCTGCCCCACGACCTGCGGAGGCATCATGCCGGTAGAGGATGCGCCCCTCGATGTCGGCAGGGAAGAAATAGGCGAATGCCAACACGGCAAACAACAGCACTGCCAACACGTCGGGCAGACACTTCTTTATTGAAGATTGAACATTGAACATTGAACATTAAATTTTAATTCTGCGTGCAAAGTTACTATATTTTTTCAACACAGAGACACAGAGACACAGAGAAAATAATAAAAAAAACAAAAAACTCCGTATCTCTGTGCCTCTGTGTTTCATTTTTATATATCTTTGCAGTCGAAATATGGAAGAAAACATCATCACCAGCGTCCAGAACGCCCGTATCAAGCATGTCGTGGCCCTGCAACAGAAGTCGTCGCTGCGCCGCGAGGAAGGTCTCTTCGTTGTCGAGGGGCAAAGGGAGATTGAGCATTGTATTGAAGGCGGGTATGAGGTGGTGGAAGTGTATAAAAGGAGTCAGGAGATAGGAATAAGGAGTCAGGAGTCAGGAGTCAGGAGAGAAGTAGAATACATTGTGACGCCACAGGTGTATGAGAAGATGGCGTATCGAGGAAGTACAGAGGGGATAATTGCTGTGGTGAAGAGCAAGGGGCATAGCATATCATCTGTCAACTGTAAACTGTCAACTGTAAACAATCCATTAGTCATCGTCCTCGAGAGTGTGGAGAAACCTGGTAACCTGGGTGCCATCCTGCGCAGTGCCGACGCTGCCAATGTCGATGCCGTCATCGTCTGCGACCCACTGACGGATCTTTATAACCCCAACTTGATCAGGGCCAGTATCGGAGCCATCTTCACAGTGCCAACGGCTGTCTGTACCTCGCAGGAGTGTATTGCCTTCCTTAAGGAACGAAACATCAAGATCCTCACGGCCCAACTGCAGGACTCGTATGAGTATTACGATTACGACATGCGCCCAGCCACAGCCATCGTGATGGGAACGGAATCCACAGGGCTTACCCAACAGTGGCGCGAGGCTGCTGATGCCCACATCCGCATCCCGATGCTGGGGCGCCTCGATTCGCTCAACGTCAGCGTCAGTGCTGCCATCCTGATGTACGAGGCCGTCCGCCAAAGATCAATATCAGCATCGGACAAACACGGACAAACACGGACTTAGTCCAAAATTGTCCGAGATTGTCCGAAATCGTCCGATGCCATAAATAATTAATGCAATGAAAATAGGAATGATTGTAGCGATGGAGAAGGAGTTGAAGCAGCTCCGCCCATTATTTTCTGAAGACAAAGTGATTCTGCAAAAGAGTGGCATCGCCACTGTTAATGCCGCCATCCAGACTGTGGAGATGATCCGCCAATATAAGCCCGACTGCATCATCTCCAGCGGATGTGCCGGTGGCAATGGCGATGACATCAACTTGCAGGATGTGGTGGTGAGTTCTGAGCTCACTTACCACGACGTGTATTGTGGCAAGGCCATCGACGACACAACGGTGTTTGGACAAGTACAAGGTCTGCCCGTTCGCTATCAGGCCGACCCCTATCTGTTGGAGAAAGCCAAACTGACTGGTGCGAAGCCCGGACTAATCGTCACCGGCGACTGGTTTGTGGATACCAAGGAGAAGATGCGCGAGATTGTAGGGCACTTCCCTGATGCAAAGGCCGTCGACATGGAATCGTGTGCCATCGCGCAGGTGTGTTATATATATAAGGTGCCGTTCATCTCCTTCCGTCTCATCAGCGACATTCCCTTGCGCGACACCGATGCCTCACAATACCACAATTTCTGGGACACTGTTGCCGAGAAGTCTTTCCAAGTCACCAGGACGTTCATCGAAAGCCTTTAGGCATCGGCAAACTGCCGTCCGTCGCTCAGCGTGACCTGGAGTTTTTTATATTCAGAGTGGAAGTCATTCTTCAGACGGTCCAGATAACGCCGACACTCCCAGTGGCACATCGGCAGGTCGTGCAACAAGTAGTTGCCACACGTCTCAGGCGTCGTGGCAGGTACTTCTTTCTGGGTGAGTATCCACTCCAGGCACTCGATGGTCAGCTGGCGCATATCTTCCGCAGAATACGTACCCGTCATGATGATGTACATACCTGTCAGACACCCCATCGGTCCTACATACACCACATCGTCCTTCACCCGTGAGTTGCGGAACCAGGTAGCCATCAAGTGTTCGATACTATGGATTGCAGCAGGTGCCACGGCTGGTTCCTTGTTGGGTTCTGTAATACGCAGGTCAAACGTTGTGAAGCCTTTATCCACACGCGACACATAGATACCCGGCTTCAGACGGGTATGGTCAATGGTAAAACTCTGAATAACTTCCATATCTTCTTATTAGTCTTTGTTGCTTATTGATGGAGGCTCATATAGTCGGCAGGCGTCATACCCGTCTTCTCCTTGAATTTTTTCTGGAAATAAGTACGGTCGCTGAAGCCACAGTGCTCAGCCACACTTTCGTTGCTCCAGTCCGGATGGGACACGATGACCCGCTTCGCCTCCTCGATGCGCAGTGACGTCATCCATTCACTGTACTTGCAGTTCTGCTGTCTGAGCCAGCTTGTCAACTGATATTGCGGGATACCAATCTCCGAGGCCACACTGGGCATATTCATACCGCTCTTCAGATAGCCGCCACACTCTATCCACCTTTCTACGGCATGTTTTATCCGCTGTTTGGTTTCAGAGTCATCGGACAGTTTGTCTGTCATCTCCGCTGCCACTTCTTCCTCTTTCCTCGCATTCTGATCGGCCTCCATCACACGATTGGCAGACGAACTGACTACGTAGAGGCCGAAACTGTCGACGAAGTAGAAGAAGCCACAGAGGGTAAACAATCCATAAAATGCGAGGGGTAAGCTGTTGGAGAAAATCACAACAGGAGCGAAGAGCGCCATCAGTGCCAGAAGGATGATGCTCATCCTCATCCATCTCAGCATACCGTATGCATCACGGTCGAAATAGCTGTCCAAGGCTCGGTGCATTTGTTGCATCTCATACATGTGACGTATGAAATAGTACAGTTGCAGAGCCGCAAAGAACATCGTTGACCCAATCTGTGGCCATGACACCTGCATCTCTTTCGCCGTCAGCGGATGACCGTCTGTCGACAATCCGATATATAGCAACAACAAAGCAGGAATCCACGCGAAGAGGCCAATCCAGCGGTCGAGCCATGTCACACGCCATTCCCGCAACAGATACAAGATAGCCAATGACATCATCGCAGAACAAGGAATGAAACACGCCACGTTCAATGCTACAGCCTGGGCAACATGCCCCGTCGTGCGCAGTCCCAGCACCATCTGCGCCAGGAACTGCAGGCCGAGTAGCCCCGTACAGCCCACCATCAGCCAGCGTACATGGTTCAATGTATCCCTGCCCACCGACCTGACGGACAGCGACATCAACTTCACGGTGAGAAGCACCATGAGCAGGAACCCTGTAAACTGCATTTGCGACATAACCGGTGCAAAGATACGAGAAAAATCTGAAACAACAAGCGAAAAAGTGTGAAATTTACGATAATTTTCACACCCTATTGGTGTAAATTTCACACCATTGTTGAATTTTACACACTTTCATTCAGTTATTATCCTTACCTTTGCATCAGAAATCATAACCGCATCATAACCGAGAGATTTAAAAATTTAACCGAACCATTAAAACCATGTATTAGTTTCAATCGTAAAAAAGATTGTTTTATGATCGATCAATGGCGTGTTAGTAAAAAACTAGCACGCCATGTTCATTTTGGATGATTACGCATCGGAACTGCCGATGCGAACATCACTCTACCCTCGCTGGATATTATATTTCTTGCGCTGGTCGTGGTCGAGGATGGTCTTGCGCATACGCATCGACTTCGGAGTGACCTCTACAAGCTCATCCTGCTTGATGTATTCGAGACATTCCTCGAGCGACATCACAGTCTTGGGAATGATGCGGGCCTTCTCGTCAGTACCTGAGGCACGGACATTCGTGAGCTGCTTGGCCTTGCAGACATTGACCACGAGGTCGTTGTCGTGGACATGCTCGCCCACCACCTGACCAGCATAGACATCCTCACCCGGATCGATGAAGAACTTACCACGGTCCTGCAACTTGTCGATGGCATAGGCAAAGGCGTTACCCGTATCCATAGAGATCATCGAACCGTTGACACGGCGCTCTATCTCACCCTTGTAAGGCTGATACTCCTTGAAGCGGTGGGCCATGATGGCCTCACCCTGAGAGGCTGTGAGGACATTGGTACGCAGACCGATGATACCACGGGAAGGAATGTCGAACTCGATGTTGACACGCTCGCCCTGACTCTCCATAGAGGTCATCTCGCCCTTACGGCGGGTGACCATGTCAATCATCTTCGAGGAGAACTCCTCGGGCACATTGATGGTCAGTTCCTCAATGGGTTCACACTTCTGACCGTTAATCTCCTTATAAATCACCTGAGGCTGACCCACCTGCAACTCATAGCCCTCACGACGCATGGTCTCGACGAGGACGGAGAGATGGAGCACGCCACGACCAGAAACGATCCACTTATCAGTAGAGTCCTCGAAAGGCTCGACACGCAGGGCAAGGTTCTTCTCGAGTTCCTTCTCCAGACGGTCGTTGATATGGCGCGAAGTGACAAACTTACCTTCCTTACCAAAGAAAGGCGAGTCGTTGATGGTGAAGAGCATCGACATGGTGGGCTCGTCGATGGCGATAGGTGCCAGAGGCTCGGGGTTCTCAAGGTCGCAGATAGTGTCACCGATCTCAAACTTATCCAGTCCGATGACAGCGCAGATATCACCACAATCCACAGAATCTGTACGCACGTGGCCCATACCCTCAAAGGTGTGGAGTTCCTTGATCTTCGTCTTCTCGAGAGAACCATCACGATGGGCGATGGTCACCTGCATACCGTCCTTCAGAGAACCACGATGCACACGACCCACGGCGATGCGGCCCTGATAACTCGAGTAGTCGAGCGAGGTAATGAGCATCTGCGGGGTTCCTTCTATCTGCTGTGGAGCAGGAATCACCTCGATGATCTTATCCAATAAATAGGTGATATTGTCGGTGGGTTTGCGGAAGTCCTCACCCATCCAGCCGTTCTTGGCAGAGCCATACACCACGGGGAAGTCGAGCTGATCCTCTGTGGCGTTGAGTGAGAACATGAGGTCGAACACCATCTCATAGACCTCTTCGGGTCGGCAGTTGGGTTTGTCCACCTTGTTCACCACGACAATGGGTTTGAGACCTATCTGAAGAGCCTTCTGGAGTACGAAACGCGTCTGGGGCATAGGGCCTTCGAAGGCATCGACGAGCAACAGACAGCCGTCGGCCATATTGAGCACACGCTCCACCTCACCACCGAAGTCGGAGTGTCCCGGCGTGTCGATGATATTGATCTTGACGCCCTTCCAGTTGATACTGACGTTCTTTGAAAGAATGGTGATGCCTCGCTCACGCTCCAGGTCGTTAGCATCCAACACCTGATTGCTGAGGTTCTGTCCCTCACGGAAGAGATTGCCTGCGAGCATCATCTTGTCCACGAGTGTCGTCTTACCGTGGTCTACATGCGCTATAATTGCGATATTTCTGATATCCTGCATACCTATTTAATATAAAAACGGGTGCAAAGGTACAACTTTTTTCGGAAATATTTGTTGGAATGGGGAAAAAGTAGTACCTTTGCAGCCGCATTTCGGAAAATCCGGAGCATCTGACGACGTAAACCGGCTGGTGATTAGGCCAGAATCGCGTCTGAAGGATGTATTTGCAAACAACATTTAATCACATTAAAAATTATGTATTTAGACAAAGCCAAGAAGCAGGAGATCTTCGGTCAGTATGGCAAGAGCACTACCGACACTGGTTCTGCAGAGGCACAGATTGCCCTCTTCAGCTATCGCATCTCTCACCTGACAGAGCACCTGAAGAAGAACCACAAGGACCACAACACCGCCCGTTCGCTGACGATGCTCGTAGGTAAGCGCCGTAAGCTGCTGAAGTATCTCTACAATAACGATATCAATCGTTACCGTGCTATCATCAAGGCCCTCGGCCTCCGTAAGTAAGCAAGTTAAAAGCCTCGCATCTGCGAGGCTTTTTTTATGAGTGATTCCCCGCCTGCCGGCGGGGAATTCGCTATTCGAGCGTAATCTTCACGTTCTCTTGAGAAACGTTATTGGTAACGTTATGGAACACGGCATCCTCTTTAGCACGGATGGTGATGTTCTTCAGACGGATATTGTCGATGGGCATCTCTGGGAGGCCATTGAACTCCATAGCCCGACCTGCACCATTGCAGACGACATTCTCGATGAAGATATTACGGAAGATAGGCGTGGTCTCATCGACAGGTGCTTTCGTCGTATTGTCAGGTACGATGCCAGCAGCCTTCACCTCAGAGACAGACTTACCACTGTAGTACATATTGAACGTGATGGCATCGGTGATGATGTCCATCATCGAGATGTTCTGAATATAGATGTTCTCCACGATACCGCCACGACCACGCTTCGACTTAAAGCGCAAACCTACATCAGTGCCCAGAAACTGGCAGTTGGAGACCATAAAGTTGCGCACGCCACCACTCATCTCCGAGCCCACGACGAAGCCACCGTGACCAGCAAAGACCGTACAGCCGTCGACAACGACATTCTCACAAGGTCTGCCACGTTTCCGTCCGTCGGCATCCTTACCGCTTTTGATGCAGATGCCATCGTCGCCGGCATCGAAACGGGAGTTGACGATGAGGGCGTTCCTGCACGACTCGAGGTCGAGGGCATCACCATTCTGGGCGTAAGAGGGGTTACGCGCGAGTACATTATCTATAATAATATTCTCACACATCAGCGGATGGATGTTCCAGGCAGGGGAGTTCTGGAAGATGACACCCTGCAGCAGCACGTTCTTACAGCTGACGAGGCTGATCATCACAGGACGCAGGAAACGATGGATGGCCTCCCACTCCTCGTCGGTCTTAGCTGTGGGCACGTTGAGTTCAGCACCCTTCTCACCACGGGCATAACTCTCTGAGGGCACCCAGTAGTCATCACGCAACTGGATGCCACCAGGACGCTGGATGACGTCTTTCCACATACCTTCCGACACCTTCGGACGCTTAACGGGACGCCAGTACTGTCCATTGCCATCGATGACACCTTCACCCGTGATGGAGATATTCGTAGCCCCCACGGCAGACAGAGGTGACTGACAACGACGGGTGTCAAGTCCTTCAAACGAGGTCTTGATGATCGGATAAAGTGTCTCGTCGGCTGCGAAACGGATGACTGCGCCCATTTCAAGATGAAGGTCGATATGACTCTTGAGGACAATGGGACCTGTAAACCACACACCGGCAGGCACGATGAGATGTCCCCCACCCTTCGCCGTCAATGCCTCGACAGCCTGGGCAAAGGCATCTGTGCAGAGGCTGATACCTGTAGGATCGGCACCAAAGTCTTTCAGGCAGACTTTGTTGTCGGGGATGACAGGCGCCTTCACTTCGGGCATCTCAAAGGGCAGGTTCTCCGTGTATTTCTTATAAGGATTCTGGGCGTTCAGACAGAAGCAGACACACAGACAAAAAGACAGGAGAATCGCCTTTTTAGACAGAAGGACATAAGAACATATTCTTTTCATTTTGATTTGTTTTTAGTTATTCTGATTAGTTTTTATTGTTTGATCTCTTTGAGAGGTATCATCACGAAGTCTCGCTCATACATCAATGGATGGGGAATCTGGAGGTTGGGCGTTTCGATATGCAGCTCGTCGAAAAGCAGGATATCGATATCGATGGGACGGTCACGATAGCCTTTGCCCTTGTAGTGACGCCCGAGTTCCCGTTCTATCTGTTGGGTGACCTGGAGCACCTGCCGTGGCAGGAGTGTCGTCTCGCAGTAGATGGCACAATTGAGGAACTTGTTGCCTGACGTGAACCCCCAAGGCTCTGTCTCGATGACAGACGACTGGCGGATGACCGGCCCTACCCGTTCGCCAATGAGTTCGATGGCACGGGCCAGCTTCGCCGCTCTGTCACCCTGGTTACTCCCCAGCCCTAAGTATACTTTATGAACCATACGCTTTCATTTCTTGTTTATAGTTTAATGTTTATAGTTTATAGATGAATACCTTGCAAGCCATTACACCCTCCTATGTAATCAACTATAAACCATAAACTATCAACTATAAACACCATTAATCATCCACAATCAATAATGCATCACCGAAGCATCCGAACTTATAGCCATTCTTCACGGCCTTCGTGTAGCACTCATACACATTGTCGTAGCCACCGAACGACGCCTCGATCATCATCATCGGCGACTCAGGATGGTAGAAGTTGGCCACAAGGGCATTGGACATACCGAACTCGTACGGCGGGAAGATGAACTTATTGGTCCAGCCCTCGAACTCCTTCAACAGTCCGTCGGTACCCACGGCACTCTCTGTGGCACGGGCTGTACTCACACCGACGCAACACACACGGTGACCAGCCTCCTTCGTGCGGTTCACAATGTCACAGGCCTCCTTGTCGACGAACATCTGTTCTGACGACATCTTGTGCTTCGTCAGATCCTCCACCTCGATGGCATCGAAATTGCCGAGTCCACAGTGCAGGGTGATATAAGCGAAGTTGATGCCACGGATCTCCATACGCTTCAACAGTTCACGGCTGAAATGCAGACCTGTCGCAGGGGCTGTGACGGCACCCTCCTTCTTGGCATAGATGGTCTGGAAGATCTCCATATCCTCAGGCACAGCAGGGCGACGGTCGATGATATAACGGGGCAGTGGGGCTGCTCCCAGGGCGAAGAGTTCCTGTTTGAACTCATCGTGGGGACAGTCATAAAGGAATCGCAGCGTACGTCCACGGCTCGTGGTGTTGTCGATGACCTCTGCNNGCAGGCTCCACGAGCACATCCCAGAGACGGAGGTCACGGTTCAGCTCACGCAACAGGAACACCTCGATCTTTGCGTCGGTCTTCTCCTTCGTACCATAGAGACGGGCGGGGAACACCTTCGTATCGTTGAAAATAAAGGTGTCTTCCTCATCGAAATAGTCGAGGATATTGCGGAAATCGAGATAGACAGGATTACCTTCTTCGTCTTTCAGGTCGTTGCCTTCCTCATCCTGCTTGGTCATCTCGATCTTGCCACTCTTGCGGTGGAGAACCATCAGCCGGCACTCGTCGCGATGGGCGGTGGGCTCCAGGGCGACCAGCTCCTCAGGGAGCTTAAACTTAAACTGTGATAACTTCATATATTAATCAATATTTTTTTCTAACCATTGTGGAAAGTCATCGAATGTGAGGCAGTCCTCAAT
>LXOW01103014.1_pt1 | contig 17200 bp, 15 predicted proteins | sample 1368591 | NCBI WGS metagenome assembly LXOW01 (sample SAMN04884650, study PRJNA319009) | bovine gut metagenome | isolation source: Cow rumen | host: Bos taurus | place: Italy: Legnaro (PD) | collected 2014-07-09 | reverse complement strand
ATAATCAGTCCACTATATTTGAAGGGGGAAACTGCAATGTCACAGATCCCGCAAAACCCCGGCCAGCTCGGCCGCGAAACAAGAACCTTCCCGGCTGCGTCCGACCGCGACGCGGTAATCCGCCGCACGCTGCTTTCGGTTTACGCCGCTCTTAACGAGAAGGGGTACGATCCCGTCAGCCAGATCGTCGGATACATCCTTTCTGAGGACCCGACCTATATCACCAACCACAACAAGGCGCGCTCGCTGATCACCAAGATCGACCGCGACGAACTTCTCGACGCCCTGACGAGATTCTATTTCTCATCGACCGACGGACAATGACTGAAGGAATGCGTCTGATCGCGCTTTCGGACAGAAGTTCTGCCCAGGGCACGGTCGTCGCTCTCGGAAGCTTCGACGGCGTACACGCGGGCCACAGGGCCGTCCTCGCGATGGCGGTTGAAGAGGCCCGGGCGACAGGTCTTGCCGCGGTCGCATTTACCTTCTCCGCCCCTCCCTCAGCCGGACGGGACGCTGAAGGCGTTCTTCTTTCGACGCTCGATGAGAAACTCGCTCTTCTGCGCGACTCCGGTATCGACGCCGCAGCAGTCGCCGATTTTGAAAAAATGTCGGGTACGACGGCGGAGGAGTTCGTCCGCGTCGTTCTCCGTGAGGAACTCGGCGCGATGAAGACCGTCTGCGGATACGATTTCAGCTTCGGGTCCGGCCGCGCCGGAACGCCCGCGACGCTGAAAGAGTTTTTCGGAGACGGAGCGGTTACTCTGCCCTGCGTTTCTCAGTCCGGGATACCGGTATCGTCGAGAAGAATCAGATCTCTCCTGTCCGAAGGAAAGGCTGCGTCCGCGTCCGAACTGCTCGGAAGGCCCTATTCGGTATCGGGAAAAGTCTTCCGCGGCCGCGGAGACGGCACGCGTATCGGCTTTCCGACAGTAAATCTCGCTCCCGATAAATCGAAAGTGCGCCTGAAGCCCGGCGTATACGTCAGCGAAATCCTCGCGTGCGGCGCGTGGCTGCCTGCTATCACAGACGCCGGATACGCTCCCTCTCTCGACGCGTCGGGCGTTTACAGATACGAAACGCATATACTCGAAGGCGGCGCCGGATTCAGCGCGGAAGAAACGACGGTCCGCTTTCTTGAATTCATACGTCCCGAAAAAAAATTCGGCTCGGAAGATGAACTCCGCGCGGCAATCGAAAAGGACGTTTCAAAGGCAAGGCAATTTTTCAGCAAGCAATAAACCAAATGACGTACAAAATCAAACAAGGCCCTGCGCTGAAGATCGCGTTTGCGGCGCTCTCCGCGCTGCTCGCGCTGACGCTCGCTCTCGCCGGATTCATTCCGGCCGGAGCGGCGGACGGCACCGAGAAGCTCCCTCTCTCCCGCGCCGCGGCCTATTACATAAAAAATCTCGAGACCGGCTCGCTTCTGAAATCGACCGATACGCAGGCGTCAATCACGCCGTCGTCGACCGCGAAGATAATGTCGGGGCTGCTGATCTGCGAGAAATACGCGTCGAGACTTGACGATAAGATAAAGATAACCGCCGAAATGGCGAAGGACAACAACGCCAGCCGCAGCATCGGTCTTATGGCTGTCTCTTNNCCGCCGAAATGGCGAAGGACAACAACGCCAGCCGCAGCATCGGTCTTATGGCGGGCCAGACGCCTACGGTAAGAGACCTCGTTTATCTCGCAATCTGCGGTTCATTCAACGACGCCGTGAAAGCGCTCGCAATCGACGGATTTGCCTCCGCCGAAGGTCTTACCGCCGCGATGAACGACAGGGCGGCACGCCTCGGCATGACGGGCACCAGATATGCCAATCCCTACGGAATCGACAGTGAAAACGCGAAAACCTGCCTCGACGATCTCGCAACGCTCGCCGAGGAGGCAATGAAAAACGGTCTCTTTATGACCGCTTCGTCTGCCAAGGATTATACACCCGAAAGTCTTCCGACCTCCTACGCCTTCAACAACTACAACAAACTGATAGGTCCGAGCAAGTACCGCAATCCGGACTGCCGCGGAATGAACGCCGGAAACACGCCGGGAGGAGGGTATTCGGTCGTAACGGTTTCCGAGAAGAACGGCATATCCTATCTCTGCATCGTCATGGGAGCAGAATACTTTGACAGCGTCGATTATTCATGCTCCATCGCAAACGGACTTATCAACTGGGCCTTCTCGAGCTACGAGAACAAGACGATCCTCAAGCAGACGGATATTGTCTGCGAGATACCGGTGACACTCTCGGTCAAGGAGAAAAAGGTTCTCGCGGTTCCCGAAACGGCGGTCGGCGCCTATCTGCCGAAAAACTATTCGGTCGGCAACGAGATAAGCGTTCGTCACACCCTCTACTCCTCCGAACTCCGCGCTCCGGTCGCAGAAGGCGACGAGGTAGGCACAGTTTCGGTCTACTGCAACGGCGAGCTCGTCGGACAGACAAAGCTCGTAACGAAGAGCTCGGTTGAAAGATCTTCTCTGCTCTATACGCTCGAAAAAATCAAGGACTTTTCAAAAAGCAGCTTCTTCAAGGGATTTGCGATTACCGCCGCGGTTCTGACTGCCCTGTGGCTTACCGCCGGCGCGCTGATACGCGGCTCGAAAAAGAAAAAGCGCCGCGCGGGAAGGTTCAACTGAGCGGTGAATAATTCGGCAAAAGAATTGGTTCTTCATATTTTTGTGTGTTTGATCTTTTGTCTCTCGTAGAAGTCTGTCCGTTACGTAGCGCGAGAGGAGCCGTCCGCAAGAAACGGTTTGCACTTTGTATCGGTTCCTTATCCCAAGCGTTCGCTTTTGCCCTGCCTTCCCCCTGGTGGGGGAAGGAGAATTTCGCGGACCGTCAAAGACGTCCGCGAAATAAGGTTGAGGGGGTGCATAAACGATGCGCATTCGCGACGGAATGTATTACCTGTTACCGATTGTTCACATTGTTCAGGGCGAAAAGTCCGCAGCATCTCTTTGAGAACGACCGACACTCTGAAGGTGGTTAGATTGATAAGAAAGTCGATTCCGACATATTATCGAACGTGCACCCCCTCATCCTTCTTTCGCGGTCGGCTTCCGCCCTCCGCGAAAGCATCCTTCCCCCACCAGGGGGAAGGCGCTGTAAGTGTTCGCTTGAGACAATAGCCATTTGCTACATTGGTTACCGAACACACAAAAATATGAAGAGCCAAAGAATTTACTACGGGCGGGAAGCCGAAAAGCTTCCCGCCCGTATTCTATTACTTGATCTCGCAATCTTTGCAGGACGCATAGACGATTCCGTCGGGATGAATCCAATTATGATACGGGACCTTAATCCGTATGGATTTCAGCACGGCGGCGATTTCTTCTTCACTCTTTCCGCCGGAATGAATAAAAAACCTGATTTCACAATTTTCTTCTTTGTTGAACCGGTCGATATCATATTCGGAGGCCCCGGGCATCGTAACAAGAAGTATTCCGTCCGGATCCTCGAACTCGTCTATCAGCACGTACGGAATATATCCGTCCCACGGGGAACGGCCAATAACCGTCATATTGATAATTACAACTGAATAATCCGACAAACTCTGAGACGGGAGATCGTTCACGTCCGATAAAAGCTGACAGGTTACGTCGCTTCCAGTTCGGGCAATCTGAAGCGTATTCTGAATTAATGAAATTGCGTCGTGTTCATTAACTCCTTTTCCGACGGTAAAGAAGTTGTCCGCGCGGATAACCGAAATATCACTTACAACGACCTTCGGATTAATTAAAGCGATAACACAACCAGTTACTATTGAAAATGCAAGAAGAATAAGTATAACAATGATAAATATCTTGATGGATTTTTTCATAAGATTCCTATCCTCTTATCCGGCTTTATTTGTTAATCATTTAACAATAATTTTTCACTTTTAATTTTCATTTTTAATTCAGCCTGCTCGATAATATCATTTTCCGGGACGCACGCCAATCGTACGCCCCGGAAAATGATGCAATCAGAATTCGATTCTTTCGGCAATATAGTCCTTGAGTTCTGCGATCGGGATTCTGACCTGTTCCATGCTGTCCCTCTCGCGGACGGTGACGCAGCCGTCTTCAACCGAGTCGAAATCGTAGGTCACGCAGAAAGGCGTGCCGATTTCGTCCTGGCGGCGGTATCTCTTACCGATCGAGCCGGTCTCGTCGTATTCGACGTTGAAATGCTTCGAGAGTTCGAAAGCAATCTCCGACGCGCCGTCGCCAAGCTTCTTCGAAAGCGGAAGCACTGCCGCCTTGACCGGAGCTATCGCAGGATGGAAGTGAAGCACGGTGCGGACGTCGTTCTTTTCGGCGTCTATGACTTCCTCGTCGTACGCGTCGCAGAGCAGCGCGAGCACCGAACGCTCAACGCCGAGCGACGGCTCGATGACGTAGGGGATGATATGCTCGTTTTTGTCCTGATCGAAATAGGTCAGATCCTTGCCCGAAACCGTCTGATGCTGAGTAAGGTCGTAGTCGGTTCTGTCGGCGACGCCCCAGAGCTCGCCCCAGCCGAACGGGAAGAGGAACTCGAAGTCGGTCGTCGCCTTGGAATAGAAGCAAAGCTCCTCGGGATCGTGGTCGCGAAGACGGATGTTCTCCTCTTTCAGACCGAGCGACAGCAGCCAGTCGCGGCAGAAGCCTCTCCAGTAGTTGAACCACTCGAGGTCGGTGCCCGGCTCGCAGAAGAACTCGAGTTCCATCTGTTCGAACTCGCGGACTCTGAAGATGAAGTTGCCCGGGGTTATCTCGTTACGGAAAGACTTGCCTATTTGGCCGATACCGAAAGGCAGTTTCTTTCTCGTCGTCCGCTGGACGTTGACGAAGTTGGTGAAAATGCCCTGCGCGGTCTCCGGACGGAGATAAACTGTGTTCTTCGCGTCCTCGGTGACGCCCTGGAAGGTCTTGAACATCAGGTTGAACTGACGGATGTCGGTGAAGTTGTGCTTGCCGCAGGTCGGGCAGGGGATCGAATTGTCCTCGATGAACTGCTTCATCTCGTCCTGCGTAAAGGCGTCGATCGGCTTTTCAAGCGTCACGCCCTTCTCGGCGCAATAGTCTTCGATCAGCTTGTCGGCTCTGAATCTCTCGTGGCATTCGCGGCAGTCCATAAGCGGATCCGAGAAGCCGGCGAGATGTCCGGACGCGACCCAGGTCTGAGGATTCATGAGGATAGCGGCGTCGAGACCGACGTTGTATTTGTTCTCCTGGACGAATTTCTTCCACCAGGCGCGTTTTACGTTGTTCTTGAGCTCGACGCCGAGCGGGCCGTAGTCCCAGGTGTTTGCAAGGCCGCCGTAGATCTCGGAGCCGGCGAATATGAAGCCGCGCGTCTTGCAAAGCGCAACGATTTTGTCCATTGTTTTCTCTGTGTTTTTCATTGTTTATCCTCTGTTATAAGCCCGCCCCGCGTCAGTTCAGACCGGCAAAGCGAAGGCGTGTTTTTTCAACGTTGTATTTAGTGACGGCTGAGCCGCGGAAGGTTCCCGCCTCGGTCACCGGCAGTATTTCTGCCACGTTTCCGGCGAAGGCGCGCAGATATCCGACGTTCTCGATTATAAATCTGCCGCTGATATCCGTCCTGACGCAGTCGAGCAGTATTCCGGCGAGCCGTCCTATCTCCGGGAAGTATTCAGAGCTCATCGCCTTGGACAGCACCGCTTTCAGCACCGACAGGCAGGTCTGCTCCCGCGAGAGGGAGTAATCCTTATAATTCCTGTACATCATCAGCGAGAGCGCGCCCTGACCGTCGAGAGTCTGCATTCCCTTTTTCAGGTCGATCTCGATTCCCGCCGATTTGTCGGTATACTGCATATTCTCGGGAACGTAGTATTCGATTCCGTCGAGCGCGTCGACAAGCCGCGGGAAGGATCCGACGTCTACCGAGACGTAATGCGTCGGATTGATTCCGGTGATGATGTGCACCGCGTCGCAGAGCACGCCCGGGCCGTAGGTGCCGTAGATTTCCGAGAGCTTCATAAAGCTGCCGGCGGCTTCGACGTATGCGTCGCCGGGGAGAGGCGTGAGAGTGATCTGCCTTCTCGAAAGATCGAGCCGCAGGAGCACTATCGCGTCGGCCTCGATCTGACGGTATTCGACCGAATAGAATCCGTTCGGAATGACGAACTGTCCGTCGACTTCAACCAGTTCCCCGGTTGAATAGTAGGTGTCGCTGCTGACGGCGCCGATGTAGTAGGGCACGACGTCTCCGGGAACCGGCTTCTGAGTTATCTTTTCGGGTTTGATTCCGTAAAGCAGTTCGAGTTTTTCGGGATCGTAGTCGCTGAACAAATCGGGACGGTAATCGGTTCCGATCAGGAGAATATTCAGACTTCTTTCATCCTGAGACTGCGAGGTTCCCTTGTTGCCCGTCTCGCTGGTTCCGGTGTCCGCCTGGCCGGTCTCCTCGCCGCTGCGTTCGAGGGTTCCGTTGATATTGTCGACGACAAGTCTGACGGCCGCCGTCGCAATCAGTCCGAATACGGCAAGCGCCAATATGAACGTAAGAAAGAAATTCTTTACCGCTGACAGCACGGCGGATACCCCCTTTCGCCGGGCGGCGACGCCCGGAATTATCAATGCAGATTATAATATTATATATCTTTCAGGCGAAAAAATCAAGAGTTATTTCAGTCGTCGACGCGTTCGCCGAGTATACGCGTATATTTGTCGTAAAACTCGGTGAACTTTCCGGCGTCGAGCGCTTCCCTGATTTTCGCAGTGAGCTCGTTGTAGAAATAGAGATTGTGGAGCACCGCGAGGCGCATTCCGAGCATTTCCTCGGCTTTCAGCAGATGCCTGATATAGGCCCTCGAGTGATTGCGGCAGGCGGGACATCCGCAGCCCTCGTCGATCGGCCTCGGGTCCTCGGCGAATCTCTCGTTGCCGATGTTCATCTTGCCGTGCCAGGTGAAAAGATTGCCGTGTCTTGCGTTCCGGCTCGGCATCACGCAGTCGAAGAAATCGACGCCGCGCGCCACGCCTTCGATTATGTTGAGCGGAGTCCCGACTCCCATGAGATACCTCGGGCGGTCGGCCGGCATATAGGGTTCGACGGTCTCGATGAGGTCGTACATAACCTGCGTTTCCTCGCCGACGGCGAGTCCGCCGATCGCGTACCCTTCGAGTCCGAGTTCGGCTATGCGCTGCATATTGTCGATTCTCAGGTCCGGATAGGTTCCGCCCTGATTGATGCCGAAGAGCATCTGATGAGGATTAACCGTGCCTTCGAGCGAGTTCAGCCGGTCGAGTTCGGCGCGGCAGCGGACGAGCCAGCGTATAGTCCTCTCCGACGATTCTTTTACGTAGTCGTAGGGAGAGGGATTCGCGACGCACTCGTCGAAAGCCATCGCGATTGTCGAACCGAGATTCGACTGAATCCGCATGCTCTCCTCGGGGCCCATGAAAATCCTGCGGCCGTCGATGTGAGAGGCGAATCTGACGCCCTCCTCGGTTATCTTGCGCAGAGAGGCGAGCGAGAAGACCTGGAATCCGCCGCTGTCGGTCAGAATCGGGCGATCCCAGTTCATGAATTTGTGCAGTCCGCCGAGCTGCCTTATCAGTTCGTCGCCCGGGCGGAGATGCAGATGATAGGTGTTTGAAAGCTCAACCTGGCAGCCGACGGTCCTGAGATCGAGAGCGGATATGCCGCCCTTGACCGTCGCGCTCGTGCCGACGTTCATGAAGACCGGCGTCTGCACGGTGCCGTGCACGGTGACGAATTCTCCGCGTCTGGCAGAGCCTTCTTTGCGAATTAGTCTGAACATTTATTTTTCCTTTGAGACAGCCGGATATCCGGACGCCTGTCAGATCCGGCCGAATCTCCGGTCGGCCTCGTTTTTTGTAAACTCGAAGGCAACGGGTCTGCCGTGCGGACAGCAGACGACCTCGGGAGTCCTGAGCAGTTCTCCTGCGAGATACTCGATATATCCTTCGGGATATGATCTGCCTCCCTTTATCGCCGCCTTGCATGAGGCGCGGTAGAGCGCCTTTTCGAAGACGGTGTCGCCTATCAGCCCGACGCTTCCCTGCCCGCTCCCGAGGACGTCGGCGAAGCTTTCGAACATATCCGACGCGGCGGCAGGCGTCACGTCAAGCGGAATGCCGGTGATGATGACGCGCGAACCCGACGTGAGAAATTCAAATCCGACGTCCTCGATCTCTCTGCGGTGCGCTTCAAGGAGCGAGCAGTCGTCCTTCATCAGAATCAGTTCGACGGGACACGCAAGCAGCGTCACCGGATGGAGCGCGTTCTTCAGGTTGCGCCTGAGCTTTTCGAATATGATCCTCTCGTGAGTCGCGTGCTTGTCGAATACCGTGACTCTGTCGCGCTCCTCGACGATTACGTAGGTGTTGAAGAGTTCGCCGACGACTCTGAAGCTGCCCGGCGTTCCGCGGGCTGGTCCGTTTTCCTCGGACTTATTCCCTGCCACGCCGCCTACAGCCGTCTGAGAGGCACCTTCCGCGTGTTTTGCCTGATTGCCGTAAACTGTTCCCGGATTCTTCGAAAACGGCTCCTGCGGCTTCTCAGGGGCTCCTGCGAGGGCTGAGGACGTTCCGCCGGGTATTCCGCGCGCCGTATAAGCTTCCGCGGGACGTCCGGACGACGGCTGAGCGTTATCCGAATGATTCGGAAGAGACGAGCCGTCAGTTACGCTGTCAGCCGGGCGGGAATCGATCTTAATCCCGTCGAACACCGTCAGCGCGGGTTCGGGCTTTCCGACGTCTGTTACAGGCGCCATGGCTCCGCTCAGTCGGACGGGCGGTTTATCATCCTGCTTTCCGAAGAGCCCCGCCCTCTCGGTGTTGCCGAGCAGCGCGTCGCGCGCCGCGCGGTAGACGGCGTCGAATACAGGTCTTTCGTCAGAAAACTTGACTTCGAGTTTTGCAGGATGGACGTTGACGTCGACGGCTTCGGGCCTTATCGATATCTCCATCACGCATCCGGGAAATTTTCCGGGCGGAATGTAGGAAACGTACGCCTGTTCAAGCGCGGCGGACGCGGTTCTGATCTTTACGAATCTTCCGTTGATGAAGAAAACCTGGTAGTTGCGGTTTGCCCTCGGTTGATCGGGCGCGGTGATGAATCCGGATACTGTAATGCCGGGCAGTCCCGATCTCACCCGAATCATCGACGCTGAGTATTCCTTGCCGTAGACCGCTCTTATTACAGCCGACAGATTGCCGTCGCCCGAGGTTTCGAGCTTCAGACTGCCGTCAGATATCACTCTGAAGGCGATTTCGGGATGCGACAGAGCGATCTTCTCGACGATCGATATCACTGCCGACGCCTCGGTCAGATCCCTTTTGAGGAACTTCAGCCGCGCAGGCACGTTGGCGAATAGATTTTCGGCTATCACAGTCGTTCCGTCGGCGGCTCCCTGTTCGGTCACGGCGCCGACTCTGCCCGAATGAACTTCTATCGACGCGCCCATGGCGGCGTCCTTCGTCTTTGATATTATCCTGAGGTCAGACACGGCTCCTATCGCCGCGAGCGCCTCTCCTCTGAATCCGAGCGTTCCGATGGCGGCAAGATCCTTTTCGCTCTCGATCTTGCTCGTCGCATGGCGCCTGACGGCCACGGGCAGATCCTCGGGCAGGATTCCTCCGCCGTTGTCGGTGACTCTCATGAATCTGATGCCGCCGTGCTGTATCTCGACGGTTATCCGGTCGGCTCCGGCGTCGATCGAGTTCTCGACAAGTTCCTTTACGGCAGACGCCGGTCTGTCGACCACCTCGCCTGCGGCAATCAGGTTGGCGACCTCGAAGCTCAGTACGTTAATCTTTCCCATGAGTCAAGTCCCTTATCTGAGCCGGCGCTGCAGCTCGAACAGAAGGTTCATGGCGTCGAAGGGCGACATATTGTTCAGATCGGCAGACTTTATGTCGTCGATAACGCCGTCGTTTATGAAAGAATCGATGCCGAGCTCGCTATGCTCGGGCGCTTCCTCGATATGCTCCGCTGAAGGCTTTTTCAGTTCAAGGCCCGCAAGAATGGCCTTTGCGCGGTTTATGACCTCTCCCGGTACTCCGGCGAGCTTCGCCACTTCTATGCCGTAGCTGTCGTCGGTGGCTCCCGAGACTATCTTGCGCAGGAAGATGACGTCAGAGCCGTGCTTTCTCGCTGCGATGTGCGTATTGAAGATGCCTTCGACCTCTCCCTCGAGAGACGTGAGCTCGTGGTAGTGCGTCGCGAACATCGTTTTCGCCTTGATCTTTTTCGCCGTGTATTCGAGTATAGCTCCGGCAATGCTCATACCGTCGAAGGTTGAGGTTCCCCTGCCGACTTCGTCGTATACGATCAGCGAGTCGCGCGTCGCCGAGCGCAGTATCGTCGCTACCTCGTTCATCTCGAGCATGAATGTCGACTGTCCCGACGCGAGGTCGTCCGACGCTCCGATACGCGTGAACACTCTGTCGAGAATGCACATATCGGCGCTTGAAGCCGGTATGAACGAACCGATCTGCGTCATGACTGCTATCATAGCGACCTGGCGCATATAAGTCGATTTACCCGCCATGTTCGGACCGGTGATTATCATCACGCGGCGGTCGGCGACGTCGAGATGCGTGTCGTTCGGGACGAACGCGGAACCGCTGACAAACTGCTCGACGACCGGATGTCTTCCGTCGCGGATTTCAATCACGCGGTTCGTGTTGAGCGACGGGCAAACGTATCCGTAGGACGTCGCGACAGACGACAGACTGCAGTAGACGTCGAGAGAGGCGAGCGCCGCGGCGGTTTTCTGAATCCTGTCGGACGCGTCTGCGACGGCCGCTCTGACCTCCGAGAAGAGTTCGTATTCGGCGGCTGCGAGCCGGTCGGCGGCCCCGAGGACCTCGGCCTCGTGGCGCTTGAGTTCGTCCGTTATATACCTTTCGGCGTTCGACAGCGTCTGCTTTCTGATATAGGTCTCGGGCACCTGATCCTTGAAGGAGTTCGATACCTCGATATAGTATCCGAATACCCTGTTGTATCCGATGCGCAGCGTCTTGATGCCCGTCCGTTCGCGCTCGAGTTCGGCCTCGCGCTCGATCCAGCCCTTGCCGTCGTTCATTATCGAACGGAGCCGGTCGACGTCCTCGTTGTATCCGGTTGCGATCATTCCGCCTTCTCTCACCGAAAAGGGCGGATTTTCCACGATTGCCCTGTCGATAAGTTCGCACAGTTCGTCAAGTCTGTCGATTCCCCGCCTGCAGGATGCAAGCTCGTCGCAGCCGGTGCCTTCGAGAAGCGAGATTATCGCGGGCAGGCGCCTCAGCGTGTTGCCGACGGCGCGCAGGTCGCGTGCGTTCGCGCTGCCATATACCGCTTTCGTAAGCAGTCGCTCGAGGTCGAGCACGCCCGAGAGCTGCTCTCGGAGCTCCTCGCGGATCGATGTGTTCGAGCAAAGCTCGGCGACGGCGCTCTGGCGGCGGGTGATTCTCGGGACGCTGAGTAGCGGATGCTCGATCCAGCCGCGGAGCATGCGCGCTCCGGCCGCCGTCACCGTTCTGTCGAGTATCCAGAGCAGCGTTCCCTTCTTTTCTCTTGTGCGGAGCGCTTCGGTCAGCTCGAGATTTCTTCTCGTCGCGAGATCGAGCTGCATAAAGCGTCCGCTGTCGTATATGCTCAGTTCCTTTATGTACGAAATATCAGATTTCTGCGTTTCGGCGACGTATGCTACAAGCGCGCCTATCGCACGGATCAGCGGCAGATCGGCTTTCTCTTTGTCGCCGATCTTCCCTCCGAACTGCTCAGACGCGGTTCTCGCGGCTTCGTCGGGCGCGAAATAGACGTCCCTGCCGCTCTCAACCGACGCGAAAAGCCGCTCTTTGGCAAACTTTATGATTCTCTCGTCTGCGGCAGCCTCTCTGTTGAGCAGCAGCTCGCTCGGAGAATAGGTGCCGAGTTCGCATAGCACGTCGGGAACGGCGTCGCGCGCTTCGAAAGAGGTCGCGCAGACCTCACCCGTCGAGACGTCGGCGAAGCATACTCCGGCGCCGGTTCCGGTAAGGCATACCGAAGCGAGATAGTTGTTTCTGCCTTCGGGCAGCATCTCGGCTTCGAGCACCGTTCCGGCCGTGACGATTCTTATGACTTCCCTTTTGACGAGTCCCTTCGCCTTGGCGGGATCTTCTGTCTGCTCGCAGATCGCTATCTTGTAGCCCTTTGCGATTAACTTCTGGATATATGTGTCGGCGCTGTGGAAGGGTACGCCGCACATCGGCGCTCGCTCGTCCTCGCCGCAGTCACGGCCGGTGAGCGTCAGTTCGAGTTCTCTCGACGCGACTTTGGCGTCGTCGAAAAACATCTCGTAGAAGTCGCCCAGACGGTAAAAGAGCAGGTAATCGCGGTACTGCTCCTTTATTTTGAAATACTGTTCCATCATCGGGCTCATATTCCTTCGCTCCTTGGTGTATGTTGTCAGCTAAAATCCTGAATGCGACGTGCGCCTGAATTATTTCGAGCAGCCGCCGCAGGCCGCGCAGTTGCCCGTGCAGCCCGAAAAGCCCTCTTCTTCTGCGTCGTCGTCTTCGCGGCCGTTGACGCCGTTCATTATCGTGCGGTTGACCTCGTCCATGAGCTCGCGCAGACGGCTTTCGGCGCTCATAAAGTCCTCGAAAACGTCGTTGTGCATAATCGCGGCGTAAAGCTCGTCCATCCTCGCCTTTATCGCGGCTTTCACCTTTTCGTCTCCGTCGTCCTTGGCGCTCTCGACCGACAGCGCCTCTTGCTGGACGGTGTATTCTGATATCATCGCCTGCAGCACGTTATCGGCTCTGTAAGCCTTCTCCGCCCTGTCGAACTCTGCGTATATTTCGCTTTCTCTGATCTGCCCGCCTAGTTTCGCGGCGAGATCGATTATTTCCGCTCTTTCCATTTCGTTTTATCCTTTTGTGCCGGCGATTTCGCCCGACAGTCTGAACGCTCCCGCAGATACGACGTTCGCGTACACGAATTCTCCCTGTTTTACTCCCGAATCCGCGGGTATATGCATAAGTTTCCCGCCTTCTGTCCTGCATTCGACGAAGCGCGGATCCTGCGCGCTCTCTCCGTAAACGAGGACTCGCATTTTCTTTCCGACGAGTGAGGCGTTCTTTTCTGCGCAGATATCCGTCTGAAGCGCGAGCAGCGCCTCCATTCTCTCGCTTTTGACCTTCTCGGGAATCTGACCGGGGTCTTCGGCGGCCGGCGTTCCCTTTCTCGGAGAATAGATGAAGGAGTAAACTCCGTCGAAGCGCACTCTTTCGAGCAGACGCAGCGTATCTTCGAAATCTTTGTCCGTCTCTCCGGGAAAGCCGACCATAATATCGGTCGAAAGCGTAACGTCGGGCATCTTTTCCCTGATATATTCGGCTTTCGCTATATAAGCGTCGCTCGTGTATCCCCTGTTCATCGCTTCGAGCACCGCGTCGCTTCCCGACTGCGCCGGGAGGTGATACTGATGGGCGATATGCCTCGACGCCGCCATGACGTCGGCTATTCTCTTCGTCGCGTCCTTCGGGTGGCTCGTCATAAATCTGATAAGATAGTCCCCGTCGATCGCGTCGATTCTTTCGAGCAGATCCGAAAAACTTATTTCATAAGGCAGTCCTCTGCCGTATGAGTTGACGTTCTGACCGAGCAGCGTGATATCCCTGCACCCGGAAGCGATCAATCCTCTCGCCTCTTCGATTACGGCGTCGGAGTCGCGGCTTCTCTCGCGTCCCCTGACGTAGGGGACTATGCAGTAGGAGCAGAAGTTGTCGCAGCCGTACATTATGCTGAGCCAGGCGCGGAAGGATGATTCTCTCCTGACCGGTATGCCTTCGGCTATCAGCGGCCTGTCCAGCGGCATCGCAAACCTGCGCGGCCCTCCCGAAAGACGCCCGAGCAGCAGCTCCGGAAAGCTCTGAAGATCTGACGTTCCGAAAGAAAAATCGACGTAAGGGTAGCTTTTTTTCAGCTGATCGGCTCTGTGCCCCTGCGACACCATGCAGCCGCATACGGCGATAACGGGGCTGCAGGGCCCCTTTTTCAGGTGTTTGTACTGACCGATGACCGACAGCGCGCGCTTCTCGGCGTGCTCTCTGACGGCGCAGGTGTTGACGACGATCAGATCGGCCTCTTCCGGACTTCCGGCGCGGGAGTATCCAATCTCCTCGCACATACCGGCGACGCGTTCGCTGTCCGCTTCGTTCTGCTGACAGCCGAAAGTCTGAATATAATATTTTTTTCCGGTACCGCCGACGAGTCCCCTCACCGCTTCGATTGCGGAAAATGCGGAACCGGCGGTCGATACTCTTTCAGGCGCAGCGTTCAAAGCACGGTCTCCCAATATATTTAATCATAATATTATATCACAAATTATGATAACGGTCAATCATTTCGGTTCTGAGACTGTGTAAACGCCTCCGAAAGTCCGGGCGTCGTATGCACGTCTCCGTTTTCGGTTATGAAAACCGCCTCGAATGAAAAGACGTTTCTTTCGTACAGTTTCATCGCGTCCTCCTCGCCCATGACGAGCAGGGCCGTGGCGAGCGCGTCGCCGAGGGCGCCTGCTCCGCTGCCCGATGTAACGACCGCGACGCTCCGCAGTCCCGAGTCGGAAGGATATCCCGTGCCCGGATCGAGCACGTGATGGTATTTTTCGTCGTTTATTTCGTAATATCTCTCGTAGTCTCCAGAAACGGATACGTATCCTTCGGCGAGAGAAATCCTTCCGACGACGCCCGACGGATCGTCGGGATCTCGTACGGCGATGGTGAAATCTCCGCCTCCCGGGCGGTCTCCGAACACCGCCACGTTGCCGCCGAAGGATACGATTCCGTATTCGACTCCGCTCTCTTTGAGATAATCGACGACAAGCTCCTCGGCGTACCCTTTTGCGACGCCTCCGAGATCGATATCCCGCCCGGTTCCGTCGTTTGCGAACGTCGGCCTGTCTTGCTGCCGCCTTTCCGGAAGAATCCCGCTCTTTTCGGCTTCTCTCCAGGCGAGTATCAGATCTCTGACCGAAGGATTGAACGCGCCGCCCGTCGCCTCGGATACTTCGCGGCAGATATCGAGTATCTCGTCAAGCTCGTCGTTTGCGACAGTCTCTCCCGCGTTTCGGAGGGAGAGGACGCTTTTCTCGTCGTCGGCGTCACAAATCGATCTTACCCGTTCGGTAATCTCTCGGCATTTTTTGAATATCTCGTCGGCTCCCTGCGTATCTGCGGCGATTTTCACCGAAATAATCGTGTCCATCGAGACAAAGGTATTCTCTTTGTATGCCGGCGTCCTGCCGCATGACGAAAAGCACAGGGCGAATATGACAAAAAGCGCAATAATAATTCGCTTTTTCATTCCGGTTCACCTCCGCGCGAAACTCTGCGGCGAACGAAGTTCAGCAGAAGCCCCGTCAGTATTCCGGCGCCGGTCGAAAGCAGCATAAGCGGCGGAAGCCAGGTAAAAACCGCGCCGCTCGACGTGAGTATTGCCGCGGCGATGATCTGCCCCACGGCGTGCGACGCGGCAGACGCGGCTCCTACTCCGGCGCAGCTGAAGGTACCCTTCGGAAAGCGGGACAGAATGAAAATCGCAATATAGGAAAGCAGCGTTCCCGAAAGCGAGAGCGCAAAGGCAATCCAGTTTCCGGAAAGCAAAAAAGATATCAGAATCTTGATAAGCGCCACCGCGGCTCCTCCGAGAGGCCCCGCTACCTCGAAGGCAACTATGACCGCCATGTTGGACAACCCGAGCTTGAACCCCGGAACCGGCAGAGGCAGGGGAGCAAGGCGCTCGACAAGGGAGAGCGCCGCCGCCGCGCCGCCGAGCATGCCGACAAGGGCGACGCGCCGCGTACGTGAATCAGCCCGCCAGCGCATCGTAATCCCCTCCGCCGCCGACGGTAATTACAATCCCCGCCGGAATGCATACGATAGACGAGCCCGCCTTGCGCACAGCGCCGGTTCTGACGCAGTCGCACCCGGGGCAGTCTGACGAAACGACCGCAACCGTCCCGTCCTTTACTTCAATTTCAAGCGTATATCCGTTTCCGGTCAGAGTCAGGCGCCTGTCCTCTCCGAGAGAATACGTTTCGTCCGGCCTGTCCTGCCCGGCGTAGCTTATCGTGAAATATTCCGCGTCCGCGCTTTGAGACAGCGCAAGAATCAAAAAAAGAACAAACTGGAGGACGACGGCGAGCGCTATCGGGGCAATATCCGCACGCTTGAATCTTAATGCGAACATGGCTCTTCCTCCCATTTGATTTATTTAATTAATTATATCATATAACAAAGCAAAAATCAATAAAAGAAACGCGTCCCGGAATCCGGGACGCGTCCACGATTTAATGAAATGAACCCGTTCATTGAAAACCGAATAAAGTGTGAAGTACAGAGAAACTCAACAATCGTGTTATGAGAGAACTGCAAAGCAGTTCAAGCCCTCGGTCTATTAGTATCGGTCAGCTGAACGCATTACTGCGCTTACACCTCCGACCTATCAAACTTGTAGTCTGCAAGTGACCTTACTCAATTAAATTGATGGGATATCTTATCTTGAAGCATGTTTCACGCTTAGATGCCTTCAGCGTTTATCACAACCGCACTCGGCTACCCAGCTATGCCCTTGGCAGAACAACTGGTGCACCGGAGGTGCGTCCGACCCGGTCCTCTCGTACTAAGGTCAGCCCCTCTCAAATATCCAACGCCCACGACAGATAGGGACCGAACTGTCTCACGACGTTCTGAACCCAGCTCGCGTACCACTTTAATCGGCGGACAGCCGAACCCTTGGGACNNTTGGGGGAGATCAGCCTGTTATCCCCAGGGTAGCTTTTATCCGTTAAGCGATGGCATTTCCATTCACTACCACCTGATCACTAACACCAACTTTCGTTACTGCTCGACTTGTGGGTCTCGCAGTTAGGCAGGCTTATACGTTTATACTCATTGCGCGATTTCCGTCCGCGCTGAGCCCACCTTTGTACGCCTCCGTTACTCTTTTGGAGGCGACCGCCCCAGTCAAACTGCCCATCTGACATTGTCCCCCTCCCCGATTCAGGGGAGCAGGTTAGAAACCCGATTCATCAAGAGTGGTATCCCAACGTTGACTCCGCAGCACCTGACGACGCTGTTTCTCAGTCTCCCACCTATCCTGTACATAATGAATCGAATTTCAGTATCAAACTACAGTCAAGCTCCATGGGGTCTTTCCGTCTAGTCGCGGGTAACCGGCATCTTCACCGGTACTACAATT
>LXOW01168099.1_pt1 | contig 17210 bp, 17 predicted proteins | sample 1368591 | NCBI WGS metagenome assembly LXOW01 (sample SAMN04884650, study PRJNA319009) | bovine gut metagenome | isolation source: Cow rumen | host: Bos taurus | place: Italy: Legnaro (PD) | collected 2014-07-09 | reverse complement strand
AGATGTGTATAAGAGACAGTGGTTATACTGGTAAGTCTGACACAGAGAATGCTCAGTATCGTTATGATGAGGGACGTGATAATAGTTGGACTGAACCTGCATATATTCAGATTGGTGAGGATATCGAGATTGACTTTACTGTAGATCCCGCTTCTAAGCCTGGCTTCAATTGGGCTCTTGCACCCAACGAGCGTATTAAGGGCTTCTATGTAGCTCTTGATAAGCCATTCGCTCTTGAGTCTCAGGCTACTGAGCTTCAGGCTTGGGGTACATACGAATACGCTGATGTTAACGATCAGAATTCAGTTGCAACCTTCAATGTCGATGGATCAATCAATCAAGTTGCTAAGTACTTCGATGGTCCTAAGGGTATCATTCGCTTGAGCCACTCTAACGATAAGGTGATGGCAGGTGAGTATATCGGTTTCCGTGTATTTGCTGTGAACTTCGATGGTACATTGGTTGACCCGGATGGCCGTGCATTCTATGTACGTGTTGGTGATCCTAAGGAGAACCAGACTGGTCACGATGCAGCTCCTGGTACATCAAATAAGGATAAGAAGTATGTTGGTGTTAACGTAACTGCTACTTCTGGTACTGGTACGACATGGTCAGATCCTATTGCTATCCCAGCTGGTTTCTTCAAGTCTACAATTGCAAGTAGCGGTTATGACTGGACGTGGCTGACTTATGACTATAATGGCAATCCAAAGGCTTGGAGTGGAACATCTACTTCTCGTATTTACAACAGACCATTTGCGATTACCTTCTATAGTGATGATAAGGGTACTGTTACAACTTCTCAGCTTAATAAGGCAAAGTCTTATCGTATTTCTTATCGAGCTTCTGAGCTGATTGATAATGAGACCTATCATGCAAGTCTCGCTACATTCTATACAAAGAATGATAACTACAATACTCGCGATACGCTCCAGATCATTGACTTCGCAGTTAAGAAGGTGCTTCCTACAGGTCTTCCTGAACAGGCTAAACTCGTTCTTCAGAATGGTGTTGATCCTGACAATGATAAGGTTGTTACCCAGTACATTGCTCAGCACAATGTAGGTGTTGCTCATAGTGCAAACCTTCCTGCAGGTTATGCATTCTATGCTGGTTATCCTGCTACTGTTGAGACCGCTACATTCGACTTCACTAAGGTGTTCAAGCAGAACGATCCGATTGAGGATGCAAAGTTGACCCTCTACATTGAGAAGACTGATAGCTCATACACTGCTGATAAGGACAATACGAAGATCACTGACGGATTCTCTACGAAGGAGTTAAAGGCTGGTACATATGCTGCTCTGTTGGCTGCTGGTACTTATCCTATCAATACCACTGCTGCTATTGACGGTACGACTAAGCATGCTGTTAAGGCTACCTATGCTGACTACGCAAATATGAAGCGTGCTTCCAACGGTAAGGTCTCTGATATGGACAAGATTGATACTGGTTACAAGCTGATCTATGCTGACTGGTCAGATGCATTCGATTTTGCAAATACTTGGTATACTAATTATGTGGTACAGCCTGCTTATACTGGACCTTCTATCACGAAGCCTGCTAAAGCCTCTTATGATGTTATTGGTGCACACCTTGCTCCTACTGTTACTTTTGCACAAAGTGCATGGAATCCTTATCCTCAATTTGATGCGAATGGTGTAGAAACAGCACCTTACGTTCATGATGTTCAGTGGTCAGAAGTATTTGTCTCTAATGTCGCTAATTATGCTGATGGTACAACATTTAATAAACCATATGTTGCATTTAATCAGTTCTTCAAGACCAAGGAGCTTTCTACCACTACAACATCTGCTGATGTGGAGGCTGCTGAAGAGTTGACGCTTTATGAGGTTGGTGTATATGCTGATGCAGCTGGTACCGAGAAGAGTGAGTTGTATGATTTGGCTGCTCCTGTTGCTGTAGCTGACATTGCAGCTGGTAATGCCATTACGCTGAAGTTCATTGGTAACCCATCTCTGAAGTTCGAGAAAGCTCAGACCCAGTATATCATCGTGAAGGCTCTCACACGTTACAGTCTTGATGCTGCTTGGAAGACTTGGGATATTAAGGGTAAGAATGATACACCGGCATTCACTTATTTCTGGAAGGCTAATGATCCTACTCTGAATCCTGCAACTACCGGTACAACGGCTGATATCTGGAACTACACTGGCCGTCACGTTACAGTGGCTCTGCCATTCACCATCAAGCCAGTGGAGTAATAGTCGCAATGTCTTAACGACATAGATATTACAACAACGGGGGGACGCTCAGCTCGAACGTCCCCCTTTTTCTCAGAAATAATTCATTTGTTAAGGATTTGACAATAATGAAAAAGTTATTCTTGTTATGCTTCTCTGCCTGTATGATGCTGTTTGTTTTCAGTNNGGTGAAGAAGATCTGCGTCTCGAAATGTCGCCTGATGTCAGGTTTTCGAATGGTGCAGTCATGGCAAATGACTCGGTCGTTGTCACTTATGTTTCATCTTATAAAGAGAACCAGGCTGCCGTCATTATGCTGATACCTCGAATTGGTGATGAGGTTGTAGTTGGTCATGATGAAAGCAAGCCATTGGAAACTGCTGAACCACAGGAACGAGCCGACTCCATTCAATAATGTTAATATTAAAAGTGGATGATTATGAAATCAATGAAGACTTTATTGGCAGCTGTGCTGATGATGTTCAGTGCTTCTGCGATGGCCCAGGCTACCTNNGGCTACCTACGAGGCTGCTGATGGCACAAAGTATGAGTTTAAGAAGCATGCCTTCCTGAATATCGAGGGTGGTGTTCAGTACACGCTCGGTGAGGCAAAATTCGATAAACTGCTCTCCCCGAACATCCAACTTGGTCTTGGCTATCAGTTCAACCCCATTTTCGGTGCCCGTATCCAGGCCAATGCTTGGCAGTCAAAGGGTGGTTGGAACGGTTTCCGCACGCAGGTCGGTCTCACACCTTATACCAACGACTATTCTTATAAGTATGTTGCACCTGGATTAGACCTGATGTTTAATCTTTCAAACCTCGTTTGTGGCTGGAACCCCAACCGTGTGTTTAACCTGACAGCTTTTTTGGGTGGTGGTGCTAACATTGCTTGGGATAATGGCGAGGCTAACAACATTGCCGCCAATCTGAAGGATCTGAACGCTTACAATCTCCGTTATGTATGGGATGGCTCTAAGGTTCGTGCATTTGGTCGTGGCGGTCTCGAGGCTGCCATCCGTCTGAGCGACGCTGTGGCGCTGACCGTCGAGGGTAATGCCAACATCCTTTCAGACCGTTACAACTCTAAGAATCACAGCGGCGGTAACATGAAGGCCGACTGGTACTTCAACGCCCTCCTCGGTCTGAAAGTGAACCTGGGCAAGACCTACAATAAGATTCTACCGCCGCCTCCTGCACCGGAGCCTGAGCCAGAGCCTGTTGTAGTACCCGAGCCAGCACCTGCGCCTGCACCTGCACCCGTGGTTGAGAAGATTGAGCCGATTCGTCGTGACATCTTCTTCCTCATCAACAAGACGGTCATCCGTGATACCGAGGCCCAGAAGGTGAAGGATATTGCTGACTACATGAAAAAGTATCCTAACTCAAAGGTGGTTGTCACTGGTTATGCTGATGCAGGTACTGGTAATGATAAGATCAACGATCGCCTGGCTGCTGGCCGTGCCGATGCCGTTGTGAAGTCACTGATCAATGACTATGGTATTACAGAGAGCCGTATTTCTTATGACAGCAAGGGTTCACGCGTACAGCCATTCGCTGAGAATGATCTCAACCGTGTAACAATCTGTATCGCTGAGTGATTACAGAATGCTAAATAGTTTTAAATCCTCTGGCTATTGGATATCAATGGCCAGTGGATTTATCTTTTTTTTAATGCCAACCTTATCCATCCTGTCACTGACGGGATGTCCCCGTTTTATATAATAAGGTATCAATCTTATTCATAACACTATGAAAATCACAGTTATTACAGTTTGCTTTAATGCGGCAGCAACAATTGAGCAGACCATCCTATCTGTGATTCATCAGACCTATCCACATATAGAATATATTATTGTGGATGGGGCCAGCACGGATGGAACGCTAGAGATTGTAAAAAAGTACCAGAAACAGATTGCTTGTTTAATCTCTGAACCTGATTTGGGTATCTATGATGCCATGAATAAGGGTGTCATGTTGGCGACAGGTGACTGGATTAACTTTATGAATGCTGGTGATCGCTTCCATGACTGCGATGTCTGTCAATCTGTGATGGCTAAATTGGAGGAGCAACCAACGATTGTATATGGCAATACGTTCATGAGATATTTTTTTGGTGAACTGATAAAGAAGCCTTTCCCGATCCAAGAATTGACCTGGCATATGGTTTTCATTCATCAATCCTGTTTTATTCAGGCAACTTACCAAAAAACGCATTTATATCGTTTGGCATACAAGATTACAAGCGATTATGATCTTTTTCATCGCGCTTATATCGATGGGACTTCCTTTTGTTATCTGGATATGACTATTTCAGATTATGAAGCTTCGCATGGATTCTCATCTTCCAATTTCTTATTATTTGAAAAGGAAATGGCTGATATCAATGGCATTCACAGGAATCTGGCATGGGGTGTCTTCCTGTACATACGCTATTTCTGGTATTGTATGAAGCAGCGTGTGAAAAGAATGTTGCCATCGGCGATTGTCCTCAACATAAAATTGTGGAAGAACAGTAGAAATATCGCATAACATGAAGGTATTAGTTGATGGTAGGGCATTCGTAAAGACCAGTGCTGGCATATCCACATTCTTGCAGGGGAGTCTCAGCGCTTGGGCAGTACAGTGTCCCCAAGATACCTTTTACCTGGCTTTACCCCAAGCGCCTGATAAAACGCTCGATGGACTACGCTTCCCGCCTAACGTGCAATGGGTCGTGTCTGACAGCTTGTTTTTTAAGAAATTGCCGAATCTGGTCTGGCTGTTGATCATGATGCCGGTTTTGGGCATCAGATATCGTGCTGATATCTATTTTTCCCCGCTGCCTTGTATCCCCTTTTGCCTAAAAAAGCGCGTCAAAAAAGTCATTGTGGTTCATGATGTGGTCAATATTGAATTCAAAGATACGATGGCGTGGGAGAATAAATTGGCTTCCTGGCTGTTATTTAACCGTTCGATACGAAAAGCGGATATCATCTGGACCAATTCGAATTATACCAAAGTATGCGTAGAAAAGTATTTCCCTATCAGGAAAAGTAACGAGATATTTGTGGGTTGTTCCGTGAACCGGACTCTTTATCATCAGTTTGATGTCACTGATGACATGAAGGAAACGATATCGAATAGATATGGGATATCGGGTCGGTTTCTATTGTTTGTCGGCTCTTTGGAACCGAGAAAGAACCTGAGTTTCCTGGTTTCTTTGATGCCGAGGTTATGGGAGAAAACACAGATCCCGCTTGTCGTCGTGGGCGCGAAAGGATGGAAAGAAACCGGTATCAGCCAAATCATCAACGATCCGCTTTTCCCGAATGAGTCGATTGTCTTTTGTGGCTATGTCTCGAATCAGGATTTGGCAGTGTTATATAATATGGCTACTTGTTTTGTTTCCGCTTCACTGAATGAAGGATTCGGTATGCCGCAGTTGGAGGCTTTTTTGTGCGGATGTCCAGTTGTCACTGCCGATAATTCCGCGATGCGCGAAGTTGCAAAGGGTAAGTCTGGCAGTTTGCTGATTGCTGGCTATGACGACCAGGAATGGGTAGATCAGATTATACGTTTTGTCGATAACCCTCCTCAAGTCAGGACTTGTGAATTTGATCATTATGACTGGAATAAGTTAGTGTCTGTTTTTTTAAGAACCATGATTGGTCGCTAATACGATGACGATAAACAAACTTGACATTGTGGGCCTTTTGATGGCGTTATTGATTGTGTTTTGTATGCACAGCAATGATGTAAAGGTCTCTATTTTCAAGGTCTCTGAGATTTTACTCCTGATATATGGAATTGTAAACTTTAATCGGTTCCATAAAGTAACGAGACAGTTCTTGTGGGTGTTTGTTATATTCTTGCTTATCTCTTTTGTCCATAATCCCTTTATGGAATTTGATACAAAAGTGGCAAGGAACTTTCTGCAGATGCCCTATTGGTGTTCTGTCGGACGTTTTGCGGAATTATTCTGCGGTCTTTCATTCATGGAATTAGTCATGGCTTTCTTCAGAAGAAACAGTTTCCCACATTCGATTAATACCATTTTTCGGATGAATTTCTATTTTTGCATCGTGATTTTGGGTATCTATTTGCTGGGGCTGTTACATATTGTGGAGGATGTGAATGTTCACGGTCAATTGGGACGAATAACAGGTTTATTCAATGAAGGTGGCCCCTTCGGTCTTCTTATTGCATTGATTATTGTGCTGTCCTTTCTGTTTCGGCGTCCACGCTTGGAAATTGCTTTGTTGTTCGTGTGCCTTTTATTATCCGTTTCTAAAGCCGGTGCGATGTTGTTGCTCTTTTTTGGTATGTATAAGTTCGTGACTTTGGTTAGGAGAACTAGGAAATATAAAATGATAGCAGTCGTTGCGTTTATCCCAATGGTTACTCTTGTCTTATGGCTTGGTTCGTTGTTGGTTAAACAATATAGCGCTTCTTGGTCGGACCAACATGCTGCATACAAGTATGCCAAGAATAATAAACAGGATTTCAGTTTTAATGCAGGGCGTATTTCAGGCTTTTATATTGGTACTGAGATGTTTAAAAAGAATCCGGTTCAGGGCATAGGNNTTGGTGGTTTGGCTGATATTCTGGTCCAGCAAGGGATTATTGGCCTCATTTTATTCCTTTATATGATAAGGAAATGCTATCAAAGAAGTCGGGAATCGATCTATCTTTTTCTTTTTCTGGCTGTTTTTATGTGTGGCGTACAGCTCACTTTTGTTTATCCATGGTTATTGATTGCACTCAACGAGATTGATTGGATTGAAAAAATGAGGGCTAAGTTGTTATTCGTATGAGGATCGCTATAGATTGTCGTTTCTGGGGAAAAAGTGGTATCGGTACGTTCATTGAGAATATTGTCCATGAATTGCTGGAGAATCACGCCGAGCATACCTATCTGATCATCAAGGCACCAAAAACAAAGATCAACTGGCAAAGCGGCAATGTGGAAATCCTAAATACAGGGATCAGCCCTTTTTCTATCAGGGAGATAGTGAATTTCCCGGTAAAGAAGATAAATGCCTGTGATGTGTTTCTGTCGCCATACATCAATATCCCGGGAGGAATAAGCGTGCCTGTTGTCTCAACCATCCATGATATGCTGTTTTTTGATAAACCAGAACTGTTCCCGTGGAAACAAAGATATCTGAGGAAATTGTATATAAAGCATACGTACCATCAGTCGCAGGCTATCTTGACCGTCTCTCATTTTTCCAAAGACAGGATTGCCTCTCATCTCGGCAGCACAAAACCGGTTTATGTGATCGGCAACAGTCTTTCTTATCCGATAAGACACTATCAGTTGAAAGCAGACCATAAAGAGGATGTGATGGTCTTTGTGGGGAACTTAAAGGCGCATAAGGGTTTGGAAACGCTCTTGCAGGCGTATCGCGAGGCGAAAAAAGAGGGCTGTTCTGCGTCACTCAGGATTGTCGGTGAAAGCGAACACTTCCGGACTAAAGATCATGCCTTGTCCACGTTGCTGAGGGGAACAGAAGGTGTCACATTTACGGGCTATTTGACCAACGAAGCACTGTATGAATTGGTGGCTAAGGCCCGTCTGTTAGTGCTACCCTCGTTCTATGAAGGTTTCGGCATTCCTCCCATGGAGGCGCTTTACTTAGGGACAAATGTTTTGGTGTCTGATATCCCGGCACTCAGGGAAGTCTATCAGGACCTGCCTGTGACTTTCTTTAAGGTGGGGGATGTTTCTGATCTGAAAAATAAATTGATGGCAGACTATCCTGCTTTGGATATAGCGCGCGTCCGAACTGACATCAATCGACAATATTCTATGCAAGGACAGGTTCTTCTGCTCTTGGAAGATTTAATGAAGGTTGTAGCAAGATGAGAGTCGCTATTATTCATGAGTGGTTGGTAACGGTGGGCGGTGCCGACAAAGTAACCAAAGCCATCTTAGACCTCTACCCGGAAGCCGATGTGTTTACATTGGTAGCAAAAAAGGCTATTTGCGACGAATTGGCAATACCTTGGGAGAAGGTGCATACCTCTTTTATACAAAGACTGCCGTTTGCAACTAAAAAACATCGTATGTATCTGCCGCTCTATCCGTTTGCCATCGAGCAATTTGACTTGCGGGGCTATGATCTGATTATCTCTTCGTCTCATTGTGTGGCTAAAGGGGTGTTGACAAAAGAGGATCAGTTGCATATCTGTTATTGCCACTCGCCCATCCGTTATGTCTGGGATATGTATCATGAGTATCTGGAAGAGTCAGGCTTGACAAAGGGCATAAAGAGCTGGTTAGCAAGATACCTGTTGCACCGTATACGTAAATGGGATATGCTGAGCAGTTATCGGGTGGACTATTTTGTTAGTAACTCAGACTATGTCGGAAGAAGAATCAAAAAGACCTATCGGCGGGAGAGCACGACCATCCATCCCAATATAGATATTTCAAGTTTCAGTTTCTGTGAAAACAAACAGACCTACTATCTGACCAGTAGCCGTCTTGTGGCTTATAAGAAAATCGATCTCATTATCAAGGCCTTTAACCAGATGCCTGACAGAGAACTCCTGGTCATTGGCGATGGTCCCAACCTGGCGGCTTACAGGAAAATGGCAGGTCCGAATGTCAACGTCATGGGCTATCAGCCATTTGATGTGCTTGTAGAAAAGATGCAGCATGCTAAAGCCTTTATTTTTGCGGCAGATGAGGATTTCGGTATGATACCCATTGAAGCTCAGTCTTGTGGCACGCCCGTGATTGCCTATGGGCATGGAGGCTCCTTGGAAACCGTACAAGAAGGTAAGACCGGCTTGTTCTTCTATGAGCAGACAGCGGATGCCATTATAGCGGCCGTGAATAAATTTGAGTCGATGGGCGATAAACCATTCGATTACCTTGATTGTAGAGCGTGGGCAGAAGGGTTCTCAGAAAAGAATTTCAAGCGCGCCTTCAAACAATTTGTAGAAGAAAAATGTCATGTATAAGAAAACAGTAAAGCGATTCCTTGATATCATATTTGGTGTAGTAGGCATCTGCATATTGATTCCAATATTTATCATTGTAAAATTGTTCTATCTTTGTTCTGGTGATAAGGGAAATATTATCTATATGCAAAGTCGAGTCGGTCAGGATGGCAGACCGTTCAATCTCTATAAGTTCCGTTCAATGGTCTTGAATGCAGACGAACTGCTGGAACACTTGTTGAAGGATGAACAATACCGTTTGGAGTGGGAACGTAACCAGAAAATTCAGGATGATCCCCGAGTGACAAGGATAGGCAAGTTTTTGCGGGAGTCATCATTGGATGAACTGCCACAGATGATCAATGTGCTAAAAGGCGACATGTCAATTGTCGGTCCTAGACCTTTGGTTGAGGGGGAACTGGAATCGCATGGCGGGAATGCGCTATATTGGCAGGCAAAACCTGGTATTACGGGTTGGTGGGCTTGTCACGGCCGATCAAACGTCGATTACCATGAAAGGCTTGAGATGGAGTACTACTATGTGCGTCACCTCTCATGGTGGCTTGATCTGGTTTGCGTTTGTAAAACCATCGTTGCTGTGCTATGGCAAAAAGGTGCTAAATGATTGACAGTATATGAAAAGAATCTTTGTATTATTGCAATTTGTGCTCGTATGCTTCATGGTAGAAGCACAGGAGACAGTGTCTAAGTATTGGTTCGTCTCAGCAGATTTGGCAGGGAGTGCCTTTTATGGCAATGAGGAGATAGGCCATGATTTTGCAGATAGTCCGTTTAAGGGATTCCGCAACAATCTGGGCGTGTCTTTGGCGGTAGGCCGTTGGTTCTCCCCCGAGATTGCGTTACGCACGAAGGTCAATGGCTTCAGTGGACGGTATGTGGTTTCCGAGGATGCAGAGACCAATGCCATCAAATGTATGGTTCTGAGCGAGCAGGTACTACTTGATGTGACGAACATCTTTGGAGGCTATAACCCGGACAGGCGATACCATCTGATACCTTTCTTCGGCGCAGGTTTTGGCCGGAATATGACCTTTAATCGTTGGGCCACTAATCTAAGTGTCGGTATTTTGAACCAATATCGGCTGACCGACCATCTGTTGCTGAATGCTGAGGTTGGACTAACGCTTCATACGCGTGAATTCACGGGTCCGGATGAACGAAAGTATGACTATCACAGTCTTAAAAATGAGGACAGACAATTTATGTTTGAAGTAGGCNNAGTAGTTCAAATATGGATGATAAGAAAATTTTGCTCGAAGAGTTGGAGAGCATTATTGAGAAAGATACGTCTGGGAGTTCGATAGACTTCCGTAAGTATTTCTCTATACTGGTGCTTAATTGGCACTGGTTTATCCTTTCACTGTTGCTATGCATCGGTGGTGGCGTGGCCTATCTGATTTTGGCGGAACCAACCTACCGGGTGTCAGCGCGTATGCTCATCAAAGGTGAGGATAAGAACAGTAACAACAGTCAGATGCTCTCCAAAATGGAAGATTTTGGTTTCTTGACCAACTCAAACGGTATCGAAAACGAGGTGGAGATCCTGAAGTCGCGTATTTTGTTACGCGATGTCGTGAAAGATCTGAAACTCTATACAGAATACCGGCGGGTGGAGCAGATTCTGAAGCCGATCGTTTATGGTAAACAGCCTTTAAATGTGGATCTTGATCCCGCCCATCTGGATTCCATCGACCGTGAGTTACTCAGTGGCGTGAATAGCATAGAGATGACTTTGAGTCGGGATGGTCAGTATTATGTGGTGCAGGGAGAGGTGCTGTTGGACGACGAGGTCACAGAAACCTTTGCCCGTAAATTTAAAACCTTACCAGCCTCATTCCGTTGCTCCCTTGGCAGTCTGACTTTCACTGAAAATACAGGCCCTCGTCTAGATACGGCAAGCGTCTTTGCCATAACTGTTCTGCCCCCGATGCAGGTGGCTACGAAATATCTGAAGGCCCTGACCATAGCACCGATTTCAGAAGAGACCTCCATCGCGCTGTTGACGCTGAAGGACAAGCATAAAAAGCGTGGTATGGACTTCCTCCGCCACCTGACAGTCTGTTATAACCGTCAGGCCAATGCCGACAAGAATGAGATAGCGCTCAAAACCGAGGAGTTCATCAATGCCCGTATCAACATAATAAACTCGGAATTAGGCACCACCGAAGGCGCCATCGAGGCGTTCAAGCGGCAGAACGCCGTGACTGATGTCGGCATCGATGCCACTTCCTCCGTGCAGATGTCGAGCCAGTTCTCGGCACAGCTCTCCGAGGCCAATGCGCAGGTACAGATTCTCGATAATCTCCGGCAGTATGTCAATAATCCCTTGAATCGCTATCAGGTTATTCCTACGAACATAGGTATCACGGATGCTACCTCGACGCAGCTCATCAATAGTTACAACAAGGCGGTACAGGACCGTAGCCGTTTGTTGAAGGCTGCCAGTGAGAAAGCGCCTCAGGTACAAACCTTGACTGCGACCATCGACGAATTGCAGGCATCCATCCAGAATTCTCTGTTGCAGGCCCGTCGTTCGGCTGATATCAACCGCCAGGGCATCCAGTCGCAGTATAACAAGTTTCAGGGTAAGGTGTCTGCAGCGCCTGTCGCTGAGCGTGTGTTGAATCAGATTGGCCGTCAGCAGGATGTAAAGTCTGACCTGTACCTGATGTTGTTGCAGAAGCGTGAGGAAAACACGATCTCCTTGGCTGCTACAGCTGATAAGGGCAAACTAATCGACGAACCGTTGTTGGAAGGCAAGGTGAGCCCGAAAAAACTCATGATTCTTTTAGCTGCATTAGTATTGGGCCTTTTAATACCTGCCTTCATTATCTGGTTGCGCTCATTGTTCCGTTATAAGGTAGAAGGCCATGACGATGTGGTCGCGCTCACGACATTGCCTATCGTTGCTGATGTCGCAGTGGCAAGCGATCAGGCGAAAGGGGAGGCTGGTATTGCCGTACAGGCTGACAGCAATACACAGATAGACGAGATCTTCCGCTCCTTGCGCACGAACATCCAGTTCATGCTGAAAGGCGGTGAAAAAGTCATTCTCTTCACGTCTGCCAGTTCTGGCGAGGGTAAGACCTTCAATGCCGCCAACTTAGCCATGTCTTTTGCTCTGTTAGGCAAAAAGGTTATCCTCTGTGGTCTGGACATTCGTAAGCCTGCCTTAGGACGCCTGTTCAATGTGTCTGAGCGTGCGAATGGTGGTATGACCTCGCTCCTGACCATGGAGAAAGTAAGTGAGGCTGATCTCAAGACGCAGATCCTGTCATCAGGACTCAATCCCAAACTCGACCTGCTTTTGGCAGGTCCAATCCCCCCCAATCCCACGGAGCTTCTGGCGCGTGACAGTTTCGGTGAAGTGGTGGCCATCCTCCGTCAGCTCTATGATTATGTCATCTTTGATACCGCGCCAGTGGGTCTTGTGTCCGACACGCTCCAAATTGGCAAACAGGCCGATGTCACCGTCTTTGTTTGCCGTGCCGATTATACCCCGAAGTCTGCGCTGAACATCCTCAACGATTTGTCTTCTGAGGGTAAATTGCCGAACCCCTGTGTCATCCTCAATGGTATCGACATGTCGAAGCGTAAGTACGGCTACTATTACGGCTATGGCCGTTATGGTCACCTCGGTCGCTATGGTTATGGCCAGTACGGCAAACTCGGTCATTATGGCACCTACGGTCAATACGCCGCCTCCCACTACGGCTCCAAAGACGATAACAGTATTAAGAAATAAATCTGTGAGATCTGAGAGATCTGTGTGACTTTAAAAATATTTATCATATGAGAAATTTTAATATTCTATCTGTGTGCCTTTCTGTGGGACTCCTGTGCTCCTGTGGCAGCACCAAGAACATCCCCTATTTCAAGAACATCGACCAAGTCGACCCCTCTAAGTCCGAGTTTCTCTACGATGCCCGCATTATGCCCAAGGACATCCTGACCATCACGGTCAACACGAGCAACCCCGAGGCTGCGGCTCCCTTCAACCTGACGATTCCTTCGGCCTATAATCCACAGGGCTCAGTCAACTGGACCTCGCAGACCCTCCAGACCTATCTTGTTGATAACCAGGGCTTCATCGATTATCCCGTGCTGGGCCGCATCGATGTGGGTGGTCTCACGAAATCCGCTTGCGAGAAAATGATCCGTGATAAGATCATGCCTTATCTGAATGAAAACGAGAACCCGGTGGTGACTGTACGCATGTCGAACTACAAGATTTCCGTTCTTGGCGAGGTTGCCCGTCCCGGCATGTTCATCGTCGGTAATGAGAAAATTAATATTCTCGAGGCTCTGGCCCAAGCTGGTGACCTAACCATCTATGGCGTTCGTGACCGAATTAGGCTCATCCGTGAAAATGAAAAAGGCCGCAAGGAAATCCATACCATCAATCTCAATGATGCGAATATCATCAGTTCTCCTTATTACTATCTCCAGCAGAACGATATCGTCTATGTGGAGCCCAATAAGGTAAAGGCCCAAAACTCTAGTGTTGGCTCTGTCACGAACCTGTGGCTCTCCGGCACAAGCATCCTTGTTTCTCTGGCTTCGCTGATGTACACCATCTTGAAATGATCTTTTCCAAGGCTTCCGGGAGGACAAAGACGGCTGTTGACAATATTGCGCTCTCCTTGATTGCCAAGGGGGTGTCGGTTGTTTCAACATTATTGATTGTACCCCTGACGATTGATTATGTCAATACGACGGCGTATGGCATCTGGCTTACACTGACATCAATCGTCAGCTGGACCACGTTCTTTGATTTAGGCTTGGGAAATGGATTAAGGAACAAGTGTGCAGAAGCCATGGCGGCCGGTGATCGTGACCTGGCAAGACAATATGTCAGTACCACCTATTTTACATTGATTGGTATTGTGGTTATTCTGTTTGGAACGATCTCTGTTATCAACGCTCATATGGAATGGGCTACAGTCCTGAAGGTGGATGCATCTTTCAACGAGGAATTAGGAATTGTCTTTCTCATTCTGTTTTTTTTCTTCTGTATGAACATGGTGGCTAATCTCGTCTGTACGCTGTTGACTGCTGACCAGAAAGTGGGCTTGGCATCCATGATCCAAGGTGGCGGACAGTTTTTTTCCTTAGTAGCCATCTATATACTGACGAAGGTGAGTCGTGGCAGTCTTACCAACCTGGCACTCTATTTTGCTGGAGTACCCTGTCTGCTGACAACCTTGATGTCATTGGTTGTCTATACCACCAAGAGGTATCGTTTTTTTACGCCCCATATTCGCCATGTCAAAATCTCGTTGTTGAAAGGTATCCTGGGATTGGGGCTGAACTTCTTCCTGATTACCTTGAGCATGATTTTTGTTTTTCAGATTCTGAACATCGTGATTGTGAGGGAGATTGGTGCGGAGGCCGTGACAGAATTCAATATTGCATATAAGTATTTTTTTGTTATCAATATGTTAATATCCATTATTATGAATCCCTTTTGGTCGGCATTTACCGATGCTTACCAGAAAAAAGACTTTATCTGGATGGGACAAGTGACCAGACAATTGGAAAAACTGTGGCTGGTCTCATCAGTCGTCTTGGTGTTGATGTATGCCGTGTCCGGCTACGTCTATTCCATCTGGATTGGCGATAAAGTTGAGATTGCCACGCGTTTATCCATGATGGTGGCCTTATACATGATGCTCAACAATCTGGCGAGTGTCTATCTTTTCCTCATTAATGGTATTGGCAAGATAAGGTTACAGGCTATTATCTACATTGCTTTTGCGATTGTCTCTTATCCTTGTATGGTGATGTTCGGGCGGCTGTATGGCCTGGTTGGTATCCTGATTGTGCCGATGGCAACAGTTACAATGCAGGCTGTATTTGCAAAAGTCCAATTGCGTAAAATCCTCAGTAAATCAGCATCGGGTATATGGTTCAAGTAAGTCGGAAATGTGAGTCTGTGCTGGTGTTGACCGCTTGTGTCGACCCGCAGGGCATGTCATATATGGCCCTGCGAGATAAGGAAACTAGGTTCAGCCAGTATAAAGTGGCCTTGGAATGGTATCTGAGTAATACACAACTCCGGATTGTCTTTGGCGAGAATTCGGGATTTGATATAACCCCTTATTTCGAATCGTACATCCGAGAGGGTCGGTTGGAGGTCCTTACTTTCAGGGGCAATGACTATAACCGGAATTTTGGCAAAGGTTATGGGGAAGCTGCCACTTTGGACTATATCCTTAAGCATTCAGCTTTTATCAAAGAAGATACGATTGTCATAAAGGTTACTGGGCGGGTTATCTGTAAGAATGTGAACACCCTAGTATGGAGCTACCGGGCTAAGGATACCGTTTATACTTTCCATTTTAAGGATCAGAAGGGGCGGATGGAAAGCAACAGTCAGGTTGTAATCTGTCCAGAACTATTCTACGAGAAGTACTTCCTACCCAGGAGAGAAGACCTGGACGATAGTCGTGAATATTGGTATGAGCATTTGTTGTATGATGTCATTCAGGCGTGGTCTTCAGATGGTCATCATTACAAGGAGATGTGGATTCCTCCTATTGTGGAAGGTACAAGTGGCACTACCGGTGATGCGCTGAAGAGTTATGGCTTCAAATACATAGTGGCATATTATATAAAGTATCTCCTTCATCGATTCCATTATTATGGGTCAATTAATATTTTTAAAAATCTCAAAGGTCAATGATACCCAAAATTATACATTACACCTGGTTTAGTGGAGAGGAGATGCCCCCGATCCTGAAGGATTGCATGGCATCGTGGAAGCAGTATCTGCCGGATTATGAATTCCGGCTGTGGGATATGAATGCCATCAAAGACATTGATTCTGTCTTTCTGAGAGAAGCGTTGTCGGTCAAGAAATGGGCCTATGCGGCAGATTATGTCAGGCTCTATGTCTTGTATCGTGAGGGGGGCATTTATTTGGACACGGATGTATTGGTCTTTAAGTCATTTGATGATTTGTTGGATAATAAAGTATTCATAGGTAAGGAAGATGCCTTGAATATTCTACCGATGGAATACAAATGGGCCAATTATCTGACTTCCCATTGTATGGGAGCGGAACCGCAATCCGGTTTTATCAGGGATTGCTTACGCTATTTTGAGAATCGGCATTTTATCTTGTCGGAAGACGAGCAATTGCCTCAGCGGTTAAGATACAATTATGTGTTGTTGCCATATATCCAGGCAGCCATCGCCAAGGAATATGGTTATAACTGGAGTTTGAAAGTTAAAACGGTTCAACATTGTAAAGACGGCTTGGTTGTTTATCCGCCGGATTTCTTTTGTGGCTTTGGATTCCTGCCCGGTTCTTATTGTCAGCACTTGGGGCAAGGGAGTTGGAGAGAAGGCTATACCCCTGAAGTATCCTATCATCTTTCTTTCGCGAAAAGAATCAAGCGAGCTATCAAGAATTTCCTGTTAGACCATTCCTATGCCATTCAGCGCGTAGAGTAGTATTTATGATGCATTTCCCCCTTTAATATGGATACATCAAAAATCGAGATTGTAGCTTCTACAGATAAGTGGTGCGTGATGCCCCTTGGCGTGATGATTACGTCGGTGTGTGTTAATAATCCCAATGTGGCCATTACGTTCCATATCCTCCACGATGACAGTGTGTCGGAAAAAGATAGAAGCGATTTGGAAGATACCGTAGCTGGTTTTAAAGGAAAGACAATCGCGTTTTATGCTGTCGACATAACAAGATTCCCATGCTTACAAAGTGTTCCATTAGAACTAGGTTATCCACAGTCTGCTTATTATCGGTTGGTTTTGACTGAGTTGCTTCCGCCAATCCCAAAAGTGTTGTATTTGGATGCAGACATTATTGTCCGCCATTCTTTGATGGCGCTTTGGAATACTGATATAGAGGATTTTGCTGTCGGTGTTGTGCCAGATGGGTTGGAAGGAACGAAGGAATTCTATGATCGTTTGGATTATCCCTCTCGATTGGGCTATTTCAACTCAGGGGTAATGCTTATAAATCTGAATTACTGGCGGCGTCATAATCTTGTGACTGTTTTTATGGATTATCTACAGGAAAATACA
>LXOW01306261.1_pt1 | contig 17213 bp, 13 predicted proteins | sample 1368591 | NCBI WGS metagenome assembly LXOW01 (sample SAMN04884650, study PRJNA319009) | bovine gut metagenome | isolation source: Cow rumen | host: Bos taurus | place: Italy: Legnaro (PD) | collected 2014-07-09 | reverse complement strand
GCTACGATGATGAGGGCCAACAGCGCCCAGAACCACCACTCGATGCGCTGCCAGGCCTCAGCCGGACGCAGGGTAATCTGTCGGGTGTGGATGTAGTTGATGTCGTGGTTCAGTCGGTCGATGCCCCGTTTGCTGCTCACCTGCTGCGAGGTACGTGCGTCGGCGGCACCCACCTTCAGCTTCACCGCCTCCAGCTGCTGGCTCACATATTGGCCGCTCTTGGGGTCGAAATAGCTGAGGGTGGTGGCGGGAATCTCGTATTCGCCTTCGCTGCGGGGTATCAGCACCCACTCGAAAGTGCGGCTGCCGCTCACACCGTCGTTGCTGCGGTTCAGTTGGTCGTTGATGACGGGGTCGTAGACCTCAAACGATGCGGGGAAGTTGATGTCGGGGGCGTTGATCAGCATCAGGTTGCCTTTTCCCTTGATGGTGATGCGGTAGGTGATGGCTTCGTTGGCTCGAAGCTCCGTGTTGTCGGTGCTGGAGGTGATGTTGAACTGTCCCACCGCGCCGCAGTAGCTGTCGGGTGCGGTAGGCAGGGGTTTCACGTTGATGTCGATGGGGCTGGTGCGCAGATGGCGTTCCACCGCTTGTCCCATGTTGAAGAAGGGGTCGTCGAAGAGGTCGAAGATGGAGCCTGTGCGCTGTCGCGGCACCATGGCCAGCACATCCATGTCGAGGGGTTCGATGCGCAGCTTGCCATTCTGTTGGGCGTAGAGGGCGCCACGGCGTATCTCGGCCACCATGTAACGTTTGCCGTTAACCTCTTCTTCCCATTGTTTCACCTGTCTCTGGTCGCCGGTGAGGTCTTCGGCCCAGAAACCTTTGTTGCCGGGCAGCTTGTCAATCAGGAACTGACGCAGCGACACCTGGGTGTAGACGCGGTAGGTGACGATGATCTGTTCGCCGGCGTAGGGCTGACGGTTGCTGACGGCCGCCTGGGCAAAGAGGGTGGTGCCGTCGATGGTCACGGGCTTCTGCTGCTGACGGCTCTGCCCGCCGCCTCCGGTCATACGCTGTTGCATCTGCCGCATCTGCGCAAAGGGGTCGGCCCAGTCGTCCCACGGGTCCTGTTGTTGCTGTTGACGGGGTGAGCTTTTCTGAACCTGTATGGTGGCGCTGCGGCTCGTCAGCCGTTTGCCGTCGACCACGCAGCTGGCTTCGCCCAGCGTGGCGGTGCCTTCAGCGTCGGCACGGTAATAAAAGGTATAGGTGTAGGTACTGCTACTTTCGCGGTGTCCGTTGACGAAGGTGACGGAGTGGCTGGTCGAGGTGCTGGGACCGCCGATGCGTGTCAGGTTGGTGGCCTTCGGCGGCTCGATGCGCTCGGCACGTCCGCTGACGGTATAGCTGACGCCGAACTGATCGCCCACGCCCACGGCGCTGGGCGCCTGCATGCGCATCTCCTGGGCATGCAGCGTGGCGACACTCAGAAAAAATGCCCAAATAGTGATGATGATTCGTTTATTTTTCATTTCAGCTTTCATTTGTTTAGGGCGTACACGGGAGTACGCCCCTACGCATTTTTCAAAATTACCAATCCTTGTCAGTCCGTTTGACGCGACCCACTTCGACACCGTTGCGGTGCTCCTTCAGGCTCTGCTTCTCGTTCTGCTCCACAGCGCGCAGCAGTCGTTCGGCATCCTGCTTCTTTTGGCGTGTCTCGGGCGACTCGCCTTGCTGGTTGCGTTGCTGGTTCTGCTTCTGTTGACCCTGCTGTTTCTTCTGCTCTCCTTGCTGATCTTTTTTGTCCTGACCCTGCTGCTGTTGGTTTTGGCCTTGTTGTTGCTGGTCCTGTTTGTTTTGTTGGTTCTGCTGGTTTTGTTGGTTCTGTTGATTCTGCTGCTGGTTCTTGTCCTGTCCCTGTTGGTTCTGGTTCTGTTGGTTCTGTTGGTTCTGGTCTTGGTTGTTTTGCTGGTTCTGCTGGTTCTGTTGGCTCTGCTGCAGCAGTCGTTGTGCATACGACAGGTTATAGCGGGTGTCGTTGTTCTTGGGGTCCAGTTTCAGCGCCTCGCGGTAGTCGTTGACGGCCTGCTGGAAGTATTGTCCGCCGTTTTCACGGTCGGCGAGACCCGCCTTGAGGTAGCTGTTGCCACGGTTGTGGAGTATGCGCTGCCGCTGTGCGGTGTCGAGGTCTTTGCGTTGCAGCGCCTGTCCGTAGTGCTCGGCGGCCTGTGTGTAGTGCTTCTGGCGGTAGAGGGCGTTGCCCAGGTTGTAGTGACCGGTCCAGTAGGTGCTGTCTCGATCCAACGCTTTGCGGTAGTTCAGTTCCGCTTTGTCGTGCTGCTCTTTTTTGTACTGTCGGTTACCCTGACGCATGGCTTTGCGCGTGGGACTGTCCTGTGCCTGTCCGGTCATGGGCAGCAGCATCAGTAGCACGACGAAGCTGATGCGCCAGCGACGGTTGCGCCGCTCGAACAGCAGCAGGTCGGCCAGCAGGCACAACAGTGCCAGTGCGACGGGGTACTGGTACTGGCTCTCGTATTGTTCGAATTGTGCCTCGTCGTAGTGTTCCTTCTCCAGATCGTCCAGCGCCTCATAGAGGTCGTCCATGTTGGCGTTGATGTTTCCGCCGCGCAGGTAGATACCCTTTCCGGCGTGTGCGATATCTTGTAACATCTGTTCGTTGAGGTAGGTGAGTACGGTGTTACCGTCGGCGTCCTGCTTGAGGCCGGTACGCTGTCCATGACGGTTATATTGTGGGATGGGGGCTCCGTCGGGCAGGCCCATGCCGATGGCGCAAATCACCACGCCCTCTTTGGCGGCTTCGCGGGCGGCCTCTTCGGCGTCGTCCTCGTGGTTTTCGCCGTCGGAGATGATGACGATGGCGCGACCCTTGTTGCTCTGCCAGGTCTCTTCTCCGTAGCCCAGCGACTGCATGGCTTTCTCGATGGCGTCGCCGATGGCGGTGCCCTGTGCGCTGATCATGCTGCAGTCTATCTGTTCCAGAAAGAGACGTGTGGCACTATAGTCGTTGGTGAGTGGCATCTGGATATAGCTGCTGCCGGCAAAGACGATCAGCGACACGCGGTCGCCGGCCATGTGCTCGAGCAGACGGCTCACCATACGTTTGGCACGCTCCAGTCGGTTGGGCTGGATGTCCTCAGCCATCATGCTGTTGGAGATGTCCAGACAGATGGCCACATCGCTGCCGATGCGTTCCCCTTTGACGCGCTTGCTGCCCATCTGCGGATTGGCGGCAGCCACGATAAGCAGTGCCAGCGCCAGCATCAGCAGGCCGTATTTGACGGCGCCGCGCCAGCGCGAGACGTCGGGCATCAGGCGACTGAACATGGCACGGTCGGCAAAGCGGTCCAGTCGACGCTGTTTGGCCAGCCGCATCACGATGCGGAGCGCGATGAGCAGCACTACGATAATCAGTAGATATAATAGTTTGGGATGTTGAAAATGGATCATCTTTATTGGGTGAGGATTGGGAGAATTTTGGTCTAATAGGTCTAATTAGACTAATCGGTCTTATTTAATTCTTAAAATATAGCAGTCCTAACAGCAATTCCAACAGCAGGGCGCCCAGCGCCAGCCACACGAAGCGTCCCTGCTCATCTTTGGTCTGGGCGAACTGGGTGACGTCGATTTTGCTCTTCTCCAGCTGGTCGATCTGATGGAAGATTTCCTGCAGCGTTTTCTTGTTGGTGGCACGGTAGTAGGCGCCGCCGTCGGTGTTGGCGGCCATCTGTCGGAGCAGTTGCTCGTCGATTTCCACATCCACGTTCTGGTAGTGTATGCGGCCGAACTGGTCCTGGAAGGGGTAGGGGGCTGTGCCCCGTGTGCCGATGCCGATGGTGTAGAGTCGGATGCCGTAGAGTGCGGCAATCTCGGCGGCATTGGAGGGGTCCACCGACCCCATGTTGTTCACGCCGTCGGTGAGCAGGATGATGACCTTGCTCTTGGCTTCGCTGTTTTTGACACGGTTGACGGCGGTGGCCAATCCGTCGCCGATGGCGGTACCGTCCTGTATCAGACCGCTTTTCAGCGCCGCCAGCTGTCGCTGCAGTACAGCGTGGTCGATGGTTAGCGGCACCTGCGTGAAGGCTTCGCCGGCGAAGATGACGAGTCCGATGCGGTCGTTCTGTCGACCGTTGATGAACTCTTTGGCCACGGCCTTGGCCGCTTCAAGTCGGTCGGGCTTGAAGTCGAGGGCTTTCATGCTGCCGCTCACATCCATGGCCAGCACGATGTCGATGCCTTCCACCTTCATCTCTTGGCGGCTGAGCTGGCTCTGCGGGTGCGCCAGCGCCACCACGATGCTGGCCACTGCCACGCAACGCAGCACGAAAAGCAGCGGGTAGAGCCGCTGGCGCAGCGACGGCTTGTCGTCGGCCAGGAGGGAGAGTGTGGAGTATTGCAAAGCCGGCTTCTGTCGGCGGTAGCGCAGCACATACCAGACTACCATCAAGGGCACCAATAGCAGTAGCCACAGTAGGGCGGGATGTGCAAAGGTGATGTTATTCATGTGTCTCTGGTTTTGGGGTGAGTGTTTGGACGAGGGTGACAGCCTGCGTCAACGAACGGTCGTGCTCGTAGGGCAGCGGTTCCGATTTGGCGAACTTCACCATGTCGGCGGTACGCAGTATCTGGTCCAGCAGTTGCTCGGGCTGACTGTCGTCGAGCTCGTGGTGACTGTTCCGCCATGCGGCAAAGGCTTCGAGGGTCTGGTCGCTGGTCATCTCGGTCGAGGTGATGCCGCAACGCGCTTCCAGATACTGGCGCACGATGTCGGTGAGCTCGGTGTGGTAGTCTTTGATGGCTCCCTGCTGCCACAGCTGTTTGCGACGCAGCGCCTCCAATGCGTTGAGCGCTATCTCGTGGGCGGGCAGCGGCGGTGCTTTGGGCAGCTGGATGATGGGCTTGCGCTGGCGGATGCGGTGTATCACATACCAGACGGCGGCCGCCACCAGCAGGATGACCAGCGCCAGCACAATCCATTTGGCCACGTCCCAGAATTTGAGCGGTACCTGCTCGATGTCGGCAATGTCACGTATCTCCTCACTGGTGGTGTCGACGTTGTCAACGTCGCGCACGGTGAGCAGGATGGAGTCGTCGCCGATATGCAGCCAGTGCTCGCCAGGTTCGAAGCTGGTGAGGAGGCTGTGCTGTGTGGCGTTGGCGGTGTCGTACCATTGCCGCACGGCGACGATGCCGTTCTGTGACAATTCATCGAGGGTGGGGTAGTGGTCGGCGCGGGCGATGGTGAGGTCGGTCTGGTTGCCGATGACGATGCTGGTGCTGTCCAGCGAAATCTGGCACGATGCCGATAGGGTTCTGGAAACCAGCAGCAACGCTATCAAAAATAATCGTCTCATTGATTGAATCATTGTTTTATCGTGTACGTCGTGCACGGAAGAGTCGCATGAGTGGTTTGACGAAGTCGTCGCCCGTGTAGAGGTCTGCACAGTCGATGTTGTGACGGCGCAACAGCTCGTCGGTCTGTTTGCGCTGTGCGGCATAGTGCTCGGCATAGCGAGCCTGTGTCTTGTCCGACGAGGTGTCGACCCACTGCGTGGCGCCGCTCTCGGGGTCGTAGAGTGGCATCAGTCCGATGTCGGGCAGCTGCTGCTCGTGAATATCGTTGATGCGCAGCACCGCCAAATCGTGTTTGCGGGCGGCAATCTTCAGCGGCTCCTCGTAGGCGCTGTCCATGCAGTCGCTGAGCAGGAAGGCGGTGCAGCGTTTCTTCACCACGTTGGTGAAGTAGCGCAGCGCGTTGCCGATGTCAGTACCGTGACTTTGTGCCTCGTAGCCGATCAGCTCGCGGATGATGCGCAGGATGTGCTGGGTGCCTTTCTTGGGCGGGATGAATTTCTCGATGCGGTCGCTGAACAGGATGACGCCCACCTTGTCGTTGCCCTCGATGGCGCTGAACGCCAGTGTGGCGGCTACCTCGGCCACCAGCTCCTCTTTGAACTGGTGATGGGTGCCAAAACGGTTGCTGCCGCTCACATCGACCAGCAGCATGACGGTCAGCTCGCGCTCCTCTTCATATATTTTAATGTAGGGGTGGTGCAGTCGGGCGGTGACGTTCCAGTCAATGTCGCGAACGTCGTCGCCGTACTGGTACTCGCGCACCTCGCTGAACGCCATGCCGTGACCCTTGAACACACTCTGATATTCGCCGCCGAACATCTGGTGCGACAAGCCACGCGCCTTGATTTCGATTCGCCGTACCTTTTTTAGAATGTCGTTGTCCATGTTTTTGTGAGGAAACTAATTGGACTAATCTTATTTTCTCAATTTCCTAAATTAGGGCACATCCACGCGGTTGAGGATTTCGTTGACAATCTCCTCGCTGGTGATGTTGTCGGCTTCGGCCTCATAGGTGAGACCCACACGGTGACGCAACACGTCCATGGCCATGGCGCGGACATCCTCGGGGATGACGTAGCCGCGACGTTTGATGAAGGCGTAGGACTTGGCGGCCAATGCCAGGTTGATGCTGCCACGCGGCGAGGCCCCGTAGGAGATGAGACCTTTCAGTTTGTCCAGACCCAGCTGGTCCGGGTAGCGGGTGGCGAAGATGATGTCGGTGATGTAGTTCTCAATCTTTTCGTCCATGTACACGTCGCGCACCACCTTGCGGGCCTTGAGGATGTCGGCGGGCGTGAGGATGGGGTTCACCGTGGCCTTTTCCGTCGTGTCGCCCTGCACCTGCTGATGCAGAATCTGACGTTCCTCCTCTTTCTTCGGGTAGCTGATAACGGTCTTCAGCATGAAGCGGTCTACCTGGGCTTCGGGTAGGGGATAGGTGCCTTCCTGCTCGATGGGGTTCTGGGTGGCCATGACCAAGAAGGGCTCTTCCAGTGCATAGCTGGTTTCGCCGATGGTCACCTGGCACTCCTGCATGGCTTCCAGCAGTGCACTCTGCACTTTGGCCGGGGCACGGTTGATTTCGTCGGCCAGGATGAAGTTGGAGAAGATGGGGCCTTTCTTGACCACGAAGTTCTCGTTCTTCTGACTGTAAATCATCGTACCGACCAGGTCGGCGGGCAGCAGGTCGGGCGTGAACTGGATGCGGCTGAATTTGGCGTCGATGGCATGTGCCAGTGTGGTGATGGTGAGGGTTTTGGCCAAGCCGGGGACACCTTCCAGCAGGATGTGTCCGTTGCTGAGCAGGCCAATAAGCAGACTGTCAATCATCTGCTTTTGTCCGACGATGGTCTTGCGCAACTCGTACTGCAGGGCGTCGACAAAGGCGCTCTCGCGTTGGATGCGCTCGTTAAGTTCTTGAATGTTGACTGATTGCTCCATGATATTGAAATTGAATTTGTGTCTGGATTTGTGTTTCTACAGTTGTTGAAACAGCGATATAATTAACGCCCCCACGCAATTCTTTATTGCTATCTGTTATTATTTTTTTTTTGTAGTGCGGACATATCCATTATTTTTCGTAACTTTGCAGTTATCTATAGTGTTTTTATATTTGGTACGAATAATTGTATTTTCTTGATAATAAATCAATTTTCAATAGTTTTATGAAAGGAAACAAAGTACTTTTCGGTATTTTCGCCAGTCTGGCACTGCTGTTTGCCGCCCCTACGTATGCGCAGGTGAACACTGGCAGCAACCTGGTTGAAATCGGTCCCGACAACATCGCTGGTCGTGTTACCTCTGTTGTGGTGGACGTGAGCGATCCCACGCATCAAACCGTCTACGCCGGTGCCGCCACCGGTGGTCTCTTCGTGCGTTCTAACAACACGGAGCGTGCCGCTTACGGCAATATGTGGAATCGTGTTCCTTGTGTGATTGACGGTGAGGAGACTACGCTCCCCATCAGTTGCATGATCCAAGGTCCTGACAACACTATTTACATCGGTACGGGTGAAAGTGCTTTCAACCATGCCGATAAGTTCAGCGAGATGTCTGTGCGCGGTCGCGGTATCTTCCGCTTCAACCCCGCCACCGGCGAGTTCACGCGCATCGCCAACACTGAGCCGGAGGACGGCAACAGCTCGTTCACCGCTGTCAACAAGCTGGCTTATCTGTATCAGAACAACACGCTCTATTTCTTCGCCGCCACCAACCGCGGTCTCTACCGTTGGGAGATTAGCAGCGAGGCCGACTGGGCTACTGCCGAGCCTATCTGCTATGAGCCCACCAGTGTTGTCTACGATGTGGTGACGCTGGACGGCTACAATATGGCTTACTTCTCGACATTCGGTGGCTTCTTCCGTATCTCCAATGTTTCGGCGGCCTCCATGCCTGTCGATGTGACCGGCAGCCTTCCCGAGGTTTCCTATCCCTGCCTCGTCCGTCTCGGTGTTTCGCCGACCAACCCCAACTACGTCTACGCTATGCGTATTCGTAACAATGGTATGATGGAGGGCATGTACCTGACCAAGAACCAGAGCTCCTGGTCGCTGATCACCCCCACGTCGGTGTCTCCGTTCAATGTCACCAGCGGTTTCCAGAGCGGTGCTATCTGTGTCGACCCCATCAACCCGAACCGCGTCTACATCGCTGGCTCGTCCATCTACTCGGGTGAGGGCTTTGCCGAGGGTGCTCTCTATACTTGGATTAAGAATTCATATAATGAGAGAGAGATGGGTTCCGCCAACTACATGGCCGACATCTTCTCGAGCGCTGTGTTTGTCCATTCCGGCATCAACCAGATTGTCTCTACCTGGCAGGAAGGTTCCGATATTCCCGTCTACTACATTGCCACCAACGGCGGTGTGTTTGTTTCGAACAACGAGTTGCGCAGCTATGGCAACATCAACAAGGGTCTCAACAATCTTGAGGTGAACGGTCTGGCTGTGGCTACCGACGGTTCTCTGCTGATGGGTGCCAATAACAACGCCAACGTTTTCGTCGAGTCGCGTATGGCTCACAACGGTGGCTATGGCACACCCTCGTGGTACGATGCCCACCCTGAGTGCAACACCAACCACCACGGCAACGTGATTTGGGATGGCAACGGCGGTCAGGTGGCTGTCTCGCGCTTCCAGCAGTATGCGCCTATTGTGCGTCGCAACATCTTCACTTCTTCCAATTCGATGGCTTACGGCCGCGCTTCCAGCGACTATGCCGACTATACGAATACGCAGACCTGGACCACTGGTACCAGCTTCCTCTCCGCTACGGTGGCTTCGCCGTATGAGGTGCCCCAGATGGTTCTTTGGGAGGGTGAGAATGTGGCCTCTTCGTCCGACACGATTGTCACCGAAATCGATACCTTGGGCTATGCACTGCGTCACACCGCAACGGGCGACACGCTGATCCGCATGGCTCCCGGCACGGAGATCAACGCTGGTGACGAGATCACGGTCTTCTCCCGCAACAACTCCTACTATCCTGTCGTCTATCAGGTCCCGAGTGATTTCACCATCGAGGCCGGTATGTCGCTCCGCGTCAAGAACCCCATCCGCAGCAACTTGTTTACGGTGGGTAAGAAGGTCGGTTCCAACTCCACGATGCTGGAGCTCTACATGACCTGGATGCCCTCCGACTTCCGCAAGGTGTGGTACGAGCACACTTCTTCGCAGCCTGAGACCGAAGAGGAGAAGAACGAGAAGATGCAGTGGGTGCGTTTCTTCGCGCTCAATATCTCCAACACCGACTATTCGGTTGGCGGTATGGCTGTCTCGAACGACGGCGATCATCTCTATGTTGCCATCAACAACCTGTCCGGCAATACCTCTTTCATCTATCGCATTTCGGGCATCCTGACCAATGTCGACTACTCGAGTACCATTACCAATATCCGCAGCAGCCTCACCTATGGTGCTGTCACTTGGGCACTCGACACGGTGCGCATCTCGGGCAACACCATGTTCCCGCGTTGCATCTCCTCGCTCACGATCGACCCGCGCGAGGGTACGGATCACCTCATCGCCACCTTCCAGGGCTACGGCGACGGTCCCAATGTTGTGGACATCAAGAACGCTTCCAGAACAACGCCCATCATCAGCTACAAGACGGTGGCTGGCAACATTCCCGCTTTCTCGGCCATGGTTGAGATGACCAACGGCGAGGTGTATGTGGGTACCTCCGATGGTGTCTGGGTGGCTTCTCCGAGCTCCTACGCCTCCTCTTCCACCACCTGGCAGCGCTACAACAACCTGCTGGCTGGTGTGCCTGTGACGGCGATGGTTCAGCAGACGCACAGCATGCCGATTCTCCATGCCATCAACCATGTGGGTATCAACGAAGACAAATATGTCTTCGCTCGCACCAAATATCCTTATGCCATGTATTTCGGCACCTATGGCCGTGGCGTCTTCATGGATTCCACCTATGTTGAGGATCACACCAACGAGATTGTCGACCCGAGCGACTATCAGGGCATCAGCACTGTCTCTTCGGAGATCGGCAGCATCAAGCTGTTCCCCAACCCCGCTACCGACCGCGTCCAGATCGAACTCAACCTGCGTTCCGCTTCGGCTGTCTCCGTCCGTATCTTTGATGTCAACGGTAAGCAGGTCATGAACGACAACCTGGGCTACTGCGCCGAGGGTACTGTCTCCCGCACGGTGAACTGTGGCGGTCTCTCCCGTGGCATCTATCTGGTCCACGTGACCACCGCTCAGGGCAGCGCCGCATCGAAGCTTGTTATCCGATAACTTTCGGTAACAATATCCATTCAGAGAGTGCCATGCGGTGACCGCCGAACGGCACTCTCTTTTTCAATCCACTCCATAACCTATAACCCCTAACCAATAACCCTTTTCCATCAATGTCTCTTATTTCCGAACTCCAATGGCGTGGCATGATCCACACCGTCATGCCCGGCACCGAGCAACAGCTCGATAATCACATGACCACAGCCTATGTCGGCATCGACCCTACCGCCGACTCGCTACATATCGGCCATCTTGTCTCCATTATGTTGTTGAAACACCTTCAGCTAGCAGGCCACAAGCCGTTGGCTGTCGTGGGTGGTGCAACGGGTATGATTGGCGACCCGTCGTTCAAGGCGGCGGAACGCAAGCTGCTCACCGTCGAAGAGGTGCAGCACAATGTCGACTGCATCAAGAAGCAGCTGATGAAATTCCTCGATTTTGACAACCCCACCAATGGTGCTGAGATTCTCAACAACTACGACTGGATGAAGGATTACCTCTTCCTCGATTTCATCCGTGATGTGGGCAAGCATATCACCGTGAACTATATGATGGCCAAGGACTCAGTGCAGAAACGTATGGAGACCGGTATCTCCTTCACCGAGTTCAGCTACCAGTTGCTGCAGGGCTATGACTTCCTCACCCTCTATCGTACCAAGAACTGCCGTCTGCAGATGGGTGGCTCCGATCAGTGGGGCAACATCACCACCGGCACCGAGCTTATCCGTCGCATGGAAGGTGGCGAAGCCTTTGCACTGACCTGCCCGCTCATCACCAAGGCCGATGGCACCAAGTTCGGCAAGACGGAGGGCGGCAATGTCTGGCTCGACCCTGCGAAGACTTCGCCGTATAAGTTCTACCAGTTCTGGCTCAACTGCTCCGATGTCGACACGGCGCGCTACATTCGTATCTTCACCCTCCTGTCGAAGGAGGAGATTGCCGACCTCGAGGCGCAGCATCAGGCGGCTCCCGAGCAGCGCATCTTGCAAAAGGCATTGGCCAAGGAGATTACCTGTCGTGTGCACTCCGAGAAGGACTACCAGACCGCTGTCGACGCGTCGCAGCTGCTGTTTGGCAAAGGTACGACGGAACAGCTCAACGCTCTCGACCGCGACACGCTGCTGTCGGTTTTTGAGGGTGTGCCGCAGTTCACCGTCAGCCGCAGCCGTATTGAGCAGGGCGTCTCGCTGATTGACCTCGCCGCCGAGACTGGCATGTTTGCCTCCAAGGGTGAGATTCGTCGCGAGCTGAAGCAGAACAGCATCTCCGTCAATAAGCAGAAGGTTGGCGAAGAGGCCACGCTTTCCGCACAGGATATCCTCTCCTGTGGCAGCATCCTCATCCAGAAGGGCAAGAAGAACTACTACCTCCTCAACATTGAGGGATAACCGCTTGTTCAACCTAAAAAAGAAAAGCGTGACGGCAGATAGCTGTCACGCTTTTCTTTTAGGTTACTTTCTTTTTATCGCACAACGGCGCGGATGTCTTTCTCCGCGGCACCTCTTTCTCGATCCTGGTTGAAGTCGGGGCTGTATTTGCCACGAGGCAGGTCGGAGAAGATGAATTCGTTGCATTTGCGGGCAGCGACAATGTGGTCGGTGACAGCGGTCTCGATGGCCGCAGCGGCCAGATTGATGAGTCCGCTTAACAGTTTGTTGTCTTTGTCGTTTGCGATGTTGCGGGAGAAGTCAAGGAAGAGGTCACACTGGCGCTCAAAGAGCGTCTCGTTGGTGACGGTGGACCTGACAATGTAGCGCAGGTTGGTGTGGATGCCGATACCCTCCTTCTGCCAGGTGTTGATGACTGGGAAGATGACGGCGTCGGCACCAAAGACTTGAGCGAAAACCTGAAGGTCGCGGTCGATAAACAGCTCTGCGTCGTAGGCACTCTCGGCTTTGAGCATCTCCAGCACCAGATGCGGCGAGACGACATAGTAGCCGGCCTCGATGAGCGGGTAGCTGATGGAGGTATAGAGCAGGTCCTTGGCCTCGACATTGGTGGTGTTGTTGATGGGCGGCATGACGAGGATGGTTGTCGGATGCTCGCTGTACATCTTGGGGTATAACGACTCACGGGTACGTGTGGATGCGCACGAGCTGAGCAACACAACGGCGATGACCCCGAACAGTATCAGATGCTTTCTCATTTTCTACCTCCTTTTATGCGGTTCAACAACGGGGCGATAAACTTTGCCGATTCGGGATAGAGTTCCATCTCCCGGGCCAGCATCTCCTCTCCACGTTTGGAAAACAGGGAGGCGTAGTTGCTCGAATCGAACATTCTACGCTGGCTACGCGTAGCGTATTGAGAGAAGATTTCGGCGGTGTTGGGCTGCAGCAACAGGTAGCCATATTCAGCACAGATGCCGGGCGGCGGGGTCTTGCGGAGACCGCCGGGGTTGGTGACCATGTCTTCGTAGACGCAGATTAAGTCACAGATGGACTCGGGCGTCTGCTGGTCGTAATGACGGTAGGCCAGATCCTCGTAGCGTGTTGTTTCGCTACCGGTAGAGCCCCAGTAGTAGAGGCGTGTGGGACCGCATGCGGCTGTCAGTAGCAGCAGTGCGACGGCGATAAATGCTTTTCTCATAGGTTGACAACTTTGGTCTCTGTCGCCGAGATAAAGAGTTTCTTGGAGTAGACCTCTTGACCGTTGTCAAAGACTTTGACGGTGTGCTGGCCGGGCGTCACGGTGATCATGCCCTTGGCGGTCGACTTGATGTCGCGACGTTTCTGCCAGCTGCGTTTCTGTTTCACGGTTTGGGTCTGATAGGTGGTGCCGTCGATGTCAACGGTGATGGTGTGCTCGTTGGTCGACACAAAACAGACATAGCCCTCGTCTGCGATACCGCTGTTGACGGTGTGACTGCCCACGCTGCAAGCTGTCAAAACCAAAGCCCCCAAAACACAAACAATGGCAAGTATCTTTTTCATATTTTATCTTTTTGAGGTTATAAAATCTATAGAATCTATAGTATCTATCGTATCTATAAAATCTATCAAATCTATTCTTCCGAAATATAGTAATCCATCAGTTTCTCGGTGTCGATGGCGGTGCCATCGTAAGAGCAGAACGAGATTTCCGTTTCCGGTGTGTCGCCGATGCAAGCCGTCACGGTCAGTGTACCCATCTTGGTGCCAGGCAGCTCGATTTTCATGCCGGTCTGCGGGTTGTTCACCATCTTGCCTTTCTTCATCAGCTGGAAGCGTGCGCCTTCGGTGATGCCTTGGGTCTTGCCGCCGGAGATGATGTAGTTGCCGTCTTCCACGGCCAGCACATAGCCGCGCCAGGGTTTGTCCATGCACTTGTTGATGATGTTCTCCACCAGCTGCGACAGTGCCGCCGAGATGGCTTTGTCGCTCAGCGTGGCATCGAATCCGGCGGTGCCGCCGATGCCGAGGGTGGTCTTCGAGGAGGTCTCGGCATAGCCCGACGCCTCGTCGGAGTAGATGATGAGACCCGAGGCCACTTCAACCAGACGGATGCTCACGCCGGCCTCGACAGTCTGTGTCTTGGTCGACGAGAAGACGCGCTGGTCGCCTTCCACCTTGCGGCCGAACTTAGTGATAGAGCCCAGGATGACGTAGTCGGCACCGATTTTCTGCATGTCGGCACCCGCTTCGGCGACAAGCTCTTCCAGTCCGTCGCGTTCCAGCAGGATGAATTTTCCGCTGGATGCCAGCTTGGCCGAGAGGATGTCGAGCGCTTGTTTGCGCATGGGGTCGTTGTCTCGGTCGTAGAAGATGCCTTTGCCGTATTGTGTCTCGTTGGTGAAACGTCCGATGGCAACCTTGCGTTTCAAGGTTTTGTCGTTCTGTCCGATGGAGGAGGCGACAATCAGCAGGGCCGCCACCCATAACATTATTTTCTTCATAATCTTAACGTATGATAAGTGATGATTATTTTGACATTTGCTGTAACCACTCAACAACTGAGCGATGCAGTGTATTGTCTTAACTACTTAACTACTGTCTACTTAACTGCTTTTTTCATCACTCCGCTCTGAAGCTGGCGAGGTCGGCCTCGTTGAAGTGCATCACGTAGTATGCCTTGGCGCAGACGTCCTCCTCGGTCATGCGGACATAGACGTTGGCGCTCTTCTCGAAGAGTTCGGGAGCGCGGTGTGCGTCGTCGATGATGAGCAGCGACATGATGATCTCGCAGGTCATGTCGTAGAGACGGCGAGCCAGGAAGTCGTGCACCTCTTGGTTGTTGGCGTCGTTGACGTACTGCACGGCCTTCTCGTAGAGGTCGATGAGCGGAGCCACACGGTTTTTCAGTTCGCCGTCAGGCGTGGTGGTCATCATGTCACGCATCACGCTGAGGTAGGTGCCGTTAGTCACATAACGGATGGCGGCGACGACCTGCAACTGGGTGGTACCCTCGTAGATGCTGAAAATGCGGGCGTCGCGGTAAAGACGCTGGCTCTTGTATTCCATGATGAAGCCCGATCCGCCGTGGATGCTGATGGCGTCGTAGGCGTTCTGGTTGGCATATTCGCTGTTCATGCCCTTGGCGATGGGGGTGAAGGCGTCGGCCAAGCGGTTGTACTGCTTCATCTCGGCACGCTCTTCGGGGGTCAGCTTGCGGTCGCGCTGGATGTCCTCGAGACATTTGTAGAGGTCCACATAGCGGGCTGTCTGGTAGAGCAGGCTGCGGCCGGCGTCGAGTTTGGCCTTCATACGGCTCAGCATGTCGTAGACGGCGGGGAATTTGATAATCTTCTCGCCGAACTGGGCTCGCTCGCGGGCGTAGGCCAGACCTTCGTTGTAGGCTTCCTGGCTGAGACCCACGCTCTGGGCGGCGATGCCGAGGCGGGCGCCGTTCATCAGGGCCATGACGTATTTGATGAGGCCGAGCTTGCGGTCGCCGCAGAGCTCCGCTTTGGCGTTCTTGTAGGTGAGCTCACAGGTGGGGCTGCCGTGGATGCCCAGCTTGTGCTCGATGTGACGCACGTCGACACCACCGTTGCGCTTGTCGTAGATGAACATCGACAGGCCGCGGCCGTCCTTGGTGCCCTCTTCGCTGCGGGCCAGCACGAGGTGGATGTCCGAGTCGCCGTTGGTGATGAAGCGCTTCACGCCGTTCAGTCGCCAGCAGTTCTCTTTCTCGTCGAAGGTGGCTTTCAGCATCACGCGCTGCAGGTCGCTGCCGGCGTCAGGCTCGGTGAGGTCCATGCTCATGGTTTCGCCGGCGCAGATGCGCGGGATGTATTTCTGGCGCTGTTCCTCGCTGCCGAACTCATAGAGCGTGTCGATACAGCTCTGCAGGCTCCAGATGTTCTGGAAACCGGCGTCGGCGGCGGCGACGAGCTCGCTCATCATTGAGAAGACGACATTGGGCAGGTTCAGTCCACCGTAGCGGCGCGGCATGGAGACACCGTAGAGGCCAGCTTTGCGGGTCTGCTCAAGGTTTTCGACAGTCTTGCTGGCATACACCATGCGGTTGTTCTCCAGATGCGGACCTTCGAGGTCGACGCTCTCGGAGTTGACGGCCAGGGTGTTGGCTGCCACGTCGCCGGTGATGTCAAGGATGCGGCGGTAGTTTTCGATGGCGTCCGCGTAGTCCACGGGGGCGTAGTCGATGCCTTTGGCGGCGTCCTCATAGTTCTTTTCACGCAGTTCCACCAGTCGTTTCATCTGCGGATGTTCCAGGTGGAATGCAATTTCCGGATGGTCGGTATAGTAATTAGCCATAATTCTTGTTAGGGTTTAAGAGTTTTAAGGTTTGAGGGTTTAAAGGTTTGAGGGGTTTAAGGGTTAAACGTTAAACGATTAAACAATTTACTTTTTGCTTTTTTGTTTTCGTTTATTTGATCTTAGTTTTAAACTGCAAAAATAAGATTTTTATCCCAATTCTCAGAAAAAATCCAATAGTGGCTTTTTTGCATTCCCCTGCAGGNNTTTTTGAGCTTTCTCGTTTATGGTAGGCTTTCCAGAGCTTCGTTGATTATTCGTTCCTTTTGTGTAGCCCTCCCAGGCTTTTTCGTATCTTTGCATCCTGTTATGGATGAGTTTCCTGTCAATAAAGAGTTTCCTCCCGATTTCAAAAAATACGGCTCCAGGCACTACGGATACAAAAACGATGTCCAGGAGCAGATTTTCTACGACTTCGCCACCATTGGCTACGACCTGGAAGTGCATTATAATGGAAAGAAGTACTACTTTGCCAATGATTCCAAAGGTGTCTGTCAATGCAAAGAGCCGTTCTCGGGACCTTGCAGCGAGATTTATGCGGATGCCAACGATTTGATAAAGAAATTCCGTTTCGAGGATGGTCAGCTCTTTATCGATGCTATTGACAATATTGAGTATGCGGATCCGTGGTAGCATTGTAGTTGTTTAATATTTCTTTTTGTATTTTCTTAATGATTGAGGTTTGGAATACCCTTTATGTGAAATCTTTTAAAACGATTCATTCTTTGCTGTCTTTTCAACTTCCTCATCTCAGCGCCGAGGCGTAGCCCAGCACCTGCTGTGCGCTCAGCCCCGCCTGGCTGGCCATGCCGCCCAGGCGCGCCAGGAAGTCCACCATGTGTGGCTCCGCTGCCGACGAGGCCGCGCCCAGCGAGTTCACCGCCGAGCCTATGCGCAGCATCTTCTCGCCCAGGTCGTCGCCCGCCTCGCTCAGCTCCTT
>LXOW01148266.1_pt1 | contig 17219 bp, 19 predicted proteins | sample 1368591 | NCBI WGS metagenome assembly LXOW01 (sample SAMN04884650, study PRJNA319009) | bovine gut metagenome | isolation source: Cow rumen | host: Bos taurus | place: Italy: Legnaro (PD) | collected 2014-07-09 | reverse complement strand
GGACGTCGCCGTTCGCCTGCAGGGCCAGCCGGGCAGGAAGGTACATGGATACCACGGCGTCCACGTCCTCCACCACGGCGGGGACGGTGCATACTTCGTCCCCCTTCAGCACGGTTGCGGAGAATCCCACGGGCAGCCCCTCGTCCTTCAGCGTCCGCACGTTCACCAGGGGGAAGAGATAGCTGTATCCATACTCGAAGAGTTCCTTGGCCTCCACGAAGCGATTGGAGATGATCTTGTCGTAGGCCGTGCCCTTGACGCCGGAAGTGGAGACCTTGTCCCCGAGAAGCACGCAGATCAGCGTGACGCCGCTATACCGGGCCATGGCCATGTAGGTGCGCCCGGCGGCGTTGGTGCTGCCGGTCTTGCCGCCGATGCACCAGGAATACAGGGCGGAGATCTTCTCGTAATCGCCGGGCTTCGGCTCGTTCACCAGGCGGTTGATGTTCCGCACGGAGATGGTGCGGCCCTTGGTCCTCTCCGTAATGGAATACTCCTGGGTGGTCAGTATCTCGCACAGGGCCTCGTTCTGGGCCGCCGCCGCGCCCAGGATGGCCAGGTCCCGGGCCGTGGTGTACATGTCGTCGTCGTGGAGGCCGGAGGCGTTGGTGAAGTGGCTGTGGGTCATGCCCAGCTCCCGGGCCTTCTGGTTCATCAGCTCCGCGAACTCTGCCTCCGAGCCGCCCACCTGCTCCGCCACCGCCTTGGCGGCGTCGCAGCCGGATTTGAGCAGCATCCCGTACATAAGATCCCGCAGCGTGTACACCTCGCCTGCCTTGGCGCCGATCTTCTCGTTGGCGCTGGACAGCTTCACGGCGTAGGCGGAGATGGTCACGAGATCGTCCATGTTTCCCTGTTCGAGAGCCACCAGGCCGGTCATGATCTTGGTGATGCTGGCGGGGTAGGCCCGCTGGTCCGCGTTCTTCTCGAGACCGTTCAGACTCACGGTGGGATCGCCCCCGGTGGACAGGATCACGTTTTTTTCGGGGAACGTGGAAAGGTCCGGCTTGTCCGCGGCCTGGCTCATGGGCGCCAAAACAACAAACGCCGTCACCGCGGCCAGCAGGGCCGCGAGACGGCGCAGATCTATTCTCGGAGCGTGCAGCTTCATTTCTGACGATCCAGCTCGGCAGCCCGCTGGCGGGCGATGCGCTCCTGCTGCAGCTTCTTCCTGCGGCGGGCGGCGGCCTTCGCCTTCCGGCGGCGCTCCTGGCGGATGCGCACCACGATGAGAAACACCACAAAGGCGATCAGCACCAGCGCGAAGAGGAAGATCAGTACGATCATGATGATCTTTCGAACGTTGGTCTCCTTCACCGGCTCCCCGGTCAGGGTGGAGGCGGTGCCCATGAGGGGCGCCCCGGCGGAGACCTGAGGCTGCTGGCTGTCGACGGTGGGTTCGCTGCTGAGGATGCCTTCCTTCACGTCCCGATCGGCGTACAGGTTGGAGGAGAAGAGGACGGAATTGCCCACCTTGTACTCCACCGTGCCTACCACGTCCCTGGCGTTAATGGGGGCCACCAGGGTGCCGATCCTGGTCTCGGCCATGGTGGAGATGCTCCCGGTCAGCTGCTCCAGGAAGGGCTTCATGAGCTGCAGCTGCTGGGTCGCGTCCAGCCGGGGGGAGACGGTCAGCAACCCGTTGTCAGGGTCATTCTTGGCGGCGTTCTGGACCTGGACCGAGAAGGACACGGGCATGCCCATGTCGATGAGATCCTGGATGGTGAGGAGCTGGGACATCTGCTTGAAGCCGAAGTCGAACAGCTTGATGGCGTCCTGGAACCGCTGGGCGTTGTAGGGGTCCTTGGTCTTGGCGTTCATGTTTTTGGACCTGGCGAGATAGTCCGCGTCGTCCAGGGTGCCGCCCAGGAGCACGGCGATCAGCGTCAAGCCGCCTCGGGAGGCCGCCGCGATGAAGCACTTGCCCGCCGCGTCGGTATCGCCGGTCTTCACGCCGATGGCGTCGGGATAGAGACAGCTGATGGGGGTGAAGGTATTCGTCTCGTCCACCGCGTCGATCAGGAGCCGGTTGGTGTTCCGCAGGGTGATGGTATGGCTGCCGCTGGTGTCGGTGCAGGTATAGGCGGTGGTGCTGACGATCTGCTGGAAGGTCTTGTTCTGCAATGCCCAGGCCGTGAGGATGGCCATGTCCCGGGCGGTGGAGTAGTGCTCCTTGTTGTCCTTGCCGTGGACGGTGACGAAGTGGGAGTGGGTCATGCCCAGCTCCTGGGCCTTGGCGTTCATCTGCCTGGCGAAGGCGGAGGTGGACCCGGCCAGGGTCTCGGCGATGGCGATGGCGGCGTCGTTGCCGGAGGGCAGCATGAGGCCGTACAGCAGGTCCCGAATGGTCCACTGTTCCCCGGCCTTTAGGCCCATGAGGGAGTTGTACTTGTTGAAGTTCACGGCGGCGTCGGAGATGGTGGCCACTTCGTCCAGCCGGCCCGACTCGATGGCCAGCATGCAGGTCAGGATCTTGATGGTGCTGCCCGTGGCGCACTGCACGTCGGCGTTCTTTTCAATGCCGCAGAGGGCGGTGGTGGGGTCGCTGGCGTCCACCAAAATGACGTATCGCTCGTAGAGAGAGTCCAGGTCGAAGCCGTCCGCCTGGGCAGAGGGGGCGGGCAGCAACAGGAACAGGAAGGCGATGGAAAGCAGGACGCAAACTATATTTTTACGCATATATATATACCTCAACGGGAAAAAGCATGGCATAAGTTTACCCCCTGACACGGCCGCGTGTCAATGGCAGGGATGCCAAACTTTTGCGGGAGAAAATTGAACATTTTATTACCAGCGACTGATAGCGTTGTCTGCGTTGACGAAGCGGACCTGGACGTCCTTCCCGTCCAGCAAGATCAGGGCGCAACTGTCCACGGAACCGCCCCGGGGCCGGGACAGGGAGCCGGGGTTCAGGATGAGCCGGGGGCCGTCGGCGCTGAGATCAGGTACGTGGGTGTGGCCGTAGAGGACCATATCCGCGTGGACCTCCTCGGCTCGATAGAGCATGGCGTCCGCATAGTAATACTGGTGGCCGTGGAGCAGCAAAAACCGCTTCCCGCCCAGGTCCACGATCCGCTCGAGAGGCTGATCCGAACGGTAGTCGCAGTTCCCCCGAACGGCGTAGACGGGGCAGGAGAAGAGCTTAGAAAGCTTCTCCCCGTCGGCGGCGTAGTCCCCCAGGTGGAACAGGCTATCGAGGGGCGCCAGCCTGTCGAAGAACCGTTTGGCGGCGGAGACGTCCCCGTGGCTGTCGGAGAAGACGCCGATCCTCATTGAGCGGCGCTCTCCGCGTCCAGGGCTTTTCGCAGGGCGTCCAGAGCCGCCCGGCGGTGGCTGACGCTGTTCTTCTCTTCGCTGGTCAACTCTGCGAAGGACTTGCCGAAGGGCGGGTAGAAGAAGTAGGGGTCGTAGCCGAAGCCATTGGACCCGGCGGGGGCCCTGAGCAGCGTCCCCTCCACCTTGCCCTCCGCCACCAGCACGGGCCTACCCTTCCGGGCCAGGGCCGCGCAGCAGCTGAACCGGCAGGTCCGCTGGCCGTCGGGCACGTCCTTCATGTGCTCCATGAGCAGGGCGTTGTTGGCGTCCGTATCGTGGCCCTCCCCGGCGTAGCGGGCGGAATAGACCCCGGGCGCTCCGTTCAGAGCGTCCACGCACAGGCCCGAGTCGTCGGCCAGCGCCGCGTCGAAGCCGCTTTGCTCCAATATCTCCGAGGCCTTTTTCACGGCGTTGTCCCGGAAGGTAGCCCCGTCCTCCACCACGTCGATGTCGAGACCCGCTTCCCGCATGGTCACCATCTCGTCGAAATAGCCGGAGAGGATCTTCTCGATCTCCCGGACCTTGTGGGCGTTGTTGGACGCGATCAAAAGCTTCATATTCTTATAACTCCTTAGTCCCTTTTTTCAGGGTCTCGATCAGTTTGGGGTCGGGGGTGATAAGCACCGTCCGCTGGTTGGTGAAGATGACGAAGCCGGGCTTCGATCCCGAGGGCTTCTTCACGTATCGCCGGGCCACGTAGTCCACGGGCACGCTGGCCCCGTTCCTCTGGCTGCTGAAATGGACCGCCAGGGTGGCCGCCTCCAGCAGGGTCTGCTTGTCGGGCATGCCCCTGGCATCCACGATCACGTGGGAGCCGGCAACGTCCTTCACGTGGAGCCACAGGGCGTCGGGCGGGGCGCTGCGGGTGAGACGGTCGTTCTGCTCGTTGTTCTTGCCCACGTAGATGGGCAGGCCAGCGGAGGACAGGAACAGCAGGGGCTGGGACTTGCCGGACCGGGGCTTCGATGCGCCCTTGCCGGGGGCGGGGCGGATGTACCGCTCCCGGATCAGCTCCTGACGTATCTCGGCTACGTCGTCCCCGTTCTCACAGTTCCCAAGAGCCAGCAGCTGGCTCTGCAGATAGAGCTGTTCCTCCTTCAGCTTCCCCATCTCGCCCTCGGCGTAGGCCCGGGCGGCCTTCAGCTTCTGATACCGCTTGAAGTACCGGGCCGCGTTCTCCGGCACGGAGAGGGAGGGGTCCAGCTTCACGGTGACCTTCACGGGCGGGTACTCATAGTAGTTGTCCACGGCCACGGTGTCCGCGCCCTTGGGTCGCTCCCCGTGGAAGCCCAGCAGCAGCTCCCCCCACAGGCGGAGCTTTCCTTCCTCCTCCTCGCTCATGAGGTCGTTGGTGAAGGCGTTGATCTTGTTCTCACACCGCTTCAGCGCGTGTTCCAGGGTGGCCCGGAGGGACCCGGTCTCCCGCAGCATCCGTATGCGCACGTCCCGGGCCCGATACCAGGCGTCGTAACATTCCGACAGGGTGGGAAAGGGCTGGTTGTCGTCCCGTCCCACGGGCAGGAAGGGGGCGGGGCCCACCCCCGGCACCAGGCAGGGGGAGAGCTTTCCCTCTTTCAATGCCTGCAGCGTGTCGTAGAGGTATCGGCTCCGCTGGTCAATGGGCAGGCTGTCCGGCAGCAGCAGCGTGGCGATCTGCCGGGAGATGCCCATGTAGCCGTTCATCAGCGCTCGAGGCGAGTCCACCGCACCGAGCTCCTCCCGGGACGCTGCCAGCGGGTCCCGCTTCTCCTGGGGCGGCAGGGCCTGGTACTTCACGTTGGGCAGGCACACCCGCAGGGCCTCGGCCCCCACGCCGATATGCCGGAGGCAGTCCAGGATGACGTCGTTCTCGTCCAGCAAAAAGGCGTTGCCGTGCTTGCCCATAAGCTCCACCACCAGCGAACAGGTGGTCTCGTCCATGAGCTCGTCCCGACCGGAGAAGGAGAAGCGCACGGTCCTGTCGAGACCGTCCTGCGCCATCCTGGTGATCCGGCTGCCGATGAGCCGCTTCCGCAGGAGCATGCAAAAAGCGGGGGCGGCGGCGGGGTTCTCCGCCGTGTCCCTGGTGAGGGCGATGCGCCCGTTTTCGTTATGGATGTTGACGAGGAGCTTCACCCGTCCGCAGCGGTTGCCGTGGCAGGAGAGGAGCAGCGTATCCTTGTCGGGCTGCTGCACCTTGTCCACCCGGGCCCCCAACAGGCCCCGGGCCTCCCACAGCATGGCGTGGAGGGAAAGACCGTCCATGGCCATAGATCGGTTCCTCCTGTGTCCATAAAAAACGGCCCTCTTTCCGTTTCAAACATGAAGGAAAGGGGCCGAACAGAATCTATACGTTTGGGGTCAATTTGCGGACGCGCGCTTGCCGGCCAGCTGAGCCTTCTTGTGGTTGGCGGCATTCTTATGGATGACGCCCTTGGCAGCTGCCTTATCGACGGTGCTCACGGCTTTGAGATAAGCGGCCTCAGAGGCTTCCTTATCCTCACCCTGGAGAGCTTCGTCAAAGCGACGCAGGGCGGTCTTCAATTCGGACTTGTCCTCGCGGTTGCGAAGATTCTCCTTTTTGTTGGTGCCTGCACGCTTCATAGCAGATTTGATGTTTGCCACAGCATTTACCCCCTATAGATATTGTCCTTTACACGAACCACGTTATTATACTAAATGATCTTCCAAAATGCAAGCCCTATTTTCATGATTTTTTCAGGGATTTTGGCCTTGTGCATGGCCGGGCGGGGGAGTATAGTAGCTATAGAGTATTCACGGAAAGGATGGAGGCAGCATGGTCATTCTGATCACCGGGGCCACCCATACGGGGAAGACGCTGCTGGCCCAGCGGATGCTGGAACGGTATCGATATCCCTATCTGTCCATCGACCATCTGAAGATGGGCCTGATCCGCAGCGGCCATACGGACCTGACGCCGGAGGACGACGACGCTCTGACGGCGTATCTCTGGCCCATCGTCCGGGAGATGATCAAGACCGCCATCGAGAACCGGCAAAACCTCATCGTGGAGGGCTGCTACGTGCCTTTTGGCTGGCGGCGGGACTTTTCAGAGAACTATCTGGCCGCCATCCGCTTCGTCTGCCTCGCCATGTCCGACGGCTATATCGACGCTCACTTTGACCGGATCGTGGCCCACGCCTGCGATATCGAAGCGCGACTGGACGATTCCTGCTGTACAGCCTATCTGCTGAAAGCGGAGAACAGGAAGTACGCCGCCGGATTCCAGTCTGCGGGAGAGCGGATCACCTGGATCGAGGAGGACTGGAAGGACGCTGCGGGGAGCGTTTTTTCTGTTGCAATTTAGGCGGGGGCGTGGTACAATCACAGCGTTGAAAAGGTACCACTTTGCGAGCGAAAATGAACTGCATGAGATAGATCCGGACCATACAAGACCATACGTTCCTGAGCGGCGTATGGTCTTTTGCTGACAGGCACACAAACCAGCGATACGCAGACAAGGAGGGCATAGCCACATGGCAAGGTACATCATGGCGCTGGACTCAGGGACCACCAGCAACCGTTGCATCCTCTTCAACGAGAAGGGGGAGATCTGCAGCGTCTCCCAGCGGGAGTTCACCCAGTACTACCCGAAGCCCGGCTGGGTGGAGCATGACGCCAACGAGATCTGGGAGACCCAGCTCCTGGTCTGCCGCCGGGCCATGGAGAAGATCGGGGCGAAGGCGGAGGACATCGCGGCCCTCGGGATCACCAACCAGCGGGAGACCACCATCGTCTGGGACAAGAATACTGGCGAACCCGTCTGCAACGCCATCGTCTGGCAGTGCCGCCGCACCTCAGAGTACTGTGACAGCCTGAAATCCAAGGGCCTGGTGGACGCCTTCCGCAAGAAGACCGGCCTGGTCATCGACGCCTACTTTTCCGGCACCAAGGTCCGCTGGATCTTGGAGAACGTGCCCGGGGTCCGGGAGCGGGCGGAGAAGGGAGAGGTCCTCTTCGGCAACGTGGACTGCTGGCTCATGTGGAAGCTGTCCCGAGGCAAGGTCCACAAGACCGACTATTCCAATGCCTCCCGCACCCTCATGTTCAACATCCGGACCCTGAAGTGGGACGACGAGATATTGAAGGAGCTGAACGTGCCGAAGTGCATCCTGCCCGAGGTGTGCCCCTCCTCCGGCCTGTTCGGCTATACGGACCCGGAGTGGTTCGGCGGGCCCATCCCCATGGCGGGGGCGGCGGGGGACCAGCAGGCGGCCCTCTTCGGCCAGGCCTGCTTCCATCCCGGCGAAGCGAAGAATACCTACGGCACCGGCTGCTTCACCCTCATGAACATCGGCACCGACATCAAGTATTCGAAGAACGGCCTGGTCACCACCATCGCCTGGGGTCTCGACGGGAAGGTGGAATACGCCCTGGAGGGCTCCGTCTTCGTGGCGGGGGCCTCCATCCAGTGGCTCCGGGACGAGATGGGCCTGGTGGAGAACGCGCCGGCTTCGGAGAAGTACGCCTCCCTGGTGCCCGACACCAACGGCTGCTACGTGGTGCCCGCCTTCACGGGCCTGGGCGCGCCCTACTGGGACCAGTACGCCCGGGGCTGCATCGTGGGCCTGACCCGGGGCGTGAACCGGAACCACGTGATCCGGGCCACCCTGGAGTCCCTGGCCTACCAGTCCGCGGACCTGCTATTCGCCATGGAGAAGGATTCCGGCATCCAGCTGGAAGCGTTGAAGGTGGACGGCGGCGCCTCCGCCAACAACTTCATCATGCAGTTCCAGTCCGACATCATCGGCACCCCGGTGCTCCGGCCCAAATGCGTGGAGACCACGGCCATGGGCGCGGCGTACCTGGCCGGTCTCGCCGTGGGGTACTGGAAGAGCAAGGAGGACGTGGTGAAGAACTGGGCCATCGACCGCACCTTCACCCCCGAGATGGGGGACATCGAGCGGGATCAGAAGCTGAACGGCTGGCACCGGGCGGTGAAATGCGCCTTCGGCTGGGCCAGAGAGGAACTGTAAAGGAGAGAGAACGTGAAAGATCTGTATGATGTGATCGTCATCGGCGGCGGCGTGGTGGGCTGCGGCACGGCCCGGGAGCTCATGCGCCGGAAGGCGAAGGTGCTGCTGCTCGAAAAGACCAACGATATCTGCAACGGACAGAGCAAGGCCAACACCGCCATCATCCACGGCGGCTACGACGCCAAGCCTGGCACCCTGAAGGCGAAGTTCAACGTCCTGGGCAACGCCATGTTCGACCAGCTCCATGAGGAGCTGGACGTGCCCGTAGAGTGGAACACCTCCCTGGTGGTGTCCTTCAGCCCGGAGGACCACCCGGCCCTCGAAAAGCTCCTCGAGCAGGGCAGAAAGAACGGCGTCCGGGGGGAGCTCAGGATCATCGACGAAGGGGAGCTCCGCCGCCGGGAGCCCAACGTGGGGAGCGAAGCGAAGGAAGCTTTGCTTGTAGGCGCGGGCGGCATCGTCTGCCCCTACGAGCTCACCGTGGCCTACGCCGAGAACGCGGCGAGGAACGGAGCGGAGTTCCTGCGCAACGCCGAGGTCACCGAGGTGAAGAAGCTGCCCAACGGCCACTGGCAGGTAACGTCCGCCGCGGGGACCTTCGAGACTCGGGCGGTGGTCAACGCCGCGGGCACCTACGCCGACGTGTTCAACAACATGGTTTCCGCCCGCAAGGTCCACATCCATCCCCGCCGGGGCGAATATTACATCCTGGACAAGAAGTATAAGAACGCTTTCCACGCCGTCATGTTCCAGCTGCCCACCAGAATGGGCAAGGGCACGCTGATCGCCCCCACCGTGGACGGCACCGTGCTGGTGGGTCCCACGGCGGAGGACATCGACGACAAGGAGGACAAGCGGACCACGGCGGAAGGCCTCGAAAAGGCTCTGCGTCAGGCCAGCCGCACCTGGGAGCACATTCCCACCCGGGGCTTCATCACCACCTTCGCGGGCCTTCGGGCCACCGGCGACACCGGCGACTTCATCCTGGGCGAAGTGGAGGACGCGCCCCTGTTCTTCAACTGCTGCGCCATCGAGTCCCCCGGCCTCACCTCCTCCCCGGCCATCGCCAAATGGACGGCGGAGCAGGTGGCGGAGCGGCTGGCTCTCGACCCCAACCCCGATTTCGACCCCATCCGCAAGGCTATCCCCAAGTTCCGGGATATGACCGACGAGGAGCGGGCGGCGGCCATCGCGGCCGACCCCGATTTCGGCAAGATCGTCTGCCGCTGCGAGACCGTCACCGAGGCGGAGATCCGGGAGAGCATCCGCCGCCCCGTGGGCGCCCGGGACGTGGACGGCGTCAAGCGCCGCACCCGGGCCGGCATGGGCCGGTGCCAGGCGGGCTTCTGCACCCCCCGGACCGTGGAGATCCTGGCGGAGGAGCTGCACATCTCCCCTCTGGAGGTGACCAAGTTCGGCGGCGATTCCCGGATCCTGCAGGGATACCTCTTCGAGGAGGGCGAAAAAGATGCGTAAAAAAGATATTCTGATCATCGGCGGCGGCCCCGCGGGCCTGGCGGCGGCGGTGGGCGCCTATGAAGCGGGGGCCAGGGACATCCTGATCCTGGACCGGGAGGAGCACCTGGGCGGCATCCTCAAGCAGTGCATCCACAACGGCTTCGGCCTCCACACCTTCCAGGAGGAGCTGACGGGCCCCGAGTACGCCCAGCGGTTCATCGAACAGGTCATGGCCTGCGGCATCCCCTACGAGACCGAGACCATGGTCATCGACGTGTCCCCGGAGAAGGTGGTCACCTGCGTGTCCCGGACCCGGGGCCTCGAGCACATCGAGGCCAAGTCCATCATCCTCTGCATGGGCTGCCGGGAGCGGCCTCGCGGTTCCCTGGGCACCCCCGGCGAGCGGTGCCCCGGCGTGTTCACCGCGGGCACGGCCCAGAAATTCACCAACCTGGAGGGCATGATGCCCGGCAAAGAGGTGGTCATCCTGGGCTCCGGCGACATCGGCCTCATCATGGCCCGGCGCATGACCTTCCAGGGCGCCAAGGTCCACGCCTGCGTGGAGCTGATGCCCTATTCGAGCGGCCTCAAGCGGAACATCGTCCAGTGCCTGGACGACTTCGGCATCCCCCTGCTCCTCAGCCACACGGTGGTGGACATCCACGGCCGGGAGCATCTCACCGGCGTCACCGTGGCGGAGGTGGGGGAGGACAGGAAGCCCATCCCCGGCACAGAGAAGTACTACCCCTGCGATACCCTGCTGCTGTCCGTGGGCCTCATCCCTGAGAACGAGCTCACGGAGATGGCCGGGGTGAAGATCGCCCCCAGCACCTCCGGCGCGGTGGTGGACGAGCGGCTCATGACCTCCGTCCCCGGCGTGTTCTCCTGCGGCAACGTGCTCCACGTCCACGACCTGGTGGACTTCGTCTCCGAGGAGGCCCGAAAGGCCGGCGCCAACGCCTGGCTCTACGTGCAGGACCAGCTCCCTGAGGACGGGCGAAAGGTGCCCGTGGAGATGGGCTTCGGCGTGGGCGGCATCGTGCCCCAGTTCGTGTCCGCGAAGGTGGAAAGCCCGGTGAACTTCATGTTCCGGCCCCGGAACGTGTACCGCAATGCCAAGGTCGTCGTGGAGGCGGGGGGACAGCCCATCCTCTCCAAAAAGACCATGATCCTGGCCCCCGGCGAGATGGTGAACCTGACCATCCCCGCCGAGAAGCTCCAGGGGCTGGAGAAAGCCGACTCCATTCTGGTGAAGATCGAGGTGCCCCAAGCATGAAATACGAACTGACCTGCATCAACTGCCCCATGGGCTGCCGCATCACGGCGGACTACGACGGCAAGGAAGTCACCAACGTCCAGGGCTTCACCTGCGCCCGGGGCAAGGCCTACGCTCAGTCGGAGATCACGGACCCCACCCGCATGGTCACGGCTTTGGTTGCGGTGGAGGGGACCCGCGTGCCCCTGTCCGTGAAGACCCAGAGCCCCATCCGCAAGCCCCTGATCTTCGACGCCCTGCGGGCGATCCGCGAGACCACCGTGACCCCGCCCGTCCGCATCGGCGACGTGGTCATCGAGAACGTCTGCGGCTCCGGCGTGGACGTGATCGCCACGGAAAACATAGAGTAAGCGCGTAAAAGAATACCTCCCGGACGCTGGTTCCGGGAGGTATTTGCTTGCTGTCTGTTCAGCGTCAGGCGTCCTTCTGAGGCACGGTGCCGTCGGCCTTGACGAACTGGGCGTAGAGGTAACCCTTCAGATCCGTACCAGCCACCTGTACATAATAGTAGTCGCTTTCCTGATAGAAGATGTAGACCACCTTGCCCTCATAGAACTGGCCCACCATGGTGGCGGTCAGGGCGGGGCCTTCCCGCAGGACCATGTTGACGGCGGTGATGGTGCCCCGGACGGTGCCCTCCGGCTGATCGTTGGCGGCGCCGACCTCACCGAGGGCGGACAGGAGCTTTACGAAATCCTTCTTGATGTAGCCGTACTTCTTGGCTTCCGTCAGCTGCACGAAATAGAAGTCGCCCTCGAGGACGTAGACCGTCAGCTTCGTGCCGCTCTTGAGGCCCGTGGCCACGATGGGCGTGGTGGTGCTGGGACCCTGGCGCATGTTGACGCCGCTCTTGACGAGCTTGCCTTCGGCCGCCACGGCGATCATCTCCGCCGTGGGCTCAGTGAGGGCGTTGGGATCGTTCTCCAGGACCGGTGTGGGCGTTGGCCCCTGGGCGGTGCTGGACGCGCTGGTGCCCGGATCATCCGTTTTCGTCTCCGGGAGCGCGGTATCGCCCGGGGTAGGGGTGGGTGCAGCCGTGGGGGCGGGATGATAGGCGGAAGCTTCAGGCGTCATGCTGGCCGCGGGCTGCTCCTTGCTGCAGGCCCCGAATCCCTTGGTGAGGACGGCGACGATAATGAGTGCGAGGACCAATACGCCGATGGCGGCTATGAATATATAGCCCTCCCGGGTGATGACCAGTTTTTTGCGTTTAGCCATAAACGTCCCTCTTTTCCTGCGTATTCTTTATTTATTATAGTATACTCCAGTATTTTACATTTTTAAAGACCCAATTCCTTCAAACTTATGTTTTATTTTTTCCAGTCGCACGCATTTTCCGCGCAAATGGTATAGTTAGCAAATGCTAATCTATTGGCAAGCGAAATCCTTTGTGGTAAAATACGTTCGTAACAGTGTGCCTTTGCGAGAAGGCAGTTGTTTCTGTTGTTGGTAGATCCGAAACAATATGAATAAGGAGGATGTGTATGACTAGTACGAAGACCACGATCCCATTCACCGGCACGGCTGAGCAGAAAGCGGAGCTCGAAAAGGTAATTGCGGATCACAAGGGGAAGGAAGGCGCTCTGATGCCCGTGATGCAGAAGGCGCAGGATATCTACGGGTATCTGCCCATAGAGGTCCAGACGATGATCGCGGAGGGGCTCGATGTCTCCCTCGAGCAGGTCTATGGTGTTTCCACCTTCTACGCCTGGTTCAGCCTGGAGCCCAAGGGCAAGCACCTCATCCGGGTGTGCCTCGGCACCGCCTGTTACGTGAAGGGTTCTCAGGACGTTCTTGACGAGCTGGTGAAGATCCTGGGCGTCTCCTCCGGTCACACCACGCCGGACGGCATGTTCACCATCGAAGCCGCCCGCTGCCTGGGCTGCTGCGGTCTCGCCCCGGTCATGATGATCGACGATCAGGTCTATGGCCGTCTGGTCCCTGCCGACGTGAAGGGCATCATCGACAAGATCCGCGCCGAGTAACATTCCTATGAGATTAGATGAAGTCGCCCGCCTGGTCGGGGCAAAGGTATGTACGGGGGAGGAGCTGCTGGACGTGGATATCGATTCCGCGTTCGCCAGCGATATGATGAGCGACGTTCTTGCCTACGCGCAGGACCAGGCGCTGCTCCTCACGGGGCTCAACAACCCCCAGGCCGTTCGTACCGCGCTGATGCTGGATATGAGCTGCATCCTCTTCGTCCGCGGCAAGGAGCCTGCGGAGGAAGTGGTGTCCCTCGCTAAACTAAGCCACATCGCCGTATTGTCCACCGCTCTTACCATGTATGAGGCAAGCGGGAGACTGTACGAAGCGGGACTGCACAGGTGATCCCCATGAGCGCAGAACCGTTGCATGTACACTATACCGTAGACGGCGGCAACTTCACCTCTGCCGGTGAGGCGTCCGTCAAGGTCAAGCGCCTTTTGAGGCAGTTGGGCTGCTCCCCTGAGACGATCCGGCGGGTCTCCATCGCCATGTACGAAGGCGAGATCAACATGGTCATCCACGCCAACGGCGGCGACGCCGACATCTTCGTGGACGACAAGACCATTCGGATCGTGCTGAAGGACACCGGCCCGGGCATCAAGGACGTGGAGCAGGCCATGCAGGAAGGCTATTCCACCGCGCCGGACAACATCCGCGCCCTGGGATTCGGCGCCGGCATGGGCTTGCCCAACATGAAGCGCTACTCCGACACCTTCGGCATCGACAGCGTCGTGGGTCAGGGGACCACCATCGAACTGGGATTCGAGAACAGGTAACATCCGGAAAGAGGACTCCATGGAATACAAGCACTCCGTCAAACTGGATCTGGATAAATGCAAGGGCTGCACCCACTGTTTGAGGCGCTGCCCTACGGAAGCGATCCGCATCCGGGACGGGCATGCCGCCATCAACGCCGTTCAGTGCATCGATTGCGGCGAGTGCATCCGTGTCTGCCCCTACCAGGCCAAGCGGGCCATCTGCGACAGCCTGGAGGATCTCGATCGGTCCAAGTACCTGATCGCCCTACCCGCGCCCTCCCTCTTCGGTCAGTTCCTCAACGTGACGGACGTGGACTACGTGCTTCAGGGCCTCCTGGACATGGGCTTCAACGACGTGTTCGAGGTGTCCCGCTGTGCGGAGATCATCACGGAGTACACCCGCCGCTATATGAAGCGCCGGGACATCCCCCGTCCGGCCATCAGCTCTGCCTGCCCGGTGGTGGTGCGTCTCATCACCATTCGCTTCCCGTCCCTCATCGACCATATCGTGCCCCTCATGCCGCCCATTGAGCTGGCGGGCCGTATGGCCAAGGAGGAGGCCATGAAGAAGCATCCGGAGCTGAAGAAGGAGGACATCAAGACGGTGTTCATCAGCCCCTGTCCCGCCAAGTTCAGCTGGGTGAAGAACAGCGACAAGGAGGACGACGTCCCCTGCGTGGACTACGTGGTGGCCATCAGCGAGGTATACTTCAAGCTCCTCAACGCCCTCAAGCCCAAGGATGCCCCGAAGATCGCCAGCGAGACCGGCATGATCGGCCTTGGCTGGGCCTCCTCCGGCGGCGAGGGTTCGGCGCTGATGAACGACCGATACCTGGCGGCTGACGGCATCGAGAACGTGATCCGCGTGCTGGACAGCATCGAGATGGGCAGCTTCCCCAGCGTAGACTTCGCGGAGCTGGATGCCTGCAGCGGCGGCTGCGTGGGCGGCGTGCTGACGGTGGAGAATCCCTACATCGCTCAGGTCCGCCTCCAGACCCTGCGCCGGTATATGCCCGTGAGCCTCAACCATGTGCCCCGCCAGGCGGGGGACGTGGACGTGCCGGAGGATATCCTGACGGTGAAGCCGGCCACCTTCGCCAACGTCTCCGCCCTGAACGTGAGCCGGTTCGAGTCCATCCGCATGATGGCGGACATCGAGAACATCCACGAGACCCTGCCGGCCCTGGACTGCGGTTCCTGCGGCGCGCCTACCTGCCGCGCCTTCGCGGAGGACGTGGTGAAGGGACAGGCCCATATCGACGAGTGCATCGTCCATATGCGGGAGCAGCTGAAGAATCTGATGAGTGAAATGGAGAAGAAGTCATGACCGTCTTTGAGATCAGGGACGCTTTGGGGCTGGAGCCCCTCCACGAAGCTGAGGATCGGCCGGTCACCGGCGGCTATGCCGGGGATCTGCTGAGCTGGGTCATGGGCCGGGCCGAGAGCGGCGATTGCTGGATCACCATCATGTCCAACCGGAACGTGCCCGCGGTCTGCACCCTGACGGATGTGGCCATGGTCATCTTCGCCGAGGACGTGACCCCGGACGACGCGGCTTTGGAAGCGGCGGTCCGCAACGACCTGAACTTCTACCGTTCTCCCCTGTCGGTCTTCACCCTCAGCGCCAAGGTAGCGACCCTCATCGCATGAACGCTTACGCCGTAGATCTGCACATCCATTCCTGCCTTTCTCCCTGCGGAGAGGACGATATGACGCCCTGCAACATCGCGGGGATGGGGTATCTGAATGGACTCAGGATCATGGCGCTGACGGACCACAACACGGCCAAGAACTGCCCCGCCTTCTATGCCGCCTGCCGGGCCTACGGCATCGTGCCCGTGGCGGGCATGGAGCTGACCACGGCGGAGGACGTCCACATGGTCTGCCTGTTCCCGGAGCTCAGCACGGCGCTGGACTTCGACAAGGCGGTGGAGGAGAAGCGGATGAAGATCCGCAACAAGCCCGCCATCTTCGGAGAGCAGATCATCATGGGCGAGGAGGACGTGCCCACCGGCAGCGATCCCTGGTTCCTTCCGGCGGCCACCGCTCTTTCCATCGAGGAAGGAGCGAAGCTGGTCCGGTCCATGGGCGGGGTCTGCTACCCGGCTCACATCGACCGGGAGGCCAACGGGCTCCTGGCCATGCTGGGCGCTTTCCCTGAACAGCCGGTGTTCACCCTGGCGGAGGTCCACGACGAGGACAAGCGGGATCTGGCGGAGGGACGAAGGATATTGGTCTCCTCGGACGCCCACCGGCTCTGGGAGATCAGCGACGGCAGCTTCTGCCTGCATCTGGGCGTCAGCCCGGAGGCAGGGGAGGAGGCCATACGGAAAGCTCTTTTTGCACTGCTGGAGAAGAAGTCATGAAGGAACTGTCCCTGAACATCCTGGATATCGTGCAGAACTCCATTTCCGCCGAGGCCACGCTCGTTAAGATCCTGCTGGCTGAAACGGAGGAGACGCTGCGCATCACCATCGAGGACAACGGCCGCGGCATGTCGCCGGATTTCCTCGCCACGGTGATGGATCCCTTCTCCACCACCCGCAAGACCCGCAAGGTGGGCATGGGCATCCCCCTGTTCAAACTGGCGGCAGAGCAGACCGGCGGCGAGCTGACCCTTACCTCCCAGACCAGGGACATGAGCCCCACGGACCACGGAACGGTCATTTCCGCCTTCTTTTACAAGAACCATATGGACTTCACGCCCCTCGGGGACGTGGTGTCCACGTTGATCAGTCTCATCCAGGGCTGTCCTGAGGTGGATTTCCTCTTTGAGCATGAGCTCCCCAACGGGGAAACGGTCCACCTGGATACGCGGGAGATGAGGGAAGCCCTGGGGGACGAGATACCCCTCAACAGCTTCGAGGTCCTGGAATGGGCCAGAGAAAGCTTACTTGAGCAATACGGTTTTTAGGCGAAAGCTTACTACATAACCAAAAACTACGAAAGGAAAACAACTATGAAAAGTCTTGAGGAACTTGCAGCGATTCGGAACAAAATGAAGAATAAGGTCGCTCTCCGCGAGAACAGCGGCGACATCCGCATCGTCGTCGGCATGGCCACCTGCGGCATCGCCGCCGGCGCACGGCCCGTGCTCAACGCCTTCGTGGAGGAAGTCAGCAAGCAGGGCGCGGAAAATGCCAGCGTGACCCAGACCGGCTGCATCGGCATGTGCCGTCTTGAGCCCATCGTGGAGGTATTCGAGGGCGACAAGGAGCGGGTCACCTACGTGAAGGTCAAGCCCGCCATGGTCCCCCGGATCGTCAAGGAGCATATTCTGGGCGGACGGCCTGTCACGGAATACACCATCGGTGCCGCAGAATAATAACGGAGGATATTGAGAATGATTCGTACGCATGTAATGATCTGTGGCGGCACGGGCTGTACCTCTTCTGACAGCCCCAAGATCGCCGAAGCCATGGAGCAGGAGATCGTCAAGCTGGGTCT
>LXOW01320560.1_pt1 | contig 17235 bp, 19 predicted proteins | sample 1368591 | NCBI WGS metagenome assembly LXOW01 (sample SAMN04884650, study PRJNA319009) | bovine gut metagenome | isolation source: Cow rumen | host: Bos taurus | place: Italy: Legnaro (PD) | collected 2014-07-09 | reverse complement strand
GCCTTGGGGTCGGGGCCGTAGGCGTTGTCGCCCGCGTCGCCGGCCTTCACGAGCCACACCAGCAGGATGATGGGACCGGCGATGGGGATGAAGATAAAGAACCAGTAGCCGCCGGACTTGCCGATGTCGTGGAGCCGCCGCCAGGCCACGGCGAGGCCCGGCACCAGGGTGGCCAGGGAGTAGAGGGACGCCAGGCTGGTAAGCGAGGAGGCGATGAAGCCCTCGCCCGCCATGCGGGCAAGGCCGCTCAGCACGCCGCCCACCAGGGCGTTGAACAGCACGAAATACCAGTACTCCGATCGCCGGGCCCGGCCGCTGAAGTTGGCGTAATTCTGAAAACACTTTTTGACCGCATCCATGAAGTCCATATCGTTGCCCTCCTGTTGTTTCTGCCTATAGCATACACGATGATATATCGTGTTTCAACCGGTTTCGGCTGTTTTCATCCATTTTTCCCGTGAACACAGGCGCAGGGCCAGCGGCTGCCGCCGAGGCCGAAGACGCTCACAGCGTTGTCCCAGAAAATGCGGCGATAGTCCTCCTCCGCCAGATCCATCGCAAGCAGGCAGTCGATGTCCGGCTGAGGATCCCACATGGGGTAATCGGTACCGAACATCACCCGATCCGCTCCCCAGGTCCGGATCAGCTCCCGGCCCCTGTCCGTCCCCACGGCATAGAAGGTGGAGGAAGCGTCCACGACGATGTTGTCGAAGCCGGAGAGCACCCGAGCGGCCTCGTCCCACACGCTCCAACCGCCGAAATGGGCCCCCACGAACCGCAGCCGGGGGAACGCCCGCAGGATATTGGCGACCCTGCCGGGATTGGAATAGTCGAAGCGGAAGTCCCCCGTGTGCACCAGCACCGGCAACCCCGCCTCCACACACAGCCCATAGACGTTCATGGCCTTAGGGGAATCCGCCGCAAAGCGCTGGAAATCCGGGTGCAGCTTCACGCCGCTCAATCCCAGGGCCACCAGTTCATCGAAGTCCTGTTCCAAATGCTCCGAATCCGGATGCAGCGCCCCCAATCCCGTGAACGCGCCCCGGGACGCAGCCACTTCCCCAGCGATGAAGCGGTTGATGCTGGACACCTGATGGGGCGTGGTGGCCACCGAGTGGACCAAAAAATGGGAGATCCCCGCCGCCTGACCGATCCTGAGAAGAGTCCCCGTGGTGCCGTCGCGGCGATCGAAGGGAAGGCCGTAAAACTGAACGACGCCCTCCACAGCCTTGCACGCCACCGCCTCCGGGTATATATGGCAGTGGGCATCGAATATCCTGTACATGTCTTTTCCTCTTGCCTGCTCTGATTTTATATATGATATCACATCGCGGGCCGTTTTCCAAGAAGCGATCGAACTCATTCACCATTTTGAATGGCCGGGTCCCGCTTCTGCCAAAAAGAGGCAAAAAAGGAGGGAAAGGTCTACCCCCTTCCCTCTCAGGATCCCTCACCAGAGGTCGATCGTCGATGCCGATCTCAGTCGAAATGGGCCTGTCCAGACGGATCAGCGAGGGAAAAAGTCACCCGGCCTTATGGGTTTGAAATAGCCTCCTTCTCCCCCGGTCACCTGATCCAGCTCCTTGTCCTTCAGCTCTTCTTCATCCTCCTCCGGAGCTTTTTTCGTTTCCTTATCTTCCATGGTTCTCCTCCGATCGTGATCAGGTCTCGCCACAGATCTGGCAGCAGACCCTTCCATCTTTGATCCAGGGCTCGTGGAAACCGCCTCCCTGTTTCTTGAAGCAGGGCTGTGTGCGGAGCCAGTTCATCCGATTCAACTGATCCAGCGTGGGCACGCAGCTCGGCCCGTAGCCGCCGGCCACATCCTCCATCATTTCGTCGTTCAGCTCGAGTTTTTTGAGATCTTTCACAGCGATCCCTCCTCTCAGGCGTTTTCATGTATGCTGCCATCAGCCTATACGCGTCAACGGCAGTGAAAAAGCGGGGCAGCGGAACGAAAATCTCCGCTGCCCTCGTTTATGTATTTAGCCGAAGTACCGCTTCAGCAGCCCAGCGAAGGCCTTGCCGTGTCTTGCCTCATCGCGAGCCATTTCGTGGACGGTGTCATGGATGGCGTCCAGGTTCAGGGCCTTGGCGCGCTTGGCGAGGTCGGTCTTGCCTGCGGTTGCGCCATTCTCTGCCTCGACCCGCATCTGCAGGTTCTTCTTGGTGGAGTCGGTGACGACTTCTCCAAGGAGCTCCGCGAACTTGGCGGCGTGCTCGGCCTCCTCGAGGCCCGCTTTTACCCAGTACTCGCCGATCTCGGGATAGCCCTCACGATAGGCGACCCGGGCCATGGCCAGGTACATGCCCACCTCGGTGCACTCGCCGGTGAAGTTCTTGCGCAGATCGTCGATGATATCCTCGGGCGCGCCCTGGGCCACGCCCACCACATGCTCGGCGGCCCAGGTCATCTCGCCGGCCTGGTCGATGAACTTGGAAGCGGGAGCCTTGCAAACGGGGCACTTCTCGGGGGCCTGATCGCCCTCATACACGTAACCGCAGACGCTACATACGAACTTTGCCATGATAGATCCTCCTAAGATTTTTATCGGTGTTTCCCCGTACCACGGGTACTCGTCACTATCATTGTAAATTCTCCCCCGCCCTTCTGTCAACACCCGGCGGGAGATTATTTCGTGGGCACCTCCACCGTCAACTCCACGACGGAATCGAGATCGATCCTGGTGCCGTCAATGAAGGTCAGGTTGCGGTTCGATTCGTCCAGGCGACGGACGATGCCGGTCAGGGTCTCATATCGGCCGCCGGTCTTCTTTTCGTCCGGCAGGAAGCGGGTCAGGGCGACCTGGGGCTGGTCCGGGAGCCGCTGCCGCAGGAGGGCCAGCGCCTCGTCCAAGGCGGCCAGGGCGTCCTCTCCCATCTCCGGAGCTTCCTCCGTGAGCCGGGCGGTCTCCGCGATCTCAGCCTCGAAGCCTGTGAGGGCCGCAAAGGGCAGAAACTGAGCCGCCCGCTTGGCCATGGGCATGGGCGGATGCTTCTTCGACACGGGCCGGGGCAGATCTATGATATCGTCGTAGGGGCCGGGCATGTCAACGAATGAAGTTGGTACGGTTGCCCCGCTCCGTCTCGGGCAGGGGGACGCCGGCCTGTTTGCCTGCCTCCTGGCACTTGAGGAGGTACGCCATGTTCCGGGCCAGATTCCGCATGGTCTGCAGGCCCTCGGCGTCCTCCGCCGCTTCGCCTGCCTTGGCGCCGTGGACCAGGTTCCAATAGGTGGACCCCACCACGGGCATGCGGGAGATGCCGAAATACTTGTTGAGCACGTCGAAGCTGGCCGAGGTGCCGCCCCGGCGGGCCACGGTCACGGAGGCCCCGGGCTTGAAGGCGAAAGCGGCGCTGCCGCTGTAGAAGGCCCGGTCCAGGAAGCTGAGGATCCGGCCCGAGGGGTGGGCATAGTAGACCGGGGCGCCGAAGACGAAGCCGTCCGCCTCCTGGGCCTTGGCGATGAAGTCGTTGACCCCGTCGTCCCCGAAGGCGCAGCCTGCCTCGGTGCAGCCGCCGCAGCCTAGGCAGTCCCGGATGGGAGCGTTCGGCACGTTGACGATCTCGTAGTCGATCCCCTCCTTGAGGAGCTGTTCGCCGATCTCCCGGAGGGCGATGTAGGTGTTGCCCGTGGGCCGGGCGCTGCCGTTGAGCATCAATACTTTCATGGTGCGTTTCCTTTCCTGTATGGTGTGAAATATGGTGAGTTCTTGTATGCTGCCCTTATTGTGCCCATTTGGGCTCCACGGTCTGTTCGATGACGGTGATGCAGACCCGGTCCGGGCCCGTGAAGGAGAGGCACCTGAGGTCCGTGTAAGGGTCACGGCGGAACTCGCCCACCTCGATGCCGTTCTTCTCCAGCCGCTTTTTGATCTTCGTCAGGTTCCGGGCGGAGATGGTCAGGTATTGGACCGGGATCATCTTCCGCTTGTTGAAGCAGATGATCTCCACCTGGGACAGGCCCATGACCAGGAGGAACCGGCTGTCCACGTCGTCCAGGCTCAGCATCTGCTTCTTCACCCGAAAGCCCAGCTTGTCCACGTAGAAGTTCCAGACCGCCTCCTCATTGGTGGCCAACAGCGTGGTGCGGGAGAGGCCGATATGCCGGGCGAAGGGGTAAAGGGTCGTGCGCCGGGCGTGGCGCTGCCAGTGGTGATAGGTCCTGAGCTCCCGCTTCCAGTGGGGGTGGGTCACCACGTAGGCGACGGAGATGAACAGCATCTGGCCGATAAGGCCCCCCAGGGTGTTGCTCAGCAGGTCGTCCAGGTCATAGAAGCCCCGGCGGAAGATGAGCTGGAGATTCTCCGTGGCCAGGGACAGGAAGAAGCAGGCCAGCACCGGGCGGATGCGGGCCCCGTCGCGAAACCAGCTGAAGACGTAGGGCAGCAGATACCCCATGGGCACGAACAGCATCACGTTCAGATACACCTGGGCGATGTCCTGGGGGCGGATGACCTCCACGTGGGAGAGGCCCTCCACGAAGCCCTCCGTAAAGATGGTCTCGATGACGTCCACCAGCCCCCGGTCGGTCTCCACGGCGTTGTAGAGGTCCTGGAAGGGGGCCACGTGGACCTGATAGGTCTCGGTGGCGGTCCGGGAGAAGAAGACGATCACCAAAAAGGCCGCCGCGTACAGGGCGAAGACCAGATACAACACCAGCTGCCGGAGCCGCAGCAGGGAGTCGGCGTTGGCGTTCTCGCTGAGGCCGTGCTGCAGGTTCAGTCCCAGTTTCCGGCACACCCGCCTGTCCACATAGGGAAGCAGCACGATGAACACCGCCACGAAAGCGGTGATGGCGACGAGGGTGATGGGGTTGTTGACAGGGATCGTCATGGGTACAGTATACGCGGAAAAGGGCTTGTTGACAATAGCTTTCGGCCACGAAAAAGCCCCGCCAAGGCGGGGCCGGGGGATGGACAATGATATGGGGTTATGCCCTTTCGATCAAACCGTAGTTGCCGTCTTTGCGAACGTACAGCACGTTCACGTCGCCGGTCTCGGCGTTCTCGAACACGAAGAAGGAATGGCCCAGCATCTCCATCTGGAGCATGGCCTCCTCCTCGCTCATGGGCCGGATATCGAACTTCTTGGTGCGCACGATCCGGGGCGTGAAGGCTTCCTTCTCCTCGACCGCCACAGGCGCGAAGTCCGCGATGACCTCGCCGGTGTGGCGACGGCGCTCCTGACGGGTGCGATACCGCTGCACCTGCTTTTCCAGCTTGTAGACCACATTGTCCAAAGACGCGTACATGTCGCCGGAGGTCTCCTCCGCCCGGATGATGCGGCCCTCGTAGGGAACGGTGACCTCCACGATGTGGCGGTTCTTCTCTACGGACAGGCTCACCTGGGCGTCCGCTTCCTGTGGGAAGAACTTGGAGAGCTTGTTCAGCTTCTTCTCCGCCGTCTCCCGCATGTAGTCGGAGACTTCAAGGTTTTTTCCGGAAATGGAAATACGCATATCTTTCACTCCCTCTGACGCGATCATATCGTTTCTCCGCGTCTATAAGTATATTACCACAGAATCCCTTGCTTGTCCTTGCCTTTTTGAAAAATCTTTCGGCTTTTTCAATCTTTTCACTTTTTTCCGCCTTTCGCCAGAAAATGACGGGATGGCCTTGATTCTCGGGGGGATATGTCGTATACTGTATACCATTCATTTTCCCGCCCCTTCTCGGGCGGCATGAAAGAGGTCATTCTATGAATTTTGTGTTTATCTCCCCCTACTTCCCCCACACCTACTGGAACTTCTGCGACCGGCTGAAGAGGAACGGGGTCAACGTGCTGGGCGTGGGCGACTGCCCCTATGACGAGCTGGAAGCGCCGCTGAAGGCGGCCCTGACGGAATACTACCGGGTGGACACCCTGGAGAGTTACGAGCAGGTCTTCAAGGCCGTGGCCTTCTTCTCCTTCAAGTACGGCAAGATCGACTGGCTGGAAAGCAACAACGAGTACTGGCTCATCCAGGACGCCAAACTGCGCACGGACTTCAACATCACCACCGGTGTGAAATATGAGGAGATCGGCTCCTGGAAGCACAAGTACGGCATGAAGCCCGTCTACGCTTCCGCGGGCATCCCCACCGCCCGGTCTCACCTGGTCACGGACGAAGCGGCGGCCAAAGCTTTCCTCTCCGACATCGGCGGCTACCCTGTCATCGTCAAGCCCGACGTGGGCGTGGGCGCGGCGGACACCTGGAAGCTGGAGAACGACGAGGATCTCAAGAACTTCTTTAAGAACAAGCCCGACGTGCCCTACGTCATGGAGGAGTTCATCTACGGCGACATCTACTCCTACGACGCCGTGGTGGATTCAAAGAGCGAGGTGCTCTTTGAGAACTCCGCCGTGTTCCCGCCCTCCATCGCGGACCTGGTGAACAACGACCTGGAGCTGGCGTATTATACGCTGAAGGAAGTGCCCCCGGCCCTCGCCGAGATGGGCCGCCGGACCGTAAAGGCCTTCCAGGTCAAGAGCCGGTTCATCCACTTCGAGTTCTTCCGTCTGACCAAGGCCAGGAAGGGCCTCGGCGACGTGGGCGACTTCGTGGCCTTGGAGGTGAACATGCGGCCCGCGGGCGGCTACACCCCCGACATGATGGACTACGGCCACTCCACCGACGTGTACCAGATCTGGGCGGACATGATCACGGCCGACAAGCGCCTGCTGCCCCCCAGCGGTCAGGACCACTGGTGTGTCTACGCCAGCCGGAAGGACTCCCGCACCTATCGCCACACCCACGAGGAGGTTTTTGCCAAATACGGCAGCCGCATGACCATGTGCGAGCGGATGCCCCAGATCATGTGGGCTACCATGGGCTGCCAGATGTACATGATCCACGCCTACAGCGAGCAGGAAGTCCAGGAGTTCATCGAGTTCGTCCAGCAGTGGGCCTGAGGAGGATATATGCAGGAACAGTATTTCAAGAACTACAGCCCCAATCTGAACCGGGACATGGAGCACGCCCTCATCGGCCACGCCGGGAAGCTGTGCCTCGCCTTCGCCCCCCAGAACGGCCACACCTGGGATTTTCGCAACTTCGGCATGGTGGAGACCGTCCGCCCCTGGATCGAGGCGGGGAAGCTCCGGATCCTGCTGGTGGACAGCATCGACGAGGAGACCTGGTCCAACGAGGGCGGCGACGGCCGCTATCGGGCCGAACAGCAGGAACGGTGGTTCCATTACGTGACGGAGGAGCTGGTGCCCCAGCATATCGAGTGGGGCGAAAAGGCCATGGCCACGGGTTGCAGCATGGGAGGCGTCCACGCGGCCAACGCCTTCTTCCGTCGGCCGGACCTGTTCGACGGGTTCATCTCCCTCAGCGGCCTCTTCAACGCCAGCCACTTCTTCCACGGCTACATGGACGATCTCGTGTACGCCAACTCCCCCCTCCACTTCCTGCCCAACATGCCCGCCGATCATCCCTGGATGGACCTGTACCGGCAATGCACCATCATCTTCTGCTGCGGCCAGGGGGCCTGGGAGGATCTGATGATCGGCGATTCCTGGGCGCTGGACAGGGTGCTCCATGAGAAGGGCGTGCCCCACTGGGCCGACTTCTGGGGCTACGACGTGAACCACGACTGGCCCTGGTGGAAGAAGCAGCTGCCCTACTTCATCGACCACGTTTTAGGCCATCCGTAATACTTTCAAAAGAGACAGCGCCGACGCAGATGCGTCGGCGCTGTTGTTCATCCTGTCGATACTTGACTTCGCCGCGGGAGGGGCAAGCCCCTCACCTACTGAGTTCTCACGAATCCGTAGAGGCCGCGGTGGCGGGAGCCTGGACCTCAGGCTGAGCCTGGGCAGTATTGCCCTGGTTGGACTGCTTCTGGTCGGGCCGGGTGGGTGCGGTCCCATTTCGACCGTTCATGCCGTTCCGGTCGCTTTTGCTGCCCCTGCGCTGGCCCTTTTGTGAATCGTTGCTCTGGTCCGTGTTCTGGTCTCTGCGCTGTTTTCCGCTTTCGCCGTTCATGCCGTTGGGCGGGGTCATGTTGAAGGTGCCATTCTGGCCCTCCTGCTGATCGCGGCTTCCCTTGCCGTGCTGGCGGGACTCGGTGACCGTGGGCAGTTCCGAGGTGTCCAGCTGCAGCGCGCCGGCCACGGCTTCCAGGATGCCCCGGGAGGAGTAGGTGGCCCCGCTGACAGCGGGCACGTTCACGGACTGGGACTGAAGGATGGCGGGAATGACGCCGCTCTGGGCCCGCTGAAAGAAGTCGCTGTCATCTTTGCTGGACAGGATGGTCACGTCGCTGATGCGGCCGCCGGACACGGTGACCTGGGCGGATATCTCACCCCGGAAGCCGGTGCCGGTGCCGGTGTAGACGCCGTCCGCATACCGGGCGGTAGGGGCGCCGATCTCGGCGGAGACCACCTGCTCGGCGGCATAATTGCCGCTAAGAGAGGCGGAATAGCCGCTGTCCTCCGGCACGGCGATCTTGCCCACCTGGATGAGGCCGCAGAGGGCCAGGGCCGAAGCCGTGCCCGCCACGGCCGGGGCAGGAACGGTCCGCAGGGCCTGGGGGTGGCATACGGCCATGCAGCGCATGCAGTCGATACACTCCCCGGAGCGTACGAACTGGTCCTCATGGACGGTCACGCCCATGGCACAAGCCCGGGTGCACTGCTGGCAGCCGCTGCACGCGGTCTCGAGACGCCGTATGCGGAACAGCCGCCCGGCGGACAGGGGGGTGAACAGGGCTCCCAGGGGGCAGAGGTAACGGCAGAAGGCCCGCTCCACGAAGAGGGACAGGATGAAGATGGCCAGCAGGAGGCCGAAGCCCAGGGTGGGGATGGACGCGGAGAGCAGGGTCGTGTTCCCCGACAGCAGGGCGCCGAACACGCCCCAGGGGCTGAACGAGCTGTCCACGGGAAGCTGCAGAGCCCACACCAACAGGACGACGGCGAAGAGCACCCCGTACTTCACATACTTCAACAGCTTGTCCGCCTTCTCCGGCACCCGCTTCATGCCGGGCAGCAGCTTTTTGCCCGCGAAAGCCATGAGCTCCTGCAGGGCGCCGAAGGTGCAGAGATACCCGCAGAAGAAGCGGCCCCACAGCGCCGTCACGGTAAAGACGATGAACAGGGTCACCAGGCTCCCGCTGAGGGCGGAGAGGGCGAATGTGCCGTTGACCAGGGCCACCACCACGTCCCGTAGGGCGTTGAATACGGTGAGGAACAGGCCAGGGATCAGAAGGAAGGACAGGAACTGCACCCCATGGCGCAGCAGTTGAGTTTTATTGGTCCTGCGCCAGAGGGCGGCGGCTTTGTTCAGCATCTCTTTCATATGTGGCTCCTCTCTATGCGACACTCAGATCGGCGTCGGCGGTGTTGGTCTTGTTCAGCAGGCGAAACTGGTTCCTGAGGCCCCGGGTGATGAGCACCTGGCCCCGATCCGTCACGAAGATGGCGTCCATGCCCTGGTCCACGAGCAGCGGAGCACTCTTTTCTGGCCCCAGGATCAGGGCAGCGGTGGCCAGGGCGTCCAGGGCCGCGCCTCGCTCCCCCACCAGGGATACGGACGCCAGGCCGCTCTTCGAGGGGAAGCCCGTGCGGGGATCCGCCACGTGGTGGTACCGGTGACCGCTTACCGTGGTGAAGCGCTCGTAGACACCGCTGGTGACCACGATGCGATCCTCCAGCGTCAGGGTGCCCATAGGCGCACCGTTGGGCTCGAAGGGATTTCGGATGCCCACGGGCAGGCGGCAGCCCAAGGCCGCCACCGTGCCCCCCAGATCCAGCAGGGCCCGATGCACACCCCGGGCTTTGAGCCGATCCCGGAGGCCGTCGATGGCGTAGCCCTTGGCGATGCCGCCGAGATCGATCCTCTGGCCGGGCCGCCGGAGCATGACCGTCTGGGCCGCCTCGTCGAGGAGCATGTCCTCCCCGTCCACCAGCTCCAGGGCCTGCCAAACGTCCTCGTCGGCGGGCAGCCGCCGCGCCCGGATGGCCTGTCGCCACAGGTCCGCCAGGGGACCCACCGTCACGTCAAAGGCGCCCCCGGTGAGGCGGCTGTACCGCCGGGCCTGTCGCAGGACCTCGAAGGTGTCCCGGTCCACGGCCACGGGGGATCGGCCCGCCGCCCGGTTGATCTTGGAAACCAGGCTGTCGGCGGCGAAGCAGGACCAATTCTTATGCAGTGTCATCAGGTATCCCCGGGCGTCGTTGGCCGCGCCGGGTCCTTCAGCGTCAAAGAGGGTGATGGTGTGCAATGTCCCCATGGCGGGGAAGGTCTTTTCCAGTGTCATCGTGTCGGGCTCCTGTGGTCGTTCTCTATGGGCACAGGATACCCCGTCAAGCCTAAAACAATCTGAAAGGAGACAATCTTTTTATTTCCGCCCCAGACAGCTCATGATCCGAAGGAGCTGCTGCATATCGAGGCCGCCCCCGTTCCCTTCGCTGGGCTTCTTGTTGAGCGGCGGCGGGGGCGGGCCGGGAGGCGACGGAGGCTGAGGCAGGGGTACGCCCAGCCGCCGGGACAACTCCTCCCCAAGGGGCGGCGGCAGCAGGGGCCCCACGCAACGGACGTACTGCTCCACGCCGATACGGCCCCGCTCAGAGCGGACCTGCTCCGCGAGGACCAGGGCGCAGGTCAAAGGATGGGGTGGCGGCGAGGGCGGCCCCGGCGGGCAGTTCGGTCGGTTTTGATCCATAAATCCGTTCATATCTCCATTCTATGCGCCTCTCCCCCGCCCTGTTACCAGGCATAGACAGCCGGGGCAGCGCATACCCTGATACCATAAGGGGGGTGGAGCCATGACGCCGGAGGAGATGGAACGGTTTTTACAGGAACGTCAGAACAGCACCGAGGACGGGCTCATGGATGAGCTCAAGCGTATGACCCGGGAGCAGGAGCAAACGGGTGAGATGAGTCCCACCCGCATGGAGGAGATCTATGATACCCTCTCTCCCTTCCTGTCGGAACGGCAGCGGGAGAAGATGCGGGAGGTCATCCGACGGCTGAAAAGCTGATAGTGTCGCTCCTGTGAACCTTTTGTCAGAAATGCTTTCCGCCCTTTACGGGGGCGGTTTTTTGTGGTACACTTTTATATTGACAAATTATGGAGAAGCGATGAATGGGTTTTTTAGATAAACTGCTGGGCAACACCAGCGAAGCGAAACTGAAGAAGATGCGGCCCCTGGTGGCGAAGATCAATGATCTGGAGCCCCGGTATCAGGCCATGACCGACGAAGAGCTGCGGCAGCAGACGGTCCTGTTCAAGGAGCGCCTCGGGAACGGCGAGACCTTGGACGACCTCCTCCCGGAGGCCTTCGCCGTGGTCCGGGAGGCCGCCGTGCGGACCGTGGGCATGCGGCATTTCGACGTGCAGCTGCTGGGCGGCATGGTCCTCCACCAGGGACGGATCGCGGAGATGAAGACCGGCGAGGGCAAGACCCTGGTGGCCACCCTGCCCGCCTATCTCAACGCGCTGACCGGCAAAGGCGTCCATATCGTCACGGTCAACGACTATCTCGCCAAGCGCGACGCCCAGTGGATGGGCAAGATCCACCGCTTTTTGGGGCTCACCGTGGGCTGCATCGTCCATGACCTCGACTCCGACCAGCGGCGGGCGGCCTACGCCTGCGACATCACCTACGGCACCAACAACGAGTTCGGCTTCGACTACCTGCGGGACAACATGGTGGTCTACAAGGAGAACATGGTCCAGCGGGAGCTGAACTACGCCATCGTGGACGAGGTGGACTCCATCCTCATCGACGAAGCCCGGACCCCCCTCATCATCAGCGGTCAGGGAGAGGAGAGCTCCGAGATGTACCAGCAGGCGGACCGGTTCGTTCGCAAGCTGACCCGAGGCGAAGACATCAAGGACATCAGCAAGTCCGATCAGCTCATGGGTGTGGAGCAGGAGGACAGCGGCGACTATATGTGCGACATCCGCCGCCGGACGGTCCAGCTGACGGCTCAGGGCATCGAGAAGGCCCAGAAGTACTTCAACGTGGAGAACCTGTCCGACGTGGAGAACACGGAGCTGAACCACTACATCAAGCAGGCTCTGCGGGCCCACTCCCTCTTCACCCGGGACAAGGATTACGTAGTCCAGGACGGGCAGGTGCTCATCGTGGACGAGTTCACCGGCCGGCTCATGATCGGCCGCCGGTACAACGAGGGCCTGCACCAGGCCCTGGAAGCCAAGGAAGGCGTGAAGGTGGAGCGGGAGAACAAGACCCTGGCCACCATCACCTTCCAGAACTATTTCCGCATGTTCCACAAGCTGGCGGGCATGACCGGCACGGCCAAGACCGAGGAGGACGAGTTCACCGCCATCTACGGTCTCGACGTGGTGGAGGTCCCCACCAACAAGCCCTGCATCCGGCAGGATATGGCGGATGTGGTGTACACCACCGAGGCGGGCAAGTTCAAGGCCGTGGTCAACGAGATCGTGGAGGTCCACAAGACCGGACGGCCCCTGCTGGTGGGCACCATCAGTGTGGAGAAGAGCGAATATCTGTCTGAGAAGCTCTCCCGGGCGGGCATCCCCCACCAGGTGCTGAACGCCAAGTACCACGCCAAGGAAGCCCAGATCGTGGCCCAGGCGGGCAAGCTGAACGCCGTGACCATCGCCACCAACATGGCAGGCCGCGGCACGGACATCCTGCTGGGCGGCAACCCGGACTTTCTGGCCCGCCAGGCACTCATGCGGGACGGGCTGGAGGACGACCTTATCGAGGAGGCCACGGGCCACGCCGAGACCGAGGATGAAAACATCCTGAACGCCCGGAGGAAGTATAAGGAATACTACGACGCCTTCAAGGCGGAGACGGACAGAGAGCACGAGCAGGTGGTGGCCCTGGGCGGCCTGCACATCATCGGCACCGAGCGCCACGAGAGCCGCCGCATCGACAACCAGCTCCGCGGCCGGGCCGGCCGTCAGGGAGACCCGGGCAGCACCCGGTTCTATGTGTCGCTGCAGGACGAGCTCATGCGCCGGTTCGGGGCGGATCGGATGGAGAGCATCATGGCCCGGCTGAACCCCGGCGACGAGATCCCCATCGAAAACGGCCTCATCACCAAACAGATCGAGAGCGCCCAGAAGCGGGTGGAGATGACCAACTTCGACACCCGTAAGAACGTGCTGCGCTATGACGACGTCATGAACAAGCAGCGTGAGATCATCTACGGCCAGCGCCGCCAGGTGCTCCTGGGCATGGACATGCACGACAGCTTCCTGGGCATGATCGACGACACGGTGGACAGCATCGTCAACGCCTACTGCCCCCGGGAGGGCCACAGCGACGACTGGAACCTCTCTCTGGTCAGCAAGGAGATCTGCGACCTCTGCGCCGCGGCCCCGGAGGACATCTTCGCCGGCTTCGACAAGAAGCGGCCCTCTCAGGACGATCTGAAGGAAGTGTGCCGGGCCTACATCGACAGGAAGCTGGCGGCCAAGGACGCGGAGCTGAAGGAGGCGGGCATCGACCTTCACGAGGTGGAGCGGGTGGTGCTGCTTCGGACCGTGGACACCCACTGGATGGACCACATCGACGCCATGGACCAGCTCAGGCAGGGCATCGGGCTTCGGGCCTACGCCCAGAAGGACCCGGTAGTGGCCTACACCAACGAAGGCTTCGAGATGTTCGACGCCATGGTAGCCCAGATCCGGGAGGAGGCCGTGAAGGCTCTCCTGCGGGTGGCGGTCCGCAAGGCCCCCGTGGTGCGGCAGCAGGTGGCCAAGCCCGTGGACACCCCTGCCCCCGAGGGGAACGCCCCCAAGAAGAAGCTGGCCGCGGAAAAGATCGGCCGGAACGACCCCTGCCCCTGCGGCAGCGGAAAGAAGTACAAGAACTGCTGCGGCAGAAACGCATAATAAAATAGGGAGAACAAAACGATGGTCGTATTGGACGAATACAAATTCAAACTGGGAGAGCTCAGCAAGACCCTGGAGCAGGCCAACGCACAGATGCGCCCCGATGAGCTGAAAACGGAACTCGCTGGTCTCGAGGACCAGATGAGCGCCGCTGACTTCTGGAACGACGTGGACGCTGCCAACAAGGTGACCCAGCGGGTGAAGAGCATCAAGAGCAAGCTGGAGCGCCTCGACAAGCTCAACGGCAACCGGGAGGACATCCAGACCCTCATCGAGATGGCCGAGGAGGAGGACGACGAGAGCATCATCGAGGAGATCAAGAGTGAGCTGGACGAGCTCGAACAGAAGGTCTCCGCCCTGCGGCTCGAGATGCTCCTCAAAGGCCCCTACGACGCCTGCGACTGCGTGCTGAGCCTCCACGCGGGGGCCGGCGGCACTGAGGCCCAGGACTGGACGGAGATGCTGTACCGTATGTACAGCCGCTACTGCGAACGCCGGGGCTGGTCTGTGAAGGAGATCGACCTCCTGATGGGCGACGACGCGGGCATCAAGTCCGTCACCTTCGAGGTGGACGGGGAGAACGCCTACGGGTATCTGAAGGCGGAGAAGGGCGTGCACCGGCTGGTCCGCATCTCCCCCTTCGACGCCAACGCCCGGCGGCACACCTCCTTCTCCTCCCTGGACGTGACGCCCATCTTCGACGACGACAGCAACGACATCAAGATCGACCCGGAGGACCTCCGGGTGGATACCTACCGCTCCGGCGGCGCCGGCGGCCAGAACGTGAACAAGGTCTCCTCCGCCATCCGCATCACCCACCTGCCCACGGGCATCGTGGTCCAGTGCCAGAACGAGCGGAGCCAGCTGCAGAACAAGGAGATGGCCATGCGCATCCTGAAGGGCCGTCTGCTGGAGCTCCAGGAGCGGGAGCGGGAGGCCCAGATGGCGGAGCTGAAGGGCGTCATGAAGAAGATCGAGTGGGGCAGCCAGATCCGCTCCTACGTCTTCCAGCCCTACACCCTGGTGAAGGACCACCGGACCGGCGTAGAGAACGGCAACATCCAGGCCGTCATGGACGGAGACCTGGACGCCTTCATCTCCGAGTATCTGGTACAGAGCTAAGGAATAGAGATCAGAAAGGAGCCGCCGATGCGGCTCCTTTTTCTGTTCAAGATGGCATCACATGGCGATGAACATGCCGTAGTCCTTGGGGACGGTGAGGACGCCGTTCACCATGTGGCTTTGAAGCACGGCGCGAAGCCGTTCTCGGGGCAGGGTGCGCAGAGACGCCACGCCCGTCAGGGAACGAATGTAGTCCACCAGGTCTTCCACGTCGGTGACAGCCAGGGAATCGAGATAGTCATACCGCTCCACCCGTTCAAAGTGTCGGCGCAAGGTCTGCTCTCCGTTTTGGAGGGTGAAGGCATGGTTCAGCCCACTGTCCGCCAGGGGCAGATCGAACAGGCCGCACAAATAGGGCAGGATGCCGTTCTCCCCATAGGTCGCGCAGTAGAATTGACCGTCCTTTTTAAGTACCCGTCGAACCTCTGAAAGACCCAGATCCAGGTTCGGCACATGATAGAGCATCATGTTGGCGATAACGGCATCATATGAATCCGCAGGATATGGGATGCTTTGGATATCGATTTGTCGGTATTCGATGGACCCGTACCCCTTCAGCGTCTCCCGGGCGGCGGCCAGCATACCCTGGGAGAGATCGGAGAGCACCAGGGATCGGCAGCGCTTGATCAGCTCATCCTGTCCCAACCACATGCCGCCCGTGCCGCAGCCCAGCTCCAGGACCCTCACGCCCGGCTTGAAATCATAGTGGGACACGATCCAATTGCCGAACCCCTGAGGGTTGATGGAATACTTTTCATGGATGCTAATGCGCGTGTTCAGCCGATCCGCAGTTCTGTACTGCATCTTAGCCGCTCGCTGGATGGCGGTATGATCCATGCTTTCCTCCTGATTATGAGAAAGGACCCGCTGATGCGAGTCCTTTATGCGTTGCGGTATTGATCCTTTAGACCAGCTCCAGCACCACCATGGGGGCGGCGTCGCCGCGGCGGACGCCCAGCTTGTACATGCGGGTGTAACCGCCCTTCTTGCCCTCCTGGATGCGGCCGTCGTACTTGGGGGCCAGCTCACGGAAGAGCTTCTCCACCACAGCGTGGTTGGTGCCCTTGGTGCGCTCCTTGTACTCCTTCTTGGTCTCCTTCTCCTTCTTGGGCTCGGGAATGTCGTACAGATAGCTCATGATCTGACGGCGAGCATGGAGCTTGGAAGGCTGATCCTGGGGCTTCTCCTCCTTGGAGACCTGACCCTTCTCGTTGTAGACCTCTTTGGCCACCATGTCCGTGTTCTTGTATTCCTTCACCGCCAAGGTGATGATCTTCTCGGCGATGCTGCGGACTTCCTTGGCTCTGGTCTCGGTGGTGACGATCTTGCCGTTCCAGATGAGAGCGGTGGTCAGGTTCCGGAGCATTGCAACACGCTGGTCAGTGGGCTTTCCCAGTTTCCTGTTTGCCATTGCTGCTTCCTCCTAATTAATCTTCGTTGCTGCGCAGGGTCAAGCCCAACTGCGCCAGTTTTTGCTGCACTTCTTCGAGAGACTTGCGGCCCAGGTTCCGGACCTTCATCATCTCGTCTTCGTCCCGCTGCACCAGCTCCTCCACGGTGTTGATGCCGGCCCGCTTCAGGCAGTTGTAGGAGCGGACGGACAGGTCCAGATCCTCGATGTTCATCTCCAGGATCTTTTCCTTCTTGCTCTCCTCCTTCTCCACCATGATCTCCACGCCCTGGATCCGATCGGTCAGGTTGATGAAGAGCATCAAATGCTCGGTGAGGATCTTGGCGGCGTAGCTGGCCGCCTCGTCCGGCTTGATGCTGCCGTTGGTCCAGATCTCGAGGGTGAGCTTGTCATAGTCGGTGATCTGGCCTACACGGGTGTCTTCCACAGTGAAGTTCACCTTGGTGATGGGGGTGTAGATGGAGTCCACGGCGATCTCGCCGATGGGCATGTCGGGCCGCTTGTTGCGGTCNNNNCTTCGCACTCGCCCGCCGCGTCGATAACGACCTTCTTGGGGCCCTGGCTATGAAGCTTGCAGATAAGGCCCTTCAGGTTCAGGATGATCTCAGTCACGTCCTCCTTCACGCCCTCGATGGTGGAAAACTCATGGAGCACACCGTCGATGCGGATAGAGGTGGCGGCCACGCCGGGGAGGCTGGAAAGCAGCACCCGACGCATGGAGTTGCCCAGCGTCATGCCGAAGCCGCGCTCCAGGGGTTCCACCACGAACCTGCCGTAGTTCTCAGACATCTCAACGCATTCGAGTTTGGGCTTTTCAAAATCCAACATATTGTACCCTCCTTCGGTAATGTCGTTTGGGTGAGGCAGAGCTTACCTGGA
>LXOW01117372.1_pt2 | contig 17247 bp, 18 predicted proteins | sample 1368591 | NCBI WGS metagenome assembly LXOW01 (sample SAMN04884650, study PRJNA319009) | bovine gut metagenome | isolation source: Cow rumen | host: Bos taurus | place: Italy: Legnaro (PD) | collected 2014-07-09 | reverse complement strand
GACTATGGCATTAACTACGACATAAAATATCGTATGTGTTCTGATCTTTCCGATGACTAAGCTTTGTTTAATATATATTTTTAACAAAGTTACAGGCAAATTTTCAAAATATCATTGAAAACTAATATATAAATCAGTTAAAATAATTTATCCTTTTAAATTGGGGAATTCTGTGGATAAATTACTATTATTGCCACCAACGAAGCTAGAAATAAGCAAGCGTTTGGAAAAAGATGTTAAGCCGTCTGACGAAGCAAAACGGAGAAGAAAAATAATCCGTTTATATTTGACGGCCATTATTTTGATAAGTGCTATGTTAAGTTATTATATTTGGCAATCAAGTAAAATGTTCGAAATAAAATTAAGGATTAATACTATAGAACGAACTATAAAAAAACTAGAAAACAGCAATGCTGATTTACAAATAGAAATATCTAAACTACAGGCTTTAGGAAGAATTGAAAATATAGCAATTACCGATTTAGGAATGATTCAACCTCAAGGAAACCAGCAGCGTTTTATAGTAATCCCAAGCGATTGGAACAAGAAAAAATGAATAATAACAATAAACCTGTTCATTTGCCTGTTTTATTGGAAAGTGTTGTTAAGTATGCTTTGCCAGAAAACGCAAAAACATTCGCTGATTGTACTTTTGGCTTAGGAGGTCATACAAACGCTATTTTAAAGGAATACCCTGCTCTAGAAGCAGTTCTTGCAATAGATAGAGATGCAGAAATATTAGAATATTCAAAAGATCGATGCAAGGATGAACGCGTTAAGCGTTATATTGCTAAAGCTTCTGATTTGCCTGATGTTTTGCATTTTTCTGGTTTAAAAGGCGTTGATGGTATATTGCTTGACTTAGGGGTTTCATCTTGGCAGTTAGATAGTGCAGAGCGTGGCTTTTCTTTTATGAAATCAGGACCTCTTGATATGCGTATGAGCAAAGACGATGAAACAACGGCGGAGGATTTGGTTAATTCTCTGGATAAATCTGAATTAGAAAAAATATTCTTTGAGTATGGAGAAGAAAAATTCAGTAGGCGTATCGCGTCGGCTATTGTCGAGAAAAGGGTAGAAAAAAGAATTACTACCACAGATGAACTTTCTCAAATAGTGTGCAATGCTGTTCCTTCTGTTCCAAAAGCTAAGGAAAGAATTCATCCTGCTACAAGAGTTTTTCAAGCTTTAAGAATAGCTGTAAACGATGAGCTTGGAGAAATTGAAAAATTTCTTGAAATAGCACTAAAATGTTTAAATACAAATGGGCATTTGAGCATAATATCTTTTCATTCACTTGAAGATAGGCTTGTAAAGAATTTTATGCAAAAATGCGCAAAAGGTTGTGAATGTCCTAAGGAATTTCCTGTTTGTGTTTGTGGTAAGAAGCCAACTATTAAGCTTATTACAAAAAAGCCAATTTTTGCGGAAGAAGATGAAATGAAAGTTAATCCAAGGTCTCGCTCTGCAAGACTGAGGGTTTGTTGTAAACTATAAAAATATGCGTAAACAAGAGATAAATAGCAGAACACATAGAGCTATGTTTTTATTGTGTGCGGCAGGTTTTATGATCTTTGTTTTTTTTGCAAGATTAGTTCAACTGCAGATTTTTCAATATAATCTATGGCAGCAAAGATCTAATAAAAATCATATAAGCAAGAGAGTTATAGATATGAAACGCGGTAATATTTATGATTGCCGCAAAACAGAGCTCGCTATTTCTGTTGATACTTCATCGTTGTTTATTTACACTCCAGAAGTTAAGTCTCCACAGGAAGTTGCAAATAATTTATCTTCTGTTCTTCCAGTTAGTCGTGATGAAATTTTGTCAAAAATAACTAAAAAACAGGATTATGTGCTTATTTGTAAGGAGCTAGAGCCAAAAGTTGTATCTAATATTAAACAATTAGCTATTCCAGGAGTAAAATTTGAAAAACATTACCATAGATATTATCCTCAAAAAAGCCTTGCTGCCAATTTAATAGGTTTTACAGGCACAGATCAGCATGGCTTGGAAGGCTTAGAAAAAAAGTATGAAACTACTCTTTGTGGATATCCTGGTATTGGTATTCAGGAAGATATAAGTATTAGCGATAGTGAACCTTCGCAAATGCGAGTGATTACCCCTCCTATGGGCGGAAGTAATATTTGGCTTACTATAGATTCCAGAATACAGCACACGCTAGAATCGGAATTACAAAATTTAGCTGATCAGTATAAGCCTATAGACGCTTTTTCCATTATAATGAATCCATATAATGGCGATATTTTGGGAATGGCTTGCTATCCGACATATAATCTTAATGAATTTGGCAGCGCAAAACAAGATGAAATTCGTAATAGACCTGTAATAGATAATTTTGAGCCTGGTTCATGTATGAAAATTTTTGCAGTAGCTTCTGCATTAGAAAATGGCAAGGGCGATGAAAGTTCTAGATTTTATTGTAAAGGCTATGGTGAAATTCCAGGGCGAAAAATAAGATGTCATGGAGTGCATGGGTTAATGTCTTTTGACCAAGCTATAGCAGAATCATGCAATGGAGCTTTGACTGAGATTTCTAAAATATTGGAACCAAGCATGTTGTATAGAACTTTAAAAAATGCTGGTTTTGGAGATCCGACTGGTGTAGATGTTCTTTCAGAAGGACAGGGTAGTTTGGCACCACCTTCTAAATGGTCGGCTTTTTCACTATCTTCGCTTGTTATGGGGCATGAAATGGCTGTTACTGGTATTCAGCTTGTTCAGGCATATTCTGCTATCGCTAACGGTGGGTTGTTAATAAAACCCAGACTTGTAAAGGAAATTACCTCGTCAGACGACGGTATGGTAGAAGAAGTAAAAACAGAAGTTGTAAGACAGATTTTTTCTCCTGAGTTAGCAAAGAAGCTCAGAAGAATGTTAATGGGCGTTGTCGAAAAAGGGACTGGTCGCCTTGCTAAATTAGAAGATTATACTGTTGGCGGTAAAACGAGTACTGCTCAAAAAATAGACCCAAATGGAACTTATTCTAAAACCAGAGTTGTTTGTAACTTTATTGGAATGGTTCCAGCTATGGACCCAAAATTTGTTTTATTAGTTGTTGTAAATGAGCCTACAAAAGGTAATCCGAAAGATATATCTGGTGGTAAAGTTGCTGCTGCGCCTTTTGCTCGTATTGCTGACAGAGTATGTAAATATATGAAAATTGCTCCAGATAGACCAGGAAATGCATTTTTAAATAATGCAAGCAAGTCTAAATTAAATGCTCTTGTATCGAATTTAAGCTCAAATGAATATAATGCAGAAGTTGCTTCAGGAACATCTCAGGGAATTGTCCCCAATTTAATTGGCAAATCATTGAAAAACGCAATTAAAATCGTCGGTAGCAATAATTTAAAAGCTATATACGATGGAAATGGCGTTGTAGTTTCTCAATTCCCAAAAGCTGGAAGTCCAATTCCTGCCAGAAGACTTATAAAAGTTGTATTATCTCCTGATTGAATATTTCATATTATCAGAATAACACTGAAGCACCAAATATACAGCCCGTATATTTCTTATGTGAAATGGCGTAATTTAGGTTGTCATAATCGCCTTCAGAAACATAGGAAACATTTACGTTTATAATATTTTGATATGTAAATCTGAAACCAAGGCTGAATTTATCGCCATTAAAGTCATACGCAAATTTAAGGTAATCGTTTAAAGGAACCAACCCGCCAAGGAAAAAGAAGAACTCGTCAGCGTGACCTGTGCCTTTGTTTGTGTCAAAATTATATCCGCCATATTTAGCTCTTTTCATTTTTCCATGGTATTTACCTGGTTCATTGGAAAAGCTGAATTTGTAATCGGAAACTCCAAAGTTGCCGCCTACGCCAAACCATGCGACAGGAACTCCTGCGGCAGCCCAGACAGAGTGATAGCCACTGCTACAATTAAAACTACCACCTAATGTTACGTTTCCCGGAACTTGATATTTAAAGTTCAGGTAAAATGGCTCTTCAATATCGAATCTGTCTTGGTTGTCCATGGTTTTGTCAAAGCCTACTTCCAAGCCATCTTCAATGCCCCATGAACAGCTTATAACTGTGTCAAAGTAATCTTGGTCTGTATATGCTTTTCCAAGATTATCCATTAAGTCAAACATTTGTAGATGAACGCCTACAGCTGACTTGTTTGGTTCTAAAACTCCGGGAGAAGGAACTAATGTTGAACCTGTTCCGCCATTAACAGCAAGTCCTTGCCTTGGAGTAAGTCTTTCTGTAAGCAATGGAGCTAGTTCTTTAGGAACTCTTGTCTCACCAGGAAGCAAATATGACTCGCCCTGCTTGCTGTTTTGATTTGCTAATGGAATATATTCTGCAGGTTGCCCCTGAACATAGAAATTACCATCAGCGCTTACACTTTGATATGGTGTAAATTCTTGTTCTTCATAAACAGTATTTGGTTGCTGATATGAAGTTCTTGGCTTTTGCTGTTGCTGTTGAACAGTTACGTTATTTGCTCTACCTTTTGAAAGGTATTTATTGTATTGGTCAAAATTGCCAGCGAAAGCGATACTTACGTTAGCAAGCATTAAAGAGGCGGCGAGTAAAATTATTTTTCGAGTTTTCATCATGCTTGCCGTATCGACTATTTTTTTAAAATATTTAACTATTATTGATAGTAAGTTGTTTTAAATTAAGAAATTATTGTATTATGTAAAAAAAGCTTATTGAGGTGAACTATGAAAAGCAGATTCTTTATTGCAGCTGTAATGGTTTTTATGGCTGAAACTTTGTTTGCTCTTTCCTTAGGACAAAAAGAAATAAAGATGTTTACCAATGAAGTGGTAAAATGCGCTAAAGACGTTTTTTCTTATGATGGCGAAGAAAGTGGAAATGCTTATGTTATCAAGTTAAGGAACAGAAAAATAAGGGATATTTTAATAGATTCTGCGACAATAAAGTGCTACGGACTTAGCGGCGAAAAGAAGCGTCAGTATTCATTAGGCGATATAACTTATGATGATATGAGTCAAAATGTAAGTATGGTTGTAAAATGCGTGGCTAACGAGAACGCTTTGCAGGACTATATAAATATAGCGACAAAACGTGCAACAAAAGCTAAAAGAGTATTTGATGATGTAACAATTAAGTTAAAAGAAGGTAAAGCAAAGCTTACAGGAAAATTAAATATGAAAAACCTAAATTTGCCTTCTTTTATTGGCTCAGAAGAAATTATGTCTTTTGATGCCGAAGTAGGGGTAAAACTTCAAGATTCTCAGATATATATTGAGGTCTTTAATGCTGAATTTGACGGTTCTTCCTATCCTGTATTATTATCTGCCATGATGTCATGGTTAAACCCTGTGTGGGATTTTTCTGTTTTGTCGGAAAAAGCTTCTATAGATAAACTTGAAATAAAAGATGGAAAAATTACTGCATTTGGAAGGCTATTTAGATAAATCTTAAGCGATATAAATAGTAAAATAAAAGTAAGAAAAATATCGAATTGCGGTGGAAAATTAGCTAGTAAATGTGCTTTGTTTTTTTATTAAGAGCATTTAGAGGCAAGTTTAGCCCAAATGACCCAAAATAATCTAATATTTAAAGTAAGACAGATTATTTAAGTTCTAAGTAAATATCTAATAAATAAAAACTAGTAATTAAAATTTCTTGACATTGCTATTTTGCAAATCTATAATGAATACACCTATTTTAAAAGAAAGATGAGTGTACATGATTCAACCTGCTTTTGAAGATGTCTTACTGCTTAACGGAGCGGCTTCGCTAGCAAAAGCTTCGGCTCTTTGTAGTATGATAGATAACGAACTTGATGACGATCTTGTTGCATTTCTTTCTGAATATGGCATNNATTTTAAGAAATATCTTTGGCGCAGCCGAAAACAGCGGAATTATGTCTGTTACTCCTAGAAATAGACAAGCTTTAGTTAGCCTTATAGAAGGAATACTTCGCTCTATTGATAGTCCTTTATTTAGCGTTTCTGGCGGCGGACTAAAAATAGGTTTGGCTGTTCGTGACGGTGATATGGCAATTTCTATTTTTGGAACAATTGGTTTACCTGGGCTCGAAATAGACCAAGAAATTGCTGCAACACGTGTTCTTTATCATTGTTTGGAGGACTAAAATAAGTGATAGGCATAGTCGTAATTTCTCATGGTTCTCTTTCAGAACAGCTGGTTGCTACTGCTTCTATGATTATGGGAAGCTGTTCAGACGTTAAATTTGTGACTTTTTCCTCTAAGGAATCATTAGATGATTTACGTCGAAAAGCTAATGAAGCTGTTGAGCCATATGAAAACGAAGGTTGCCTTATATTGACTGATTTAATGGGTGGTAGCGCTAATAATATAAGTATAGAACTTCTTAAAACCAAAAAAAATATTCAAGTTGTAACTGGCGTAAACTTGCCTATGCTACTTGAAGCTATTGGTTACAGAAGTATCGCCGATGATTTAAACGATTTAACAGTTAGAGTTCAGGCAAGTGGCGCTAAAAGTATTATTAATTTAAAAGAATTTTTTGAAAAAAGAGCAGCAAAGAAATAATGACGACGGTAAAATTTCTAAGAATTGACGATAGGCTTATTCATGGACAAGTTATAGTTGGGTGGCTTCCAACCGTTGCTCCAGAAAAATTAGTAGTTGTAAACGATAAAGTTAATGATGACCCAATGAGGCAGGAGCTTATGTCTCTAAGCGTGCCTCCTACAGTCGAACTTGAATTCTATTCTACGTCCGATATTTCAGAAGATGATGTAGATGAAGATACATTTGTTCTTGTAGCTTCCCCTGCTGATGCGCTTGCATGTCTAGAAGCCGGCATTGAACCAGAAAAATTCAATGTTGGCGGTATGCATTCCAAAGAGGGAAAGGAAGAAATTTTTGAAGCTCTTCATGTCGATGCAAACGACAGAAAAGACTTTGCCGCTATCCTAAAAAAAGGAGCGGTTCCTATTTTTCAACCGACGCCACAGAACGAGCCCGTAAGATTGGGCGACATATTATAAAGCGAGGAGAAACATGGCATCAATTGATTTCTCGAATGTTGTAAAAACCTATGAAGGAGCGAAGGCTTCAACCGTTAAAGGTATTAGTCTTCACATTGAGGACAAAGAATTTGTTGTCCTCGTCGGACCCTCCGGATGTGGTAAAAGTACAAGCTTACGTATGATTGCGGGGCTTGAGGATATTACCTCCGGTGAAATTAAAATCGGCGACGTTGTTGTAAACAATTTACCGCCTAAAGACCGTGATATTGCCATGGTTTTCCAAAACTATGCGCTTTATCCGCACATGACCGTAAAAGAAAATCTTGCTTTTGGTCTTAAATTGCGCAAGATGGACCCAGAAGAAATCGAATCTAGAGTGCAGGATTCGGCAAAGGTTCTCGGTCTAGAACAGTTCTTGGAAAGATTGCCAAAACAGCTTTCTGGTGGTCAGAGACAGCGTGTTGCTCTTGGTAGAGCTATGGTAAGAAATCCTAAGGTGTTCCTTATGGATGAACCTCTTTCTAACCTTGATGCAAAACTTCGTGTCGAAATGAGAGCACAAATTAAAAAGCTGCATCAGAGACTAGGTACCACGTTTGTTTATGTTACTCACGACCAGGTTGAAGCTATGACAATGGCAGACAGAATTGTTCTTTTGCATGAAGGAATTATTCAGCAATACGATGTTCCATCTGTTATTTACGGTAAACCAGCAAACATCTTTGTTGCACAATTTATTGGTTCACCTCCTATGAATATTCTCAAAGTTAAGAAAACCAGCGATGGACTTTCATTGCCTGCTAAAGAAGGCGATGGCAAACATAACTGGAATATTAACTTGAAAGAATACTTTGTTGATAATCTTGAAGATGAAATGTCTCTTGGTATCAGACCAGAACACATTCTTATTAACAATGAAACAGTTCCTTCGCTTAAGATACCATGCAAAGTAGAACTTACCGAACCAATGGGCGCAGAAACCTACGTTTATCTCGAAGGCTTAGGCCATAGCATTAACGCGAGAGTAGAACCAGAAGTTAAAGTCGAAGTTGGTCAGGAAGTAACAGCATGTATTCCTATCGAAAAGTTCCATCTCTTTAAGAGTTCAGATACAACCAGAATACCAAGAAAGAACGACTAAGTAAATAAAAATTGGGGGCGATTTTTTCGCCCCTGATTTTGTGATTTTAGGACAAGCATTAAAAAACATGCAAAATAATAAAACAAATACACAATTAGTTTTTAATACTATAATTGTTTTTTTCATGATTTTTTTATGCGTAAATTTAACAGGATGTTGCTCAAAAAAGGATGGAGCGACAGGTGGCTCTGCTTCTGGTGGAAAAACAGATTTGGTTTTTTGGAACACAATGTCTGGCATTGAAGCAGAAGCAATGGATAAAATACTTGAACAGTTTCATAAAGAAAACCCTGATATTACTATAAAACATGAAATAATTCCTTTTTACGAAACAAGAGATAAATTTAGAGAAGCATCAAATCAGGGTAGGGCACCTGATATTTTAAGAGCGGATAGATTTTGGATACCAAGTTTTGCTGCAGAAAAGCTGCTTGCTGAAATAAGTCCAGAAGAATTTGGCGATGATTATAAAGAAATGGTTCCAGTTTCTAAAGAGCTATGTATGTGGGAAGGAAAAAATTGGGCTGTTCCCATTTCTCTTGATACTTTAGGTTTGTTTTATAATAAAAAACATTTTAAAGAAAAAAAATTAAAAATACCTAATACANNGGTAAATATGGCTTTTTTATATACCCTAATGGCTGGTATTTAGAACCATTTTTATTTGGTTTTGGCGTAAACTATTTTGATAAACAGGGTAATATCGCTATAAAATCCGATGCAACAAAAAGAGCTTTTGATTTTCTATTGCACATGAAAAAAGATTTAAAAGTAGTGCCTCCAGTAAGTTTAAGCGGTGACCATGTTTATTCAACCATGGTTGGTAGTTTTAAGCGTGGGCAGGTCTCAATGATTATGATAGGACCTTGGGAAATACGCTCAATACTGGAAGGTTCTGAGTTCAGAAAGGATAACTTGAGATTAGGAGTTGCTCCTTTGCCAAAAGGACCTTATGGAAGCTTTTCACCTACAGGTTGTCAGGCTTTGGTCATCTCAGCTTCTTCTAAGAAGAAGGCTGCTGCCATGAAATTTTTGCATTTTATGTTTTCTCATGACATACAGAAACAGCTTGTTATGGTTAATTACGGTATGCCTGCCCGTAAGAGTGTCTTTTCAGCGCCTGAATTAACTAAAGATCCTTATATTGGGGTTTTTATAAAACAGCTACAAATGAACAGAAANNGGGTGATATCTACGAGCCGCTGAATAAAAAACTGGTGGAAGTATTAAACGGTGATTTGCAGGTTAATTATGCAATCAGCGATATTGTTAAAGCATGGGAAGCAAAACATAAAAAAAATGGTTCTGGCAGGTAGTCTATGGACCAGCATCTTGTTGCTTCTTTATTAACAGCTTTAATTGGTGGAATAGTTGACTTAGATTCAACTTCTGCTGTTCAAACTATGATTTCCCAGCCTATCGTTGCTTCGCCTTTAACTGGCTTATGTCTTGGTTTATTGTATGGTGAGCCAGTAAATGGGATTATGCTTGGCTTAGCTTTGGGTTCAATTCTCCAACTTGTTTGGATAGAAAAACTTCCATTAGGCATGAATGTGCCTCCAGATGCAGCATTAGCTTCTGTTTTATCAGTGGCTGTTGGATTTATTGCTGGGAATAATTACTCTAATTTTGCGTTAAAAGAAGCATGTTATACAATAGCTCTTGTTTTTTCAGTTGCTTTAGGGTTATTAGGACGTGGTCTTGATATGTTTGTAAGACGTTTGAATACAAGTATAGACGCATGGGTAAACGATGAAATTGAGGATAATAATTTTAAGTCGATCTGGTGGGGGCATATTTTAGGATTTAACGCTACTTTTACTAAAGCTTTTATTTTTTGTTTTTTAATTGTTTGGTTTGGGGTTGAACCTCTTAAGTATTTTATAAAACCGCTTAGCTTAGTTCAAATAAAAGGCTTTATTGTCGTAAAAGGTATTTTGCCTATTGTTGGTTATGCTGTCTTAGCGAATATGTTTTTAAAAGAAAAAAAAGAGACATATATTTTTATAGGAATGATTTTATTATTTACTTTTCTTCCTGTAAAATTAGGTTTTATTTTAGCTATTTTATCATCATTATATATGGTTTTTCTATTTAAAAACGAAGATCCTAAAAAGAAGAAAAAGAAAAAATGAATGATACAGAATTAGAAAAAAAGCCTATGTTATCTAATCTTACGCTTATAAATGTAGCGTTTAGATCCTTTTTCTTACAGGCTTCATGGAATTACAGAGGAATGATGAGTATGGGGCTTTTGTTTTCGTTGAGCCCTGCGTTAGATAAGATTTATAAAGACGATATAGAACGAGAACGGGCTTATATGAGACATTTTGAATATTTTAACACTAATCCATATTTTTCGCCTGTTGTTATGGGAGTTATTTTATCGTTAGAGGAACGCTTTAGCAGAGGAGAAATTGATCAGAAAACAGGCGAAGAACTAATTCATGACACAAAAGAAGGGCTTATGACTGCTTGCGCTGCCATTGGAGATGGCTTGTTTTGGGATAGTTGGCGTCCTTTTGTGGCCGTTTTATCGCTTGTTTTTGCTTCTAATAATTTTGTATTGACACCTTTATTTTTCCTGATATTATACAACATACCACATTTATATTTTAGGTTTGCTGGAATATTTTGGGGGTATCGTGAAGGAACTCACGTTATAAAGAAATTAAAACAATTTCAGTTTCCGATAATAAGACAGAAACTGAAATATGGGACCTTGATTTTGCTGGCTTATTTAATTCCAAATTATTTAAGTTTGCATACACCATTTCTTATCATGTATAACATGAAAGATTGGTATAACTTTGGTGAAAAAATAATACAGGGCTTATTAGCTCTTGGTTTTGTAACAGTTGCAACTATAGGCTGTCGTTCAAAACTAGATGTTTTGCTAATATCTTTCCTGCTTATGTTAGGCGCATTGGTATTAAACCGATGGCAAATTTTAATATAAGGAAGTAGCAATGAAAAGAAAAGAAGTAGAAATCAAGAATAAACTTGGTTTACATGCTCGTCCTGCTTCTATGGTCGTTAAGCTCGCGGGTAAATATCAGTCAGAAATTCAACTGATAAAAGAAGATACTGAAATAAACGCCAAAAGTATTTTAGGCGTTATGATGCTTGCTGCTGGTCCAGGGCAAAAAGTTGTAATTACTGCTGATGGAGAAGATGAAGCTGAAGCGGTCCAAGCTCTTGGTGAACTTATAGAAAGCGGTTTCGGTGAGGAGCTTGCTTAAAAATGTGTGACTCTGTTGAAAAATCATCTGTATTTTTGCAGGGAATTGTTGGCTCTAAAGGAGCTTGCGTTGCTCGCAGCTATGTTTTTAAAAAACGAATAGAAGTTAAGAAAACACCTTTAGCTGATGATCAAATAGACGCTGAACTGGAACGTCTAGAAAAAGCAGTTAAAATGACTGCGGCAGATATTGCAGAATTTCAAAAATTGGCGAAAGAACGTCATGGTGAACAATATGCTGCTATTTTTGACTCGCATCTCTTAATGCTCGAAGACCCGCAATTTAAACCTCAGATGATTAGCAGGGTTAAAAAAGAAAAAGTAAATGTTGAAAGCATTGTCGCTGATATTGTGAACAAACTTCAAAATGTTTTTTCCGCTATAGAAGACCCTTACTTGCGTGAAAGAGCTATTGATATTAAAGATGTTGGCGACAGGCTTTTAAGACATCTTATGGGACTGGAAGGTCCTTCGACTGAAATAGGCGATGAGCCATATGTTTTAGTAGCTTCTGAAATAAGTCCAAGTGAAATTTTAGATTTTGCCAAAGGTAAATTGCAAGGTGTGTGCTTAGATACAGGTGGCGCTACTTCACATGTGGCCATATTAGCTGGCGCTTTAGGTATACCTTCTGTTTTTGGCTTGGTTAATTTCTCTATGGGCGTTCATACTGGCGATACCATACTTATGGATACTCGCGATGAATGTAGAATCATTCTTAATCCAAGTAAAGAGCTAAAAGATAAACTCTATGAAGAATTAAAAAATGAACTTGGTTCTAAGGTCTTGTCTAATACTACCGCAGATGGAATTAAACTTAATATTGCCGCTAATATTGCTAGAACGGAAGAGCTTCCGCTTTTGCAGAAAAATGGAATAAAACGTATAGGTTTATTCAGAAGCGAATTTGTTTTTATGGAAAGTATGGACGTTCCGTCGGAACACTTTCAATGTGAAATCTACTCTAAAGTAGTTAAAGCTGCACCTGAATTAGCTGTTTTAAGAACAATAGATATTGGTTCAGATAAACCTTTAAGGTATTTGCCACTAGGCGAAGAAATGAATCCAGCAATGGGTTTTAGATCGGTAAGGTTTTCTCTTTCTAGAAAAGACATATTGGTTCCACAATTACGTGCAATGATAAAAGCTGCATCTGGAAGTAATTGTAAAATAATTTTCCCTATGGTTTCTGTTCCTTCTGAATTAAAGTCTATTTCAGATATTTATGAAGAAGTTGTTTCGGAACTTGGAATTTCTAACCCTCCAGAATGGGGCATAATGTTAGAAGTTCCTTCCGCAAGTTTTATGCTTAGCGAAATAGCTAAATATACAAAATACATAAGCATAGGGACCAATGATTTATTGCAGTTTTTCTATGCTGTAGACCGAACAAATGAACGTCTAGCAGGACTTATCGATTATATGGGTATATCATTTTTAAGACTGCTTCATGCGACAGTTCAGCGTTCTCAAGAATTAGGCATTACTGTTGGCGTTTGTGGGGAAATGGCAGGAGACCCGGCAGGTTTTGTGGCTTTGTTAGGTATGGGAGTAAGAGATTTTTCAATGCGTCCTGCGGTAATAAATAAAATTTTGTCTATCATTCCAAAACTTAACGAAAAAGAAGTATCAGAAACAATAAATAAACTTCTTAGCGATCCATGCAATTTTGGAATACGTGAAACAATTATTAATAAGTTTCTTTCGGAGTGAAAAATGAAAAAATTACGTGATATTCTTCCAACAGATATAGNNGACTCTAGGAAGATAAAAAAAGGTTACATTTTTGTGGCTTTACCTGGCAATAAAATAGACGGAAGTTCGTTTATTTACGATGTTTTAGAGCGTGGTGCTTCTGCAATTATGCTTGAGTCAAACCGTAAAAACATAGAAGCTTCTGTTGTTAAGGTCGCGAATGCAAGAAAAGCTCTTTCAGAAACTTCTATGCTATTTTATGATAATCCAAGCGCTTCAATGAGGCTTTATGGAATTACCGGAACAAAGGGAAAAACTACTATAAGCTATATTATACAAAGCATCTTAAAACATGCTTATGGAAAAGCATTAAGAATAGGAACAGTTGAATATGATTTAGATTATGAAAAGCTTCCTGCTTCTAATACAACTCCAGAGTCTGCGTTTTTACAAGAAATGTGTTACAAAGCATTACATAATGGTGTTAAGCATGGAGTGATTGAAGTTAGTTCACATGCTTTAAAAAATTGGCGTGTAGAGAATATGACTTTTTCTGTGGCTGGATTTACTAATCTTTCCTTAGAGCATACAGAATTTCACCCTGACATGGAAGATTATTTTAATACTAAAAAACGCTTATTTACAGAAATTGCTTTAAAGAATAAACCTTGCGTAATAGGAATAGACTGCGAATACGGTTTAAGAATGGCAAAAGAATGTAAAGAAGCTGGTTTAAAAGTAAAAACAGTTTCTCTATACAATCATAATGCTGATTTTTATTGTGACAATTTAAAAATGAGTGGTTCTGGCAGCGATTTTAAGATTTGTTCAAGTTCTGGAGAACAAAATCAATGTCATTTAGCTTTACCTGGGGAATATAACGTTTTTAACGCTATTATGGCTTCAGCTATGTGCCGTTGCGACAATGTTGAATGGGACCATATTTGTGCAGGAATAATGTCCTTAGATAATGTTCCTGGAAGAATGGAAAATATTACAAATAATGCTGGAATAAATGTTGTTGTGGATTATGCACATAGTCCAGCTGCCTTAGAAAATGTTTTAATTTCGCTAAGAAAACTAACAAGAGGAAAACTCATTGTTGTATTTGGCTGCGGTGGAGATCGCTCAAAAGAAAAGAGACCTGTTATGGGTAAAACTGCTTTTGATAATGCTGATATTGTTTTTGTTACTAGCGATAATCCTAGACATGAAAAACCAGATGAAATAGTAAATCAAATTTTAAAAGGTATACCAGAAGAACGTGGTGAAAAAACAGTCTTAGTTGAAGTAGATAGACGAAATGCTATTTATTCTGCTCTAAAGATGGCAAATTCAGGCGATACTGTTGTAATCGCTGGAAAAGGACATGAAACAGGGCAATATATAAATGATGAAACTATTCCGTTTGACGATAGAGAAGTGGCTAGAGAGTATTTTGAAGGAATATAGAAATGAGTAATATGTATAATTGGAATGTGGCAGAACTTGCAAGCGCTTGTAATGGTAAAATTGTTAAAAATTATGAAAAACCTNNTAAAATAGTAAATGGGAATGTTTTTATAGCTATAAAAGGCGAAAACCATGATGGACACAAATTTTGTAATACTGCTGTAGCCTCAGGAGCAAGCGCTATAATTGTTTCCACTCTTCCAGAAAAACTAGAAGAAATAAATGCTTCTGTAATCTATGTTGAAGATACTGTAAAAGCTTTGCAACAGATTGCTAATTACTATAGGCATAGTCTTAAAAATACAAAATTTCTTGCAGTAACTGGCAGTAATGGCAAAACTACAACACGTTCAATGATTTACCATATTATTAGTAAATACCATAAATGCCAAATGACAGAAGGTAATTTCAATAATCATATAGGTTTGCCTTTAACGATATTGGGTATTGAGCCTGATTGTGAGTATGCTATATTAGAAATGGGTATGAATCATAAAGGCGAAATTACAGAATTGTGTAAAATTGCTGAACCAGACGCTGTTGCTATAAATGGAATAGGACCTGCTCATATCGGTATCTTAGGTAGTATGGAAAACATTGCCAGAGCTAAGGCTGAAATAATCGAGTCATTAAAGTCTGAATCAAAAATAGCTATTTATCCAGCATATACTGATTTTACAGAAATTTTCAAGGAAGCTGGAAAAAATTGTAAGACTTATTCTTTTGGTTTTGATATAGAAAATGATTTTACTATTCATAAAAAAGAATTATCAGATGGAATTAATTTTTCTATAGAACATTGCGGAAAAGAATGTGATTGTAAGCTTAATTTAGATGGTGAGCACAATATTCTGAATGCATCAGCCGCAATTTCCTTGTGCGTAGCTTTAAATTGCTGCTCTTTGAACGATGCATGTTCTAGCTTAGCTGATTACAAACCTGTTGGAGCTCGTTTAGAAAAAATACAGCGTAATGGAATTGATATTTATATAGATTGCTATAATGCGAATCCTGCTTCTATGACAGAAGCTATAAAAACATTAGAAAAATGTAAATCTCCACGAATTGCTGTATTGGGTGATATGAGAGAATTAGGCGATTTTTCTGAAAAATATCACAGACAACTTGGTGAACAGGTTGCAAAAGCTGGTATTGAACTGCTTTTATGCGTTGGAGAAGAAACAAAATATACTATTAGTGAAGCAAAAAAATATGGCATGAATGAGCAAAATGCAATTAAGCTAAACTCAGATGATGAAACTGCCGAATTGTTAAAAGACAACCTGAAAAAGGATACGACAGTTTTATTCAAAGCAAGCCGGGGCATACATCTTGAAAAGATTATTCAAAAGCTTTGGAAAGATGTAAAGTTAGATTTGCATTAATTATTGACTAAAACTGCCGCTCAATTTTTCGGAGTATTCCGAAATTATTGGAGGCGTAGTTTTGTTTAGTGCTTATTTTGACGGATTATCCGTTCGCATTATATTTTCTATTGTTACTTCTTTTTTGCTTGCAATGATAATTGCGCCTACTGTCATAAGGAACCTTAAAAGAAGACAGATAGGGCAAAATATAAGAGAAGAAGGCGTTCAGGAACACCTTAAAAAAAGTGGCACCCCTACCATGGGCGGTGTTATTATTTTGATACCTCTTGTCGTTACTACTTTGCTTTGGGCAAAAATGAATCCCTTTGTTATTCTAACCTTAGCTGTTACAGCAGGAATGGGCCTTATTGGATTTTTTGACGATGTTACTAAGGTTGTTAAAGCACGGTCTCTTGGCTTAACAGCGACTCAGAAAATGATTGGTCAGATTCTTGTTGCTATAGCAGCAGGTTGTGCGATTAATTATTATCCTGATTTAAAATTTGCAATTTATCAACATGATGCAGTAGACGCAGCTTCTACATTAAAAAGTGTTATGGCTGCTTCTTCCATACAATTACCTGTTATTGGAGCTTTTGATTTAAGCTGGTTTTATATTCCTTTCGCTGTGCTTGTAATAGTAGGAGCTACAAATGCTGTAAATCTAACAGATGGTTTAGATGGACTGGCGGCAGGCACTATGGCTGTTGCAACTGCTCCTTTTTTCTTATTTGTTTATATTTGCGGACACTTTGTTTTTGCTAAGCACTTAGGGGTAGCTTTTATTCCTGGTGTTGGTGAATTGTGTATAATGTGTTCGTCTATTATAGGTGGTTGTTTAGGTTTTTTATGGCATAATGCTCATCCAGCCGCTGTTTTTATGGGCGATACGGGCTCTTTGGCTCTTGGTGGAGCAATTGGGGCTATAGCGCTTTGCTCAAAGACAGAAATTTATCTTGCTGTTGTTGGTGGAATCTTTGTTATGGAGGCTTTGTCTGTTATTATACAGGTAAGCTATTTTAAACTCACTCATGGAAAACGTGTCTTTAAAATGAGCCCTATTCATCATCACTTTGAATTATGCGGTTGGGCAGAGGAAAAAGTTGTTGTGAGATTCTGCATTATCGGGGTTATGCTTGCTCTTGTAGGTTTAACGCTCTTTTCTTCTAATCTTGTTGTAACAATGGCACAATAAAAAGCTTATTATATTAAATATAATTCAAGTTGTTATTTTGTTTATTGTTATGCATTTATAAAAATTTGTTCTTGTTTTTAATTTTGTAATCTGTTATTATTTAGACACTTATTTTCAAGGAGAATGTGTAATGCCAGCTTTAAATATGCAGAATCTTATGCGCCTGTCTCTTATACACATCT
>LXOW01075302.1_pt2 | contig 17249 bp, 16 predicted proteins | sample 1368591 | NCBI WGS metagenome assembly LXOW01 (sample SAMN04884650, study PRJNA319009) | bovine gut metagenome | isolation source: Cow rumen | host: Bos taurus | place: Italy: Legnaro (PD) | collected 2014-07-09 | reverse complement strand
TTTTCCATGAAATTTTCAAATGAATTTTCAAGGTTGTTTCACTGTTTAATTGTCAATGTTCTAATCGCTGCAACCCTTGATATAACTAGGTTTCAGAGGCTTTCGTTTTCCGTCACCCCCAAGCGACTTGTTTAGTATATCACGCTGACTTTTCAAAGTCAACACCTTTTTTCAAAAAAATTTGAATTAATTATTTTTCCTATGGCATTTCCCAATTTTTCATGCGCTTTAGCCGATAAATGCAAAGAATCCACAGGTGATGATTCCACCACAGTTCCTGCATTCAAAAACAAACATCCACATTCTTTTGCAACTTTTTCGTAAAGAATACCAAATTCATTTGATCTTGAAATTGAAGTTTCATCAAATGAATATCTGAAATTTCCCTCGCAAATATCATTTCCAATCACTGGTGGTGCCACTAATAATATCTGTGGTACAAATCCTTGCTTCTCCTTGCAAAACTCTTTTATCACTAAAACTATTTGTTTCGCTCCGTCTGCAATTTCTTGTGCTGATGCATGAAATGTCTTTTTTAAATCATTGCTTCCTAGCATCATTACAACAATATCGACAGGCTTATGCGTGTTCAAACAAGGCTTTATATAGTCAATTCCTTTTTTCCAGCCTTCCAAAGGATCTTCAAAAACGGTAGTTCTTCCGTTGCAACCTTCTTCTAATACCTCATATTCTTCGCCTAACAACTCCTGCAATATTCCTGTCCAACGAACATTTTTTGGGTATCTCATTCCATTTTCAGGATTATAACCATAAGTGTTTGAATCGCCATAACAAAGCACAGACAATGTTCTTTTTTCATCCATATTCTAATCTCCCTTCTTTTATATTCTGTTTCACATAATTCTAAATCAAAAACAAAGTATTTCCTAACGTTACCCGCTCGGCTACTTGCAATATATTTTTTAATGTTCTATTTCTTATATTATATTACAAAAAAGGTAACAGTCCAATCTTTCGACCAAACTGTTACCTAACCACAAATTAGCGTTCTTTATATGTTTTTATATGTTATGGTGTATTTGTTGGTATATCATATTTTACCCATTCTCCAATATACTTTCCTTCACCATTAATATCTGTTTTCTCAAATAAAACTTCTGAGCCCTGAGGCATTTCTAAATCTACTGTCTGTTTATCCCATGAATCGTATGTATTTTTGAACAATACATGTGTATATTTTGTTGGAATATCGAAAATAAATGTATCATCTCTATACCAAGCACCATATCTGTTTTTACCCCATGATTCAATTTCCCGAACCGGTTCAAAAACAGCATAATCATCTGGTGATGACCATGCGTATGCAAATACTGAACATCCCCATGAAATGTTTGTATATTGTTCTTTACCATTACTTTCAGTGTCATGGAATGCAATTTTTCTTTTATCACCAGTAATTTTCTTACGTTCTACATAAGTTACTTTTCCCTTGTTGATATATGCATTATATCCTTTTTTCAAGATATAATTTTTTCCATTATTGCTATCCCACTTTCCGCCTCCGTTATTGAAGCAAACTTGTGTCTCGCTTAAATTTCCTAAATCAACAGTGTATGTAGCAACTGTTCCATTTGTCTTCATGTCCTCACCAGGTACTAATGTCCAGTTTTTATTAGACTTCATATAATGAATATATGTCATCGAAAATTTTGTCGTATAGTATACATTAACCTGATTATCTGATGGTACGTTTGTTGGCTGTTGTGTTGCTGGCGCTGTTGTTGCCGGTGCTGTTGTTGCCGGTGCTGTTGTTGCTGGTGCTGTTGTTGCCGGTGCTGTTGTTGCTGGTGCTGTTGTTGCTGGTGCTGTTGTTGCTGGTGCTGTTGTTGCTGGTGCTGTTGTTGCTGGTGTTGTTGGTTCTGGTGTTGGCATTACTTTCCATGTGCCATAGTATTTTCCTTCTTCGTTTCTATCTGTAACCCAGAACATATTTTCATTGCTACTTGGCATACTCAAATCAACTGTCTGCTTATCCCATTCAGATGTAGAATTTACATTTTTAAAAAGAATATGAGCATAATTATTTGGAATACTGAATATACAGTATCTAGGACCATGATGCCAATAACCATAAGGATCCTTATTCCATGTTTCACCACGAACTTCCTGTGGTTCAAAAACTGCAAAATCATCTGTACTGTTCCAAACATATGCATATACATCTTTCCATGTAGTGTTATCATTATCAAAAATTACCGGAATGTACTCAAATGGAGTTGATGTTACAACACTCTTGTCATCATAGTGATACCATGAACCACTTGTCTTGTTTGACGAACTCTTTGGCTTAAAGCAGTTCTTATCATCATTCTGAATATTTGTATTTGCAGTCTGCTTATCCCATCCACTCTGTGTGTTCTTAAACAAAATGTTTGAATAATCAGCTGGAATATTCAGCTTATAGATGTTTCCTTCTACTTTAGTTCCTTTTACTGTTTGCGATCCTTGTGCTCCACCCCAAATGTATGCACAAACTGTGCTCCATTTAGTGTTTGCGTTGTCAAAATAAACAACTGTTGTTTCTGCGCTTGCATTGGCATTTGTATTAACTCCGTAAAATACATTTACAGCCATCAATACTGCTAATGCAAAAGCAACTGCTTTTCTTAACATTTTCATTACTTACACTTCTCTTTCTTTTAAATTTTCCTTTTTTGTGTAACAGCTTTGCAACGTTTTCGATTTTATCATCTTTTTTGTTTCATAGCAAGTCAAAAACAAATTGTTTATAACAAAATACACAAAATTGTTTTTAATATATTATTGACTATTTGAGCATACTATTTAATAGCTGTTATGTGTAAAGCACAAAAAAATTTGAAAGGAGACATTTTATTATGAATATGAAACTAAAAACCAAAGTCATTCTGCTTTCTGCTGTAGCAACCCTTCTTTTAGGAGTTTTATGGCATTTTGTTTATGACTGGACAGGTCAAAATCGTTTCATTGGTTTAATTTTTCCTACAAATGAATCAACCTGGGAACACATGAAACTAGTTTTTTTCCCAATGAGTATAAGCGCAATTTATATGTACAAAAACTTAAAAGAAGAATATCCTACTATATTGTCGCATATACTATGTTCTATTGTACTAGGGACTTGGTTTGTTCCTATTTTGTTTTATTCCTATAGTGGTATTTACGGAAGAACATGCTTTGTAGCTGATATTATTGTATTTCTATTAAGTGTATTATTTGCACATTTAGCACTTTGGCATTATGCTGGTATGCCTTGGCCTAATGTTTGTTTCTATTTCGGAGTAATCCTATATATGCTCCAATTGATTTCTTTCTTTTGGTTTACCTATCATCCGGGGACCTGGAATATTTTCACTGATTTATCCTAAACGTTTTTTCCGCAAACAACAGAATGCATGCTTGCATACAAATCTTTCGGGATACATGGCATCCTCGCGGAGCGTTTTTTATGTAATAGGAAATTGCATCGCAATTTCCTATTACATAAAAAAAGAACTGCATACAACAAAAGACTATGGTCGTCCTTAACCCCCTATCTTTTTGTACAACAGTTCTCTATCATAAATTTACTAAATCTTCACCGCATTAATTATCTTCTACTTTTTCCGGCACAGAATTTTCATATGCAAATACCATCAATTTCTCCATCAACTCATCACAATCATCACAATCATCACTTCGCACATAAACAGTAACCGGTCTACACAAATCTAAACTCAATACTCCAAGAATTGATTTTGCATCCACCACATACTGCTGACACATTGCATCAACTGCAAAATCATAATGACGTACAATGTTTGTAAATCTCTTTGCCTCATCTACACTATGCAAATCTAAAACCATCTTTGTCATACGCTCTACTCCTTTTTTAATTATTCTTCGATTGTTTCCAATCAATTCCCACTGATATTTTATCACTTTTTTTGTTTTTTTCCAATCATTTTATGAAACCCTACAACATTCTATCCTTTCTAAAATCTTTAAATCAATATATTTTGTTCTTCCCCCCCCGAAAAAATTGACAGTTTTTTCCAGAACCATTATACTAAGATTAAGAAATGATTATTCAAAATCTTTTCCACAAAATTTAGGTAGAACATTTTAATGTTCTCTCGGAGTATTTTTATACAAGCATTTCGAGATAGTTTTTTCTTGGATGACGACATTACCGTTATATCATTTGGCGGTCAACGTCTACCACTCACTACGTTCGTGAGACGTTTTCACATGGCAGGTTCTAAGTCGCTAAAGTGTCGGAAGCCTGCTCAAGGAAATGTAGAAAATCCAAGGAAAATATAGCAGAAATTATGGTATAAAGGAGATGCTGAGAGAACATTTTTTCATGGGAGGTATAATTATGGGGAAAATAAAGCTTTCAACAAAACTTTACGGTATCGCTGTTATCGTTCTTTCTATCATGTTATTTTTAGGTATTTTTTCTTTATTAGGCATGCAAAAAATATCCGATGAAGCCTCAAAAGAATTAGAAACCAAAATAAGAGGGAATTATGATTTAGCCATCAAGGAACAAGTTGACAACGCAATTTCTGTTATCGACACTTATTATCAGTCATCCCAAAATGGTAAACTAACCTTAGATGAAGCAAAAAAACAAGCAGCCGATACATTACGTGAATTGCGCTACGGAGATGGCGGATACTTTTGGGCAGATGATACAAGTGGAAACAACATTGTACTGCTTGGAAGCAAAACAGAGGGAACAAATCGTATGAACGCAACCGATGCCAATGGATATAAAATGGTGCAGGCTATCATATCTGCCGGTCAGCAAAAAGATGGTGGTTATTGTGATTATGTTTTTCCAAAAGAAGGAGAAACAGAACCATCTCCTAAAAGGAGTTATTCAAAATTATACGAACCCTTCGACTGGGTAATCGGAACTGGTAACTACATTGACAATATTGATACAGCTGTTGAAGCTGCAAATGATAATATTTCCGATATTCGTCAAACTAGGGTTACAGGCCTAATTATTACAATCATCTGTTGTTTTGTTTTTATGCTTGTTTCTCTTTTGCTGATTATAAAAGATATTCATTCGACACTGAAAAATACCTTAGACTTTATTACTAAGTTAGAAACCGGTGATTTCACAGCTAGAAGAACGCCAGCTTTGGCAGCTCGAAAAGATGAGTTTGGCAAACTTTCTAATGCAATAGAAACATTAGCCATCTCCTTAGACAAAGTTTTAGGCACAACGAAAAATGAAAGTATTACTATATCTGAAATCGTAGAAATTGTGGATACTAATGTTTTACAACTCAACGATGATCTCAACGATGTATCTGCCGCTACAGAAGAATTATCTGCAAGTATGGAACAAACTGCATCGTCATGCCAGCACTTAAATACAATTGCTCACGAAATCGAGTCCGCATCCCGAAACATTGCCGAACGTTCACAAGAAGGCGCCGAAAAAGCCATTTCTATTCACAATCGTGCATTAGAAGCACAAGAAGAAGTAATGGTCAACAGTAATAAAGCGTCTCAAATGAAAGCAGAGATTAGTGTAAGTCTTACGCAGGCTCTAGAAGACGCAAAAGTTGTCGGACAGATTGAAGAACTTTCTCAATCCATCATGAATATCACAGCACAAACAAATCTGCTCGCATTAAATGCTTCCATAGAAGCCGCCAGAGCTGGAGAAGCAGGAAAAGGGTTTGCGGTTGTTGCTGACGAGATCCGACAACTTGCTGACCAGTCTAAAGTAAATGTCGAAAATATTCAGCGTGTAACCAACGAAGTGACAAAAGCTGTTGAACGATTATCAGACGACGCAAAACGAGTGTTGAATTTTGTTGCTGAGGATATCACAAACAACTTTCATTCATTTGCAGTTATTGCAGATACATACAATGCGGATGCCACTTATATTGATGAATTGGTAACAGATTTCAGTGCGGTATCGCAACAATTATTTGCATCCATCAACGGAATGTTGCAAAATATTGCCGAAGTCAGTAAAGCAACCGAAGAAGGTTCTATCGGAACATCTTCCATTGCAGAACGAACATCCAATATAGTATTAAGCTCTGGAAATGTATTACAACAAATGGACCAGGCCGAAGAAATATCTTCTAATCTTAAAAGTAACGTTGAAAAATTTAAAATCACGGAATAAGTTTTTTTCTCAGAAGTGTATTCAAACAAGAGAGCTGCCATTCGGCAGCTCTCTTAATCATACTTCTTCAATTTCCGCAATTGTTGCCAAAGTTTCCTTCACTTTGAATTTCACGTTTTTATTACCATAAGTTACCCCATATAAACGTTTTTCGTCATTGATATACGATGGGCGGGGATCCTGTTCAATAATTTTTATGATAACAACCAATTCGTCCTCGGATAACTTCATTTGCAGTTCTTTTGAAATCTCTACTGATAATTTATGTTCAAATACTTTGTCTGCAAACCCACCTACGGCTTCCGGATGACTATCAGTATAAGGAATATATGGCTTTATATCATACACCGGTGTTCCATTCATCATATCTGAACCTTGAATATACAATATGGTTCCTAATTTTTCATCATACACTGCTTTTTCAAGTTTAACACAAGACATTCCAATAGGATTTGGGCGAAATGGAGATCTTGTGGCAAATACCCCCATCCTTTGATTTCCTCCAAGTCTTGGTGGTTTCACCGTTGCCGACCAATTGTCTTTTTTTGACTCAGAAAAATTCCACAAAATCCAGATATGTGAATACTCTTCTATTCCTTTAAATGCATCCCAGGTTCTAAATTCCGGTTCAAATATAATTCTTGCTTTTATTTCATTCACCAAGCCACTCTGTCTTGGTAATCCAAATTTTTCATTGAACAAACATTCAACATGACCAATTACTTTCATTTTTTCCTCACTTATAATACAATGTTCTCTCGTAATCTCCTTTATTCAATAATTTCGGCTATATTTTCTTTGGATGTTCTCCATTTCCTTGAGCAGGCTTCCGTCGCTTTAGCGACTTGGAACCTGCCATGCAAAAAATCTGTCGTTCTCCAAAAACAAACTCAAAAGATATTATATGTTTTTTTCGAACAACAAACAATATCTCTTAAAACTTTTTTGAACTGACGACAGATTCCTCATTTCAAATTCAAATTTTGTACAACACCTCTTGTTTTGTGAGTAATACACTAAACTTCAACATAGTTCTTCTTAATACATGCTATAATCTTATCTGCCTGAAAAGGTTTTACAACAAAGTCTTTCGCTCCTGATTTAATAGCTGCAAACACTTTATCTTGATGTCCCATAGCAGATACCATAATAATACACGCCATCGGATTAAATTCGTGAATTTGCTTTGTAGCCTCGATTCCATCAAGTTCCGGCATAGTAATATCCATCAATACAATGTCTGGCTTATACTCTTTATACTTTGTAACTGCTTCTATTCCTGTTCCTGCTTCTGCAATAACTTGATGTCCCGCCCCTTCAACAATTTTCTTTAATGACATGCGCATAAATGCTGCATCATCACATAACATAATTTTCGCCATAAAATAACCTCCCATCTGTTTACAACTCTATTATACCAAACTTTCCAAATTATTACAGTATTTTTTCTGCATATTTTAGAAAAATTCTATTTATGATACGGTTCGTTTGAAATAATTCGGTAACTACGATAAATCTGTTCCAATAAAACCATCCTCATCAATTGATGTGGAAATGTCATCTTTGAGAAACTTAATTTGTAATCCATTTGATTCATAATACTAGGTGCAATTCCGAGGGAACCTCCAATCACAAAAATAATATGACTACATCCACTAATCCCCAATTTATCAATTTTTTTCGATAACTGCACAGAGTCAAGCATATCCCCTTCAATAGCAAGAGCAATTTTATATGCATCTTTTTTTAGATACTTTTCCATTCTTGCCCCTTCTTTTTCTTTAATCTGAAGTTCTTCTACTTCACTTGCCCGATCCGGCGTTTTTTCATCATCTACCTCAACAATTTCTAATTTACAATACTTTGAAAGACGCTTGGAATATTCCGCAATTCCGTCTCTAAAATATTTTTCTTTTATTTTTCCAACACATAAAATGGTTATCTTCATGTTTTACTCCTATTTTATGAACAAATATGTTCATATTTTTTTTGCATTATGTACATATCATGCACACATTTTAAAGATATAATAAGATTATAAGAAATGAACAACTTGCTATAACTCTTAATCAGAGTTAAAATGTTTTTTCATTCTTCTCCTTCCAAGTTTATAAATACGATAGAGAACAGAGTGCCTGGCACATCTGTTCTTTTTCGTTGAGCGGGCTTTTGTCGCTTTAGAATCTATTTTTTTCAATATTATTCATCATTTAACGAACCTTCTCTATGTACACGAACGAATTTAATCATTCGGTTTTGCACATCCACCACTCGGAATTCATATCCTTTATATTCAATATTTATTTTTTCCTTATCTTTTGGAATATGACCAAGTTTTGAAATCAAAAGACCATTAAGAGTATCAAAATATTCGATTTCTTCATCCAGATTAATATTTAACACTCTTGCCACTTCACTTAACTGTGCCATACCTTTCATAAAGTATTTTCCATCTCTTTGTTTGATGATCATACGCTCGTCCACATCATACTCATCAAAGATATTTCCTACGATTTCCTCTAAAATATCCTCCATGGCAACAATTCCAACGGTCTGCCCATATTCATCAATGGCAATTGCCATACTTATTTTTTTCATCTGCATTTTCTCAAATAACACGTCAAGTTTTTGCGTATCCGGCACTAAATAAGGTTTTTTCACCATTTGACGCACCAATACTCTGTGATTTTTACTCTGGATATAATACTTCGTCAAATCTTTCCAGAAAACAATACCAATCACATTATCAATATTTTCCTCATACACTGGAAAACGTGAATATGGCTTACTTACCATCAATTTGATTGCTTCTTCAAGAGTCATGTTTCCATCAAGGGCAAAGATTTGATTTCTTCTAGTCATAACATCACGGACTTCTTTTTCGTCCATTTCTATGATGTTTGAAATCATTTCAACCTCATTATCTTCCAAAACTCCCTGTTCCAATCCCTCATTCACTATAGAAATAATCTCGTCCTCTGTGACATTTTCTTCGTATTCCCTAACATTTTTTCCTGTCAATCGTAGCAGTAATAATACCGTCCATTCCACAATCATAGAAAAAATGCCAAATACAGACACACACAAAGATATGATTCCTTCTAACAAATACGCTTTTTTATCAGAATTATGTAACGCTAATTTTCTCGGTAGTACATTTCCAAATACAGACACAATATATATCAGTAAAACCATTCCAAGTATTTGAAAAACTTTGTGAAGATTTGAAACAACTGCTTCATTTTCAGATATTTTTGACGCAATCATAGACCAATAAAATATCCTTCGGGAATAAATAAAACCAATGGCTACATTGATTGCAGTTGACATTATCCATATAAGGTTTCCGTATTTTTCGGTTCTTCGAATCAACGCTAAAAGCCCTGCTGCCTTTTCATCCCCCTCAGATGCTTTTTGTTTAATATCATTCTCACCAATATTGTCGATAGCCGACATTCCAAGTGAAATCATTGCTTCCACAACTATTAATATCAGTGTTACAACAATGGATAACGCATATTTTTTTACAGCAAACATCCTTACTGTTCCCCCTCATTTGTACCTTAACATATTCCGAATTACAAGAGCTATTTTTAAANNACTCTATGTATTATACTTCGACCAAAAGTGACAAACTGATTAACAGTGCACGATTAACCTGTTCGATAACATCAGCCTGCAGATGACAAACACGTTCTCTTAGTCTAGATTTATCGATAGTTCTCACTTGTTCCAATAAAATCACAGAATCCTTTGCCACGCCGCTCTCTACCGATTTTATTTCAACATGTGTCGGCAATTTTGCCTTATTCATTCTGGACGTAATTGCCGCACATATCACAGTGGGACTATGTCGATTTCCCATATCATTTTGTACAATTAAGACCGGTCGGATTCCGCCTTGCTCTGAACCTACCACCGGTCTTAAATCTGCATAATATATATCCCCTCTCCGTATCACTAAAAATCCCCCCATAACTTCTAAATGCTCACTCTGATAAGTGGGTTTACTGTAAGTATTTCCATTATTTTGTGAAGTATACAGTTGAATTTTAAATTATTACGAAAAGTGGGTTTACGGATTTTATCCTAGTTTCGGATATGAAATGTTTACACAATTTTTTACTTCCAAACCACCAATTACCTTGTTATCCCAAAGATAAATTCGTGGGATTCTCTTGTGAACGTCACAAACAAATTCATAGTTGAAAGAACCTGCTAATTCAGATATTTCTTCCACACTGATATTTGCGTCTCCATCCTTTCCAAACAATGTAACCGCATCTCCAATCTTTACATCTTCAATTTCGGTTACGTCTACCATAAACTGATCCATACAGACTCTTCCTAAAATATTAGCCTTTTTACCATTCACTAATACATATCCTTTAGATGACAACGATCTAGGATATCCATCTGCATAACCAACCGGAATCGTAGCAACCTTTGTTTCTTTTTCAGTGACAAATGTACCACCATAACTAATTCCTACACCTTTTGGTAATGTTTTCACGAAAGACACGTGTGTCTTCCACTCCATGGCAGGTTCAAGATATAATCTTGATTTATCTACATCTTCGGAAGGATACAAACCATAAGTGGTAATACCACTTCTCACCATGTATTTGTTTGCTTCCGGAACCATCATAGCTCCCGCACTGTTAGAAATATGCTGTACCGGTATCTTTATTCCTACTTCTTCAAGCTTTGCAATAAACGAATTGTAACGCTCTAACTGCAGTTTTGTAAAAGATAAATCTTTCTCATCTGCCTTTGAAAAATGCGAAAAGCATCCTTCTATTTCAATTCCCGGCAAGGTCGCTATTTGCTTTATAGTATTTACACTTTCATCTGTTAATGCAAATCCAATTCGTCCCATTCCTGTATCAATTTTCAAATGAACTTTTACTGTTTTATTTTGAGCTACAGCCTCTTTTGAAACCCATTTTGCCATATCCAAAGTGTAAACAGCAGGGGTAATTTCATAGGAAACTAACTCTTTCATATTGCATTCCGGTGTAAAACCAAGAATTAGGATAGGCTTTTTAATGCCATTTTCTCTAAGTTCTATACCTTCTTCAACCATGGCAACACCATATCCAGCCACTAACGGTTCCAAAATCTTTGCAACTGGAACTGCTCCATGACCGTATGCATCTGCTTTAACAATTGCCACGATTTTAGTATCCGGGTTAATAATTTGTTTTGTTCTTTCTATATTTCTATAAATTCGATCAAGATGAACTCTTGCCTGAACTCTATAATGTTCCACTTTCATTTCCTCCTTCAGTCACCCTGGACGTTCCACTGTCTTACATCAATGGTTAAGGTAACTTTCTTTCAATACATGGCTGATACCATTCACAATGTCCATCGCCATCACGCTATGTGCACCCAGCTTTTTTGTAGCTTCATCGCCAGCCAGTCCATGCAGGTACACTCCAAGGCAGGCAGCTTCATAATCATTCATTCCTTGTGCTAAAAGCCCTGCAATAATTCCGGTCAAAACGTCTCCGGAACCTGCCGTTGCCATGCCATCATTTCCCGAAAGATTAATATAGCACTTTTCCTTTTGAAGGACAAGACTTCTAGCATCTTTCGCAACTAAAATATTTTGATTTTCAGATACCATATCACAAATCGACATGATATTTTTTTGAAGTTCTTTCACACTGACACCTTTTCCAAGCAAATCCGACAATTCCTTTAAATGCGGTGTCAAAATAAATTGATTACCAAGTTTCCATTTTGCCTTTACTCCGTCAAATGGCACTACATATTCTCTCATACCTGCCAACAATTGAATACCGTCCGCATCAATTACTGTTGACACTTTACTTTGGTCTAACAGAATTTTTAATATCTGTTTTGAAGTTTCACTTCTTCCCACGCCTGGTCCAAATACAATGGAAGTTGCAGAAACAATGGCATTTTCAACCAAAGTCTCATCAAGATTATCAGCATCATAAGTAACTAATACTGCTTCCGGCAAGGCATTTTGTATGATAACACGGTTTTCCTCAGGCGTAAGAATTTTTACAAGCCCCGCTCCTACCCGATATGCAGCAGTTGCCGACAAAATGCAGGCTCCTGCCATATTTTTACTACCTGCTATTACAAGAACTTTTCCATAGGTTCCTTTATTGCTGTACTCACTTCTTTTTGGCAATCTGTTTTTCACATCCTGCCATTCATAAACAATATGTTGAAACTCCTGTTCCATTTGTTTATCAAAGCCAATTTCTTCAATAAAAACTTTCCCGGAATATTCAGTTCCCGGATATAACACAGTCCCTATCTTTTCATATCCGAAAGTCACTGTCATATCTGCTTTCACCGCACATCCCATAACACTTCCTATGTCCGAATGAATACCGGATGGTATGTCAACGGCAATCACCTTGGCAGGACTTTCATTTATGTCTTCCACACACTTTTTATAATTTCCTTCAATGTCTCTTGTCAATCCTACACCAAATATGGCATCTATAATGATAGTATATTCAGAATAACAATTATTGTTAACTTCCTTTACACCAAGCCCCTTGGCTATTTCCCTTTGTTTTTCATTGTCTTTTGTGGCTTTTTCCAAATTTCCTATCATAGTATAAGCCACCTGATACCCTCTTTGATGCAGTATTCTTGCAATGGCAATACCATCCCCGCCATTGTTTCCTACACCGCACACACAAAGAATGTTATCTTTATGCGAAGCAATCTTTTCAATATGATGAACCGTCGCCACAGCAGCTCTTTCCATTAAGACTACCCCCGGAATACCAATATTTTCAATGGTGTGTTTATCTATTTTTTTCGCCTGTAAGGCTGTCACCAATTTTTTCATGGAACCACTCCTAAATCCCCTTGATTATAATAATTCGCTTTTACTAAGACTGTAGGATAATCGCATCAAACTGTCCGATAAATGCACATTTTCCACTTTTACCCCCTCCGGAAGATTTAAATCGGTAGGTGCAAAATTCCAAATTGCCTTCACTCCCATATCAACAATAGACGCCGCCACCTCCGGCGCATGTTCCTTCGGTATTGTAATTACAGCAATATCTACCGGATGCTCGCTAATATATTGCTTTAATTCACTCACATCGGCAATTTTTACACCTCTGATTTCTTTTCCAATCAAGTCTTCCTTTTGATCAAACATACAATCCAAGACAAAACCTCTTTTAGCAAAATCAGTATAATTCGCCAGTGCTTGTCCAAGATTTCCCGCACCAACAATAATCATATGATACTGTCTTGTAAGNNCATTATAACCGTATCCCTGTTGCCCAAATCCACCGAAATTATTTAAGTCCTGACGGATTTGAGAGGCTGTTACTTTCATAATTTCACTTAACTCTTTAGAAGAAATACGCTCCACGCGCTTTTCTAATAATTCTCCCAAATTTCTATAATATTTTGGCAATCGTTTAATCACAGCCAGCGATATCTCTTTTTCTGCCACGACTTGCGCCCCCTTCCAACATCTGTCTTAGACAAGACTCTCTATGTTAAAATTGCAAACTACGACCTTTTATTCACGCTAATTATAAGACCTTGTTAAATCTTTGTCAATAAGCAGCCAAAAACCTAATCACAACATATGTAACAGTTCGTTTTAGCCACGTACTCCTTATGTTTTAAATTTCTGCTAAGTTGAACCATTACTGCACGTTGACATTCAAAATAAATCCACTTATAATCGTATTTATACGCAATTTTTATGCGAAGGTAAAAGAAAGGCTGATTTACAATGATTTTATCATGTGCAAATATTTCAAAAGCATTTGGAACGGATGTTATTCTTTCCAATGTTTCTTTTCATATCAACGAACGTGAAAAGGTTGCTATTGTCGGTGCAAATGGTGCCGGAAAATCAACCTTGTTTAAAATAATAATGAATGAATTAACTCCGGATAACGGAGAGGTTGTCTTTTCAAAAGGCGTCTCTGTAGGCTATCTTGCCCAGCATCAGGAACTTGATTCTACCAACACTATCTATGATGAACTGTTAGCTATCAAACAGGATATCATTGATTTAGATCATCAGATTCGCCAGATGGAAAAAGATATGACTCACTTATCCGGTGAAAAATTAGAAAAAGTATTGGAAACCTACTCTAAACTAACTCATGAATTCGAAGCAAAAAATGGCTACGCTTATCGAAGCGAAATCGTCGGCGTATTAAAAGGCTTAGGGTTTACGGAAGAGGAGTTCACACTTCATACAAACAACTTATCCGGTGGGCAAAAAACGCGAGTTTCCCTCGGAAAACTTCTGCTTTCCAAACCAGATATTATATTACTCGACGAGCCAACAAACCACTTAGATTTAGAATCTATCGCCTGGTTGGAAACTTATTTGCTAAACTATCCGGGTACTGTTGTCATCGTTGCCCATGACCGTTATTTTCTAGACCGTGTTGTTACGAAAATTGTTGAGATTGAAGGTGGTTCGGCAACTGTATTTCAAGGAAATTACTCCGACTATGCCGTGAAAAAAAGTGCAATTCGTGAAGCACAGTTAAAACAGTACTACAATCAACAGCGCGAAATTAAGCATCAGGAAGAAGTAATTGCGAAATTAAAATCCTTCAACAGGGAAAAATCCATTAAACGGGCAGAAAGCCGAGAAAAAATGTTGGACAAAATAGAACGCATAGACAAACCTGTTATGGAACAGCAGACTATGCATTTAAAATTTGAACCTAGTTCTATCAGCGGAAATGATGTATTGTCTGTAAAAAATCTATCAAAGGCTTTTGACACTAAAAAATTATTTTCAGATATTAATTTCGAAATCAAACGTGGCGACCGTGTTTCCATTATAGGTCAAAACGGTACCGGAAAAACAACCATTTTAAAAATACTCACAGGAAAAGTTATTCCTGATACCGGAAAAATTGATTTAGGAAGCAATGTTAAAATCGGATATTACGATCAGGAACATCAACAATTAAACCCTTCAAAAACTATTTTTGAAGAAATACACGATACTTATCCTAATCTTGATCAGACCAAAATAAGAACAACTTTAGCTGCTTTCTTATTTACAAATGATGATGTGTTTAAGCTGATCAAAGAACTTAGCGGTGGTGAGCGTGGTCGTGTTTCCCTTGCAAAACTAATGCTTTCAGAAGCAAATTTTCTTATACTTGATGAGCCGACAAACCACTTAGATATGCTTTCCAAAGAACTTTTGGAGAAAGCACTAAATAACTATACCGGAACAGTTCTTTATGTATCCCACGACCGATATTTTATCAATCAGACAGCTACAAGAATTATCGAGTTAACAGGGCATGAAATCTTCCAATTTATTGGAAACTACGATTATTATCTGGATAAAAAAGATACGCTCCATGCAGCATCAACTACTTTTGTTCAGACGGAAACAAACACAAATGCTCCATCGGAAAACAAACTGTCATGGCAGCAGCAAAAAGACCAGCAAGCTTCCATTCGAAAAATCGAAAATGAGATTAAGAAAATTGAAAAATCCATTGAAAAATTAGAGGAAGAGATTTTTTCTAATTTGGAAGAACTACAAAAACTAAGCAAAGAAAAAGAAAGTATTGAAACTGAACTAATGGAGCAAATGGAACGTTGGGAAGAATTATCCCAAAAGCTCTAATAAAATAATCCTATAAGAACAAAGAGACTGTCGCATCAAGAACTGACACCACCTGATATAGTATATATTTTATAAAAATTAAACTATATCAGGTAGTGTTTTTCTTAAATCGACAGTCTCTTTTTATTTAATCCCGTTTATCTAAAACGGTCACACTCAAATTTGCTTTTCTGTTTCAAATTTTCATAAATCATCTGATATTGACCTTCAATGTTGCTATCATCAACCGGCAAATCCATAGATGCCGCAATGTTATTTACAACTCGTTCCGTCATTTCCGGTTTCATACGTTCCAAATAATCCAGTTTTTCACGGCAGGATGTTGCATCTAAAAATTCCATCAATAATCTTTCTACACGCTCATCCACGTTTTCCCGATACTCATCTTCGTTCTTTTTATCATTTTGCAGATACCGCGTATCGTCTTTTTCTGAAAAAGAATTCAGATTAATCTCTTTTCTGACTTCATTTCCACACTTGTCACTGTTCATCTGTCCGGATACATAAATTTGCTCAAAAAGTGGTCGTCCTTGTGCATTTGTTCCATTAAACTGTTCCAATGAAATCACATACTTCTCGTACGCACCAGACATTTCCTGAAACACAACTTCCGTTTCTTCACTTTCAAATTTTTTTGCAACTGCAATTATCTGACATATACATCCTGTATCCATTTTGTAAAACGAACCTAATAATGGCAACGTACTCACTTCACATCTACTCCCTACGTCAAATTTTCCTCAAGTTTATATCTTTGCACAATATAATATTCTGCATATTCGCGCGAAATCATGCCATACTGACACAACTGGGTAATTGTCTCTTTGAAAACTTCCAAATTTTCTCTATGTTCCACTAAACTCGACAAAATTGCTTTTAAATGAATATCATACTCTTCCACACTAATTGCCTTTTCTTTAAACAATAAATTCACTTTATAAACTTCCTGAAAATAAGAATTAAAACGACTTGGATCTAACAAACTCTGATCTAATACCATTTGACAATGCAATGCCTTTATTGCATTTCCAGCAGAAGGTGCAGTTATCACCAAATCATCACCCAACACAAATAAATTTTTCATATATGTGGTAAAGCCATTTACTGTAGTTTTATAATATTGAGGCATGAGAGACTGAAACAAACTTCCCATTACCGAACCTCTCAAATCACTATATTCATCAATATCTCTAATAACATGCTCTTTCTCATAAGTCATAATCTCCAGAGTTTTTCGTGGAATACTTATTACTCTTGGCTTTTTTTCAAACAAAAGAAGATAGAAAAAATACTTGTCCGTCCAAATATAAGCAGGGCAACATTTTATTTTGTGTTTTTCTGACGAATCAACCAAAATGCGGAAATTTTCCTGCTTCACTTTATATTCTACAAGACATTGTTTTATTTTTTCTTTTGTATACTGTTTGTATTTGTTCTCAACAGCCTCTTCTTCTCCTTCTTTTGATT
>LXOW01266014.1_pt1 | contig 17266 bp, 20 predicted proteins | sample 1368591 | NCBI WGS metagenome assembly LXOW01 (sample SAMN04884650, study PRJNA319009) | bovine gut metagenome | isolation source: Cow rumen | host: Bos taurus | place: Italy: Legnaro (PD) | collected 2014-07-09 | reverse complement strand
GCGTCAGATGTGTATAAGAGACAGGGCATAACTAGTGGCTTGTGAGGCTGGGTTAGGGCTGTTGCTTAAACCAAAATCGGAATCACCGAGAACCACCTCAACACCTTCTTCGGGAATGGGCGGATCTGGTGGCGTATAGGCAAATATATTCAGGCTCATTAGCAAAATGACAAGGGCAGTAATGGCTGCCGTACTGATACCTGATATTAGCTTGGGATTCATTGTAACTATTGTTTGGGAGAGGTTGCAAGGATAACCTTATGCTTGGTACCGTCGGCATTATTGATATTATTAACGGCATCAATGACATTGACCACATCCTGCACAGGCACATCCTTGTCAGCCCGAAGAACGATACAAGCGTCGGAAACACCACTCTCAATTCCAGCGGCGATGGTAGACTGTAGGGCTTCTATAGGTACGGCAGTCTCACCGACATAGAAATTGTGCTCGCGGTCAATGTATACAGTAATGTTCTGCTTGGCCATGGTACGACTCGAACTCTCGGGAAGCATGAGCTTCACAGCATTGGGGGCGATGAGTGTCGAGGTAATCATGAAAAAAATCAGCAGCAGAAACACTAAGTCCGACATCGACGACGACGAAGTCTCTATCCTGATTTGATTGCGAGTCTTGATCATTGGCTTTTAATTTTCAATTTTCAACGCTCAATTATCATTATGCCGGTTCATGCAAGAGGTCCATAAACTCATTGGCGCGAACCTCAAGTTCAAAAACCACTTTGTTGATACGGGTAACTAGAATATTATGGAGGAAATAGCATATAATACCCACAATAAGTCCACCAACGGTGGTAACCATAGCGGTATAGATGCCGGAGGCAAGCATCTGGATATCAATATTGTTTCCGGCATGCGCCATCTCTTGGAAGGCTGATATCATACCGACAACGGTGCCAAGGAAGCCAATCATAGGTCCTAATGAAGCCACAGTTGCCACAAGAGACACACGGCGTTCCAGGTTGGCCACTTCCAGTTGGCCTTCATTCTCAATAGCAGCCTGAATGTCGGGCAAAGGACGACCCAAACGGGAGAATCCTTTGTCAATCATTCGACCCAGCGGAGTCTGTGTTTGCTTTGAAAGGGTGCGGGCTTCATCTAGCTGTCCCTCATGAACATACTGTCGAATATTGTCCATAAAAACATTATCGTCCTCTCCCTTGAGGGCAGCACTTAGCGTAATGTAACGCTCAATAAAAATGTAGATTGCCAACACTAGCAGCAAAGCCAGTATAAGCATAATCCACCCTCCGTTGACAGCCATGTCCCAAAGGGTAATATTTTCAGTGGCTGAATTGACAGAGGTGGCTGTGGCTGTTTCAACGGCAGATTTGATTGCCGAATCAGTTTGAAGCATTAACAGAGGATTCATGTGTTATTGTTTTATTGCTTTTAATATTAACATTACCTATTCTTAAAACGAGAATGAGAGCCCAAGCATGGGATATAGTCCATCCGGCATGGGTTGTATGGCAGGGATAAGATTCATACTTAGGTCATCGTCAATACGGAAATCAAAGAGATGGCCGAAAACATAGGCATCGATGAGGTTAAGAGCATAGATACCGACAGTAATGATGACCATGAGTTGGAAGTTACGGTTATATGAGTTGTAAAGGCTGTAGATATTAGAGGTAGGATAATGGGCATACTCAGCAAGGTTAGTATTATTGTCATGGTTCACACGGTAGAGATACTCATCACGGAAAGTGGTCATTCGATTGTAGTTGTAATAGATAAAATATCCCATACCGGCAAAAGCGCCATAGATGATGGGGACTTTCCAATACTGACGATTATATATCTGCCCACCTCCTGGAATAATGGACCAACACAGGGCGCGTTCTCCCGAATGCTCTCTAGGCCTAATCTCTTTAGGTTTTTGAAAATTAGGTTGATGTTGCGCCTGAAGGGAGTCGATAAACGAAAATTGAAAAATGAGAAACAGGCTAACGCAAACAATCCGCGCCAGCCATTTCCACTTTTTCCGTTCTTCTTTATCCGTTCTCATCTCCCCATTCTCATTTCTCCAACAGTTGAATGATGCGTTCGAAATCGTTATCGGAATTGAAATGGATGGTCAAAGAGCCCTTGCCACGCTGCGAGCGCTTGATTTCCACCACAGACTGGAACATATTCTTGAGGCGACTTTGTGCCGCAGCATGGATTGCCGGCAAATCGCCACGCTTTTTCGTCGACACAGAGGGTTTCTTCTTGGCATTTTTCACCAGTTCCTCTGTCTGGTGAACCGAGAGGTGACGATCTATTATAGCATGAAGTATTTCCAAATGAAGAGTTATCTCCTCAACATTTACAAGGGCCCTGGCATGAGCCATACTGATTTGGTCGTTACTGAGAGCCAACTGGGTCTCAGCTGGTAAATTAAGTAAACGAAGGTAGTTGGTAATGGTAGAGCGGTTCTTACCCACTTTCTCGCTGAGTTGGTCATGAGTAAGGCGACACTCTTCAATGAGAGTTTTATAGGCCAAAGCCACCTCCATTGCATTGAGGTTCTCTCTCTGAATATTCTCAACCAATGCCATCTCCATCATCTGATTGTCGGTAGCCACGCGTACATAGGCAGGAATATCTTTTAATCCAGCCTTTTGTGCGGCGCGGAAACGTCGCTCACCGGCAATAAGCTGATATGTGCCATCTGGCATCTTACGCACCGTCACAGGAGTAATTACCCCCTGTTGACGAATAGACTGTGTCAACTCATCGAGGGCCTCGGTGTCGAATTCCTTACGTGGCTGATAAGGGTTGGCCACTATCTTGTCCAGAGGGATGGAACTAATGGTAGCTGTCACCTTATCACTTACCTTCAAGTCGTCGATGGACGGTAAGATAGAATTCAGTCCTCTTCCCAAACCACCGCTCTTCTTTATTGCCATAGTTTTAATTATCAATTATCTTTTTTCAAATACTCTTGTTTCTCTCCAGTACTTCCTGCGCCAGATTGAGGTAGTTGACAGCGCCCACAGAAGCGGCATCGTGCATGATTATGCTCTTTCCATAAGAGGGAGCCTCTGCCAATTTGGTATTTCTGTATATCAGCGTATCGAATACCATTTGCTTGAAATGGCCACGTACATCTTCCACCACTTGACGTGCCAGACGCAGACGACTGTCGTACATTGTAATCAACAGTCCTTCGATGGAGAGTTTGGGGTTGAGACGTGTTTGTACAATACGAACCGTGTTGAGCAACTTACCCAAACCCTCGAGGGCAAAGTATTCACTCTGAATAGGGATAATCACCGAATCTGCAGCCGTTAAGGCATTGATGGTGATAAGGCCCAAGGACGGCGAACAGTCGATGATAATGAAATCATAGTCCTCCTTCAGAGACTCAAGAACACGTGCCAAAAAGTGTTCGCGTCCCTTCTCATTGATAAGCTCTACTTCAGCACCCACAAGGTCAATTCGTGTGGGTAGCAGGTCCAAATTGGGTGTATCGGTCTCAATAATAATATCCTTCGCCTGAGCCTGTCCAAGGATGCAGTCATAGACGCTCTTCTCCAACTCGTCCGAGTTGATGCCGAGACCCGAAGTAGCGTTGGCCTGAGGGTCACAATCCACCAGCAGCACTCTCTTCTCCAGCACTGCCAACGCGGCACTCAAGTTCACAGCTGTCGTGGTCTTCCCCACCCCGCCCTTCTGGTTGGCGACAGAAATAATCTTTGCCATATTAGAACTTAAAGTCTATCTCGTCCAATTTGCTTTCGGTCTCATCACCGTGCCAGTTATCCTCCACAACCACAGGAGGAGGCACAATACCAGTTTCAATAAAGGAGAAAGCATTCTCCAAACCTTGGCGGAACTTGTCGAAATCCTCCTTATAGAGGAACATCTTGTTTTTCTCGAAGTATACCTCGCCGGTATTATTGTCGAACAGTTTGCGGCTCTCGGTGATGGTAATAAACTTGTCACCTCCACGTGTTTCTTTCACATCGAAGAAATATCTGCGTTTGCCGGCCGGAATAGCCTGGCTGTACAGTTCTTCTTTTCTTTGCTCTTTGTAATCCATAACTCTAATTTATTACGTTTAATTTTGATTTGCAAAAATAGTCTTTTTTTCCTTATCGGCAGATGTCAGGGACATAAAGTTATCAACACCATAAAGTGAAACACTTCAAGTGGTCACTTCTTATGGGTCATAATATCGAGAATCATGTCATCGGTCTGATTCATGCCATCTTTTCCGAGGCGGCCGAGGTTGTGGATGGAACAGTCGATATCGCTCTCGCTGAGGCCGTCGGTCTCGTCCACCACGCGGTCGTGGACGGCCAACTCGGCGCAGACGAAAGCACTGTAAAGGCCGACACTCATCTTGAGGGCACAACTGGGCTTGGCACCGTCGCAGACCATGCCGGCAAGGGTGTTAATCATGTTCTTTATGGAGTAACACACCTGCTCATATCCGCCTCCTTCAAGGTAGGTGAGCGCCGCACTGGCACCCATGGTGGCATTGACGATGCCACAGAGGGCCGAAAGGCGGCCGATGCCGCGTTTGATATAGATGGACATGAGGTGGTTCATCGTCAGGGCACGGAGTATCTGCTCGTCGGAGCGACCTTTGAGCTTGCCATAGTAATAGGACGGCAGCGTGCAGGTAATGCCTTGGTTTCCTGAGCCCGAATTGGAGTAGACTGGTTTGGTACAGCCATCCATACGGGCATCGGAGGCGGCAACGGTGCGTGCCACCACAGTATGCACCATGTCTCCCCTGGCCTGTTCCATGAGTATCTCGCCGGTATGCAATCCCATACCCTCGAGACCGCACTGCGAGGCAGCGGCGTTATACTCCACTGTATCTAGCAGCCATTGCAGCTCGTCAAGGGGAGCCGTGGTGGCATAGTCGTAGACCATGCGGGCCGTGAGCTCGAGGCGCTGCTTGTTATCCTCGGTCGGATTGTCATCGTTGTCCTGCTCTTGAAAGAGGCCCTGTTTGTGATCAAGGAGAATATGATCATTCTTCTTGAGGAATACAAAGTTAGTATGGCGCTTGGCAATAACGGCAACAGCGCTGGAACCGCCGTCCACGGTGGCACTGCATTCGATATAGAGTTTGTCGGAAGTTTCTTTGACACCGATGCTAATACGGTCGGCATTGTTGGCCAGCCACCGCTTGGCGTCCTCCACCTGATCAATGGGGAGAGTAAGCACCTCGAGGCCACGGGAAGAGTCGCCGTGAGTGACAGCCATGGCCACGGCAATAGGTAGACCTATCATGCCCGTGCCCGGGATGCCTACGCCCATGGCGTTCTTGTAGACGTTCTTACTGAGTTTGAGGTTGATGGCCGTAGGCTCACAACCCAAGGTTTCGACAGCTTTAGCCACACAAAGGGCCACGGCGCCTGGCTCTGTACAGCCGGTGGCAAGAACCACCTCCTGCTGCATAATCTCTTTCAGTTGCTTGCGTAAACTTTCTTCCATATAAATCGTTTAAAACGGCACATCACCGTCCGGGTCTAGCGGCGGGAGGTTATCTTCGTTCATTTTAGAGTCGACAATCATGCTACCACNNAATCATGCTACCACCTTGGTCAAAGTTGCCGTTTTGCGGCATGGCACCGCCGAAACCCTCGAGCCCCAACTGTGGAGGATTCTCGAAGCGGGCAAACTCCTTGACAAAGCGTAGACGCACGTCGCCAGTGCCACCTGAACGGTGCTTGGCGACAATAAGATCGGCCATACCGATGGTGGAGCCATGGTCGTCCTCCTGAATACCATAGTACTCAGGACGGTAAATAAACATGACAATATCGGCATCCTGCTCGATGGCACCCGACTCACGAAGGTCGCTGAGTTGCGGCTTGTTACCCACACGGTTTTCCACCTGACGGCTCAACTGCGACATAGCCAGCACGGGAATCCCCAACTCCTTGGAGAGAGACTTCAACTGACGGCTTATCATGCTGATTTCCTGCTCACGATTGCCGTTACGGCTGTCGGTGCTACCGGCAGACATAAGCTGGAGATAGTCGATGAATATCATCTGTATGTCGTAGCGTTGCTTGAGTCGACGGGCCTTGGCTCGAAGCTCGAAGATGGTAAGTTGAGGGGTGTCGTCGATATAGATGGGGGCGCTGTTGAGGGGTTGGGCTCCACGTTTGAGCTGTTCCTTCTCGTAAGGCTCCAGGTGGCCCTTCTTGAGCTTGTCGCCCGGCAGCTTCGATTCGCTGCTGATGAGTCGCATAGCCAGCTCTTGTCCAGTCATCTCCAGAGAGAAGAATGCCACCGGCTTGTGGAAATCAACGGCAATGTTGCGTGCCATCGAGAGGGCACAAGCCGTCTTACCCATGGCAGGGCGTGCGGCAAGGATGATAAGGGTGCCGGGCTGGAAACCGGCGGTCATGCGGTCAAGGCCTATAAAGCCGCTCTCCAGACCACTGAGACCGTCGCTCTTCTCCCCAGCCTCTTTAATCTGGTCCATCGCCAGAGAGACAAAGTCGCCCATGGGGTGGTAGTCTGAGCGGAAGTTCTTGTCGTTGATGTCCATCAGGCGCTGCTCGGTCTTGTCGAGCAGGTTGACCACGTCGGTGGTCTCGTCGTAGGCCTCGGTGATGGTCTCGGTCGAGATGCGAATCATCTCGCGTTGAATAAACTTCTCGCTAAGCACGCGGATGTGGTACTCGATATGGGCTGCGGAGACAACGTTTTCGGTAAGCTTGGAAACGGCATAGGCTCCCCCGGCGGCCTCCAGTTCGCCATCGAGCCGAAGGCGTTCTACCACCGTCAGCAGGTCAACCGGCTGACTCTGTTCGAACAGCTTGCGGATAGCACGATAGATGGCTTGGTGCTCCGGTTTGTAGAAATACTCCACATGGAGACTCTCAATGGCATTGATAAGTGCCGTTTGGTCAAGCATCAAAGCGCCAAGCACACTCTCCTCAAGCGATATCGCTTGAGGAGGTGTGTTGCCGTTGATGTCAAAGGCCTGAGCGTAAGTCAGCCTTTCCTTGCGTCGAGTCGCAGTGGTGGGCATTATTCAACCATTGCAGTAGCACCACGGTAAGCGGGACAGGTGTGGTGGGTGCAGCTGGCGGCGACACCGGCCACGAGCAGCACGAGGGCTGCAAGAGCTAAAACTTTCTTCTTCATATTACAATCCTATTTTCTCATTGACAATTTTAAGTATTTCGGTCTCCTGACGGATGGCCTCGTCTTCGATAGCCTGGGCCTTGGCCAGGATGTCGGCCTTGAAGGCTTCGTCCTTCAGCGAGGAGGCGTTGATCTTCACGTTGAGGTGGGCACCCATGACGGCGCTACGGGCAGCCAGGCTTCCCACACCGCCGTCGGTGACACTGTTGGGGTTGCCCCATTCCACCATGGCGCGGCAGACCTCGAAGGCCTCGAGGGAACGCTGCATGGTGCGGAAGGGCACCTCGGTGGCAAACTTGGTGGCCTCCTGGATGGCGGCGCTGCGGGCGGCCTTCTCCTCGTCGGTCTTCTTGGGCAGGCCGAAGGCATCCATAATCTTGTTGAAGGCAGCGGTGTCCTCGTCCACGAGGTGCAGCAGCTCGTCCTTCAGGGCCTGACCCTTGACGGCCACGTCGCTGAATTTCTCCCACTCGTCGTCGTAGGCGGCTTTGCCACCGGTGAGGTTGGCCACCATGGTGCCGAGCGAGGCGGCGAGGGCACCCATGTAGGCGCTGACGCTGCCGCCGCCGGGGGCGGGACTCTCGCTGGCGGTCTCGTCGCAGAAGCCGCGGCAGGTGAGGTCGACCAGTTTCTTCTTCGAGTGGTCCTCAATCAGATATTCGATAACTTTCTCCTTGGGGTCGAAGGGCTTCAGGTCGTCAAGGCCCATGCTCTTGATGGCCACCTTCATAATCTCCTCCTCGCAGACGCCGAGGCTGCGCTGCTGCTTGGCCAGATAATACTTGCCGGCGTCGATCAGCACGCTCTTGGGGATGAGGCCTACAATCTCGCAGCCGGTGACGCGCAACCCACGGTTGGCGGCGCAGCGGCACACCTCGTCGAAGCAGAGGTGCACGGGAGCCACCTTGATGGAGGTGATGTTCATCGACACCTGGGCGATGCCGTAGTCCTCGATATACCAGCCGATGGCCTTGGTGCCCTTGAGGGTGCCGGGAATCATGATGGTCTTGCCGTTCTCGTCCTTGATGGGCTTGCCGCTGGGCTTGCCACCTTCGCGTTTCGGACGGCCTTTCTCACGCACGTCGAAGGCGATGGCGTTGGCACGACGGGTGCTGGTGGTGTTGAGGTTATAGTTGATGGCCACGAGGAAGTCGCGGGCTCCTACCTGGGTGGCGCCGGTATGGGCGGTGTGGTCGTTCCAGGCATTGGGGCCGAAGTCGGGCTTCCACTGCTCGGTGCCGAGACGGCTGCTGAGGCTCTCGTACTCGCCGGTGCGGCAGTAGGCCAGGTTGCGGCGCTCGGGGATGAAGGCGGCGTTCTCGTAGCAGTAGATGGGAATCTGCAGCTCCTCGCCGAGGCGCTTGCCCAGCTTGTGGGCGTACTCGACCACCTCTTCCATGGTGATGTTGCTCACGGGGATGAGGGGGCAGACGTCGGTGGCACCCTGACGGGGGTGGGCACCGTGATGCTGGCTCATGTCGATGAGCTCGGCGGCCTTCTTCACCACCTGGTAGGCGGCTTCGAGCACGGGCTCGGGCTCACCCACGAAGGTGATGACGGTGCGGTTGGTGGTCTGGCCGGGGTCGACGTCGAGGAGTTTCACACCTTCGACCTTCTCAATCTCGGCAGTCACCTGATTGATGATATCCATGTTGCGGCCTTCGCTGATATTCGGCACGCATTCAATAAGTTGTTTCATACAATAGCAATTATTTCTGATTTCTATATTCTAATTTCCAATTTTATTTTTTTGATAACGACGTTGTTTATATTTTATTGTTTCGATACAAAAAAATAATTTTCGCTTAAGATTGAACACCCTATCCCCTACCGCATATATACGGTTGTTGTCCGCTATATGTCCGCTTTAAAAGCGGACATATAGCGGACATATAGCGGACAAATAGCGGACAAGTGACCCACAAGACACTAATCCATAGCGGTTTGCGTACATAATAAAAAAGCCTCCCGTCACAGGAGGCTTTGTTGTTGGTTTAGTGGCGTTTATCGAATCACTACCACCCGTCGGGCGGGAAAGAATGTATATGTGTTTTGTATCAATGTTTTTGTTTTCCAATTCCACACAAACATCCTTATATTCTTTATTGTTCTTTAGAAGATTTTGCATTGCATCTTTGACTTTGTTGCCGTCTTGCATTTCGAGGAGTACCATAAACTTATGGCAATCTGATGTTTGATACTTTTCATGATTCTTTTTCTCCCCCATCATGCCTTCCAAGTCTTTTATAATCCCATTCATCTGCGCTGCACCAAATTCATCTCCTCCCACAGGAATATTGCACTTGACTTCTGCAATAAAATCAATACCTTCTTTTTCTTTCTCACAACACACATCAAATCCATTGGTATTGGGATGCTGTCTATCGACTTCCTCTCTGATTTTTCCGGCTTGCTCTAAATCAATGATGCCCAATCTGCATATTTCATCAATAAAAGCCAACGTCACTTTCAATGTAATCAAGTTGTTGATATTGCTGATGGCTTTCTTCATCTCGACAAGGTCGTTGGTTGTAAAGCGTTTCAAATAGTTTACGCCATTTGTCTTTAACGTCTGATTCCAATAACAATTGAACTTCTCTTCGAGGTCAAGCTGTCGGGAATACCCTTTGTCTGCTTTATTTTCCATGTTGTTTTGCGTTACCGTATGTGACAATAAAAAAAAGCGTTACGCTTCAATGTGTCCTTATGTCTATTCTAATCTTTTTGTTTTATACCATAATCATCATTTTCGTTTCACGGTGCAAAAAAACGAAGAAATTTCCAATCCACCAAAAATAATTCACCTCCGATGAGAAAAATCTCAACGGAGGCAAGATGTTTGTCAATATTATAGAAGAGTTATTCTTTCACCATTTCGGCGATGGTGCCTATCATTTCTTTTGCTGGGGTAAGTTTCTGCTGCAACTCTTCTTGAGTGACCTTATAAGTACAATTGTATTCACCCTCTTCCCGCATTGCTTCCATTTGACTATAAAGGGTGCCATACTCTTTGGGAAATTTGCCCGTCTTGATATAATAATTGCCAAACAAAATGTGAGACCCTTTGTGACTATTGACGGGATGGTGGTCATAAATCAGCAAGGCACTGACTACATGAAAGAGAGCATAATATAGGCGTCCTGCGGCACCGCTCCAAGAATTTTTTTCCATCAGCCATATTGTTTCATTATAGGCAACCTGTGCCTTTTCCATCTCCAAATCAACAACAATTCGGCGTTCTTCATCAGAAAGGCTCATACAATTACTATTTTATCACGTTCAACATTTTTATAAAATGGGGAAAATGACCACTGTGACCAATCTTTTCTTGAATATATATGGGGGTTGATTTCTGTCCAGATATCCCACCCTGATTCTCTCAAAGGATAACCATACTTGTCGTGATCATCACCCGTAATCTTGTCTTTGTCCAACAATATCAACAGGTCATAGTCGCTATCGGGACGTGCATCTCCGCGGGCTCGGGAGCCGTAAAGCCATAACGAGGCTCCCTCGGGGAGTATTTTCTCTCCAAGTTCCTTGATGCGCTTTATTACTTCTTCCTGTTTCATTGATTTGCCTCTTTTTGTCCTGACGTTCCTTACTAAACGACGCTGCAAAATTACGAATATTATTTCAAACCACCAAAAAAAGATTTTTGTCAGGATTTTTTTCTGTATTTTTGCAGCCGTTATGAGACCGGGATGTTTCTATAGAATTTTCTCTATTGCGTTGGTTTTATGCTTGCTGCATGCAAATGCGACCGCACAGAGGATTGTGCGTTTGTCTGTGCCGACGCACTTGTGCGCGGGAGCGACAGACACCATCAGTTTCGGCTTTGAGTCTGTGCGCAATGTGGTGGCCGGCTACGGCATGGCCACTTTGGGCCATACCGAGCGCGTCTTTCTGCCCGACGGTGTGATATGCAACGGCCGTTGCTCCTACCTTTCGCCCGTCACTTTCACCGACTTCAACCCCAATGACACCCTCAGTTCGGCGGAGGATATCTACTATGTGCGCATCAATCTGGAACATAGCTATATAGGCGACATCTACATGGGCATCACCTGCCCCAACGGGCAAAGGGCCTCGCTGATGAACTGGGAAGCCAGCGGAAGCTCGCCGTGTACCGACAGTGTGCCGAACAGCCATCGTGGCTGGAGCAACGCCTACAGCAACACCAGCGGCGGCACCTACCTGGGTCGCCCCTACGACCAGACCGGCGAACCCATCTGCGACTCGACCGTTCCTGCCAACGCCCCGGGTACCGGCTGGAACTATTGCTGGAGCGACAACACGACGATGGGCTACCAGTTTGCCCCCGACGACGGACTCATCTACCGCCGTGCCAACGCCATCAACTCGGGCGGAGTGCAGACTATCGACTCCTCCAACGTGGCCGCCGGCACCAATTTCTACCATCCCAACCATAGTTTCAGCAACCTCATCGGCTGTCCCCTCAACGGCACCTGGACCATCGAGGTCATCGACGCCTTCAGCCAAGACAACGGCTACATCTTCGAATGGGATCTGGCACTCGACGCCACACTCATCCCCTCCGACAGCGTGGAGTGCACTGTCGTCTCCTATATCCTTGAGGGCTACGGGGTGGAGACGGTCAACGACTCGGTGTTTACCGTCCACAGCCCCGACAACCTCCTCCACGACACCACCTGCCTCTACCGCCTTGCCTTGGTCTCCTCGTGCGGCGATACCATCGACACCACCGCCGCCATCACATTCTTCGCCCCCACTGTCATACACGACACCGCAATGGCCTGTGACTCCTACTACTTGGACGGTCAAACCTACACCCGCGACACCGTCATCACCCGCAACCTCCACTCTGTCCTTGGCTGCGACAGCAGCGTAGTGGAGCACATCATTATCCATCAGAGCCACACTATCCATCTCACCGAGAACACCATAGAGAATGAGCTGCCCCATACCTACCACGAACACACCTTCTACGGCCCTGTGGAAGACACCCTCTTCCACGACACCACGGCCTTTGGCTGCGACAGCACCACGGTCTACACCCTCATCGTGGACTACAACCGCTACGACACCGTTGACACGGCTATCTGTGCAAACCACACGCCTTTTCTATGGAACGGACTCTCTGTCAGCACCACCTCCACCCAACAGGTCACGCTCACGGCCAGCAACGGTGCCGACAGCATCATAACGCTCTACCTCACTGTGCTTCCGGTCCCCAAAGCCGAAATTGCCGCCTCGCCTCTTTTGGTTCCATTCAACGACCCCGTCGTGCATCTCTACGACCAAGGCCAGCAAGGCGACGGTCGCCTATGGCTTTTCGGCGGCAATAGCTCGACCGAGCGCAACATCGTCTACACCTTCCCTTCCGATGTCGACTCATTGCCCTTCACCCTCATTATCTACGGCGACAACGGCTGCATCGACACTGCCAAAGTCACCATAGTCGTCGACCGCTCGTTCCTCTTCGTACCCAATGTGTTCACCCCCAATCTGGCAGAGAACAACCGCTGGTTTCCCGTCATGCTGGACATTGAGAGCATGGAGGTGTGGATATACGACCGTCAGGGACGCCTTGTGACCCACCTCGAGGGAATTGACGCCTACTGGGACGGCACTTCGGACGGCACCCCGTGCCCACAGGGCAGCTATGTATACAACATCAAGTACCGTTCAACACTACGGCCCGACATGCCGCAGACTCAAACGGGCACAATACTTTTACTGAGATGAAAGAACTAATAGAACAAGCATGGGAGCATCGCGAGCTCCTGAAGAAAAAAGAATACCGCCAGGCGGTGATAGAAGCCGTCAACCAACTGGACCACGGCAACCTGCGTGTGGCCAACAAAATGGAAAATGGGAAATGGAAAGTGGATAGTTGGGTCAAGAAGGCCGTGTTGCTCTACTTTCCCGTGTGTGGCATGGAGACCCTCGAGGCGGGCCCCATGGAATACCATGACAAACTGCCGCTGAAGCGCCACTACGCCGAAGGCGGCGTGCGTGTGGTGCCTCCTGCCGTGGCCCGCCACGGCGCCTACCTGGCCCCCGGCGTCATCCTCATGCCCTCGTATGTCAACATCGGCGCCTACGTCGACAGCGGCACCATGGTCGACACCTGGGCCACCGTGGGCAGCTGCGCCCAGATAGGCAAGAACGTGCACCTCAGCGGCGGCGTGGGCATCGGCGGCGTGCTGGAGCCCCTGCAGGCCGCCCCCGTCATCGTCGAGGACAACTGTTTCATTGGCTCGCGTTGCATCATCGTTGAAGGGGCTGTTATCGAGCAGGAGGCCGTTCNNCACCGCCTCGACCCACATCATCGACGTCACCGGCTCCGAACCCGTGACCCACATCGGTCGCGTACCGGCGCGCAGTGTTGTCATTCCTGGCTCCTATACCAAGCACTTCCCTGCCGGCGACTACCAAGTCTCCTGCGCACTCATCATTGGCCAGCGAAAAGAATCCACCGACAAAAAAACCTCACTCAATGAAGCGCTTAGATTGTTTTAATGGCCTTAAAATCCTTAAGGCATTTTGTATCATAGTAGTCAGTGTCTTGCTGATAGCAAGTTGCTCAAAGAAAGACGAATACGATTTCAGCGGCACCATAGTCGATGCCCGCCAGTGCACCACCATGCAGCTCCCGGGCTATGTCGTAGCCCTCGACAAGCCGGCAGACCTCGGCCGCGAGTATACCCTCAACGGAACAACCTATTCCAACGCAGTCATTCTCTACGAGCCTGGACGCCAACTCTACAAAGGCGACCATATCAACGGCTCCTTCTACCTCGACGACAAATATTCGCGGGCCAACTGCACATTACACTGGAACGACCTCAACCTCCCCGAAGGAGTGTTCACCTCGGTCTCTGTTGATTAGTTGTTGACAAAAATTTTTCCCTTAACCCATCCTTGTAACACTCTTTTTTGTATTTTTGCAGTTCAAAAAGAATAACAAAAAAAACATATCAATATGAAATTCATCGTCAATAGCCAGCAGTTACTCAAGCAGTTACAGTCCTTGAGCGGAGTTCTTTCGTCGAGCAACACCATGCCCATTATCGGCTGTTTCCACTTCCACTTGGAGGAGAACAGCCTCACCCTCAAAACCACCGACCTCACCACCACCCTCATGGCCCGCATGACCGTGGAGACCGGTCGCATGGAAGCCGCCGAAGAGGTCGCCGTGCCCTCGAAGATGCTCCTCGACATCCTCAAGACTTTCGACGATGTGCCCCTGACCTTCGACGTCGACCAAGGCAACTTCACCATCGACATCGTCTCCGGCCAGGGCCAGTACCGCCTCGCCGGCATGGATGCCTCCACCTACCCCACCATGCCCGTGGCCGAGAGTACCGGCAAGGTAGTCATGGGCAGCACCGCCCTCGTCGAGGCCATCAACAAGACCGTCTTCGCCACCAGCAACGACGAGATGCACCAGCAGATGAGCGGCATCTTCTGCGAGATGACCCCCGACGGCGTCACCTTCGTGGCCACCGACGCCCACAAGCTCGTCCGCTACCGCCGCAAAGACGTCTCCAGCGACGAAAGCACCAACTTCATCCTCCCCAAGAAGCCCATCATCATCGTCAAAAACATCCTTGCCGGCCGCAAGGAGGAGGGCGAAGTCACCATCGAATACAACAACACCAACCTCTTCATCACCTTCGACAACTTCTACATCGTCTGCCGCCTTGTCGACGGCCGCTACCCCAACTACGAGGCCGCCATTCCCAAGGACAACCCCAACAAGCTCATCATCGACCGCCTCTCGTTCCTCAACACCCTGAAGCGCGTCAGCATCTTCGCCAGCGAAGCCACCCGCCAGGTGCGCCTCTCCATATCGGCCAACCATCTCGACATCAGCGCCGAAGACCTCGAGCTCTCCAACAACGCCCGCGAGACCCTCCCCTGCCAGTACGAGGGCGACCCCATGGACATTGGCTTCAACGCCAAGTTCCTCACCGAAATGATTTCCTACCTCGACAGCGAACAGGTGCTCGTCGAGCTCTCCCACCCCTCGCGCGCGGGCATCATCTTCCCCTACGGTGAGGACGACAGCGAGAAAAAGGACGACATACTCATGCTCGTTATGCCCGTCATGCTGGCAAACTAATCGTAATGTCGTAAAGTCATAAAGTCTTAAAGTCTTAAAGACGTAAAGTCACCGAATGAAGAACAAAGTAAATCTCTGGGGCACACACGGGGCCACCATCTTGGGAATCTCTCTCGTGCTCTTCATGCTGGGGGCGCTGCTGGTGCTCGAATACCACTCCTACCGCGTCACCCACGACGCCCAAGAACGCATCACCTACAAAGTCGACCTCTCGCCCGACGTCAGCGACAGCCTCGCCCTCGCCCTTCAGGCCGACATCGCACAGATGGACATCGTCAAACATGTCGACTACATCTCCCGTGAGCGCGCCGCCGAAATTTTCACCGAGGACCTGGGCGAAGACTTCGTGGGCTTCGCCGGCTACAACCCCCTCTACCCCTCACTCATGGTCAACTTCAACGTCGCACTGCTGCCCGACAACAGCAGCGAGACCCTCGACCGCTTCTGCGCCGAAATGCGCACCCGCGACTTCGTCACTGGTGTCGCCTATCAGGAGAACGTCGTAGGCGAATTGCGCGAAGTGTTCTACAAACTCTCGTGGTTCCTCATCGTCTTCATGGCCCTGCTGCTCATTGTCACCATCGTCCTCATCTCCAGCCTCATCCGCATAGCCCTCTTCTCGCGCCGCCCCCATATCGCCACCATGCGCCTCGTCGGCGCCAAAGCCTCCTTCATCGGCCGTCCCTTCCGGCTGCGCAGCATCGCCTACGGCGCCCTCGGCGGCCTCATAGCCTCATTGCTCACCCTCGTCACCCTCTGGGTCTTCGCGGGCCAATTCGGCGTCGACCTCACCGGTAGCCAGCACCTCCCCTGGTACGCCCTCATCGCACTCATACTCATCCTCGTGGGCATCACCATCTCCTACCTCTCCACCGCCATCACCGTCCGCCGTTACATCTCGAAAAATTAAGAAGACTTTACGACTTCAAGACTTTACGACCAACTTTAAGAATTAAGAATATGGACAATTCAAACAATCAACCAAGCAATCAAATGGGCTTCGCCTTCGGGCGCCTCAACTACATCCTTATGGCCGCCGGCCTCATCATTCTTGCCCTGGGATACATCCTCCTCAGCGGCGGCGGCAGCGACGATCCCAACACCTTCAACGAAGCCATGTTCGACAACCGCCGCCTCGTCGTCGCCCCCATACTCATCATCGTCGGCTTCGTCGTCGAAATCCTCGCCATCATGTACAAAGGAAAGAAATGAGAAAGCAATAACTTTACGACTATGGATTGGATAGAAGCGCTCATCCTCGGCATCGTCCAGGGACTCACCGAATACCTGCCCGTCTCCTCCAGCGGCCACCTGGCCATCGGGGCCCACCTCTTCGGACTCAGCGGCGAAGAAAACCTCACCTTCACCGTCGCCGTCCATGTGGCCACCGTACTCAGCACCATCGTCATCCTCTGGAAAGAAATCGTCTGGATACTCGCCGACATCGTCAAATTCAAATGGAACGACGGCATGCGCTATGCCGTCAACATCCTCGTCTCCATGATACCCGTCGCCATCGTCGGATTCTTCTTTAAAGATACCGTGGAAGAGGTCTTCGGCAGCGGTCTCCTCGTCGTCGGCATCTGCCTCCTTGCAACCGCCGCCCTGCTGGCTTTCAGCTACTGGGCCAAGCCGCGCCAGCGAGAGAACATCTCGCCGCTGCACGCCTTCATCATCGGCATCGCCCAGGCACTCGCCGTCCTCCCGGGCCTCTCGCGCTCGGGCTCCACCATCGCCACCGGACTCCTCCTTGGCAACAAAAAAGAACGACTGGCCCAGTTCTCATTCCTCATGGTCATCCCCCCCATCCTTGGAGAAGCCCTGCTCGACATCAAAGACATGGCCCAGCTGGGCGTCAGCCAAGCCATGGCCGGACTCTCGCCCGTGGCCCTCGCCGTCGGGTTCCTCGCCGCCTTCGTCAGCGGCTGCCTGGCCTGCAAATGGATGATCAACATCGTCAAAAAAGGCAAGCTCATCTGGTTCGCCCTCTACTGCGCCGTCGTAGGCCTCGCCACCATCATCATGT
>LXOW01089393.1_pt1 | contig 17271 bp, 17 predicted proteins | sample 1368591 | NCBI WGS metagenome assembly LXOW01 (sample SAMN04884650, study PRJNA319009) | bovine gut metagenome | isolation source: Cow rumen | host: Bos taurus | place: Italy: Legnaro (PD) | collected 2014-07-09 | reverse complement strand
GCATCTTCCTGTGATTTTTCTGTAGTCATAACTATTTATTTTTAATTATTAATTATTTACACGCTATTTATCCAGTTGCAAAGATAATAATTTTTTCTTATAATAATCACAAATATTAAAAATTCCACACTTTTCGCATTGCGGTTTACGGGCGTGACAGACGTATCGGCCGTGTAAAATCAGCCAGTGATGGGCGTTTGAAAGCACCTCTTTGGGGAAATACTTCACCAAGGTACGCTCCGTCGTCATCACATTCTTCGAATTTTTGGTCAAGCCTATCCTGTTGGCCACACGGAACACATGTGTATCGACCGGCATGGCAGGCTGGTTGAAAGCCACCGCCATCATTACGTTGGCCGTCTTGCGACCCACACCGGGCAACCGTTGCAGATCCTCCATGGTATCAGGCACTACCCCACCATAATCACTCACCAAAGTCTTGGCCATACCCAACAGATTCTTAGCCTTGTTGTTTGGATACGAGATCGATTTAATATAGGTGTAAATCTCCTCCTCCGTCGATGACGCCATCGTTTCCGGTTCAGGGAAACGCTCAAACAGCGCTGGTGTGGTCATGTTCACCCGCTTGTCAGTGCATTGGGCGGAAAGGATGACCGCCACAAGCAACTCGTAGGGATTACGAAACTTCAGTTCCGATGCCGCCAAGGGCATGTGTTCCTCGAAATAGGCCACAAATGCGTCATACTTCTGCTGAATCTTTGTATTTGCCATGGGGAAAGTGTTTTGGAAAGGCAAAGATACAGTTTTTGAACCTACATTCAAGAATTATCCGTATTTTTGCAACNNCATATCGCCAAGCAAGAGATTGTGAGCATCGTGGGAGCTTCGGGAGCAGGTAAGTCCACCCTACTCCACATCATCGGCACGCTCGATCGCGCCGACCAAGGATCGCTCCTCATCGACGGCACCGAAGTCAACAAACTCAACGACAGGGCTTTGGCGGAGTTCAGGAACAAGAACATCGGTTTTGTGTTCCAATTCCACCACTTGTTGCCCGAGTTCACAGCCTTAGAGAACATCTGCATTCCTGCCTATATCGGAGGAACGCCAAAAGACGAAGCCGTCAAGCACGCCATGCAACTCCTTGATTATCTAAACCTAACCAATAGAAAGGATCACAAGCCTTCGGCGCTCTCGGGCGGTGAGCAACAACGCATCGCCGTGGCCCGTGCACTGATCAACAAGCCCGCCGTGGTGCTTGCCGACGAACCTTCAGGCAACCTCGACTCAAAATCGGCCCAAGAACTGCACCAGCTGTTTTTCAGGCTCCGCGACGAGTTGAACCAGACCTTCGTCATCGTCACCCACAACCCCGACTTGGCCGCCATGTCAGACCGAACCATCACAATAAAAGACGGGATAATTAGTTAAGAGAAAAAAAAGTTCAATGAAAAGAAACATCATATTTGGTTTAATGTTTGGTGCGGCATTGTTATGCACCACTGGCCTTCAGGCACAAAATGCCGAGAGTTACGAATCGCTGATGCGCAGCGGCAATACAAAGTTTTCCGACAAGGATTACATCAGTGCCAAGACCTATTATGAAATGGCATTGAAACGGAAACCCAACGATGCCGAAGCCAAGAAAAAGCTCGATCAGACCTTGGTGAAAATCCAGGAGGACAGCGAACGACAGGAAGTTTTCTATGCCCACCTCGATGCCGGCGACGCTCTCAACGCACAGAACAAGTACGCTGAGGCTTTGGCGGAATACGAAAAGGCATTGGCCATCTTCCCTGGCGACAAGTATGTTGGCGCCCAGGCCGAGACCATCAGAGCCATCCTCAAGGAACGCCAGGATAAGCAAGATGCCTATGACACCGCCATTGCACAAGGCAACACGTTGTTGGAAGAAGAGAATTTCGATGCTGCCATCATGCAGTTTGAGACCGCCAAAGAGATTTTCCCCAACGACAACCTCCCGAAGGAACGCATTGCCGAAGCCAAGCGTCTCCAGGCGCTCTACAACGAGAAAGTGGCCCGTTTCAACACCCTGACCGAGGAAGCCAACAACCTGGCACTCCGTAAGAATTTCGACGGTGCCATCCAAAAGCTGAACCAAGCCTTGGAACTCTTCCCTGACAATGTTCAAGCCCAGCAAAAGCTACAGGAACTGCAAGGTTCAAAGGACATTAACGACCGTTACAACGCCATCATCGCCGAGGCTGACCGCATGTATGAAAGCAAATCCTATAGAGACGCCAAGGCGCAATACCAGAATGCCTTGGCTGTGGTTGCCGGTGATGCTTACGCTACGGATATGATTGCCCGACTTGATCCTCTGATTGCTCAACAAGACGCTGAGGAGGCTGCCCGAATCGCCGCGGAACAGGAAGCTGCCCGTTTAGCCGCCGAGGCTGAGGCTGCACGTCTGGCTGCCGAAGCCGAAGCCGCTCGCATCGCCGCTGAAGAGGCTGCCCGTAAAGCCGCTGAGGAAGAAGCCGCACGACTCGCAGCCGAGGAAGCGGCACGTATCGCGGCGGAACAGGAAGCCGCACGTCTCGCCGCCGAAGAAGCCGCNNGACAAGGCTGTGGAAAACTACATCAAGGCTGATGAGTTGAACATCGGCGAGACCTACCCTGCCGAGATGATTGCCCGCATCAACAAGATCATTGAGGACAACAAACTCTATGAGCTCAACAAGGATGCCTTCACCATGACGGCCAACACACCTCGCCGTTTCACCTTCAATCCTGTTGACGTGGCTTCGCGCCGTTCCAACTACATCATCCTGAAAGCCCGTAACCTCACTCCAGGCAAGAGCTTCCCGATGATCGTCTCCTTCGGTAGCGAAAGCGGCAAGAACGGCGGTTTCGTGCTCGCCATCAACGAGAGCGAAGAAGAAAAGACCTATATCTTCCGCATCGGCGGCCAATATAAATGGTTCAGCGAGAACAACACCTGGATTGAGTTGGTCTCCGAGCACGACGACGTGGAAGTAAGTTTGGTGATGATTTCAAGAAGTAATTAATAACACAATAACATGGACAAATCCGATTGTTGTTACCAGTCCTATCTGGCCATCCTGAAAGAAGAACTTGTGCCCGCCATGGGCTGTACTGAACCCATCTGTCTGGCCTACGCCGCCGCCAAGGCGCGCGAGGTGCTGGGTGCCCTGCCTAAACGGGTAGAGATCAAAGCCAGCGGCAACATCATCAAGAACGTGAAAAGTGTCATCGTGCCCAACACTAAGGGCATGAAAGGTTTGAAAGCCTCCGTGGCGGCTGGCATCGTGGCCGGCAACCCCGACAAAGCTCTGGAAGTCATCGCCGAGGTGACTCCTGACCAAAAGAAAGCCATTTCCAAGTTCCTTGAGGATACCCTGATGACCATCATTCCGCTCAACGTCATCGCTCAACTCGACGTTACTGTAACCCTTTACGACGGCGACCAATCCGCGAGTGTCCGCATCGCTGGTCACCATACCAATATCGTGAAGATTGAGAAGAATGACCAGGTGCTTTTCGACTCAGGTTACGAAACCAATGCCAACACCAAACTCACAGACCGCAAATGTCTCTGCATGAAGAAGATCTACGACTTCGCCAACACGGTTGATATCGAAGAGCTGAAACCCATCATCGGTCCACAGATTGAGTGCAACAAGGCCATCGCCATGGAAGGCCTCAAGAACAACTGGGGCGCCAACATCGGAAGCACCATCCTGAGCTTCGGCAACGACATCCGCATCAAGGCCAGAGCTTGGGCTGCCGCAGGCAGCGACGCCCGCATGAGCGGCTGCGAGATGCCCGTGATCATCAACTCAGGCAGTGGCAACCAAGGCATGACCGTCAGTCTGCCCATCCTTGCCTACGCTGAGGAATACCATATCGACGAGGAACGCACCATCCGCGCCATCGCTCTCTCTAACCTGGTGGCCATTCACCAAAAGACGGGCATCGGCAGGCTATCAGCCTACTGTGGTGCCGTTAGCGCCGGCTGTGCCTCAGGCTGTGGCATCGCCTACCTTATGGGTGAGAGCCTGAACGTCATCGACCATACTCTGGAGAACGCTCTCGGCATCGCCGCCGGCATCGTGTGCGACGGCGCCAAGCCCTCATGCGCCGGTAAGATCGCCGTCTCGGTGGAGTCAGGCATCCTCGGCTACGAGATGGCCAAAAAAGGCAACGAACTCCTCGGTGGCGACGGCATCGTAGGCAACGACGTGGAAGAGACCATCGACCACATCGGGCGCCTGGGTCGTCTTGGCATGAAGGAAACCGATGTGGAAATTCTCAAAATCATGGTGGAATAAAGCCATTATCCCATGTTTCAACGACTGATCCGATTTTGCGTAAAGCTCGTTCAGAAATACCTTCCTGAACCTTTCATCTTTGCGGTGATTCTCACCCTTTTGGCCTTCATCATCGCCATTCCAGTATGCCATCAAACCCCACTCGAAGTTATTGAACACTGGGGCAACGGCGTGTGGTCGCTGCTGGCTTTCGCCATGCAGATGGCCTTGGTATTGGTGAGTGGATCCGCTTTGGCGGCCGCCCCCGCTATCAAGAAAGGCATCAGTGCCTTGGCCTCAAAACCAAAGACACCGGCTGGCGCTATCGCCTTGGTGACGGTCATCTCCGCCATCGCTTGCTGGATCAACTGGGGTTTCGGTCTCATCGTGGGTGTCATCTTCGCCAAGGAAATCGCACGTAAGTTGCGCGGCGTGGACTACCGTCTGCTGATTGCCTCAGCCTACAGCGGCTTCGTGGTGTGGCACGCCGGTCTCTCCGGCTCCATCCCTCTGACCATGGCTACTCCCGGATCAGGGCTGAAAGAGATTACCAAAGGTGCCTTGCAGAACCCCGTTCCTGTGAGTCAAACCGTTCTTGCCCCGCAAAACCTCATCATGGTAGCCGTCGTCATCATAGCCATCGTGATGGTTAATGCGCTGATGCATCCCAAGAAAGACATGGTGATTGCCGTGGATCCCGCTTTGCTGACTGAAGAGGATCCTGCCCCCGCACCCAAGGCAAGCTCACCTGCTGAAAAGATGGAGAACAGCCGTCTGTTGGCCTGGATCATCTCCTTGTTAGGCCTCTCCTATCTGGTCATCCACCTGTTCGTCAGAAAAGGAGCTTTCGACTTGGGTTCTGTCATCATGCTCTTCCTGTTCACCGGCATCATCCTGCATGGCACGCCACTCGCATACGTGAGGGCCTTTGGCAAGTCAGTGAGCGGAGCGGCAGGGATCATCTTGCAGTTTCCATTCTACGCTGGTATCATGGGCATTATCACCGGTGTGGGCGCCTCGGGCATCTGCCTAGGTACCGTCATCAGCAACGCCTGCGTGGCCATCTCCACCCCGAAGACCTATCCCCTGTTCACCTTCCTCTGCGCCGCCATCCTGAACATGTTTGTCCCATCAGGCGGCGGTCACTGGGCCATTCAGGCACCCATCATGTTCACCGCCGGTGCTGCTTTGGGCGTGGATCCCGGCTTGACCGGCATGGCCATCTCATGGGGTGACGCCTGGACCAACCTCATCCAACCCTTCTGGGCACTGCCCGCCTTAGCCATCGCCAAACTCAACGCAAAGGACATCATGGGCTTCTGCATTATCGACCTGTTCGTCACAGGCCTCATCATCTGCTGCGGTTTGTTGCTATGGGCGTAGAACACCACGATTCCAACGCCATGACTTTCGGCGAGCATCTTGAGGAGCTCCGCCAGATGTTGCTCCGCATCCTTGTCGCCGTCATGGTGATTGCCATCGTTGTTTTCTGCTTCAAGGATTGGACGTTCCGCATGCTCCTGGCGCCCAGTCAATGGGACTTCATCACCTATCGCTACATCGAGAAGTTCCTGCACTGGTTAGGGTCCGGTTTCCATTTCAACGAATACCATGTCAATCTCATCGCCACGGAACTCTCCAGCCAATTCATGACCCACGTCACAGCGGCGTTTTATCTTGGATTGTTGGGTGCTTCACCTTATATTATTTATGAATTGTTCCGCTTCGTCACGCCAGCCTTGTACGAGAACGAACGCAAGTATTCCGTTCGAGTTGCCGTCATCGTATACGTTCTTTTCATCGTTGGCGTATTAATGTCCTATTACATCCTGTTTCCCATCTCATTCAGGTTTTTAGGGACTTACAGCGTTTCAGACATGGTGGAGAGCAACATCACGCTTCATTCCTACATCAGCACCTTCACCACCCTGACGCTCATCATGGGACTGGTGTTTCAATTGCCTGTCATCGCCTTTTTCTTAGGCAAGATCGGGATCGTGAAGTCTGATTTCCTGAAGCGTTACCGCAAGCATGCCTTTGTCATCATCATGGTGGTGGCCGCGATCATCACGCCACCCGACCTAATGACATTGATCTTGGTCACAATTCCCCTTTATCTGCTGTTTGAAGTCAGCATCAGTATCTTGAAGCGGATAGAGCGTAAATCTATTCAACACGCACAACCTCAGTGATGCCTTCCACGGTCTTGATGCGCCCCATCAATTGTTCAAGCGAATCAATGTCAGGTATTTGAACAACGATTACGCCTTCAAACAAGCCCTTCTTATTCGTATTGAACATGGCATTCTGCATGTCAACCTGCATGTCTTCCGAAATGACCTTGGTGATTTTTCCAAGCAGCCCCTGTTTGTTTTCACCAATGATCTTGATGGTTGCCTGTGACACACCGTTCTCGATGCCGTTCCATCTCACTTTGATGATGCGATAACCGTAACGCTCCTGCAAACTCTTGGCATTGGGGCAATTCACCCGATGAATGGTGATGTTGCCTTCGTTGGTCACAAAGCCAAAGACCCTGTCACCAGGGATAGGGTTGCAGCATTTGGCCAGCTTGTAGTTCACATTCTTGATATCCTTGCCGATGGACAGGCTTTCTTCCTCAAAGCTCTCTTTTTTTACGGTCTCCACCTGTTCCGCGGGTTTCTCAGCACGTTCTCCCTTTTGATCCGTCTCGGCGGAAAGGAAATGCTTGATGTCGGCCAAATTGATCTGCTCGGTAGCGATCTTGTGGTATAATTGCAACGAGTTCTCCGTCTTGAACGCTCTCACCAAAAGGTCGATGACATCTTCCGTGGTGGGGATTTTCCAGTTTTTCAGCCTTCTGTGAAGCATGCCTTTGCCCAGCTCCGATTCCTTCAGTTCCTGCTCCTTCAAGAAACGTCGGATCCTGTTCTTCGATTTCTCGGTAGCCACCCAGTTGAGCCAATCGGCATTAGGAGACTGTTTTTTGTTGGTGATGATCTCCACTTTGTCACCATTGGCAAGCACATGACGGATGGGGACCACCCGACCGTTGATCTTGGCGCCACTGCAGGTCTCTCCCACCTGGGTATGGATCTCATAGGCAAAGTCGAGCACGGTGGAGCCCGTAGGCAGTTGTTTCAGGTCGCCTTCAGGAGTGAAAATAAAGATCTTGTCGGACTTATAGTTCTTTTTGTAGGAGTTCTCAAGCGATACCAATTCGGGGTTTTCCAGCACTTGCCTGACTCCGACAAGCCAATCTTCCGAACTCTGTTTATCACCTTTATACAGATAATGTGCCGCTTGTCCCATCTCAGCGATCTCATCCATCCGGGTGGTTCGGATTTGCACCTCAAAAAACACGTTTTCCTCGAATTTCACGGTGGCGTGAAGCGACTCATAGCCCGAAGCCTTGGGAACGGTAATCCAGTCACGCATGCGCTCTGGCACAGGCTCATAAAGGTTGGTGATATCGGCGTAAACGCACCAACAGTAGCCAATCTCATCCTTAGGGGCACAATCGATGATCACACGGGCAGCCAAAAGGTCGTACACTTTCTCGAAGGGCACGTTTTGGGCTTTCATCTTGGCATAGATGGAAGGGATGGACTTGACGCGCCATTTGATTTGATAAGTGAACTTGTATTTCCCGTTTTTGATTTCAGAATCCAAACGGTTTCTGATCGGGGCCAGAAAGCGTTCCGCAATATGCTTTCGGCTTTCTTCGGTGGCTTCGATTTTCGCCTTGATCTCATGATACACCTCCGGATTCTCGTACAACATCAGTTGTTCCTCAAGTTCCGCTTTGATCTTGTAGAGTCCAAGGCGGTGCACTATCGGGATGTAGATGTACTTGATCTCGTGGAAATACTTTGCAAGACGGTCTGCATCGACATCCTGCTGATTGCGTACATCATACACACGATGGGCCACTTTCAACAGCACCGTACGCATATCATCCGCAAGCGACAGGAAGAGGTCGCGGAAGTTGTCGGAGTTATAGGCCACCCTCTCGGTATGCAGCGCCGAGATTTTGTCGAATCCCCTCAAGACCGTGGCAATTCTCTTGCCATACCGTTCCTCCAGATCGTCCATGGAGACCTGTTCCTTGTAAGTAATGCCATGCAGGAAGGCCGACACTACCGAAATATAGCCCAGACCAACCTCCAGCACTGCAATGCGGGCCAATTCGATCAAATGGAAAAGATAGGCTTTACCCGATACCATGTATTTGCCATCATACTTCTCCAGGCAGAATTGATAGGCATCTTCGACAACCTTAAGTTTCTGAGGATCATTGACATTCGGTCGTATGTCAACCAACAACGACTCATACGCTTTCTGTATGGATTCCCGTTCTTTTAACGTGTAGGGCATAGGATCAACTATTGAATACTGACATACAACTGATGGTTCAGCATGGCATCATAATAAGGCTTCAACTCTTCGAAAGTACCGTGTTTAATGGCACACTTCCCCTTATAATGGGTGATCCATGCGCAGGTCTCGGCCTGTTCGTAGGTATGGTCGCATACCTCAACCAAGGTTTTGATCACGTATTCGAATGTATTATGGTCGTCGTTGTGGAGCAACAGACTCTTTTCTTCTTCAACTAATTCTTCCGTCATCACATCGACGGATTCCTGTTCCTTGTTCATCGCTACAAATCATATTACGATGTAAAGATACAACTTTTTTTTCTATTTTTGCCCACAAAACAAAAAAAATGCAGAACCGTTTCATCAAGAATATCATCTTCCTGCTCTTTTTGAACCTCTTGGTGAAACCCTTCTGGTATTTTGGCATCGACCTGGAGGTGCAAAACAGGCTTGGCGACGCGCTTTACGGGCAATACCTCTCCATTTTCAACTTCTCCTACCTGTTTTATATCCTACTCGATCTTGGCATCACCAACTTCAACAGCCGAAACATCGCGAGCGACAACAAAATGCTGTCGAAACACTTCGCCGGATTGGCCGAGATCAAGCTATTGCTTGGCATTTGTTATGCCATCGTGATCTTTGCGGTCGGCTATCTCAACGGCTTCCGCGAAGGCTATCAGCTGAAGATGCTGTTTTGGTGTGGACTGAACCAGATTTTGCTTTCTTTCGTCCTATTTTTGAGGTCGAACATGCAAGGACTTTTGCTTTTCAAGGCTGACAGTTTCCTTTCCATATTTGACCGAGTCCTTGCCATACTCCTGATGTCTCTTGTCCTATGGTCGGGTTGGTTTGCGTTGGGAAATTTCAATGTAGTCTGGTTCTTACAAGTCCAGACGCTCGCCTATCTTTGCACCATCGCCTTGGCTTTGTTTCTTGTGCTTAAGCACGTTGAGCATCTTAGTTTCAGGATCAATTTCAGGTTTTTCAAGGAGATACTCGTTCAAAGCCTGCCTTTTGCCCTATTGGTCCTGTTGATGAGCATCTACAGCCGCGTCGAGCCCTTCCTGTTGGAGCGGCTCCTCGACGACCAGGGCGTGCAAGCTGGCATCTATGGCCGTGCCTACCGTCTGTTCGACGCAGGCAACAACATCTCCAACCTTTTCGCCATCATGCTGTTACCCATGTTTACAGCTTCATTGAAAAACGAAAAGGAGCTTACCAATCTAGTCAAGACTTCATTTAATGTCATGGTGGCAATGACCGGCATTGTCATGGTCATGTGTGTCATCTACAGACAGGAGATCATGCAACTGGTGACCCGTACCGCCGAAGGAGAGTCCGAAGCCGCTTACCTCCTCCGTGTAGGCCAATATGCCAAGGTGTTCCCCATTTTGATGGGCAGTTTCTTCTGCCTCTCCACCACCTATGTTTTCGGCACGCTGCTCACAGCAAACGGCAGTCTCAAACAACTCAACCTAGTGGCAGCCTCCGGTGTGGTCATCAACATCCTGCTCAACCTCATCGTCATCCCTCGATTCCAGTCGGTGGGCGCCGCCTACACCAGCCTGAGTGTCCAATTCCTTACGGCTTTTGCCCAATACCTGCTTTGCAAAAAGATCTTCAAGCTAAAGCTTGGCACCGGTTATTGGCTGCATCTGCTTTTGTTCATGGGCAGCGTTACCTTATGTTCATGGCTGGTGAAAATGCCTCATTGGAACTGGATGATTTCGTTCGCCGTGGGTTTCGCCATCAACACCAGCTTGATCTTTATCACACGTTTGTTAAGCATCAAAGAGATTGTTTCTCTCGTCCTTCCCGCTGGAAAAAAATAGGCGAAAATCATTTTTTTCATTGCCATTCCAATGGTTTTTCGTATTTTTGGCACCCTATTCACAAATTGTTTTTATATGAACGAAACCCAAAACGACACATTCAATGCAAAATATTTGTGCCGCCTCCTTGTGAGATATAGGAAGAGTATTCTGATTGTATTGATTGCCTCGGCCCTGTTAGCTTTCCTTTTCAGTTCCTCTTTGTTTATCACACCGCTTTACAAGTCTTTTGTGATTCTTTACCCGACATCAAGCAATTCCATATCCAAAGTATTGATTAGCACTACTTTCCAAGCTGACAAAGACATTTTGGAATTCGGTGAGACCGAGCAGACCGAGCAGATGTTACAGATTCTGAATTCAGACCGTATACGCAACCTCATTATTGACCGTCACCATCTGATGGAGCATTACGGCATCAATCCTGCTCAAAAATATCCCAAGACCAAGCTCAACAAGCTATATGACAAACGGATAAAGTTCCGTAAGACCGAGTTCAACGCGGTAAAAATCACGGTTTTGGATTCCAATCCTGAAATCGCGGCCAGAATTGCCAATGACATTTCCGATTTGTATGACAGCACCATGAATGCCATGCAAAAAGAAGTGGCTGTCAAGGCTTTCCAGTTGGTTGAGGTTGAATACAACAGCCTTTGTGACGAGATGGCCGCTCTGGAAGATTCACTCAATGTACTGCGCAGTCTTGGCGTTTTCGATTATGAGTCCCAAGTCGAGATGCTCAGCCAACAACTTGCCGTTGAATTGGGAAGGAGCAACAACCAAGGCGTGAAGAACATCCAAAACCAACTCGACATTCTAGCCAAGTATGGTGGTGCCTATTACGCCATCAGCGAAAAGCTTGATCACGATCGCCTGCAATTATCGCTTGTCAAGACCAAGTACGAAGAGGCCAAGGTGGACGCCACCCAGGAGATTCCTCATAAATTTATTGTCAACACAGCTACTCCAGCTGAACAAAAAGATTTTCCGAAACCGTTACTGATCGTTTTCCTCACCGTATTCGCCACTTTCATACTCATGGTCATGCTGTTGGGACTATTCGACCGTTATGGTAACTTTTTTCGCGAAGAGGCCAACGGCGGCCAGAAGAATCAGAAGAAAGCCGAAAACCGTTAATAACACAGATGAAATAAGTCGTATAATCATGGATAACAATTTCAACAACCTCTCACTTATCAGACTGATTGTCAAATGGAAGTGGCACATCCTCATTATTACGGTTGTAGCCGCTATCTGTGGTGCAATTTTCTCAAGCTCCAAATTTATCACACCGTTGTATAAATCAGAAGCAATCGCCTATCCCGCTAACGTCAGTCCATACTCTGACGAAACCGAGACGGAACAGATGCTTCAAATCATCAATTCTCAGTCCATCGTTGATTCCATCATCGAGAAGTATGACTTGTGGACTGATTACAAGATCGATCGCAACTACCAGTATGCCAAGTCATACATGATGTATCTGTACCACGAGAATATCAAGATCTCCAAGACTCCATACGATGCCGTTTCCATCGTGGTCAACGACAAAGATCCCGTCACGGCATGCAACATCGCCAAAGACATCCTGTATTTTTACGACAAGAAAGTTGACGAACTGCACCGTATCAAAACCTCTGAGGTTGTGGCCATGTATGCCCGTCAACTTGAAAACAAGCAAAAGGACATTGACCATTGGAAACAACAATTGGCTGATTTAGGGACCAACTATGGCATTGCCCATTATGAGCAACAAAGCAAAGAGCTCACCAAGGGCGTCCTTTCCGGATCATCCAAAGCTTCTGAGATGATGCGCAACTTGCAGTTGTATGGTCCAGAACAAATTGACTTGGAAAACAAGATCACAAAGGAAGCTACAGCCTATGTGGAGGTCAAGAAGGATTACGAGCAAAACCTGAGATTCTTCTTCTCAGACCTCACCTACTCCAACATCATTACTGAGCCTTACCCAGCCGACAGAAAGTGTTATCCTGTCAGATGGGTCATCGTGCTGTTCTCTGGCCTTGGCGCTTTCCTGCTTACCATGCTCATTCTCTTTGTCATTGAGAATAAAAAACGATTCCTTCCTGCTGAAAAATGAGCAACAAGGCTAAAATAGGTTGGGTCTATCTCATTGCGGCGCTTTTTATCGCAATTTCCTTGTATTTTGTGATAAAGAGCAACAACTACATATTCTTCGCCACCCCAGTCGTGCTAGGCGTACTGCTGTTGTACATCTTCTCTTTCGACAAGGTGATGATGCTCGTCAGTTTTGTTGCCCCTCTCTCGGTGGTCCTCGATTCAATTGACGGATTGTCGGTCTCGTTGCCGGCAGAACCTTTGTTGGCTGGTATACTTGTCCTATTCATTGCCAAATTCCTGTACGATGGAAAATATGACCGAAGTGTAGCCACTCACCCTGTGACTCTCACGATCTATCTCATGTTGTTCTGGATGTTTGTCACGACCATCACCAGCGAGATTCCGTTGGTTTCGGTGAAATACATGCTGTCCCGACTTTGGTTCATCGTACCGTCGTTCTTTTTCTGCGCACTGCTTTTCAAGAAGCCCAAGAATATCGATTGGCTCATATGGCTCTATATGGCAGGTCTCTGTATTGTAGTGATTTACACGACCATCAACCACTCCCAGCATGGATTCGACAACCACTCCGCCCACTGGGTCATGTCGCCTTTTTACAACGACCACACCGCCTACGGTGCTGCTCTTGCCATTTACTTGATTTATGCGATCACCTACGTGTTTATCCCTGGGATAAAAACCTCCAAGAGAGTGATTATATTAGGTGTTGTCGCCCTCCTGAGCGTTGCCATGATTCTTTCAAGCTGCCGTGCCGCTTGGGTTAGCCTTGCTGCCGCCATCGGCGTATTGGCCTGTGTACTACTGAAAATCAAATTCAAATGGATTCTTGGTGTTCTGATCATCCTTACAGGATTGTTCTTCACCTTCCAGCATCAAATCATTGATGCACTTGAGCATAACAATCAGGATGCCTCTGGCGACATTGTCGAGAACATCCAGTCCATTACCAACATCTCCACCGACGCATCCAATTTGGAACGTTTCAACCGTTGGCATTCCGCTTTCCGTCTGTTTGCCGAGCGTCCGGTCTTTGGCTGGGGTCCTGGAACCTATCAGTTCGTTTATGCTCCTTATCAGATGTCGATGGAAAAAACCGTCATCAGCACCAATACGGGCGATGCCGGCAACGCTCACAGTGAATACATTGGAACGTTGGCTGAACAAGGTTTCATGGGTACCATTTTCCTATTGGCTTTTGTCATCACCGTGGTTTACACCGGTTTGAAGTCTTACCAAAAGGCTAAAAACAAGAAAGCCAAGGTGTTGGTTCTTGGGTCCACCCTGGCTTTCTTCAGTTATTTTGTTCATGGTTTCCTGAACAACTTCCTTGACACTGATAAGTTGGCCATTCCGGTTTGGAGCTGTGCCGCACTCATTGTTGTCATTGATTTGTATTATTCAAATCAGGAACGTTTTGAGGAAATCCAATAAGTTTATTCTTTAGGTGTATAGAAATCCACCAATTCCACTTCAAATATCAGATTTGAATAAGGCTTGATCAACTCACCAGCCTGACGTGGGCCATAAGCGAGGTTTGAAGGAATGTAAAGGATACCCTTCTCGCCTTTTGACATCAATGCAATGCCTTCGTCCCAACCAGGAATCACACGACCTACACCAAGTTCAAATTCAATGGGTTCGCCACGTTCAATTGAGGAGTCGAAAACGGTACCGTCAAGCAGCTTGCCAGTGTAATGGACTTTCACCATCTGCTTGAAGCCGGGTTTCGGGCCTTTGCCTTTCTTGGTACACACATAAATCAGACCGCTCTCTTGAGGTGTCTCGGTAATGCCATTGGCTGCAACATAAGCTGCCAACTCTTCATCAGCCTTTTGCTGCAAAGCAGCGGCCTCTTCCATCTTCATTTGTTGGAAAGCTTCCTGGCTCATGGCTTCATCCACGATTACCTCCCAACGCAAGAACACCTCAGGGCTGACGTAATCGGGAAGGATAGGAGCATGGAATTGTTTTCTGAAAACAGAATCGGAATTAATCATAAACGACATGGAATCACCCACGTGCATCATTCTAAATCCCTCATACACATCACCTTGGAAGATCGATTCACGGACTTGGTCGTAAGCATCTTCCGGAAGATTATCCGTCGTGAAAAGCAGGGAATCATTTACATAATAGGCAAGTCTAACCTTAATGACATCACCAATTTGAAGTTGTTCGCCTGTACCTTTGACGATCTCTTTGTAATACAATCCTGTTCCAGTAGGCTTATAGCCCGGGAACTGAGACTTCTGACCGCAAGACATCACGGTTGCGGACAGCAGGAGGCTCATCGCCACCAAATAAATGCTTCTTTTCATTACTAATTGATTTAAGTTATTGTTGTTTAATGAATTAATCTACTACTTTGACAATCTTTATGGTATATATCAACGTTGAACACGCAGGAATTTCCTTTTGATCGCCCAAAAGTCCATAACCCAAATGCGAAGGAACGATCACTTTTGCCACATCACCGGGATGCAAATATCTCATGGCTTCGTCCAATCCTGAAACCACATCGCCACAACCTACTACAAATTTCATAACTCCATCATTTTCTGATGAATACACTATATCCCCCTGGATATTGTTCAACACATATTCAACCGTAACCGTCTGTCCTGGACGAATAAGCGCAGTGTCCCCTGACTGAACAATCTGATAACGCATGCCTGTACCTGATGCCTTCATGTCCAACTGATGACGGGCTATGTAGTTGTCGATATCCTCCTCTTCGTCGTTAACCAGATAACGATTGGCTTTTTCAAGACTCTCTTTTAACTGTGCATCAGAGATTTGCGGTTTCTCCGGTGATTGCTTTTGCGAGTTCTCAGCACAAGAGTAAAACAGGACGAATGTCACTAACACAACGATATTAACGAGCCTTTTCATCTTCTTCAATCCTTTTGGTTGAGCATTTCCTTATACTCCGGCAACACCTGATGCAGTTTTTCCAAAGCCGTCTCCAGGCTGCATGATAACGTACCACCCGCCGCATTGGTATGTCCGCCTCCATTAAAATGTTTGTTTGCCAACTCATGGACTGAGAAACTACCTTTGGAACGGAAGGAGAACCTGATCATTCCTTGACGTTCAGTAACCAGCACCGACATCCGGATTTTTTTCATGGACAACGGGAAATTCACAACACCCTCTGTGTCACCAACTTGATAATTGAACTTGGCCAATTCTTCCTTGCTTAGCGCAATGATAGCCGTAGCGTATTCATCCAAAACCTCCATCTTGTTACTGATGGAATAGCCCAACAATCGTAATCTATCTTCCGAGAAGGTATCGTAAATCAACCGATGTATCTCATTGTATGACACCGCTTTATCAATCAATTGAGCACAAATTGAAAGGGTCTCGGAGTGATATATCGAATGGGCGAATGAACCTGTATCAGTGATGATGCCCACCAAAAGGTTGGTGGCGATAGACTCGTCCAGAAAACGCTCACCATAGTGAAGGATGAGTTCCGCCACAAGCTCTGATGTACTGGAAACATTCGTGTCAGACAAGGCACATAAAAACCGGTCAAAATCTGTATCGCGATGGTGATCAATAAGGATCTTATTGATATTCAATTCCTTAATAGCATTCTGAAGCAATCCCGAACGTGAAACATGATTAAAATCCAGCATAGCCAATATCTCAGCAGACTGCAACAGTTTTTCGCAAGCCTCAGGCGTTTTGTCATAAATATGAACGTTACAGGCACCTGGCATCCATGCCAAAAACTCGGGGAAAGCATTGGAGACCATCACTTCCGCTTCGTGTCCCAATTTTTTAAGAAACTGTGCAAATGCCAAAGATGATCCAATGGCATCACCGTCAGGGTTGACGTGCGATACAACCACAAAACGCTTAGGAGTCTGAATTACAGCGTCAAACGCTTTAAAAAACTGTTCTCTTTGCATTATATGCCGAAATAATTTGCAAAGATAAGCATTATTCTTGACAAGGTAACACCTTATTTATATAAATAGCAGGAGCTACCTAGGCGAATAGGTTTCAAATGTACCATCTTCGTAAAGCACCACCATGGACTTGATGGAATTGTTGCTAACATCATGCCTTGAAGAAGGGTCAGGTACCGATTGGGGAAGACTATCATCTAGCGAACCAGTGTCAATGCTGTCGTCAGTTTCAATTTCAAAAGGGAGGGTGTCCTCAGGAACTGAAACAGAATTTTGCATTGGATTGGACGAAACATGGAAAGGTTCAGAGGTTGTTATCGGTCCCGTTCCAAAGATAATCCAATCCAAATTGTACTCAGGGAAAACCTCTTTGATTTTTTTGACAAACTCCAAACTTGGTTTGTTTCTACCTGCCAAAATATGTGAGACACCTGAAGGTTGTATTCCCAAAAGAGCGGCAAAATCCGAAGCCTTCAAGTTTTTTGCACGCATGATATGCTCAATTCTGTCTTTCATACACAGTCGATTATTTTTGATTTCACCATTGATAATTTTTACAAAAGTAAAAAATAATTCTTTACGAAATGCACTTTTTTACATNNNAATCCGATAATTCAACTTTGTAAAATTTGATTTAATTTATTGATTTATAATCTATTGTGTAATTTGAATTTAATTTTGTAAAGTTTTAATAAACAACGTTTTGCTTTTGTAACAATGCTCTATTTTCAACGATTTTACTCCAGATTGACACTTGTTAACCCCAAAAATCAGGGTCGCTCAGAACGCATAAAAT
>LXOW01053025.1_pt1 | contig 17279 bp, 17 predicted proteins | sample 1368591 | NCBI WGS metagenome assembly LXOW01 (sample SAMN04884650, study PRJNA319009) | bovine gut metagenome | isolation source: Cow rumen | host: Bos taurus | place: Italy: Legnaro (PD) | collected 2014-07-09 | reverse complement strand
GGAATACCCCGCGCGTACTTTCCGTTGATCTGCGCGGCCTTTTCCGCGGCCGAGGACGCCGCAGCAGCGTATTCTTCGTATATCTTCTTTTCTTTCGCGGCAGCCTCTGCCCTGCGGGAGAGTCTGAGCTCCGCTTCTGTTTCTGCGGCTTTGTTTATCTGTTCCGCTCTTTTTTCATAGAGCTTTGCGGCCTCTTCCTCGTCACCCGCAATCCTTGAAAGTTCGGCTCCGATCGATGAGATCCGGTTTTTGCATGCGGGTATCCGTCCGGTGTCTTTTTTCGTCTTTCCCTGAAGTTCGCCGATCTTTTTTTCGGCGATGCCGAGCGCACGTGAAAGCTGTTCTCCTTCGATTCCCGCGTCCCTGCTTTCTCCGAGAGCCGTGCTGATGCCCGGAGTCGTGCCTCCGAATTTTCCGGTGTAGAGATCCCCCGCGCCCCAGAACAGTGTCCGTTCGAAAGAGGGGGCGTCGACTTTGAACACGGTCAGTCCGGGAACGTTACCGAGATCGTCGCATTCAACGCCGTTCCGGTAGACTCTGAGCTTGTCGGCCTTTTCGCTCTTGCCGTCGAACTCCCTCTCGATGCGAAAGACGGCTCCGTCGTACTCAAACTCGACGCTTCCGCCGAAGCCGGCCGACTGTCCGAAAGGCAGGAAATGACGGCGGTCGCCCAGCTTGTCGCTGTTGATTCTGGTCGTCTCGAGTCCGTAGAACGTCGCCTTGAGAAAAGCGGCGAGCGTCGTCTTTCCGGCGCCGTTGTCAAGGCAGAAGCAGTTGACGTTCGGGGAGAAATCGTAATCGACCGACGAGAACCGGCCGAAACCGGTGATATGACATTTTAACAGTTTCACAGTCCCGCGACCTCCCCGTCAAGCAGTCTCAGACCGAGTCTGATCACTTCTTCTTTTATATCATCGGGAATGCTCCCGTCTGCCATTACAATTCTGTAAAACTCACCGCGCAGCGAGACGTTCTTCTCAAGCGCCGACAGATCGTCCGCCTGCCTTGCAATATTCTTTACCGAAAGATCGAAGAACGCTCCGCTCAGTCTCACGCGCGCCTCCCGCACCGCGTCTTCGGGGGGATAGGGAACCTCGCCTTTCAGTATGAGTCTCATCATATTTTCGGGTGAACGGCCCGCTTCGGAGGAGATTTTCGCCATCGCCTCTTCGACGTTAGCGGTGCCGGTGAGATCGACTTCGGCTTCGAGAACAACTCTCTTCGCGAACGGGACAAACTCGTGTGTGACCTTGTCCCCGTCGATATCTATCATAACAAATCCGCGCTCTCCCGTCTCGTCGTATCCTCTTCCTTCAAGGCAGCCCGAATATACGGCGACGCCGCGGCCCAGCGGGACAGCGCTGTAGGAATGGATATGTCCGAGAGCGAGATAGGACAGATTTTTGCCTTCAAGTCTGTTTTTGTATATCGTTTCCGGACCGCCCGAGGAGCCGCCGTCGACAAGCTGTCCGTGCAGCATCAGAATATTCGCCCTGCCGGGCTCCGGATTGTAATCGGTATATACTTTTTCAAGAGACGCAATCTCGCATCCGGCGATTCTCACGTCCCCGAGTTCGTATTCGGTAATTCCTTCACCGAACGTAAAAAGATTCGGAAGCGGTTTGTCGAACCCTTCCTCGGTATCATGGTTGCCCCTCAGATAATAGAAATTCAGTCCCGGATTCGAGGCGACTTTCGAATAGAAGAATCGCTTGTCGTCCATCGAGGGGCGCGCGACGTCGAAAAGATCGCCGCAGATAAGGATTGCGGACGCGCCGCTTGACAGCGCGTAGTCCACCATACGCTCGAAGGTCGCGCGAAGCTCGGCCTTCCTCGTCTGGCGCACCTTCGGGTCGAATCTTTCGAAGGCAGATCCGAGATGAACGTCGGCGCAGTGTAAAAGTTTCATTCTGAAACCTCTTTCTGTTTTCCCGTGTTTCCCGCAGCCGGGCGCCGGTTTCCCGCCGCCCGGCCCGGGGGTCCTATCTCCCCGCCTTCATGGAAATATCCATGATCTTTACGAGCGGGAAAATGAGTATCAGTCCGGCTATGAGGTTGGAGATTCCGTGGACCGCGTCCCAGGGCAGTCCAGCGACGATCCAGGCGAGCGTTCCTTTCAGATCAAGTCCGAAGGCGATCGCCTGAAAGGGCGCGTAGAGCGTCCCGTACGCGAATCCGTGGAGCGAGCAGACGGCGGCGTAAACCGGCACGGCCACTACCGGCTTCATCTTTTTCGGAAGAAGCATCGTCATCCCCCACAGAACCGTCCAGATGTAGAGGTAGGGTATCCACCACGTGTTGAATCCGTTCACCGCTCCGGTGATGAAGACGAAGCAGTAGATCGGATAGAGCGCCTTTTTGCGGAATACAATCGTTTCGGCGACGATGAAAACCCCGATCAGATGGACGTTCGGAAAGGCTTCCATCAGAATCTTGGAGGCGAACATCATCGCTCCGAGCATTCCGAAAACGGCTACCTCTCTGAGAGTCAGCTTATTTCGCCGCTCTGAATTCGTAGACTTCTCCGGCCTTGACATCGGTCGAGTCTACTCCGGTCGACGCATAGGCGCCGCCGACGTAGAAAGCCCAGTACATGCCGTCGGTGGCATAGTCGAGAGTGATTCCGTCGACGGTCTTGACGTAAAGTCCGTACTGGGTAGTGTCTCCGGCGATAATGCCGACCTTGAGAAGAGCCGCGCCGACGGTCTTTTCATCGGTGTGGACCTCGAAGGCCTTGGTATTGCCGTCTTTGTCTGTCACGCTGAAGGTGAATACGGTCGCGCCCTCGCCGAGGACGTTCTTCGCCTCTTCGGTGACGGCGTCGGTCGCGGCTTCAGCCGTAGTCGCATCTGCTGCCGGAGTCGTGTTCTGCGCCTCTCCGGTAGTGGTTGCCGGAGGCGTTTCCTGCTTTTTTCCGCATCCTGCGAATCCGATCACCGCTGCCGCCGCGATAATCAAGCACAGGACAGAAAGCAGTGCTTTTGAAAGTCTGTTTCTGTTCATTTTTCTCCTGATTTCCTTTTGGTTATTTGCTCTTTCCCGACCGGCGCCCGCAGTCACTCCTCCGCAGAGAAAAATGCGGAGACAAGAGTATTTTGTCCCCCGGGTATTTCGACTCAGCGCGACGCAGGTCCGCCTTCTCGGAGAATCTCCAATGACGTTTTTCCCGGTATTGCGGCATAATCCGGTAAGGCCTGCGCGTTAAGATGCGCATCACGGCGACGGGCTCGTACCGGATTTTCACCGGTTTCCCCTCAGGACGGTACAATTATATCACATTTGAGTCCGTTTGTCTATTTATAATAAAGTTTTGATAAAAATAAAATAATAAATGCCATCTTAATATCGAGTGTTTGCAAATGCAATCAGGATTATAGCCCCACCCGTAGGGGAGGACCTTTACGGTCCTCCCCTACAGGTAAAAAATAACCATTATAACGGCGCATAAAGCGTAATAATTCTTACGCTTTATGCGCCGTTTATTATAAATTCTTCAGTCTTCAGTCTTCAGTTTCTTCTTTTTTATCGCACCGGAGACTAAGTAGAAAACCGCAATATACGCGTAAAACAGGCCCATCACAATCATCGGATACAGCACCGGATTTCCTCCTACGAGATTGTAAAAAATGTCGTACGGCGTGCCGTCGCCGCGGATCAGGAACATATAGTTGTATGGTATCAGTATATCCGCAACGTACGCAAGAATTCCGAAAACCGTGATGATCAGGAAGGTCAGCGGCACGTTCCGCTTTTTCATGCTGCCAAGTCCCGAAACTCCGATATAGAGCGACGCGAATCCGGAGATTGCGTGCGTTACGCCGGATACTACGTTGTCGAAGGACAGCACCGGATAGCATGAATAGTTCTGCCCCGCCCCGTATGTCCCGAGTACGGCTCCGAGAATGCCGAATATGAATATGAAATCGAGCGACGCCTCCCTGACGCGCCCTTTCGAGAACGCCGCGAGAGGCAGGGCGATCAGCTGCAGGCTGCAGAGAAAGAGCGGAAGATTGAGCAGCCAGTGCATCGGATTATGCTCTCTGAAGCAGAGAAAAACGATCTTGAACAGCTCGACGGCGTCTATGGCTATCGCGCAGACGGTTATGACGCTCATCTTTTTCTTTTCGGGCGAATTTCTATTTTTTCTTCCGAGGAAAACGCCCAGAAAAATCATAACCGCCATAAGCGACGATACGAAGATGATATGTGCCGGGGACAGAAATCCCTCAGGCACGCGGGAGTACCCGCCGATTCCGAAAAACTCTTTCATTTCTTTGCCTTTTCTGAGATGTATTGTTTGGTAAAGCGCGGCTGCAGAATTGCGTATTAACCTTCGCGGATCTTTTTTGCGGCGGCCCGCAGAAGGGGTTCAAGCTCGCGGATAACCTCTTCTCCGCTCCGCAGGTCGGGTCTGTCGCTCCAGACGCAAACCACGTTTCCCTTGAGGCGCGAGCGAAGCTCCGGGGTGTCGAGCCGGCTTCCTTCAAGGTCACCCGAACCGAAGGAGTATCTGTCCCATCCGGCAGAAAGAGCCGAAGCGGAGCATTTGCGGTATGCCTCGGGCGGATCCGATCTCGCTTTTGTAATCAGAACGTAATAGCAGTATTCGCTGTCGGCGCCGATGATATCGTGCCCGCGCGACGCAATCGACGCGACCGGCGCGAAAGCCGGTTTTGCCGACCAGTACTGAACTGTGAAGCGCGGATCGAACTGAACGTGCCCCGGGTCCCCGTATTTCCAGCCGGTATCCGATTCGCGCATGAACTCGTCGTTCCAGACGCGCACACAGGAAAATCCGGCGTCGAACATCGCGCGGCAGATACGGTTCATATAGAGGACGAAAAGGTCGTAGGGTACGACGCCATTCAGTCCCGAAAGCTCGGCAGCACGGCTGCGCCAGCTGTCAAGCTGCATCCATTTATGAAGATCGGCGGTGATTGCCGGAGCGAATCCGAGCAGCTCGTCTCCGCCGATATCTATCTCATCGCAGCCGAGTTCCCTGAAAATCCCCGACGAATCGCGCAGCAGCGCCTCGGCGAAGAGAACTGCCGCCGGGTTGGAGAGATCGACGCCTCGCGAAAAATCATGATTGCCGGTCCCGCAGACGCGCGACGTCTTTCCGTCCAGAGAAAAATACGAACCGATTCCGTACTCGCGCGAACCGATGGAGCCGGTTTCCGAACCGTCGATGAAGAACCTGTACCCTCCGTCGAATTCTGCGCGGCAGACCCGTCCGGCGCATGAAAACTCAAACGCGCCGAGTTCTTTCACATTCTCATGAAACTTCGCGACAGAATAGTTCAGATGTCCGGGCGAATCGAAGGACGGCACTACCTGCACGCCTTTCGAGCGGGCGAATGAGACAATCTCTCCGATTTCGCCGACGCTGAGTGTCCTCATATCCGAATCGAGCGGCCCTTCCGCCGTCTGCGTGCAGAGCCGGCCGTCCCTGCCGGGAAGGAAGGGAAACGCCTTCGACTCGATCCCGTAGCCCGCGTCCTCCGAATAATGGAGCATAAGGGTTCCGAGGCCGCAGTCGGCAATAAGCGTTATAAGTTTTTTGATTTCGGCGGGAGAATAGTATTTCCTGCCCGCGTCCAGCATTACGCCGGACCTTTCTCTTGCAGTCTTCACTTTTTTCTTGACTCTTTGATTGTTATGGATTATAATAATTTCAACCGATAAAACGGAGGAAAGATATGAGCAATATTGAAGCCGGCTTCTGCCGGAAAAACATAGATCCACGACACGGACTTCCGGTGGCCGGATATTTCGTTCCGAGATTCGTAAAGGGCAAACTCGACAGTCTTGAAGTCAACGCGGTTGCGGTAAGCTCGTACGGAAAAACCGCAATAATCGCCGTCTGCGATCTGCTCGATATCGGCTCGACTGCCTTTGCGGACGAATGCCGCAGGGCGGTTTCCGAGGCGGCCGGCGTTGACGAAGACGCGGTATTTATCGCCTGCACGCACACGCACACAGGGCCCTCGACCGACGTCGACCGGGATCCGGACTATGCCGCGGATATCAATGAATACAGGGCTTTTCTTAAAAGCCGGATCGCTGACGCCGCAGCGGAAGCTGTCGACGATCTCTCTCCCGCGACGCTGTCGTCGGGCCACGGACGCGCGCCCGGCATCGCATTCGGACGCCGCTATCTGATGAAGGACGGTTCGGTCAGAACGAACCCCGGAGTCGGAAACCCCAACGTAGTACGGCCTCTTTCGGAAGCCGACGACAGGATAAACGTGCTGCGCTTCTGCCGCGCCGAATCGGGCAAACCCGACGTCGCGATTGCCTGTTTCGGAGTCCATCCCGACACGATAGGCGGAGAAAAAATTTCAGCCGACTGGCCGGGATTTGCGAGAAGAACGTTTGAGGCGGCCGTATCGTCGGCAAGACTGATTATGCTCAACGGAGCCGAGGGAGATATCAATCACGTGAACGTCAGCCCGAAGCCGGGAGACCTCAACGGAATGATACTCGATTTTGACGACGTCTCGCGCGGCTACGCGCACGCGAGACACATGGGCAACTCGATAGCAGGAGGAATTCTCCAGGTCTGGGAGAAACTTACTGCAACAGACGACGTCCGGATCCGCGCATGCATGACGCACGCCGCGATTCCTTCGAATATGCCGTCGGCTGAGGAGCTTGCCCGCGCCGAAGAGATAAACCGACTGCATCTTGCCGGACGCGACGGAGAGCTCCCCTATACCGGAATGATGCTGACGACGGTCGTCGCCGAAGCCGCGAGGATGGTTGCGCTCAAGGACGGACCCGAAGCGTTCGATATGCCTTTCTCGGCGCTTGCAATAGGCAAAAACGTGTTCGTCGGCATTCCGGGTGAGCCATTCGGCGCAATCGGAAAAGCGCTGCGCGATATCCGCGGATGGAACTCGGTAATTCCCTGCTGCCTTACCAACGGCAGCGAGGGATACTTCCCGATGAAAGACTCGTATGCCGAAGGCGGATACGAGGCGAGAAGTTCGCGATTCAAAGCGGGAGTCGGGGAACTGATTATCGATTATTGCAGGAAGATGATAGAAGAACTGTGAGCGGGTTCGCGGCATGATTTGCGCCTGCGGAGTATGAAAGCGATATACGCTTCGCGGCATGCGATATACGGCGCTGCGCGCCGCGCGATATGTCCGGCTATGCCGGACGTGAATTGCGCCTGCGGCGCATAAAAAACGGCCGGAATAGTGTTGACAATTCCGGAGCGATGGTGTATAATAATAACCAAGGGAACACCGGCGACGGTCACCTCCTTCCAACGATTAAAAACTAACCGCCGGATATTGGGGTTTCGGGCGGTTAGTTTTTTTACTTACGCTTATCAATTTTAACAAGCATGATCACTGTGACGATTAACGCCGCAAGTTGAATCAGCTCGGAAAATCCGACTTCCATAAGCAACGATGCCGCCGGCATCGCGAAAAACAACGCCATAGGCATCACCTCCTTTCGAAAAATCGGAAGGAGAAAACTATTTTCACCCCTTCCGTTAAAGGAAGCGCTGATTAATTCGACGAGCGCCTTAATCATTGCTTCCACGGAAGGAGGGACCGCCACCGTGTCAGGTGTTCCCCCGGGATCCGAGGATCGAGGGTATTATACACCATTAGCCACGATTTGTCAATAGTTTTTTAATATTTTGTTAAGATTTTTAATGATTTGTTAATATTTACGTGAGACGCGACGGATATTGCCGCGTGAATTGCAACTGCGTTGCATGAATTGCGCTACGCGCATGATTTGCCGCTGCGCGGCATGAAGACGCAATTCAATTCATGGAGCGAAGCGAGAAATCATGGAGCGAAGCGAGAAATCATGAAGCCGAAGCTTCAATTCATGACGGCGCAGCCGTCAATTCATTAATGCGCCTGCGGCGCGTGAATTGCCTGTCGGCATGAATTGTGCCTGTCGGCACATGAATTGCCGCTGACGCGGCATGAATTGCAACTCCGTTGCATGAATTGCCGCTGCGCGGCATGCGGTCAGCCGACGGTCCCGTCCACAAGTTTCGGGCAGTCGAGGCCCGACTTGTAGGCGGCGATGTACTCCTTCATCCACTTGTAATAGGTGTCTCCGTGGCCGCCTTCCATCGGCTCTATGTCCCGGCTGTATTCCCGGCTGTAGTTGTCGACGAATGCAGATTCGCCGTTGACGATGAACCGCTGCGCCGCCCATTCGTTCCACCAGGTGATCGACACCACCTTCGGTCTTGCCTCGAACGCGGTCTTCCACTGCTCCCAGAAGGTGAGTCCGCCGCGGCGTCCTATACCCGACTGCGACATATATCCCTGCTGAACGGCGACGCAGACGCAGACCTGCTCTGCCTCGCCGTTTTTGTCGTAGGCGACGCGGTTCGGGTAGTTGAGGAAGGACCACTCGCTGACGCCCTGAGCCTTGAGCCCCCACATCATTCTGATCGTGAGGTCTTCCCTCTCGCCGTGCAGCTGCGTCACGAGGAAGAGGGGCTTGCCGTCCCACCAGACCCAGAGGTCGTCGAAGCGGCCGTCGCTGAAGAGTTCGGAATAAATCGTGTCAACCGTGCCGTAATCGACGGGGCATCCGCACCACATCGCGACGCGCGGGACCTCGAGTCCCTCGTCGCGCATCTCGCGCAGCGTCTCCATCAGGGCGATACCCGGCTCCCTGACCATCGCGTCCCAGTAAATTCTCGTATTTCCCGTCGTCTCGTCCTTGTATTTGACGGTCTTCCAGGCCGGAACGGCGTTGGTGTTGTCGATGATTATGAAATCGATTCCCGCCTCGGCGAGCTGCGTCATATGAGTGCGTATCACCGAACGGTCGGTGCTGCGGTAGTATCCGAGAGCCGGCTTGCCCCAGTAGTGGAACTCCCCTTCGGCTCCCCAGTCGCGCTTGCCTTCGAGTACCTCTGCAATATTGGCCGGATTGTTGTTCGACTGCTCGATAATCGGCTCGAACCAGGTCGAATAGCAGATAGCGACAAGGTCGCGCCTGTCTGCGATGTCGTAGAGTTTTTCTCTCGGAATTTTGTTTGAAACCATAACCGACGTTTCCTTTCCGATGGTCAGTGTTTTGCTTCCGTCCGCGTTTTCGGACAGATTTATCAGCGACAAAAATTTCTCAACAGCCGCTGTCATCCCCGGCTCGCCCGATGCGTCTATGATTATCTTTTCACCGGAGACGGTGATCGAATATCCGCCGTAACCGTACTGATCCCGCTCCGGGTATTCGCAGTCGGTCGAGCGGTTGGTCGCGCCGACGAGTATCTCGCGCGGAACGCGTTCCCATCCGCCGCGGCCGTCGTAATCGGTGCGGATCGCCGGCATCGATCCGGTCATCTCCCTGATTCCCTTCAGCACCGCGACCGCGCCGTTCTTCTCCCATTCAGTTGCAGTATCTCCGCGGATTATCACGTAGTCTTCGGCGTCTGTGCCGAACAGCTCAATGACTGCCGGAACGTCGGGCGTCTCCGTTTCATCGGTGCCGCCGACGGTTTCTTCGGGCGTGCCGCCGCATGAGGCAAGCAGCACAAAAACGGCAATAAATATTAATAAAAGCAAAAGCCAAACTGTTTTTTTCAAGACTTGCCTCCGAAAAAGCAGTCGTATCTGACCGCGTCGCCGGATATTGAATAATCGGGTTTCCGCCCGCCAAGCGTCTCGCCGGTGCGAGGCCTTTTAATTATTATTTTCTCCGCTCCCGAAGCGAACGCTGCAGCGATAAGCTGCTCGCCGTCGGTACATGGCGGCTCGAGCTTTTCGAGCATCTGCGCCTTCTTTTTCGGCGCGCTTCCCTTCTTTCTCTGCGGAAACATCGGATCGAGCAGTATGACGTCGGGGCGTCTTTCAAGCCGTGGCAGCAGTTCAATCGCGTCGCCGCGGACAAGCGTCATACGCGACAGAATATACGCGATTCCCGGGTCTGATTTTCCCCTCGCAAGTCCGTCTTCGAGCAGCGCCGCAGTTATCGGATTGCGCTCGAACATAGTCACCGAATATCCTGCCGCCGCAAGCAAAAACGAATCTTCTCCGAAGCCCGCCGTGGCGTCTACCGCGTACAGGCCTTCTCTTTTCCCCGGCTTCGCGGCTTTGAGGAGCAACTCGCCTGAAAGATTCTCCGGACGCGCGCGTTTCGCGTATTCCGAAAAATCGACGCGGACGGATACGCGGCCTTCGCAGAGCGACAGCCCGTCGCGGTCGAGGACCAGGCAGAGGCCCGAAGAGTCGTCCGTCAGCGGCAGACCGAGCGTCTGAGCCAGCTTCCGCGCTTCGGACAGGAGTTCCTCCCGGCGGCAGATTATACCGGCAACCGGAGTCCTTCTCTCATCCATCTGCGGCGAGATGTCCCGAAATTCTCGAGAAGAGCATCTCGAGCGCCACCGTATTGTGGCCGCCTTCGGGTATTATCACGTCTGCGTATTTCTTCGTCGGCTCGACGAAGAGTTCGTGCATCGGCTTGACAGTCGAGAGATACTGCGTCACTACCGATTCGATCGTTCTGCCGCGGTCTCTGACGTCGCGCTGCATGCGGCGCAGGATGCGCACGTCGGCGTCTGTATCGACGAAAATCCTGATATCGAAGAGGTCGCGCAGCGCCGGATCGTAGAGCACGAGTATTCCGTCGACGACGATGACGCTGTTCGGCTCGACGCGTTTTGTCAAGCCCTGCACGCGGTTGTGGACCGAGTAGTCGTACACCGGGCATTCGACCGCCTCGCCCCGCTTCAGGGCGGCGAGATCGCGCACGAGAGCCTGCGTTTCGAAGGCGTCGGGATGGTCGTAGTTGAGCCGCGCCCTCTCCTCGAGCGTCTTTCCGTCCTGAGCGCGGTAGTAGCTGTCGTGATAGAGCACGCTCACGCGGCCGGGAAAACTCTCGGCGATTTTTTCGGTGATCGTCGTCTTGCCGCTGCCGGTCCCTCCGGCGATTCCTATGCAGAGAACGTCCATGTCGGCCTCCACTGAAAGTTATGATTGCCGCTTCCGCGGCAAGTTATGTTTGCGCTTCGCGCAAGTTATATAAAAAACTTTCTCTCAAGATACGCTCTCAGCGGCGGAATTATCGCGGAAATGATGCAGAAAAGCCCGAGAGCCGCGAAAAAGGCGACGCAGTAGAGCGACCAGAGAAACATCGGCGTGCCGAAAGTGATATGCTGAAAGAACTCCACCAGCATCGACAGCGATCCGAGCGCGATCAGCACTCCGCCGACGATGAATATTCTGCCCTTTTTGATATATCTCATGAGCGACACGGTCGTCAGCGTCAGGGCGCAGACTATCCCCGTCAGAGGAAATGCGAAGCTGAGATACCAGCGCTGGCCGAGATAGAGGCAGATATATAGCAGATACCCTGCGGCCGCCGCGAAATCGATCGGCAGAAAGATCAGCGGATGCCACTTGCGGAAGAAGAAGGGCAGGATGAAGACTATCCAGGCGAGCGCAAGGCCGAGCATGACGTAGCCAGACCAGTAGACTCCTTTGAAGGTTTCAAGGCAGAGTATGAGGCAGATAAGGCAGGCGGCGATCATAACGACGGTAATTATCCCGAGGACAAGATATTTCTCGTGGTCCTTCTCTTTCGGGAATCTGTCGCTGTAGGCGGTATAAGAGGCGCCCGATGCGCCCACGACGTCGGGCAGCGCCGTACGGCAGAGAGGGCATTCCCGCTCTCCGTCAGCGAGTTTAACGCCGCATTTCGGACAGTACATATCGTCTACCTCCTTTTGTTGCTTTCGATTTCGACCGGCAGCCCGAGCTCGACGAGCCTCGAGAAGAAGAGTCTCTCAAGCTCGGATTCGCGGATCGAACGGATCATGTTGATATAAGTCTTTCCCTTGCAGGAAACTACCGAACAGTTGTTCGGGTATGAATACTGAACGCCGATGATGAACTCAAATCTTTCGACGTATGCGTCGTAGGGTTCCGGGAAGGTCACGCTGCCGAGGTTCGACACGTTGAGACAGCCGACTCTCTCTCCGACGAAATGATATACCGCCCGCATAACCGGATTCTTGACAAAGAGCGGCATCGCGCGGATGATTTTGTTCTCCGCAGGACGGACGTTCGCCTCGATCTTGGCGGCCATATGCTGGCGCGTCGCGCTCAGAGCGAGCGAGTGCTTCACCGCCGAACAGATTTCCTCAAACGAGTATTCGCCGAGTTTCGGATCGTATCCCGCTGTCACTGTCAGGACGAAATTGCGCATCGTTTCGACGCCGAAAAGACGCCTCAGATTTACGGGAACCATAATCCTGACAGGTTTGTACGCGCGGCGCGGGCGGTTCTCGCACTGTACGCGTCCGACCGCCTCGGCCATCACCGCGGCGAGGAAGGAGGTCACCGTCGCGCCGTATTTGTGCGCGACGTCGAGCAGCGCGCCGGTCGGGACGATCCCAGTCGTCAGATGCCTGAACCTGTCGGGTTCGGGCGTTCCGCGCAGCCGGCAGACGCGAGTGTCCTCCTCGGGTACCGGAAACTCTCCGGCGCATTCGGGAAAACGGTCGGCAAGCTCTCCGGGAGCCGGCTCCGCCTCTGGATCGACTATGCCCTCTTCAAAGCAGTCGGGAAGGCCGTATTTCAGACGCAGATAAGCAGCCGTCAGGTTTTTGACGAATACTGCGCCGCCGGTGCCGTCGGTTACAGAGTGGAAGAACTCGACGGCGAAACGGTTTTCGAAATACAGCACCCGTATGCAGCACTTCGAGAGCTGCCGGCGGTTCATATGCGTCAGAGGGTAGGCGAACTCCCGTTCGACCGGGACGTCACCCTTTATTTCTTCGAGATAATACCAGAAAAAGCCGGTTTTCAGCCGCACGAAGAAGGTCGGGAAGCTTCCTCTGAGCGAGCCGAGAGCGCGCGACAAAACCTCCGGATCGACGGCCTCGCTGAGAGAGACCGAAATCCGGAAGACGTTGTTCCATCTGCGCTTCATTATGGCCGGAAAGATCAGAGCGGCGTTATCCAGCCGGAACCACTTTTTCTTTTTCATAAAAAACCGGAATCCGAAAAAAACTATAAACCGACATTACGCCGCCCGCGGGCAAAACGCCCGCGGACGGCGAATTGAACTTGTAAGTGGTTACGCCTTCCAGAGCGAATGCAGATTGCAATAGGCGTATACTGCTTCGACTTCGTCTCCGTCGCAGAGGCGGAAGCAGACCTCGGGAGCGTCGCCCGGCTTCAGGGCCTTGCGCTGATTGCCCGACGTGGTCTGAACGGCGACCCATTCGATATAATGCTCGGGGAGCATCGGATGAGCGACCGAACCGACCTTGACGGTCAGCACGCCGTCCTTGAGCGAATAAACGGGAACGTGCTTTTCGAGAGACGCGTCGGTCGTCCCGGGGACGATCTCCTGCATGTTCTCGCCGCAGCATTTGACCGGCACGCCGGTCTTCTTTACTATCGCGACTATCTGCCCGCAGTGCGCGCAACGGTAAAATTTCATTTCCATATCAATCACCTCCGATTCTTATCGCATATAGTATATCATATATCTTCTTTTTTGTCAATCATGCGCCGCAGGCGCAATTCATGCCGCGCAGCGGCAATTCATGCGGGCGGAGTTGCAATTCATGCGGGCGGAGTTGCAATTCATGCGCGAAGCGCAAATCATTAAATCCATCCCTCGGGGTTCGCGTGCGCGAACCCCGAGGGATGGATTTATCAAATGACGCGCAGATCTAAATAATTATCCGGCCGACGCAAGAGCCGAACTGAGTTTGTCGGCATACTTCTCGAGCAATTTTATCTTGCTCATCAGCGGGGCCGCCCAGTAGTATTGCGGGTCCTCGCCGGCGCACTTTCCGAAGAAAAGAGACGACGACTCAAGCTGAGACGAAAAGATCCTCCCGGGATCGAGGACCGCGCCCTCTTTTATGATATCAAACATTTCGCGCCCGCGGCTCGATCCGTCGTATCTGCACATAAAATCGGTTTCAAAAACCGCCGGAGTGACCTTAAGATATCCCTCGTTCGCCATGCACTCGAGGAAGGCGGAAACCATAGCTCTGTCGGGAGCGATGACCGGAACGGAGTACATTGTGAACGAGGCGTCGACGCAGGTGCGGTAATAGGCCGTGTCGCGGTTGTATTTAGGCATCGGCAGGGGGATATGCGTAAAACTTCCCGAATAAGCTTCCCGAATAAGCTTCCCGCCACGCGAGCTTCTTTGCCGTATCGGCGGTTCCGGTCAGGAAGAGAGCGCGTCCGGAGGCGAAGGCGGTGACGGCGGAGTTCGTGTTCGAGGCCCTCCAGCCGCTCCTTCCGTTCAGAAGCGTTTTCAGCATATCAAGCGTATTTATGACCGGCAGGTCGGATACGCTCACGGCGAGGCTGAGTTTTCCGTCCGCATCGGACGAGTAGAGCTTCATTCCCGCGGCGTAAAGCCAGGGATCGAAATCGCTTGAGTACCCGATATATCCGAAGCGGTCGCCGGCTTCGTCGGCATTGCCGCCGCGGCCGCGGTCGACCGTCGCGCAGAGTTCGGTAAAGCGCTCGAAGGTCCATTCGCCGTCGAGTACGGCGGCGTAGGGATCGTTCATTCCGGCGTCCGCGAGCATCTCTTTATTCGCAAAGCAGAGCCGCAGCTTTTCGGAAAAGCTCTGCGCTATGTCTCCGGTAATGAAGAACAGACGGCCTCCGATCGAGGCGTCTTCGGTGAGCGACGCCGGCCACCATGTCTGTTCAAGTTCAAGATAGGGGAAGGCGTCCCCGACGAGCAGATCCGCGCAGACGCCCGAATAGGCGTTCAGAGCAATCGTTCTGCTGTGCGCGGCGATCGCGTCGTATTTGTCGTCCTGAACCTGCGCGGCTTTGACCAGCTTATCGTTCCACGCGGCGGAGTCGGTCGAGCCGCCCCGTTCGAAGGTCCAGACCATCTCGACTCCGAGTCTGCTCTCAACGGCAGAGTTCCGTGTGAAAATGGCGTCGTTCACAAGCTCTCCGGTTCTCACTTCCGGGTTGAATTCGAGATATTCCGAGTCCTCCCACGCGAGTATTCTGACCTTGTTTCCCGTGAAAGAAGGCAGTTCGGCAACGCCGGACGTCGTTTGTTCCGGATACGCGGAAGTTCCTCCGGCTTCGGTCACGTACGCCGTAACCGCCGACGTTGCCTCGGCATTCGGATCGCCCGGCGCGTCGGGTACGGCTTCCTTCTCGGCAGTCGCGCCGCCGTCAGTTTCCGGCGAGTCCCCGTATTTGTTTTCTACGCTTGACGTATTGTTTGGCAGTTGAACGTCTGTTACGTTCGCGCACCCGCAGAAGAGTATCGCTGAAACCGTAAGCAGGCACAAAAATCTGATGATCTTCATTTTTTCACTCCTTGCAATAAATGATATCTATCGTACCAGTATCCCCGGTAGCGGAATGGGCTGAATTCTACTCCGGGATTGGTGCTGCTATTGTAGTAGAGCGCACTCTCGGGATACCCCCACGCGTCGTAGGCATATGTTACTACCTTGATTCCTGTCTGGTTCCAGACAGCAACAATGTCCCCCTGTAGGTTCTTCTCAAAGAAATAGTTCGCGAAATCGCCGGCAGGATCGGTGTGATCCCTGTAACGGAGTCCGACCGGAAGATTGTTTTCGTCATAAAGATAAATAAGCGTGTAGTATTCGGTATTGTTTTCAAATACCGTTTCTTTTTTTATTCCTTACATCAGTCAAAACTTGATATATATAACTCTTGGCGATTGTAATCAACATCAATCGAAAACTGAGTATTCATAAGAAAAAACAGGCTCTTCAATGTAAAGTGATCAATTAAAACATCATCTGTGGTAAAATTGCAGATATACGTATTTGACCCCGGTGGAGGTACTAATAAATTGTTAGTCTTCCCCTCTTCTACCAGCGTTTTCAAATTAAAATTCAAAACGTACTTCACATCTTTGTATAATATTAGGATTTCGTGGGGGGATTTAATAATAATATCAAAACCTGCTTTTTCCAGCACTACAAGCAATGGAATCTGCACACATTGCTTATTTCCGCTTTTTATAAAAACAATATTTCCATTAGTAACAACAGTACCATCTATAATCATTGTTCCGTTTTTTTTCTTTGGAGTCGGTTTTGTAATACCTAACAAAACCAGAAGAATAACACAAAAAAAGATGCACAAAACAACAAAATACTTTTTCATCGGATGCCTCGAAAATGTTAAAAATAATCTCGTAACACCGTTAATTGACAATATTTCTACGATGATGAACTCACGAAGTTAAAAAGCCCGTTCTCAAAAAAAGATTTGAAATACCGGTTGCTATTGAATCAAATAAACTGCGTCAAACACAAGTTCTTGATTGGACTGCCACCATCTATGAGCCACTCCGCTCTGAAAAGCTTCGAAAGATTGCTTTCCCTTTACCCCCCATGGATTGTTAGTAAAAACAAGGTCGTTATCAACATCAACCCCTGTAATGACAATTAAGTGCGAGGAGCTATCAGAGTTGTATAATCCATAAACTGGGCCATTTTTCAGCAACACATCGTATAAATCAGAAATACTATTAATAGCGACTCTCTCGCCGAGGTTTGTGGGCCATCCACCTTTATTCCATTCTTCTTTTGATGTGCTATTGTGATATTTCTTAGCAATTTGAATTGCTTTATTATTTGCCTCTTTGCTTTTTAGGCTTTCGCTATTTCGATATGAATCCACCATAACCTCGCAATACGCCCAACATAAAGACAAATCTCCTTGATTATAAAGAGGCACATCATAAAAAATTGATTCATTACTCTGCGACTTCGCTATCTTGCTATTTGACACCCTTGAACTTGATGGGATAATTGCGATAATTGCTAATACCACTATTGCAACGAAAACAGAAACCAATTGATTACCTGAATAGTCGCAATAAATCACAGGATTATTCCCGCAATACGCGAACATATTGAACCCGAGAATGTCCCCGTTCGCGTTGAGATAAGCGTCCGCGTTAAGGAATCTTCCCCATTTCGGATTGTAATACCTGCTGTTCAGATAGTACAGTTTGGTTTCACTATCGTACCAATATCCCCGGTAGCGGAAAGGGCTGTACTCTACTCCAGGATTGGTGCCGGTATTGTAATACAGCTCGGTTTCAGAATAAGGTAATTAATTATGATTGCCTTATGTGTTTCGGTTTTATTCGCAACCATTTTATCGCTACTTTTTATCGTCACTGTTTTATCGTCACCTTTTGGTCTATATCCATGCCTTTGTTGTCCGGATGACAAACCCTATTATTCCAAGTATGATAATTGTTATATGGATTGCACACGCTCCTCCAAGCAATATTTT